>Ga0209867_1000008_pt1 | contig 127960 bp, 114 predicted proteins | sample GWRWmT4_4Nov14_FD_187197 | JGI IMG/M metagenome (GOLD analysis project Ga0209867, IMG submission 187197) | Sand microcosm microbial communities from a hyporheic zone in Columbia River, Washington, USA - GW-RW T4_4-Nov-14 (SPAdes) (version 2) | ecosystem: Engineered > Artificial ecosystem >...
TCCGGTCCCATTGATCATCGCGTAAAGCGTAACGTCTCGCCATCGGTCAGCTCCTCCTGTTCAGCCGACCTTCTATGAATCACATAATCCTGCTATTGTGAATCCCCTAACTGAAAACACGCCCTAGTATTGCGCTACTCATGTCCGCCATAAGCAGGTTGGCCCAGTGTAGGTTCGCCGAAGTCATATTCGCGCTGCTCATCTTCGCAAAGTATAGGCGAGCATTACTCAGGTTTGCACCAGGATCTAGATGCGCCTCTTCCAGTATTGATCCGGCCATCCGCGCTCTATTCAGGTTAGCCCAGTTCAGATTCGCTCGCCTGAGATTGCTGTGATCAAGCTGCATCTCGCTGAGGTTGATGTTAGGAGCATCGAGACCGCGCAGGTCGGCATAACGTAAATCGGTTTTGGGGCGCATAGCATCGCTATCTGGCAGCAGCCGACAGATCACTATTGTTGCAGCGGAAATGTCGACGGGAGGGCGTAGGAGCATGGGATTTCTTTCAATCGCTTGTTCCTCGCCCTCTAAGTCACTATCATTAAATGGTAGACCGTTCTTATGACGCGGTGGCCAGGGCGCGAGTTCGCGGATATAGGCGGCGAGGGTTTCCACAATCGTGTCGCGGTCGCGGGGGCTGTCCCGGGCGATGCGTTCCAGCGCATAAATCGCGCCCAGGCGCACCGCGCGCTTTTCGTGGCCCAATTGCTCCACCGCTTTGGTGAAGCGTTCGGTGACCTGGCCGTCGATGGCGGTTTGCGTCATCTGCATCTGGGTGCTGGTGCGAAACCCGGCCAGCACAAAGCCGACAATAGCGGCGAGCAAACCAAACCAGCCGCCAATGGCCAAAATCAGCTTCTGCGCAGCTTCGGGATTGCCGGTCCAAAAGGCCAGATTGTCAATTCGGAGTTCTTTTGGGATTTCAGGGCGGCGTTCGTAATGAGACGCAATTAAATCCAGAAAATAAACCGAAAGCAGCAGATAAACGACAATAGCGAGAAATGCCCAGAACCACACCCGGTGAAGGGCTACCCACTTCGACAAGCCGGTAATTACGTGCGTGGCATATTTCGAGAAACGGGTGAGCCTCGCGCGCATGTTTTGCGTCACTTGCCGCAATCTTGCGCTTATGCGCGTAATCCAGTCTTTCACGCCCACCCCGTCCCCCAATCTATTCCCATATCCGGGTTATTCCCCGGTAAGATGCCGCGCGAAATCCATGCGTTGATGCAGGACGCGGACAATCAGAACGCCATCCGCGTTCCGCGTATAGAATATTGCATGGCGCAGGCACATGTTGCGGAAATAGCCGGGTCTGAAATGCGGCACAGGCCGGCCCAGCGCCGGTTGTTCCGCAAGCCGTTCGAAGCGTTGTTCAAGTGACGCCAGATAGCTTCCCGCCACGCGCCCGCCAAATTGCCGGGCGGAAAAATTATAGATTTCCGCAAGGTCCACCGCAGCACGGTTGGTCAGCGTATAACCGGCCATGTTATTTATTTACCGGGCAGGTTCCCGTTCACGCTGGGCAGCCGCGATAATATCGCCCACTTTTAAGGGGCTGACGCCGCTTTCTTCGCCTTCGATAAGGGCAAGCCGGACCGCCTCGCGTTCTCGCCTGTCATACCGCACAAGATCGCGGATATAATCACCAATGTCGGCATATTCACCGCTTGCAACCTGCGCGGCGATCCATTCGCGCATTTCTTCTGGAATAGAAACCTGTAGGCGCGCCATGGCCTGTCTCCCAATAATTGGCCGGACTTTTATAACAAATAATGCCTGCCGGGTCACGGATAGAATTTACCCTGTCCACAATTATCAAAGTTTCCTTCCGTGACCCGCTGCCTGGCCTACGCCGATAATTCCCTGATCAGCGCGGGGCGCTTGTCCAGCGGGGCGTAGGTGAAATTGATGCTGATGCGGTCGACCAGGCCGGTGTAGCGGCTTTTGATCATGGGCACGATTTCGTGCGGTTCGCCCACTACGGCGAATGTGTCGAGAATTTCGTCTTCGATCAGTTCGCCCATTTCACCCCATTTGCCCTGCTTGGACATCATGTTCAATTGCGGTTGCAACTTGTTCCAGCCATGGGTTTCCAGCACGCCACGATAGGCGGGGGTGGAGGCGTAAAAGGCGATGCGCTGTTTGATCGCCTGTTTATTCTCAGTGAATTCCTTTTCGTTCTGGCCGGACACCACGAACACCGGATAGGACAGCTCGAATGTATTACGCGCGCGGCCGCGTTTTTTCAGGCTGGCTTCGACGATAGGCAATGTCATCTGTTTGAGATATTTCACGCTGGTCATCGGATGCACCATGATGCCGTCGGCGACATCGGCGGCAACCTCGGTCATCATCGGGCCAACAGCGGCCAGGAAGACGCGCGGCGCGCCATATTTGCTGGGGTTCGGGGTGAAAACCGGCGTCATCAGCGTGTGCGAATAAAACTCGCCCCGGAAATTCAGCGGTTCGCCGTCATACCAGTTGGCCCAGATCGCGCGCATCGCCAAAATCATTTCACGCATGCGGGGTGCCGGGTGCGACCAGGGCATGGAAAAGCGCTTTTCAATATGCGCCTTGATCTGCGAGCCGATGCCCATAATGAAACGGCCCTGCGAATAATCATTCAGATCATTGCCAAGGGCGGCCATGTTCATGGGATTGCGGGCGAAGGCGACGGCAATGGCGGTGATCAGTTCAATCTTTTTGCTGTGTTCCGCCGCCAGCACCAGCGGCAGAAACGGGTCATGCCCGGTTTCCACGGTTTGTGCGCCGGTAAAGCCTGCGGCTTCAAGCTGGCCGATCCGTTCGGTGACCTTTTCCATCCCGATGGGCAGTTCGCCGTCTACTTTCATTGTTCCCTCCTGAATCCTGTTATCCGGGCGTGGTGAAGCCAGCCCCGTTGTCTGGCCGCATAATACCGCTTTGTGATCGCGCAAGGCAGATTATTATGGCATTGCAGGGACGTAAAAAACAGATCAAGACGGTTGGATATGACATTGGATAGTACACCGCTGGTTGGGGCGGCCGGGCTCGATCTCAGTCTGGGCGGGCGGCGCATTCTGGCGCATGTGGATGTATCCATCGGGCCGGGCGAGATTATCACCCTGATCGGGCCAAACGGGGCGGGGAAAAGCACGCTGGTGCGGGTATTGCTGGGGCTGGTGCGCCCCGATCATGGCAAGGTGGTGCGCCGGGCCGGATTGCGCATTGGCTATCTGCCGCAAAAATTTGTTATTGATGCGGTGCTGCCGCTCAGCGTGGCGCGATTAATGACACTGACCTGCAGGGCCACCCGCACTGAAATTGAAGCGGCGCTGGATGAGACCGGTGTGGCGCATCTGGTTGGCGCGCAGGTGCAGACTTTATCCGGAGGCGAATTGCAGCGTGTGCTGCTGGCGCGCGCCTTGTTGTCCAATCCGGATTTGCTGGTGCTGGACGAACCGGTGCAGGGGGTGGATTTTGGGGGGCAGGCGGAACTTTACCGTCTGATCGGCGATATCCGGGACCGCCGGGGCTGCGCCATCCTGATGGTGTCGCACGATCTGCATCTGGTGATGGCGCAAACCGACCGGGTGCTGTGCCTGAACCAGCATCTGTGCTGTGCGGGAACGCCCGCGATGGTGGCGAAGGATCCCGAATATTTGCGGCTGTTCGGCCCGCGCGCGGCGGAAGCCTTTGCACTATACGCCCACGGTCCGCATGGCCATGACCATGTGCATACCCTGTCGGGTGAGGTCGCGCCGGTTGATCACGCGCATGAAGGGCGCCTGCATGATCACTGATTTTTTTATCCAGGATTTTTTTACCCGCGCGCTGATTGCGGGTGTCGGGGTGGCGTTAGTGGCGGGGCCGGCGGGCTGTTTCATTGTCTGGCGGCGCATGGCGTATTTTGGCGACACCATGGCGCATTCAGCCTTGCTGGGGGTGGCGCTGGGGCTGTTGCTGGGGCTTGACCCCATTCTGGGCGTGCTGGCCGTCAGCATTGTGCTGGCGCTGATTTTGGCGGGGATGGGGGCCAACCGGACGCTGGCCAGCGACACCGTGCTGGGAATTTTATCGCATTCGGCTTTGTCGCTGGGCATGATTGCGCTCAGCCTGATGCAGGGCATCCGGCTGGATCTGATGGTCTATCTGTTTGGCGATCTGCTGTCTGTCGGCATGACGGATATTTATCTGGTGCTGGGCGGCGGTGGCGTTTCGCTGGCGCTGCTGATGGTTTTGTGGCGGCCCCTGCTGGCGATGACGGTGCATGAGGAACTGGCGCGCGCCGAGGGTGTGAACGTCGCATTGGTGCGGGTGGGTTTCATGCTGCTGATCGCGTTTCTGATTGCGGCGGCGATGAAGATCACGGGGGCGCTGCTGATCACGTCGCTATTGCTGATCCCGGCGGCATGTGCGCGGCGTTTTGCGAATGGGCCGGAAATGATGGCGGCGCTGGCGGCGCTGTTTGGCGCGGCCGCAGTGACGGGTGGATTATATGGCTCGCTGCATTTCGACACACCGACCGGGCCATCGATTGTGCTGGCCGCATTATTGCTGTTTTTAGGCAGCCTGCTTGCTGGCCGCAGAAGATCCATGTGAGAATTTAAGTTGTCCAGAAAACCAAAATGATGAGGAAATCATGAACCAGCCAGCACGCGAACAAAAGGCCCCGCATATTTACCGGAATTTTGCCATGGACAGCACGCGCTGGGAAAATTTCAAACCGCGTGAGGGCGATATTATCATCTGCACACCACCTAAATGCGGCACCACCTGGACACAGATGATTTGTGCGCTGCTGATTTTCCAGAAAACCAAATTTGATAAACCGTTAAGCGACTATACGCCCTGGCTTGACATGACGATTGCTCCGATTGACAAGGTTCTGGCGCTGTTCGAAGCCCAAACCCACCGGCGTTTTATCAAGACGCATACGCCCTTTGATGGTCTGCCCTATTATACACAGGTCACATATTTGTGTGTCGGCCGCGATCCGCGCGACGTATTCATGTCGATGGATAATCACGGCGGCAATATGAATCCGGAATTTATGATGCGCATGGCGCAAAATATGAAGTCGGGGGACAAGCTGCCCAGCCCGCAGATAAAAGACTTGCGGGAACGTTTCCGCGTCTGGATTGCTGCATCGGGAAGCCCTGAAACCTGTGAAAATCCGATGATGATGCCGGTTCAGCCTTATATAAAAAGCTTCTGGGATTATCGTCATCTGCCGAATATTCACATGCTCCATTATAGCGACATGAAGCGTGATCTGGACGGCGTGATGCGCAATCTTGCAAAGATGCTTGGCATCAGTGTGCCGGAAAATTTATGGCCGCAACTGGTGGCGGCTGCACAATTCGAAAATATGAAACAGAACGCAGATATGCTGGCGCCCGATGCGAAAGTGGGCATCTGGCGCGACCCTGGTAATTTCTTTAACAAGGGTGAAAGCGGTCAGTGGCGCGATGTTCTGGGGCCGGATGAACTGGCGGCGTACGAAAAAACCATGCGCGAACTGCCAGCGGATCTGGCGGAATGGATCGAGAAGGGGAGTTTGGGTTAGAGCGGCTTCTGTTTAGACTGAATCACAAACTTATACTTCGTCATCGCGAGCGAAGCGACGTGGCAATGACGCTTAAGCGGGGCGCTTCAGTCAAATAATGAAACAGTCTAGCAGGCTATTTTGTTTTGGGTGATACCAACGGCCTCATGAAACACATTGTCCTCCTTCGCTTCGCTCAGGATGACAAAAAGAAAGCATTTTATCGACCGGCTCAGGCCGCCGCGCTTAGGCGTGCGACGGCATCGCGCAGTTTGGCGCGGGTTGTCTGCTGCTCGGCCAGGCGTTCGCGTTCGGTTTCGATTACCTGCGCGGGCGCGCGATCGACAAAGGCGGCATTGCCGAGTTTGGTTTCCGCCCTGGCGATTTCCGCATCCAGTTTTTCCAGCGATTTCTGCAGCCGTGCGCGTTCGGCCGCAATGTCGATTACATCGGCAAGCGGCAGGATCAGGGTGGCTTCACCCAGCACTTCCTGCACGGCGCCTTGCGGTAACGTTGCGGGTGCGCCGGTCACGGAGGCCAGCCGCGCAAGGCGTGTGATCACGCCGTCATGGTCTTTCAGGCGGGTCTGGGTTTCGCCATTGGCGTCCTTGATCAGCAGCGGGATTTTTGCGCCCGCGGGCACATTCAGTTCCGCACGCACCGAACGCACGGCGCTGATCAGGCGGATGACCCATTCTATTTCTTCATCCGCAGACGGATCAATCAGCCGGTCAAGATCGCGCGGCCAGCGGGCCAGCATCAGCATGGTTTCGCGCGGTGCGCCCCATTCGCCTGTCAGCGACCATAATTCCTCGGTCACGAACGGCATGACCGGGTGCATCAGGATCAGCAACTGATCGAAAACCCATGCGGTCATGGCGCGGGTTTCATCGCGCGCCGCCGCGTCGTCACCACTCAGCGCGGGTTTGGAAAATTCCACATACCAGTCACAAAATACATGCCAGGCGAACTGATACAGCGCATTGGCCGCGTCATTATAGCGGTGCGCCTCGATGGCTTCTGTCACCCGCGCATGCGCGCGCGCCAGCTCGCCGCCGATCCAGCGGTTCAGCGCCAGTCTGCACGATGCAGGCTCAAAACCATCCACGCGCCTGCATTCATTCATTTCGCTAAAGCGCGCGGCGTTCCACAGCTTGGTGACGAAATTGCGATAGCCTTCGACGCGGGCAGGGGCCAGCTTGATGTCGCGGCCCTGCGCCGCCTGCGCGGCCAGGGTAAAGCGCAACGCATCCGCGCCAAATTGATCGATCAGTTCCAGCGGGTCAATGACATTGCCCTTGGACTTGGACATTTTCTGGCCCTTTTCATCACGCACCAGCGCGTGAATATAAACCGTGCGGAACGGGACTTCCTTCATGAAATGCAGGCCCATCATCATCATCCGCGCCACCCAGAAAAAGATGATGTCAAAGCCGGTAACCAGCACATCGGTCGGGTAATAGCGCTCCAGTTCCGGCGTTTCATCTGGCCAGCCCAGGGTCGAGAACGGCCACAGCGCTGAGGAAAACCAGGTGTCGAGCACGTCTTCGTCGCGCACCAGCGGGGTGTCCTTACCGAATTTTTCCCGCGCGGCTTCCAGCGCTTCGGCCTCGGATGCGGCCACGAAAATTTCGCCGTCCGGGGCGTACCAGGCGGGTATCTGATGGCCCCACCAAAGCTGACGCGAAATGCACCAGGGCTGGATATTGTTCATCCATTCGAAATAGGTTTTTTCCCAGTTGCGCGGAACGAACACGGTCTGGCCGCTTTCCACCGCCTTGATCGCGGGTTGCGCAAGGGTGTGGGCGTCCACATACCATTGGTCCGTCAACCAGGGTTCAATGACGACGCCGGAACGGTCGCCATGCGGAAGCATGTGCGTGTGCGGATCAATACGCTCCACAAGACCCAGTGTTTCGAGATCGGCGATAATCTGTTTGCGCGCGGCATAGCGTTCCATGCCCTGATAGGGTTTCGGGACGTTTTCGTTCAGATGCGCGAATTGATCAAAAATATTGATCATCGGCAGATCATGCCGCCGCCCGACATCAAAATCGTTGAAGTCGTGAGCGGGGGTGATTTTCACCGCGCCCGAACCCTGTTCCGGGTCGGCATGTTCATCGAACACAATCGGAATGCGCCGTCCCACCAGCGGCAGCACGACATGCGCGCCTTTCAGATGCACAAAGCGTTCATCCTCAGGATGCACGGCGACGGCGGTATCGCCCAGCATGGTTTCGGGCCGCGTGGTGGCGACGATAATATAGCCGCGCTGTTCCCACGCGGTGGGTTTGCCGGTTTCGTCAAAGGCGCTGGGATAACGCACGGTTTTGCCGTCGGCCAGCGGATAACGGAAATGCCACAGATGGCCTTTGATCTCGCGCTGCTCGACTTCCAGGTCCGATATGGCGGTCAGCAGTTTGGGATCCCAATTGACCAGGCGTTTGTCCTTGTAGATCAGGCCCTGTTTGTGCAGTTCGACAAACACCCTGGTGACGGCGCGCGACAGGCCTTCGTCCATGGTGAAGCGTTCGCGCGACCAGTCGCACGATGCGCCCAGACGGCGCAACTGGCGGGTGATCAGGCCGCCGGATTCTTCCTTCCATTCCCAGACGCGCGCAAGGAACGCCTCGCGGCCCATGTCGCGGCGTCCCGGCTGCTGGCGTTCGGCCAATTGGCGTTCCACCACCATCTGGGTGGCGATGCCCGCATGGTCGGTTCCCGGCTGCCACAGCACATCACGCCCGCGCATGCGTTCAAACCGGATCAGAATATCCTGCAAGGTATTGTTCAGCGCATGACCCATATGCAGGCTGCCGGTGACATTGGGCGGCGGAATGACGATGGAAAAGCTTTTTGCGCCGGGATTTTGTCCGCAGCGGAATGCGCCGGCATTTTCCCAGGCGTCATAGATGCGTTGTTCGGCGCCGGCGGGCTGATAATGTTTTTCGAGCATGAATAAGGCCTGTAAAAAATAAATGTCTACGGATTTACTCTTTGTCAATCGCGAGCCGCGCAGCGGCGTGGCGATCCAGGAGTTACGCGGAAATCCTAGTATTTATAGCTCTGGATTGCCACGGCGCCATGCGCCTCGCAATGACGGAGAGGGGAAGAAATGTCAACGGTGCAGGCGTGAAACGCGGGCGATTTCTTCCTGCACCAGCCGCTCGACCGTCCCCGGCAGATGCGCATCCAGCCATTGTTTCAGCATGGGGCGCAGCAATTCCTTGGTGATATCCTCAAGTGTCAGGCCCTGGCCGATGCCGATAAACTTCGGCATTTCCACCACAAGCTGGTTCAGCGCAGCGGCGGCCAGATTGGCTTCCATATCACCCATGATCGGTTCAGCAGGGGCAATTGGCGCAACCGGGCGTGGCGGTGGCGGCGCCATAACCGGCTCTTCCTCGAAGACGGGTTCGGGTTCCGGCTCCTCAAGCAATTCGTCGATATCGGTGACGGTGCCGTCTTCATTGACGATCTGGGTCAGCTCAAGCACGTCTTCCTGTACAGGTTCTGGTTCCGGCTCCGGCTCAGGGGCCTCCTCATCCGGCTCGATCACAATGTCGTCAAACGGATCGGGAGCGGCGGCTACAGGCTTTTCCTTGACGGCCGGCGCCGGTGCGGGCGGCGGCGCTTTTGCTTCAACCGGCGCTTTCACAGGCTGATCTTCATCGGAAATAATGCGGCGGATGGAGGAAAGGATTTCCTCCATTGTCGGCTCTGGCGCCCCGTCCGGCTGATTTTCGCTCATTCAGTCACCTGCAAACATACTCCGGGATACGAAGAACATCTGATGCGCTTTACTTGCTATTGGTATCGGTTGACGGCGGACCATCAACAGCTTCTGGAACCCGCACACTGGTATCTGCACGGGTGCCGATCATTTTTGTACGAACCTCATTATAATGCTGTAGCGGATCATAGGCTGCAACGGCCAGACCCAGTTCACCAGCGGTAAGGTTGCCGGTTACGCTCAACAGGCCATAGCCAGCAACAACTTCGTTACGCTGCGAACGCACCAGGGCCACGCGCGCGTTCAGCAGTTCCTGCTCCGCATCCAGCACGTCCAGGGTCGTGCGTGCGCCGACATCGGCTTCCTGGCGCACCCCTTCCAGGGCGATTTCATTGGCCCGCACGGCTTCCTTGTCGGACACAATACGCGCACGTGTCGAACGCAGACCTTCCCAGGCGTTGCGCACACCTTCGATCACCTGACGCCGCGCCTGGGCTGCTTCCAGCCTGCGCTGGCTGTTGATTTCGCGCGCCTGACGGACGGTCGCGTAAACCGCGCCCGATTCATACAGCGGCACCTGCAACAATGCCGTGACCGCAGCCTCGTCCTGTTCCAGGCCCTGTGCGCCTACATCCTGTGCGATGCGTGCGCTGGCTTCCAGCGCGACAGTGGGAAGCAGTTTGCCGATTTCGACCTTTACCGCATGGGCAGAGGCGCGTTCCGCCTCCAGCGCCGCGCGCAGTTGCGGATTACGATCGAGAGCTTTGGTTTGCGCTTCCTCTTCGGTTAGCGGAAGGGGCGGGAATGGCGGTGGCGGCTCAAGTCCGGCGGGCTGATGCCCGATAGTTTTTTCATAGGCTGAATTGCTGGCGATCAGCGCCGCTTCGGCGGCGGTAAGATTGGACACGGCGCTGCTGAGGCGCGCCTCGGACTGGGCGACATTGGTGCGGGTGATTTCGCCCACGCGGAAGCGGTCCTGGGTGGCCTGCAATTGACGTGTCAGCACTTCGACCTGATTCTTGCTCAGATCAACCACGGCCTTGTCACGCTGCACATCCATATAGGCGGTGATGGCGCTTAACAGCACCGTTTGTTCGGTTGATAGCAGCAGTTCGCGGCCCGCCAGCACACCGGCTTCGGCCTGACGAACGCCGTTCAGCGTACGGCCGCCGCGATAGATCGGCTGGCTGAGCTTGATTTCGCCGGTGATGGGTGAAATCACACGGTCATTGGAGATACCGCCGCCCCGGCCAACAAATGTCAGCGGTTGTTCCGTGCGAATCGCCTGTCTGCCATAAGCACCCGTTGCCGTAACCGACGGTCGCCATCCGGACAGGGCCTGGGATACGGTTTCATCCGTGGCGCGCAGGGCAGCGCGTTGGGCATCCAGCACCGGACTGGTTTGATAGGCCGCCGTCAGGGCCTCCATCAGCCCTTCGGCATGGACAGGGCTCGTTGCTATGCTGGACAGCAGTATAGCGACAAACCTCACAACCCGTCCGTGCCCGGTTGCAGACCGCAAATGCCCCGATAAAGTCAACAAGTCAACGTTCATTGTGTAAATACTCGAAATTGCGCCAATGCGTCTGTGATAAAGCATCCAGCCTGTGCCAATGCAAACAAAAACCCTCATCCCAGGGATTCTAGGCGATATAACCCCCTATAAATACACCTAATATTGCATGAAGGTTAATAAATTGTCCTTAATCCATATAAGTCTGTAAAGCCCTGAATTTCAGGCAGCTTCTTCTACTTGGCTGAAAACCGGGATAGCCATGCGCTGATTTCGGCGTGGGTGGCGAATATTCTGTCGGCGGCGCTTATGACTGTCGCCGGGTCGCCAAAACGCACCGCCGTCCCAAGGCCCGCCGCCCGGGCCGCCGCAATATCGTGTTCGCTGTCCCCGATCAGCAGGCTGGCGGGCATATCCAATGAAAAATCCACGGCTGCCTGTAACAGCATTCCGGGTGCGGGTTTGCGCCAGTCAGACTGTTTGCGATATTCCCCCACGCCATCGGGGTGATAAGGGCAGTGATAGACAGCGGTCAGGGGCGCGCCTTCCGCCGCAAAACAGTCCTTCATCCAGGCCGTTAAATGCTGAAAATCCGCCTCGGTATAATAACCGCGGCCAATGCCCGCCTGATTGGTTGCAATGATGAGCAGATAGCCAAGCGCATGCGCGGTACGGCACAGATCGAAGACGCCATCGATAAAATGGAATGTTTCGATTTTATACGTGTACCCGGCATCGGCGTTAATGACACCATCCCGGTCCAGAAACAGGGCGCGTGGTTTGGCCATCGCAGTCATGTTTGATCAGGGGGCGAAGAAAGTTTGCGCACGGTGATAATCCTCCGGCACGCCAATATCGATAAAACGCGCCTGTGTAATATAGGCCAGCGGCTGCAATTGCCCAACCCGTGGCTCCATGAAATCAGCCTCGAATGAAAATTTCTCTGTCAGGCCAATGCGCATCTGGCTCAGCATCGCATTCCGGTCAAGCAGATACACGCCGGCATTTATCACGCCCGGCCCCGCGCCGCCGCGCGCCTCGAAGCCGGTAATCCTGCCCGCCTCGATCCGCAACCGCCCATAGCGCGACGCATCCTCCATCTGTTTTGCAGCTATGCTGATCCGTGCGCTGGCGGCATGATGTGTGGCGTACATGGCGCGATAATCAAGTTCCAGCCAGGTATCGCCATTCACCACAAAAACCGATGACTGGCTGGATTGCGCCAGCGCCAGCGCCAGTGCGCCGCCAGTCCCAAGCGGGGTTTCTTCAATGGCGTAAGTAATCCGTATTTTTCCGGATCGATCGCCGTAATGGGAAATGATCTGATCCCGCAAATGGCCCACCGAAAGCACGGCCTCCCGGATGCCCTGCGCTTCCAGATAGGCCAGCAGATGATCAAGGAACGGCCGGCTGGCAACGGGGACCATGGGCTTGGGAATATCCGGCGCGACGGATCGCAACCGCGTACCCAACCCACCAGCAAGAATGATGGCCTGCATGCTCAATTGATCCGCCACCCTTCGGTTCCGCGTTTGGTAAAATGACAGCCCATGACCTCGCCTTCCTGCTGGTTAAGTGCGCGGATCACATTCATGCGCCGGCCCGGATCCGTCAGAAATGTCATAAACCCGCCGCCGCCCGCACCGGACACCTTGCCCGCATAGGCGCCCGCCGCCATTGCCGCCGCATAGGCCGTATCAATATGATCATTGGAAATACTGTGCGCGGTGCGTTTTTTTGCATCCCAGGATTTACGCATGAAATCACCAAACCGCATCAGATCCCCCTTGAGTATAGATTCCTTCATGTGCAGGGCATCGGATTTCAGTTCATGCATCGCATCAATCGACTTGCTGTCTTTTTGTTCAATATTGGCCGTCTGCTCACTGATGATTGCGGCCGATGAGCGCGACCGGCCGGTGAAAAACAGCACAAGCGAGCTTTCCAGTTCCGCCAGGATCCAGTTTTTAATGCGCAGGGGATTCACGATCACCCGCTCCTGCGCATAGAATTCCATGAAGTTTACGCCGCCAAAGGTTGCGGCATACTGATCCTGGCGCCCCCCATGCAGGCCAAAATCAATACGTTCAATTTCAAACGCCAGCCGCGCAATATCATAGTCGCCAAGCGGCAGCGACAGCAGTTCGACAAAGGCCTTCAGCATGGAGACAACCATCGTTGAGGATGAACCAAGCCCCGAACCGGGCGGGGCCTCGCAAAAAGTGCTGAGTGTGCAGGGTAACGGCACGCCGCCGTTGAAATCTTGTACCACGCGCCGGTAAACCGCCCGGTGTAACCCAAGCGGGTCAACCAGTGGAATTTCTGCGTTCGCCTTGAACTCAATCTCTTCAACGATATCTGTCGCTTCAAATCTGACTATGTTGTCAGCGCGGGGCGTCAATACAGTATAGGCATACATATCGATGGTGGCGTTAAGAACATGACCGCCATAAATATCGCAGTAGGGGGACAGGTCCGTCCCGCCGCCGGCCAGTCCCAGCCGCAAGGGCGCGCGTGCACGTATCAGCAAAATTTCATCTCCTCTTTACAGCCCGTTACTTGCCGTTCGCATCAATTAAGGTATCGAATTTAGCCAGCCGCGCAGCCCAGCTATAGTGATCAACGACACAGGTGCGTGCGGCAATACCATATGGAGCCCCATCCAGTTTTTTCGTCGCCAGCTTACATGCAATATCCGCTATTTCAGTGGCCGAGTTGGCCAATAGCAGATCGCGTCCTGCCTGGGCCTCATCAATACCTTCAAGGGCCTGAGGTGTGGTGATAACCGGCTTGCCCATCGCCATGGCTTCCAGGACTTTGTTCTGAATGCCGCGTGCGATACGCAGTGGCGCGACAGATGCGACGGCATGCGCCACATAGGGGCGCACGTCCGGCACACGGCCCGTTACATGCACACCATCCAATTGCGCCAGCCGCTGGACCTCCTGGGACGGATTGGTGCCTACCACATAGAATTGCGCATGGCCGAGTTGGGCGCGGATTAACGGCAAAACATCCCGGGCAAACCAGCATGCGGCATCAATATTCGGCGGATAATCCATAGTTCCAGTGAAGACAAAGGCGGGAATTGCCGGATCAAACAATGATTCGAAAATATGTTCGGGCGAGAAATAAACCGAATCAACGCCGCTTGCGACGGCATGGATTTGGTTTGCGCTTTCCGGCGCAAGACGGCGAAATATTGCGGCTTCCGGCTCACTCACAAAGGTGCTGGCGTCTGCCCAGAGCGCGGATGCGCGATCCTGAGCCAGCACAAGACGTGCTTCGCGTGCATGTACAAATTTCATGATTCCACTGCCTTTTTCGGCATATTCGCGCCACTTTTCTGAATCGGCGTCGGCGAAATCGATAATTCTGCATTTGGGCCGATGCGGGTGAGCGATGACATATTGTGCCATATTTGAAGAACAGACAAAGACCACATCAGGCTTTATCTGCGTCAACACCTTATCCACCCAGGCAGCCAGACGCCGGTCATGGAAGAACGTGAAGCTTAAAGGTTCCCCCGTCAGCCAGCCCTTCTGGCAGCCAAGCATTGCAAGATTGCGGTTCAGTCCTGCAAAATACGCATCCGCGCACATGGCGCGCACGGTTTCCACATGTTCAAAATCGGCGGGGTCATCTATTAAACAACCGAGATGAATCGCGTAATTTTGAGCAAAATGCCGGAGAATCTGCAGGGGGCGGATTTTTTCGCCTTTAATTGGAGGGTAAGGAATCCGTTGTGTCAAAAAAAGTAAATTTGGCATTAAGCAATGGTCCCGATTTGTTTGATTACAGCAATATGTGGGCCGGGTTCGTTCTCATGAAGATATTATTATCAGACAAAACAATGTTTTATTAATGTCCGAATGATTTCTTGATACACAGTCTGTACCTTCTGGGACGAACCTATCCAATATTACTGAACTGACGGCTTAAATTATTCAGTGGAACCAGATTATGCGTATTGCTGAGAATAAACCGATTGACCAGGCACTGGAAGGTGTCAGGCGCCGTCAGATCGCAAGTCTGGGCTTTTTGTTCACCGCCATTGTAATTCTTACCGCGCTGACCTGGCAGAGCGTAACCGGTATGGTGTCGATCTGGCTGAACAACTCGGCTTATAACCATGGTCTGTTTATTTTACCTATCGCGGCTTTTATGGCCTGGGAACGGCGGGAGCGGCTGGCGGGGCTGACATTGGAGCCCTATTGGCCAGGAATTATTCTGGTTGCCGGATTTGCCTTTGCCTGGCTGTTTGCGCGCGGCGCCGCAATCATGGAAGGCGAACAAATCGCCTATGTCTGTATGTTGCAGGGGCTGATGCTTACGGTGTTGGGCCGCAGGATTTTCCGCGCGCAACTATTGCCGATTCTGTATTTGTGGCTACTGGTCCCAACGGGTGGCTTTCTGTTGCCTACTCTGCAAGGTGTCGCCACCTGGCTGGCCACACAGTTTTTGCAGTTAACAAGCGTTCCCTTCTTTGTAGAGCAATTTTATTTCCAGCTTCCGGTCGGGCTGTTTTTCGTAGCCCCTGGCTGTGCGGGCCTGAATTTCATACTGGCTGCATTAGCGCTATCGATCGTTTATGCCGATCTAATATATGTTGGCTGGCAGCGAAAAATCATCTGCATTCTGAGTTGGCTTGGTGTGGCGGTGCTAGCCAACGGGATCCGGATTTTTGGCATTCTCTGGCTTGCTGAAATTACCAACAAGCAACTGGCGATCGTTGATGACCATCTTTTGTATGGTTGGGGTTTCTTTTTCATCATTCTGATCGGGCTGATGTATGCGGGGCGGCGTTTTTCCAATATGCCGCCAGTATCGGCGAATGACGGGGTCAGGGACTGGCTCCCCACGGCGGCGGCGTCCATTGGCAGCATTGGCGCCGCTACGGCGCTGTCCATTCTGATTATTTCAGCGGTGGCCGGCTATGGACTTGTGGTGTTTTCAGACGGGGTGCGTTCGCAGGGGCTCGTTCTTGGCGCACCTGAAAATGCAGGCGAGTGGCGGATGACTGGCGAATTGGGCTATGCGCAAAGCGCATTCCCCAATGCGGACGCCCGTAATGTGTGGCGTTTTGAAAATGCGGGAACGGAATTAAATTTATTTGTTGCTTACTATGCCGGCCAGTGGGACGGACACGAAGCCGTAGCAGACAATAATAATATTTTTGGCGATGCGGACATAAAAATTATTGGGCGAGCCAGCCCAACGATACTGTTGAATGGCGTGCCCGGCCAGGTGCAGGAGGAAACGGTTTCCGGTGCGCGCAACAACCTTCTGATTTGGCGTTGGTATTGTGCGGGTGATCATTTCACCGCAAACAGACTGAAGGTGCGGCTGCGCGCTTTAGCCGGCAGGCTGCTGTTGCGTGATAGCCGGGCAGCGGTCTTCACGCTGTTTTCTCAGGATAGCAGCGGCGCGCGTGAGAAAATGACATCCCTGATGCAGGCAATCGCTACCGCGAAGCCTGGTTTTCGTGTCGCCGATGCGCAGGGAAATACAGTCAATAGCGCTGGCTGCTGGTAAGTTTCAGCCAATGCCCCGGATGATATAGGGGCCGATCATATTGGCCAGGGCCAGTGGCATACGTTGCCAGGCCTTGATCATCAATTCATATTTGGGATTGGTTGGATTGGTGTTTGGCGGTTCCCCGCCATCAGGCAAATAATAGGCATGCGTGATTGGGACCGGCGTGAAGCCCCAGTTTTTTTTGAAACTGTATGGGCCGGTGCCTATTTTGCTGCGGCCAAAATCAAATATTGTGCAGCCCCGTTCCCGGGCGCGGCGCATCAGGCGCCAGTACATCAGGTCATTCGATCCATATTGACGTGCAGCAAGGGCGCCGCCGGTAAAGTAAGGCAATACGGAATCGCGAAAATAAAAACTCAGTACACTGCTCATCGGCTGCCCATTGGCGGTAATGGTCAGGATGTCACAGCAATCCGGACCAAACTCCTGCAGTAAATTTACGAAATATTGCCGGCTTTGCACAGGAGTGCCAAGCCGGTGCACGCTGGCGGAGAACAGCCTGAAAAAATTGTTCACATCGGTTTCCATGACGCAGTCAAGATTGGCCTCAATGGCCTTGCGAACCACCGCGCGTTGTTTGCGGGGGATCTGTTTCAGATTGTCTTCTTCTTTTGCCGCAATATCCCAGGAGAACGAGTAATAAAGATCATCGCGCCTTGCCCAGCCATCGGGCACATGCGCGGCGCCCCGGTATTCGATATGCGCCGCGCCGAGATCCTTGCACAGGCGTTCCGCATGCTGGTCAAGTGCGTGGCGCGCGGTTTCATTCGATGCGGCTGCGCCTCCGCCAACGGTAAAGGCGGTAGAGATCAGGCCGGATCCAAACAGCATGCTTTTGACATGTATCAGCGGCAAAATTCCCTGGATTTCGCCATCTGATTCTGCGAACAGGTAATAGGCCCGTTGCCTGAAACTTTTCTCGATGACCCTGCGCCAGCCAGCCTTGTGAAAAAAAGTTGCATCGGGGCAGGTAGTAACAAAATTTTCCCAGGCGGCCTCACTGGCGGCATCCAGATTTTTAATTTCAATCATTGGCTTTTAGCACTGTCCCGGAATTTAATAATGCGGCATACACGCGGTCAACCCGATCCCATGCAAAATCTTTCAACAATTGCCGCAGGCGCGGTTCAGTTCGTGAGAGATTAAGATAGTGGCGTATCCGGCTTTTGAGTGGCGCCCCCGTTATACGCGGCTGACCGGGATCAATTTCCCAGGGATGCATATAATAAATGCAGGGCAGGTGATCCGTATGATTTACACGTTGCAATCCCCAGCGAAAAACGGGGTAGGGCAATAACCGGAAAAATCCGCCACCGCCAAATGGCATGTTTCTGCCGAATAAATGCACAGTCGTAATGGGAATTTCCGGGATGGCTTCGTTTGGGCACGGATAAAATGGCGCGCGCGGCGCATCAGGAAGCCCATACAGATCATGCTGCACGGGATTAATGCTTGACGAATACCGGTAACCCTCTTCCGCCAGAATATCAAAAGCCCACATGTTTTTGGCGCCGATGGAAAAGGTCGCTGCGCGGTAACCCGTAACCGGAACGCCACCTGCATCTTCCAGAATTGCCTTGGCTTCGGATATATCGCGGCGGAATGCCTCTGGTGTTTGTTCGTCGGCCCTGAAATGCGCCATGCCATGGCTGGCCACTTCATGGCCTTCATTGGCCATGCGCCGGATCAGGGGCTTGCAACGCTGCGCCACCCAGCCAAGCGTAAAAAATGTCGCCTTGATATTTTCCTGCGCAAGCATATCAAGAATGCGATTGGTGTTGGCGGCAAAACGCCATTCCAGTGTTTCCCAGTCACTGCGGGCAACCTGGCCGTCAAATGCCTGCACCTGAAAATAATCTTCCACGTCAATCGACATGGCGTTGCATACGCGCCCGCGCACTATCGGCGCATCAAAATGCGGAACGCGATATGGCGGAATGGCAGGTTTGACGGGGCTTGCAGTCATGCTGGATTAATCCCGGCGTGCAGTATTGGCAATGGCGAGGGACATCATTTTCAATAATTTATCATTGCGTTCCAGATGGCGCTCCATATCATCGAGACGCCGTTCAATTTTATTCAGCAGATTATTGTAGCCATTCATATTGGGCATTGTCATGGCCTGTTCATATGCAGGCATGGATAGTGTGCTGGAAGCAGCGCCATTGACATGGCCGGGCACGGCCACGACGGCCAGCCGTTCGGCTTCCAAATCTGTAGCAACGCTTTGGACATCATCCGCATCGATAAGATGGCGTTCCTCAATAAATCCGTATAATAGAACGCGCGCGCACAATGTATTGATCCGGCGCGGCACGCCGCCACTGTAGGTGTATATTTCCTTGAACGCAGCATCGGAAATCACTGGATCATCTTTCCAGCCTACGGCCTGCAGGCGGTGCGATACATAGTTGCGCGTTTCATCCTCGCTGATCGGGCCAATATGATAGGAGGCCAGAATACGCTGGCGCAACTGATCGAACTGCGGCATGCCAATGGTTGTGCGGAATTCCGGCTGTCCCACCATGATGATTTGCAGGACGGCGCTTGATCCATACTGAAAATTTGCGAACATGCGTAATTCTTCGAGCGCGGATATGGATAAATTCTGGGCCTCATCAACGATCAGTACGGCGCGCGCGCCACGTTTATGAATTTGCACCAGGTGGGCTTCCAGATCATGCAATATGCCGGCCTTGTCCCGGTCGCCCGCATTGATGCCAAAACTTATGGCCGCCATACGGACGATGTCGTCGCCTTCCAGTTTTGTGCTGGTCATGTTGGCGGCAACGAAGTTGGACGCGCCATCCATCTGCGCCAGCAAATGCCGGATCAGGGTGGTTTTTCCCGAACCCACCTCGCCAGTGATGACGATGAAGCCTTCGCCCTGGCTAAGGCCAAATTCCAGATGCGCCATCGCTTTTTTGTGGACGTCACTGCCAAAGAAAAAGCGATGGTCCGGCGTTAGCTGAAACGGCAGCGCAGAGAGGTGGTAGAATTCCTCATACATTCTGATACCTAATGTTTTCCCACAGCAGAGTCCGCCCGGTTGCGATCGCGCCTACTGTTCATTGGGCGGCCGCGGTCAATTCTACAGTAAAGAAATTAATAGAAATAGCCTGTCAGAATTGCGCGTTAAGTCCCAGCGTCACCACATTTTCAGAACTTCCTCCGCCCGCCTTGAAGTCACGCTTGAAATAGGTGTATTCAAACCTGGAAGTGAAGGTCTCGCTAAGCACGTAATTTAGTCCGGCATCGCCTGTATAACGGGTATCGGCCAGGGCGCCCAGCCTGCTGGTAAGCGTGTCGGAATAGTTTAGGGCCAGATTACCTGTCAGACGGGGTTGCAGCCGCCGCGACAGGTCCAGATTGACAGCAAGCCGCTCTTGCTTGCTGCTAATTCCGGGGGTTTTTTCTCCTGAGTCACGACTGGATACATCAACACCAAAATTGACAGTGTTGCGTCCTCGTGTTCCGCTGAAACCGAGCGCAAACGCATCTTCACGGAATGAAGCGTTGCTCAAGTCGAAACTGGAAGCAGTTGGATCAATAGCAGTACCGGTAAATGGATCGATCAAATCTCCGCTGGGCCCGGTGATCAGGCGGTTCTGCCGGTTCAGTCTGTTGTCCTGCTGTGTCCTGACCCCCTGCTTGAACGTCGCGTTCAAGGTATAGAATGAAAATAACTGATAATTAAGACTGGCTGATAGATTGGACCTGTTGTATCTGCGGCCATATTCAGTCCGGAAATCAAGCCGCGGGCCAGGGGTTAAATGCACCCCAAGCGCGCCTGTCGCGCCGCTATTGTTAAAAGATCGCGTGGGATTCTTGTTTTCCTCATAACCAGCACGCGCAATAAGCCCAACATGCCGGTTGACTTTGTACTCGTTGACCAGTTCAGCGTGGTTTGCTTTCCGTTTCCCGCTTGCCGCCGCGCCCGTTGTTCCACCTGTTGTTAGCCCTGTTGTTCCGCGGCCAGGCCGGCTAGAGCTTTTGCTGGACAGTTCAAGCTGTGAATTGATTTGGGAAAACGCATCCCCTGTATCCAGCGTCAAGGAATACAGATCCGTCTTCTGATTTCCTATAGGCCGGACAGGTGACAGTCCGGGGGCCGCAGGGCCGGTTATGCCGGCTGAAGGCCGTGAATATCGTGATTCGGAATGGCTGTATCGCAATGTGCCGTCAAGCCAGCGGCCAATTCGCTGCTCATATCGCGGCGCCACATCGTACACCAGAATTTGCGTGCGGTTCGTTGGCAAACTACGGTTACGCGCCGACACGGCGCCGCCACGCCGTGTGCTCGTCTCACTCATGCTCACGCTGGAATCAATAAAAAAATGATCTTCGAGAATCTCAACATTGCCAATGCCAAGAATTTGCGGACGGGTGCTGTTCAGGCCATTCGTATCAAGATAACGTTCATTAATCGCCGCCAGGCTAAGGTTGAGATCAAGGCGGTTACCGTTGGCGGTTATCTGCCCGCCTGCGCGTGTTTCAGTTATCAGGTCAGCCTCTGCGCCTTCGCGCGCTCCACGAACATTATCCGTATAGCTTTCGGAGATATCCAAATTAGGGCTAATTCGAATGGTCGAACCCAGCGCCGGATCGCTGGCGGGGATAGACAGGGCCAGCGTGATGGCGAATACGAAGCCACCGCCCCAGCCGCCCGCCCAATACCATCCGCGCGCGGCCGGCGCGCCATGCGCCAGCCGGCCGTTTAGGCAGCCAAGAAACCAGATCCAATTTTCCTGAAAACGCCCCTGCCGATGGTGAGAGGTCATTTCATATTCATCAGACCTCAGCATATAATGCCCACATCACTTGCCCCACCCCTGCAATTCACCCGCCGCACACCAAATGCAACGCTGCCGAGTTGTTATCCTTCCTGAACGGAATCACCAGGAAAATCAAGTTATTCCTGGGGCAATCTCACGCATTCAGGATTTACCCCAGGCGCAACATCAATGCATAAAATTGCACTACAATTTAGTCAGCCCCTCATCCTTGCCATAATAGCCATAATACCCAAAGCCACCCGCATCCTGATGCCGACATTTGTTCAGGATCAGGCTGACATTCTTGCAGCCGCTGACGAGTGCGATGGTTTCATCAATGGCCTGACGCTGGGTTGCTTCTGATTCGATCACGATGACAACTTGCCCCACATGCAACGCCAATACGCTGGCGACACTGCTGGCAAGGGCAGGAACCGTATCAAAAATGATAACCCGGTCAGGATAGCGCCGGGCAATATCGTCAACCATGTCAATCATGCGCTGGCTTGCCATCAGCTCGGTTTCCATTGAGTGACGCTGACCACAAGGGACGACGGAAAAATTTGGAATGTTGGTGCGCAAAATGACGTCAGAAATGGACAGCTTGTTCCCGGCAAGGACATCCAGCAATCCAAGCCTATTCTTGATGCCCAGATGCTTTTCCATAGCCTGGTTGTGGCTGTCGGTGTCAATCAGCAGCACGTTGAGGTCCGGCTCGGACGCAATGCTCATGCCCAGATTAATCGCGGTGAAGGTTTTACCTTCAGCCGGTTTTGCGCTGGTAATCATGATGACATGGCTTTTGGGGGCCTTTACCCCCGTGCGGGGAAAGGCATTCAGCAGAAGCGGGCGCTTGATTACGCGAAACTCTTCTGCGATGCGATTGCTCACGCCCTCTGGCGAGACATAGCCCTCGCTATAAAGTTTGCGGACATCAATATGCAAAAATTTTGGATCATTGGGATCAGCGGGCGGAAGCGAAGTAAAAGCGGCTTTTACGGGCTGCGGAGTGGTAGCAGGCGCCAGCAGTTTTTCATCGGCCGACGGGCCGGATTCCGGCAGGGTGATACTGTTGACGGGCGCCGAAGTGATCGGGGCTGTTGGTGTCGGCGGCACTGCATTACCTGAAGCAGCACGAAGCCGTTCTGCAACACGCTGGGCCAGGTCAAGCCGTTTGCTGTCATCAGCCATTCTATACCGATCCACTAAATAATGAGGAAACCGTACCATTACCCAGTTTGACCATAAGGCTGACCAGGCGTGGCCCCAGCAGCGTCACGAATGCAAGAGACGCCACAAGGCTGCCAGTGGCGAGTCCGAATCTCCAATAATCCCTTCGGATCCGAAGTTCTTCTGCGGCATTACGAATTATACTTATCCTTCCAAGTACGGGCAGTCCAAATGTTGCGCTTAACTGGGCGCTGGTAATAAAGCTGTCATTGAGAGACGCCATTAAAAAGGCGACACCGCCACCGACGCCGAGCCCCGCCAGGAGAGAAAGGGCGTAAAGAATTGACCTCTGCGGTGAAGATGCGACGATAGGAAGCGGCGGTGGATCAATCACCCGGAACTGTACTGCGCTGGTCGACGCCTCTTGCGCCTGCGAAATGCGTGCTGATTCACGACGCGCCAGCAATTGCTCGTAATTGCCCTTAAGCACGGAATAGTCCCTGTTCAAATCAGACAACTCGGCTTCTATGCGCGGGGCGGTTTGCGTAAGTTCCAGATCTTTTTCAATCCTGCGCTCGGCCTCGCTGACCCTGCGCAGCAGGCTGGCGATATTTGTCTCGGTATCAAGCACCTTGATTTTGATGTTCTCATAAAGCGGGTTAGGCATTCCCGAGGTGACATTGGAGCCCTGTTGGGCCTTTTGTTCCTTTAGCGCTGCAAGCAGCCGTGTCTGGGACACAACATCGGGATGCTTCTCCGTATATTGCAGTTTTAAATTGTCGATGCTTTGCTCGACTGCTGCAATTCGGGAGTCAATCGTAACGCCGCCTGGTTGTTGAGAGGCAATAAGTTCCGGGATGGCTGCCAGTTGGCGGCGCAACTCATCGCGCCGGATTTCCGCATCCTGCAATGCCATTTTGGCTAATCGTAATTCCTCATGGTCCTCCTCAAGCTTGCCGGCAAAAGTTCCGGCCTTTCCCAGAAACAGGGCGTTTTTTGTCATGAATTCAGCCCGTCTCTGTTCGGCTTCCTGCAACTGGCGTTCATAGTCGGCGATTTGCTTTTCGATAAATCCGCGTGCGGACTCCATATCCTTGCGCGATTGACCAAGATTGTTTTCCACAAAAATAGTTAAAAGCGATTGCACGACTGATTGCGCCTGCCGCGGATTTGTATGGCTGTAGGAAATGCTGAACAGGTTTTTCGTCTGCGCAGTGATGCTGATTTTCGACGCCAGGTTCGCAAGCAGCGCCTCAACCTCTCCGGGGGTTGTCGCTGTGAGATCAAGATCATTCATGCGCATGACCTGCTCCAGATTGGGACGGCTTAGCAGGGTGCGCTGCATGATCATGATTTCCTGATCAAGATCGGTTCGTACAGTCAGGCCACTCAGAAGCGGGGCCAGAAGGCTTCCTGTATCAACATAAATCCGCGCCTGAGATTCATACTTGTCCGGAAGCATGATGACTATGCTCCAGCCGGCAATGCTGACCGCCCATGCGAGCGCCAGGGATATCCACCTGTAACGCCACATTGCTTTGGCATAGCGGAGTATTTCTGCATAGATTTCGTTCATGAACGCAACCGCGATTAATAATTCAGGAAACTATCCGCCGATGGACGGCCGGCGGGCAATCAGCTTGGGCGGACGGGGTGAAATGCATACCCCATCCGGTGGCTGAGGCATCAGAACCAGCTTTGGGGCACGATCAGCACATCGCCCGGCATTACTGGGACATTGGCAGCAACATCGCCATCCTTGATCAGATCGTCAAGCCGAACGCGAAACGATCCCTGCCCCTGGCGGACCAGCACGGCGCGGTTGCCCGCTGCAAAATCAGTCAGGCCACCAACTGCGATCATTACATCCAGCGCGGTCATATGTTCATTGTAAGGGATAGCCTGCGGATTGGTAGCCTCACCAATCACCCTGATTTGCTGATCATAGGGACCAACAAACCCGCTCATGATCACGGATACAACCGGGCTTTGCACATATTGCTCAAGCTGTTTTTCAATTTCGCGCGCCAGAAGCGTCGGGGTCTTACCCGCAGCCTGCAAATCTTCAATCAGCGGCACGGTGACCTTGCCATCTGGACGCACAACGACGGATGTCGTCAGCTCTGGATTGCGCCACACGAAAATCTGCAGATTATCGCGTGGGCCAATAATATAATTCGGCGACGATTCTGAGGATGTGTTTCCAACACTGGTGGCATCGGGCATTCCCGAACAGGCGGAAAGCATGGCAAACAGCGCCAGACCGGCGGCAAGAGCCAATGGACGTTTGAGACCTGAAATAAACAAAGCAATTCTCCCCAGCACGAAGTGACACGCGATCAGGCCATAGCCCCGGCGGAACTGTTTGGCCCAAACATTAACTTTACCTATGCGAACGCCAAGTCAAGCAATTCTGTATGGTTAACCTGACAGTATCTTACAAAAAAACATAATATGAAAAACCATAAAAACGTAAATATTAGATTAGAGCTTGCAGATGGAAGGGTTAAATTTGGGTTAAACTGAATAATGAAATGCCATCGGCCGGAGTTAAGGAGGCGCCGGGGGTGCTTTGGCCGCATTAAATTCCTCGACCGTGTTGTTTTTATCACAAAATGCGATACAGGGTGCGCCTCTGGACTTCGGTGGGCCATTCCTCAGGGCCTCCTGAATACGCTCCTCAGTCCAGAAAGTCTCCTCTTTAGCCTGATTTCCCCTTGTTTCATGCTTGAGAATGGCCCCCAGCGCCGCTTCCGGGGTCGTATTGGCAGGTGCGACGGGGTTTACGGGCGCAGATCGTTTTGGATCCGGTACGGTTACAGATGGTCCTGCAATAGGCGGGGTTGTAATCTTCCTGGTCGTGTTTTTTTCTGATGTTGCTGCCCGGCGATGGCCAGCCGGGGGGGCGGGTTCCTGCGGCGGCGCCAAAGGCTGGGTCCGGGCGGGAGCCTCGCCAATTTTCAGTTTGCCTGACTGTATCTGATCAATGGTAGCCAATTCGGCAGAAATCCGATGTTCAGCCAATGCAATCCATGAATTCCACCGCGCTGCGAACGGGTCCGGCCACATCATATACGTGCCGCCAAGTGCGAAGGAAATTGCAATCAGTAAGCCAAACAGTTTCCGCATGGCCCGATCATCATTGGTGGGATACGGCTTCTATTATATCAAAAAATGAGCGGTTCGTAAAATAATCCCTTTAGCGGGGCCAGCGAACGATGTGGCCGGGCAGATCATCAATTTCTATTCCGGTTTCGTTTACGCACCGCCCAAGCACTGACTTTCCCAGGCGGTGCACGGCCCCGCGATCCCCGCATTCCAGATAGTGCCATTGCGGCAACGGCTTGCCATCTGCAAGCAGGCGGTAGGCGCAGCTTGATGGCATCCATTGTTTGACGCGATCTATGTTTTCAGGCGTCAGCGTGACGCAATCGGACACACGTTTTTGCCGGTTGGAATAATCAATGCACCTGCATTTTCCTGCATCCAGCAGGGCACAGGCGACATCCGTGTAATGAATTTTACCGGTATCCTCGTCTTCCAGCTTGACCAGGCAGCATTTGCCACAGCCATCGCACAGCGCCTCCCATTCTTCAGGGGACATTTCCCCGAGGCGCTTGTTCCGCCAAAATGGCTCAGTGCTCATGACCTCTCACTGCGCCGGGAAAAGTGTGTCGAGAAATTTGCCGATATTATCTGTCGCATGGTGAATATGCACGGCGTCTGGTTGCGGATCGGGGCCGCTCCATTCCGGCTTTCCGCTTGCCCAGACGGTGGTCATGCCCAACTCGAAGGCCGGCAGCAGATTTTTGACACTGTCATCCACCATGACGGTGTGGTTTGCCTGAATGCCGGAAGCCGCCACCACATGGTGATAGGCGTCCGCGTGCGGCTTTGGCACATATCCTGTGGCGGCTATATCAAAAATATTCTCAAAATGATGTGTTAGCTTCAGACGGTTCAGCACATTTTCCGCGTGGCGCACCGTGCCATTCGTAAAGATGATTTTGCGTCCCGGCAGCCTGGACAAAGCGGTATCCAGACGCAGGTCATAGGCCAGCCTGCTGACATCAATGTTATGTACAAACTCCAGAAAGGGTTCCGGCGGCATGCCATGTTCGGACATGAGGCCGTTCAGGGTTGTGCCATGACTGGCCCAATAGGCCTTTTGCACGGCTCTCGCTTCTACGGCGTGAATGCCAAGAAAGCTGGCGATAAATGCCGCCATACGCTGATCGATCTGGGCAAAAAGGTCCGTATGTGCGGGGTACAGTGTATTGTCGAGGTCAAACAGCCATGCCTCGGCCTGGGTAAGCCTTTGGAGATTATGGGGCAGGTTCAATTGGGGCATGGCGCGACCATCGTTCCCTGGCGGGGGTCTGTCAAGGGCTGGATAACAAGCATGTAATCAGGCGTTAACCCGGATATGCAAGGTTGCCCCCCGGCAAAAAAACACACAAGGCCATGTGAAAAATATGGGTGGTCAGTATCCAATCCTGTCTGCGGCATTCTGGCGGCGCCCCGGCCCCGCCAAAGAGGCCGCCGGGGAAGATAATGAAAATAATTATGGGCTGGATGCGCGCGCCCAGATTGCCACATTTCCAGGCCCTGCCATGTTACTTGCCGCAGGTGGCAGGGTTTTGGCTGCCAATGGCCAGGCGGCCCGTCTGATCAAGGCGCTGGCTGCGGATGACGCTCAGGACATTCGTGTTTTACTTGCCGGCGTATCCGCGACGGGCCGCCCGGCGGTTGGACAAATCTTTCTCCCATCGGATCCAATAACCGGTGAAGCGCAGGCATTGTTTTATTTAACGGCCCTGGCGATTGAACAGGCAACCCCGCAGGCGCAAGAAGAACGCAGGGTTATGATCCTGGGGCGTGACGGCAGTGCAGAGCACGCCATGCGTAACGCATTGATCGAGTCGCGCGATCTTTATCGTGATCTGTCCAGGTGTTCATCTGATTTTTCATGGCAGACGGATGAGAATGGGGCTTTCACCTTTGTCAGCGCCAAAGGCGCGCTGGGATACAGTGCGCAGGCGTTGAATGGCCGTCGCAGCCAGGATTTGCTGGAGCAGTCTTCGCAATATTCACAGGAAAATCCTTTTATCGTGCGCACGCCGGTAGAAGATATCGAGATTGCAGTGCACGACGTCAACGGCGATATCCGTTATTGCCGCGTCGATGCATTGCCAGTTTACGATAAAAAAGATCAATGGCGCGGCGCACGCGGCGTCAGCAGTGACATCACCGAGGCCAAACTGCATCAGCAAGCGTTGGAATTTATGCGCCGGCGTGAAACCCAGGTCCGGGCCATCGTCGACGCCACTCATCGCACCCTGAATCCGGAAGAGGCGTTTTCTGATGCTGCTGACATTTTAGTTAGGGAGGCTGGTGCAATTCACTGCGCTATTCTGGTCCTGGATACTAATCAGCGCGTCCGGGAACTCGGAGTTTCCTGGCCAAACATCGGCGCATTAGTCCCGCCCGATATAATTCTTCATGGCCTGGAGGGGAACGCAGCGTGCGCCAGGAACGGCGCCCAGCCAATCAGCTTTATCGAAGGCCATCGGCGGCATCTGGTGGTGTTCACAACCCATGGCGGCAAGCCTAATGGCGCCATCTGGCTGCTATTTTCTGAAAACCCGGCCCCGCCCGCCACAAACCAGCTTGCGCATCCCATGGCGCCGGTCAGTTCCCTGGCCGAGTCGGTTGCCAGCCATATAGGCATCGCGATTGCCCATGACAACCAGATGCGCCGCCTGGCCGAACTGTCGTGCACGGATGAATTAACCGGTTTAATGAACCGGCGGGCCTTCATGGAAAATCTGAGTCAGCGCCATGCGCACCTTTACCGTAGCGGCCGCAAGGGCGCGCTGCTGTATATTGATCTGGATAATTTTAAACCGGTCAATGACCGGTTCGGTCATGCAGCGGGGGATCAGGTGCTGAAGGAATTCGCGAATATCCTGCATGGCCATAGCCGCGTTGGCGATCTTAGCGCCAGGCTTGGCGGTGACGAATTCGCCGTTTGGCTGGAAGATACTGATGCGGACGGCGCTGTAACCAAAGCCAGGCATCTGATGGCGGAAACGAAATTACTGCATAAGCTTGCAGGTATCACCAGTGATGCAGACATGCCGGAATTAGGCTTGTCCATTGGTATTTCAATCGTTGATCCGGAGATTCGCGAACAATTACCGCATCTGATCAAGCGGGCCGATGATGTGATGTATCAGGTCAAGCGGCAGGGCAAAGGGGGGCTAATGGTTGCTCCGGGCAGGCCGTATGAACAAAACAGGCATTCGAATTAAAAGATAAAGGCGATACGATGCTAAAAAAATTACTCAGCCAGCTTCCTTTCGGAAAAAAGCTTCCTGAAAATCTTGAATATGAAACCGCGCGCCTGGTTCTTGAAAAAAATCATCTGGCGCAGCGCACGGAGCTTGCGGGAAGGTCTGATTCACCGCCAGAAATGCTTTACTATCTGGCCAGCGATGAATCGCCAAATGTGCGGCGCGGGGTGGCGAAAAATCCGCATACGCCGATACAGGCTGACGAACTTCTTACCGATGATAAGGATGATGAAGTGCGTTGCGATCTGGCGCGTAAGATCGCCCGCCTCGTGCCAGGACTGCCGCAGGATGCGCAGGTCAGGCTGCGTGAGCAGATGGAAGCCATTCTGGAAAAATTGGCGGATGATCATCTGCCGCGCGTCCGCCAGATCGTTGCCGAAGAAATCAGGCATTCGGATAATGTGCCAAAACGCATAGCGATGCGGCTGGCGCAGGATCTGGAGCAGATAGTGCGTGCCCCTATTCTGGAATATTCGCCACTGTTATCGGACGATGATCTGTTGCAGATCATGGCCAGCGGCATTGTCAATGGGGCCATGGCGCCGATTGCCAGACGCCAGCATGTCAGCGAACCGGTTTCAGACGCCATCGTTGCTTCGCTTGATGTATCCGCAGTGGCGTCGCTGCTGGCAAACAAGAATGCCCAAATCCGGGAGGAAACCCTGGACGCGATTATTGATCAGGCGGAAGATATTCACCGCTGGCACAAACCCATCGTGATGCGCCCTGAACTTTCATTGCGCGCGGTCCGCCGTGTGGCGGGCTTTGTCGCCTCATCGCTGCTGAGCATCCTGCTGGAGCGCGATGATCTGAATCTGGATAAAGACACGACAGAAGTTTTGAAAAAAGCCATCCGTGAACGCATCAATACGGAAGAAACGCTTTCAGAAATAGATGATTGTTCAATAGGATTGAACGCGCGTCAGGCATTTGATTCGGGTCAGTTGACAGATGCTGACATCGCCACTGCCGCAACTGCCTATTGCAGCGAATTTGTTATTGAGGCGCTGTCGCTGAAATCCGGAGTGCCGGAATTGTTGACCCGGCGGATTTTCGATGCCCGCAGCGGCAAGGCAATAACCGCGCTGGTCTGGAAAGCAGGTTTGTCGATGCGCACCGCGCTTGAGGTGCAGAAAACCATAGGTCATGTGCCGCGTCCGGATTTAGTTTGGGCGCGTAACGGGGTTGACTATCCGATGGATGCAGAAGAAATGCACTGGCATCTCCAATTTTTTGATGTTCCCTTGTAATATACCCCCCGCTTGAAGCATCATCGCCTGAAACAAAGTGATCAGGAGGCTGCGGAAAAATGGATATCAAGGGAAAAGTCGCAATCATCACCGGATCGGCCATGGGTTTGGGCGCAGCAGTCGCGGTAAAACTGGCCGCGCGCGGCGTCAATGTCGTGATCAACTATTCCAAAAGCGAAAAAGAAGCGCACGAAGTTGCGGCTGAATGCGCAGCCCTGGGCGTGGAGATATTGGTGGTAAAGGCCAATATTTCCGATGATGCAGATTGCCGCCGGCTTGCCAGGGAAACCATGGATAAATGGGGGCGCATCGATATTCTGGTGAACAATGCGGGGACATCGGTATTTGCCGATCACCGGGATCTGGATGCGCTGTCAGCGGGTGATTTCCATTATATCTACGGACTGAATGTTGTCGGCCCCTATCAGATGACGCGCGCCGTAGCGCCAGCCATGAAGGCGTGCGGCAAGGGCGCCATTGTAAATGTGTCGTCCATTGCCGCTGTTGTGGGCATCGGCAGTTCGATTGCCTACGCCGCATCAAAAGGCGCGCTGAACACCATGACTTTATCTCTCGCCCGTGCGCTTGCCCCGGAAATCAGGGTCAATGCGGTGTGTCCGGGCTTTATCGGCACCCGCTGGTTTTCGGATCGTCTGGATGCGGACGGCTATCAGGGCATGCTGGATACGCAGCGCAAGATTACACCGCTGAAACGCGCGGGAACGCCCGATGATATTGCCGATTCAGTGGTGTTCTTCTGTGCCGAGGGGGCCGAGCATATTACCGGTGAAACATTAATCACCGATGCCGGCATGCATCTGAACATGGCGCCGCTGACGGCGCGCTGAACCAAAGGGAAAACCCCGTGATACCTGCGAAATGGAGCAGCAGGAGGATGCCCGGCCGATGCCGGATTTTACACTCTCAGGTGCCTGGCGCCGGCATCGAGTCCAGTTTGCCGTCATATTTGCGCAGGTCCGCTGCATCGCGATCCTGATATTCCTTGTTAAGACGCATATCTATGGCGCTGATAATCGGATCAATTCGGCCAACAAATTTGTTGTTGCGCACATCTATATCGCCGGGAATTTTGGTTATTTTACTAAACAGCCAGCGGCAGCAGCGATTGGCGTCGTCGTAAATGATCCAGTTGTTTTCTATCAATATCTTATGAACACCCCCGGATATAATGCGGTTCGGCTCTGTGGCGTAAGATATGAAATTGTGGTTCTGCGCATTCCGGCCAAGCTGAAGCACACTGTTCCTCACGGTAAGCTGGCCACCGCCATACGCATTTATGACTTCTCCGCTATTACCCTCCAGGGATGCAATGACGCTATTTTCCACCAGCGTGTTCGCAGCGCCGGTTTTCAACAGGTGGCCGTTATCGGACGCCAGAATTTTTACATTGCGAAGGATCACTTTTCCCCCGCCACTAATATACATGCCGTGCGCCAGCCCGCCTTTGCCGTGCCCTTCAAAATAGGAATCTTCAATGGTCATCAGCCCATTATTTGTTGTAGCCCCCAGCAGGCCATTCTCGCTGTTCAGACAGATGATGTCCCGGATCAAAAGCTTTTGTGCGGTTGGCCCCACCCGGATACAGGCCCCATTTTCATCAGGGACGGTAATATCACTGATTTGCAGCCCCTGAATCGTGACATCCGGCGCATCGAGATCGATGGCGGCTTTTCCGCTGCAGGCCGTCTTCTTGAGGGTTGCGCGGCTTCCATCGCGTGCAATTTTCCCGGTGATTTTCATCGATTTGAGAATTTTTATACAATCGAAATAAATGCCGGGCTCAATCGTCAGTGTACCGCCTTCTGCTATCAGCGCCACGGCCTGGTCAAATTTTACGGCGTCACATCCGCCCGCACATAAAGACACATTCATTTTTAATTCGCGAGACGCAGGTGCGGCGGCTGCGGCTGGCGGGGGTGCAGAGGACGAAACCGCGTCAGAATTTGTTGTCTTCTCTGGGGTGGTGCGGGCCTCCAAAACCCGTATGCGGGCTTTTATATCAACCATCTCTGTTTCAAGTGTGACAATCCGTGACGCGATGGCTTCCATGGTCTTGTTGATATCACCGCGCAGGGAGATGAACTCGGCTTCGTTCACCATCCTGGTGTTTTTTGCGCCCATTTGTTCGCGGATTCGCGTCACGCGATCCGGGTCCATGGTCTGCGCGAAACTTATGTTACCCAGTAGCTGTGCCAGCCACACGCAACTTAAAACAGTGAAGGTTGCGTGTAGTGTGCGTCCGGTATGTTTCACGGTAACATCCCCGCCTGTTAAGCCGTCTCGTCAAATAGTTCGCGGCCGATAAGCCAGCGGCGAATTTCGCTGGTGCCTGCGCCAATCTCGTACAGCTTTGCATCGCGCAAAAGCCGGCCCGCCGGATAATCATTGATGTATCCATTGCCGCCCAGAATCTGGATTGTTTCCAGCGCCATCCAGGTTGCCTTTTCCGCAGCATACAGAATTGCGCCCGCCGCGTCCTTGCGGGTGGGGCCGCCGCGATCACAGGCCTTTGCGACAGCATACACGTAGGCGCGCGTCGCATTCATGGTCGTGTACATATCGGCCATTTTGCCCTGCATGAGCTGGAACGTGCCGATAGGCTGGCCGAACTGTTTGCGTTCGTGAATGTAAGGGACCGCGACATCCATGCAGGCCTGCATGATGCCCAGCGATCCCGCCGCCAGCACGGTGCGTTCGTAATCAAGGCCGCTCATCAGAATGTTGACGCCTTTGCCTTCACCGCCCATGACATTTTCTTCGGGCACTTCGCAATCCTGAAAGATCAGCTCGCAGGTGCCGGAGCCGCGCATGCCAAGCTTGTCGAGCTTGGGCCCAGTGGAAAATCCCTTGAAGCCGCGTTCAATGATGAAGGCGGTAATGCCGCGTGGGCCTGCCTTGGGATCGGTCTTGGCATAGACCACCAGTACGTCTGCATCGGGCGCATTGGTGATCCAGAATTTATTGCCGTTGAGAACATAGCGGTCGCCGCGTTTTTCGGCGCGCAGCTTCATCGACACCACATCGGAACCGGCTTCGGGTTCGCTCATGGCCAGCGATCCAACATGTTCGCCGCTCATTAATCCGGGCAGGTATTTCCGCTTTTGCGCATCGCTGCCCACACGGCGGATCTGATTGACGCATAAATTGGAATGCGCGCCGTATGACAGGCCCACGCTGGCTGAGCCCCGGCTGATTTCTTCCGTCGCCACCACATGGTGCAGATAGCCCATGCCGGCGCCGCCATATTCTTCCTCGACGGTAATGCCCAGCAGCCCAAGATCCCCCAGGCGCGGCCACAGATCGCGGGGAAATTCATTGCTGCGGTCAATTTCCGCTGCGCGCGGCGCGATGGCGCTGGCCGTAAATGCCGACACACTGTCACGCAGCATGTCAGCGGTTTCGCCAAGGTCAAAATCAAACGGCGGCAAGCGATTTGAAAGCATCGTATAATCCCGATAGCTGAATTGGACGGCTACAGCAACAACAAGGTCGCCAGTCCCAGAAACGCAAAGAAGCCTACCACATCGGTTACGGTCGTGACCATAACCCCCGAGGCCATGGCCGGATCAATTTTTAACTTCTTCAACGACGGGAAATGCAACGACACGTCGATGCTCGGTATGGAGGCTTCTGGGCGCGGCATTACTGCCAATGGCATCAATGCCGCGTTCTGCCAGACTGCAAATCAAATCCTCAATAACATCTTTACGGTTTTTTACAAACGTCGATGCGAAACAGCGCCAGAACTGCCAGCCGACCCGCTCCAGAATCCGCTGGCGGTGAATGTCGTCTTCCCAGCGATCCGCACCGTGGAATTGGTCACCATCACACTCGATAGCCAGCCGAGTATCGTTATTGCCTTCCACGACCATATCGATGCGGTATTCACCAACCTTTACCTGTGGGATAACCCGGTAACCTTTTTCAGTAAGGACATCGTACACCTCCCGCTCAAAATCCGATTCGCAGCGTAAGCGCAAATCCTCCACGCGCTGTTCATCCTGCATATAAGGGGTATCGAAATGGGAGATCAGATTTCTGCGGAGCGTATCTTTAGGGCTTAGTTGGTCAAGCTCAATACTCCGCACCAAATACATCCGGTCCTGCGCACGGGAAGCTGCGACATTAAAGCGCTGTGCGATTGACTCCCTAGTCTGCGCATGCGCATCACCGGGAGATACCACCATGGAAAGGAACATGATATGCCGTTCCTTGCCTTGGAATGTGCGGGCATCGCCACAGGTGATCTGGTGTCGAGCGATTTCTTCAGGCCCCAGTTCGTCTTCCAGCATTTCCCATACTTTAAGCGCCTGCTTGTCGGCCAACAAGGATACGACGCCTATAGTCCGATGATGCATAACGGTATCCGCGCATATTTTCTTGATTTCATCCACAATAAACCGCGCTTCTGGCAGATTAATATCACCTTTGCGGTAACCGTCTTCGACCAACACGTCCACTAGTGGCGGGTCGAGGCGCTCGGATACTTTTGGAAGACGCACCGGCTTCAATTCATGGTTATAGAATTCCCGTTTAGAATATTCGATGATCGGGCCGACACAGCGGAAATGCTCTTTAAGCATGGTGGAAGACTGTGCAAACACCACTTTGAACAAATCGTAGATTGACCGCTCCGGTGTCATCTGCGCACGGAAGTGCTCCACCTGATTGGCCAGATAACGCACCATGAGGTTCCGGATTTTTTCCTCCTCCAGCCCAACGCCATCAGGAGACACCTGCTTATCGTCGCCTACGATCAACACTTTTTTCGCACGCAGCAGCGCTGGTAAAGCAGAAAGATCGGATTGCGAAGCTTCATCAATAATCACCAGATCGAAGCAGCCAAAATCCGGCGGAAGCGATTCTGATACGCGCCAGTGCGGCATGATCCAGCATGGAATAGCGCTGTTTGCCCGTGACGCCGCTTTTCTTGCGTCCTGCCGGTAACGCACTGCCCGTTTACCTGTGCCTCTGCCGATTCTAGCAATCGCCGTTCGGAATGCCTCCAGTGCCGAACGTATATCCGGCGTGGCCTTTTCCTCAAGTTTCAGCCAAGTGCGCTTGGCAACAATATTACGATACGTTTTTGCGAGTAATATTTCTGCGTCAGTGCGTTGCCGCGCTAGCTTTTTAAGCTCTTCCCTTGCATCCGCCGCTTCCAGGTAAGTCGCAAGCCGTCTCAATCTCCACGCGGTCTGCCAATGGTCGGGAAGGAGTATATCTACAGTATTATTTGCAACGATGCTGCGCAGATTCTCTGCCCATTTCTTAGCGCCGGATTGTTCTATCTTACCGGTAATATCGCTTAGGTCGGCAAAAGCACTCTGCAATCTCTGCAGGCGTTTCAACGTGTCCATCAGTTTTGACCATTCCGCCTGCATATCCGCATCCGATACGGAAGGATTACCTAATTTTTCTGCCACGAACGTCTTTAAGGATTCAATTATTTTGCCCTCATAGTTCGAAAGCATGCGCTGAAGCTGCTCTTTGTCCGCCCAAGCGCTTGCCAGCAGGTGACGCAGGACGTGGCTGTCCAGGAACTGCTGTAATTCTTGCAGACATCCGGTATTTTCAGAGATTTCAGAGTGCCTTCTCCATGTTGGCAGCAACGTTTCTGACTCTGCGATTACCTGCGCCTCAAGATCGATATGCTTGCGTATAGTCACATGCAGCGAAAAATAATCCGCCGCCTTGAGTGCATGCACCGGTTCCACCACATCAAAGCAACCCATGGCCAATTCCGGGGCAACGCCGTTCCACCGCGTAACCAGCTCCCGAAAGCGGTGCTGCAGCATGACATAAGCATGAACGTGCCGCCAATCTTCCTCCGTCTCCGGACTATCGGCAAGAACGCGTATTTCCTCCAGCTTCTTTTTAGCGACGCCTTTTCCAATCCAGCCACTCAGACCAAAGGCTGATTTTCCATCTGCCTTGTTCTGAATGGCCCGCACTACGTCCTCATCAAGCTCTATTCCTGCGGGTACGCTGACGGGCTTGGCCACAAAGCCGTTACGCTGCGCTACGGCCTGCACCAATTCTTCACCCAAGGTATCAAGGATCTCTATAACCGGCGCGAGAGAAGTGGAGCGTTCTGTGAATAGCTTCCTTGCATTCTTTGCCCACCGCACCTCAGCGGAATCTATTTGCTGTGCCAGAGAGGAAAGGGTTTTTATATTATCAGCAAGAGTATAAACAACTTGTATGGTTTCATCCTTGGAATCTGCAAGTGGTGGGAGGCTTCCCTCGTTCACAGCCGCTTCAAGCTCCGCATGGCGCGACAAATCCTGATGCATGCGCACCAGATCGCGGGAGTCCGGAAAGGATATAATCTCCGGCAGTACGATTCCCAGGTAATCCATATCATTAGCAATTGCGCGGCGGGCTTCCCGCAGGCGCGCGATGTCGGCATTGGCAAACAGCGGTTTGTTAGCAGGGGATAATTTATCCTCCAACCATTCATACTGCCCTTGACCTTTCACGACTTCTTTGGCCGCATCGACCGGCGTTATGGATTCATCATCCATCAAAATAGGCTGGAGATTCTTCTTTGCCCAACTGGTGATTTTCCGGTCTATTCCGGCTAGCTGCGCATGCAGTGCGTCAATGCCATGCTCCAACTGCACGATATCTTTTCTATAGGCGATGGGGTCGATGGTCTGAATTTCAGCCGCGATTTTGCTGATTGCATGCTCGAACTGTTTCATTCCCTCCTGTTCATTGGAAAGCAAACTGATAGCAAGGGGGCGAATCTCCTCTGGCAGTTTATCGCGTAATACGGCTAACGCCGGTTCTTTCATGGAAGTGACGAGGACGCGTTTTCCAAGCGCGAAATAGTGCGCGATAATATTGGCGATGGTATGGGTTTTGCCCGTTCCTGGCGGGCCTTGCACTACCACGCCGTCATAACACTCCAGCATTTGCACGATGCGCACCTGTTCGTCGTTAAATGGCATCGGGAAATAAAGATCGGCTACGTCCTTACCGGAACTGCCAGATGAGCCTTCATGGCCATGCACCATTGAAATGCCTCGAAAGCCTGGCAAAGTGACGTCCGCATTGGAGGTTGCCGGTTCCGTCAACACGGCCTTGATAGCTTTGGGCAGTACGAGAGATGTTTCGTCCTCCAGTGCTTTCTTGAAACGCTCCAAATCCTGCACAAATAAGCTCTTGCTGCGCGGTCGGGCCACCAGCACCCAGGTATCTGTAATTTTTAATTCTTCCGATGCGGCAGGCAGTTTGCGGTCATCCGCAGTGGTCTGTGCTGGCCAGTAAATAGCTTTTGAATCCAGCGCAGCAACGGCGGAGCGTAATATCCCATCGAATGTTCCGCTATCAAATGGCGAAAAGGTCTGCGTTACCTTCGCCACAAAGTCTTTATAAGCCTTTTCCAGTTCCGCCGTGCCGGGATTGTCCGCAGCGGTGAAGATGTCCAGTTCCAGGCGCGCTTCTATGTCGCGCGGGCGGATTTCAATGGCCATCGTGGTTTCGTTAACCTGAATATCTGTAAGGCGGGTTACGAGCGGGTAACATACCCTGACGCCTGCCATCATCCACACGGCTATGCCAACACCCATGGCAATTTCTATCTGTGCATCAACGATGGAGCCTTCCATTTGCTGTTTCAGCGTAAAGAGCCTGCCATAGAGCTGAATGGTACGCCGCCGCTTCTTTTCTTCAGCCGCCCATGGCGTCCACTGTGTCGCCATATACGCTTTGAACTGGACCTCTACCTCTGATATCCGGTCGAAATCCTGCAATAGTACAAGTCGCTTAACGTCAGAAGGATCATCCCCTTCCTTCGATTCAGCAAATTCGCCTTCTAATAGTTTAGCGAATTCAAGAGCAAGTTTGAGGGAAGGCTCTTTTGCGGGATTATTGGAAACGTCCAGCCATAACGCCAATAGCGGCTGTTTAGGTGCAGGCGCAGAGGATTCATGCAGACGTTCCACCACTAGCCAGATTTCTTCTTCCTCACCCCCGACATTAAAATGAAGCCCCGGCAATCCCTGGAGGCTATGTTCATGTTCATAAAAGGGGTGGCTGGAAACGTCACAGGTGGGGCTGCCTTTCAGCGCAGCAGAAGCCTGAGCAAACTGGATCAGGGACAATAGCCGTTCGTGTTCTGACGCCATACTTTCTCACTGCCTTATGCCAGATGCTATACTTCCCTGCGTCAGTAAAAATAGGATGTAAAATCCCGAACCTGATGATTGATCACTACAGCAACAACAAGGTCGCCAGTCCCAGAAACGCAAAGAAACCTACCACATCGGTTACGGTCGTGACCATAACCCCCGAGGCCATGGCCGGATCGATCTTTAACCGCTCCAGCGCCAGCGGCGCCAGAACGCCTGCAATCCCGGCGGCGAGCAGATTAATCAGCATGGCGGCCGCCAGCACGGCGCCAATTGCGAGGCTGTCAAACCACAGGCCGCCTATCGCGCCCATGATCAGGGCGAACAACACGCCGTTATAGCCTGCCACAAAGACCTCGCGAAAAACGATGCGTACCGCATTGGTGGCGTTCATCTCCTTGGTGGCGATGGCGCGCACGGCAACGGTCAGGGTTTGCGTGCCTGCATTGCCGCCCATGCTGGCGACAATCGGCATCAAAACCGCAAGGGCCACAATTTCCTCAATCGTCGCTTCGAACTGCGCAATCACCAGCGACGCCAGAATGGCCGTCAGAAGATTGACCAGCAACCAGGGAAAGCGGCGCCGGGTCGTGAGAATGATTGAATCCGTCGGGTCGGTTTCAGCGACGCCACCAAGACGAAGAATATCTTCCTCGGCCTCCTCTTCGATAACATCCACCACGTCGTCAACGGTAATCACACCCACAAGGCGTTCATTCTCGTCCACGACGGCAGCGGAAATCAATCCGTACTGGTTAAACAGATAGGCGACTTCTTCCTGGTCCATCATTACGGGGATCAGTGTCTGGTCACTTTCCATGATATCGCGCATGGCGACATGACGGCGCGTCCGTGCAACACGGCTGAGAGGCACAGTGCCAACCAGATGAAAGGACGGATCAACAATGAATATTTCATAGAATTCATCGGGAAGATCATCAACCGAGCGCATATAGTCGATAGTGTGACCGACCGTCCAGTAATGCGGCACAGCAACAAGCTCCGAGCGCATCAGACGTCCGGCGGTGTCCTCGGGATAGCTAAGGCCTTTTTCAACGGGCGCCCGTTCTATCCGGGGTAGCAGGTTGAGTACTTCCGCCTTGCGTTGCTCGCTGAGGTTTTCGAGAAGATAGACCGAATCGTCCGTTTCAAGTGCGGCAACAGCCGCCGCCAGCGCCTCACTGGACATGGCGGCCACAACACGGTCGCGCAGGCGCTCATCCAGCTCCGGCAGCACTTCCGGGTCAAGCTGCGGTCCCAGCAGATCAAGTAATTTACGCCGCTGCTTGCCACGCAGCAGGCCGAGCAGATCGCCCATATCGGCGGCATGCAGCGGTTGAACCAGTTCAAGAACGGCGGTTTTATCGGCGGCCTTCACGGCATCGATAACGCTCTCCAGGAAAGCCGGGTTCAGCGCATGCAATGGCTCGCCGCCAGCGGCGCCAGGCGTTTCGTTGTCCGCTCGCTGTTCTGTGGAGGCCGTATCTTGCACCAGCCGCACTCCGATAGAATTAATTTTTTGCGCTTGGCAAAACCGGTAGCAGTCCGTCTTCACTCTGCGAGCTTCGCCGGACACTGCTTCGGCCTAACGTTCTTCGCATGGCTACGCCAGGCGAAGCGTGGTGCGGTCGAGAAGACTCGAACTTCCACGGGTTTTACCCCACAGCGACCTCAACGCTGCGCGTCTACCAATTCCGCCACGACCGCATTGCGGGGGAAGTAGCAAATCGCGGCCAGTTTAACAAGCTGCATCTGCCTGTTAGCGGAATTAGATGCCGCCACCGTCGGTGAAGCCGTCCAGGTGAATGCCGCATTCTGTCTTATCCTGACCTCGCCAGCGGCCTGAACGGGCGTCTTCCCCTTCCTTCACGCGCGAAGTGCAGGACATGCAGCCAATCGACAGATAGCCGTCACGCACCAGCGGGTGGGGCGGCAGATGGTGTTCCACCATATAGCGTTCCAGGTCGGCCTGACTCCAGTCCGCGAGTGGATTGATGCGGTAACGTGCGCCGACCATTTCAATAGCATTCATTGAAGCCCGGTCATCTGTCTGGAAGCGCTTGCGTCCGGTTATCCAGGCGTCAAATCCTTCCATTGCACGCGCAAGGGGGACGGTTTTGCGGAAATTGCAGCAGGCGTCTGGATTTTTTGACCATAAGCTGCCCTCCGGGTCCTGTGCCGCCCGGTCTTTCGGGTGTGGCCCGATAGCGCGCAGGTCCGTCAGCCCAAGCAAATCCTGCAATCTGTCACGATAACGCAGGGTCTCGCCGAACAGCTTGCCCGTATTGAGAAACAGTACAGGGGTGGAGGGATCGATTTCTGCGACAAGGTGCAGCAATACCGCAGACTCCGCGCCAAAGGATGACACCACGGCAATCCGGCCAGCGAACTCCTGCTGGATCATTGCCCGCAGCAGCGCTGGCGTTTTTGAAACCGCATGATCCCGCTGCATTGTTTCAAGGCGCGAGCCGGCGGATTTTGTGACTGGTTGCACCATGGCAATATTTACACTTATATTAGTGTTATACAACTATTCAATAGACAATATAGTGTAAATTATTAAAATGTCAATTTTGTAACGTAAAATAGTGTTTTATCCGAAAAAAAGACGGTGTTTAGCGGAGGCCATAATGCGGGAAAAGGCCAGGCAGCTATTGCGTGTGGATGAGATCGCGGATTGAAACCGCGATGGATTCGCCCTGGATCATGATTTCGCCGCGCGCAATCAAGCGCTTGTTGGCATAAATCAATACAGGATCGGTCTGAAGCGACTCAAGCTCGATAACCGCGCCACGGCCCATTTTCAGCAATTGATGGATCGGCATGATAGCCTGACCAAGCACCACTGAAACTTCGATTTTAACGCTATCTATGGCTTTTGACTGCACGTTCAACTAATCCCCGTTTCCCTGTATATTGCCCTGATCATTCACTATCAGGGTTAGGGAACGGTTAAGTTGGCGTCATGAATGATTATATATCTCGAATATCCTTGTTTAATCCCACGCAAGAGGCCTGAAAGTGACGGATTTTTGCCCGATAGGTGATACCGGCAACGGTATTGCAGCCGCCATGCCGCCGGTTTTGTGGCGTGTGGCGGATCAGCCGGTTGCCTATCTGGACGCCGTTAATTTCATGGAAACCCAGGTGGCCGCGATTCGGGAAGGCCGTGGCGGGGAGATGGTATGGCTGCTGCAGCATCCCCCGATTTATACGGCGGGCACCAGCGCCAAAGCGCAGGATTTGCTGGCGCCAGGGCGTTTCCCGGTGCATGAAACCGGGCGGGGCGGGCAATATACCTATCATGGGCCGGGCCAGCGGGTGGCCTATGTGATGCTGGATCTCAACAGGCGCGGGCCAGACGTCCGGAAATTTGTCTGCAATCTGGAAAAATGGCTGAAGGATACATTGGCGGTATTCGGCGTCATCGGAGAGACCCGTGATGGCCGCGTCGGCACCTGGGTACGCCGCGCCGATGATAGTGGCGAGGACAAGATCGCCGCCATCGGCATAAGGGTGCGCCGCTGGGTCAGCTATCACGGCGTCAGCATCAATCTGAACCCGGACCTTTCACATTATGACGGCATCGTGCCGTGTGGCGTTACGGATCACGGCGTGACCAGCCTGGCCAAACTGGGCCTGAATGTCACTATGGATGAACTGGACACGGCGCTGCGCGAATGTTTCGTGCCAATTTTCGGATCTGTCGCCAGCATTTGATCCGGGTCAAACCCTCAATATCTTCTCATTGTTAGAAAAATCCTTTCAGATTGAAATGAGAGGGGGTCATGAACAGATTGCTTTATCCGGCCGCTACGGCAATTTTGCTGGCGTTAGCTACACCGGTTCTCGCGAAAGACAACCCCGACGGGTTGAGTCCATGGCAGGTGCGCATACGGGCGACCGCAATCCTGCCGGATGAGGACGCCTCTATTCGCCCGGTTGCCGGCTCCGCCGATGTCGAGGAGGTAGTCATACCGGAACTCGATATCAGCTATTTCTTCACTGATCATATTGCAGCGGAACTCGTCCTGCTGATCAGCAGTCATGATGTCGACGCGAAACTGGCCGGTGTTGGCAAGGTTGATCTGGGGGAGGTCAATCTGTTGCCGCCGACACTGCTGCTGCAATATCATTTCCGTCCCCATGGAACGTTCCGGCCATATGCGGGCGCGGGCGTGAACTATACGGTATTCTGGAACGAAGACGCACCCGGCGGCGCGGTGACTGGCATCGATTACGACAATAATATAGGCTATGCGCTGCAGGCAGGATTCGATTACGGGCTTGATAAACACTGGATGCTGAATGTTGACGTCAAGCGCTACTGGCTTGATACGGACGTCAATATCAGCAGCGCGCTGGGCTCCTTGAACGCTGACGTGGATCTGGACCCGTGGACCATCAGCTTTGGCGTCGGCTACCGGTTTTGACGCCAGCCCATCTTTCATTTTTCAATCCTCTTTTAAGGAGAACACATCAGTGCTGAGTGATCATACCAAAGCTATCATCAAATCTACCGCGCCCGTGCTTCAGAAACACGGCAAGGAGATCACCGCCCGGATGTATCAGATCGCCTTTACCGAGCGGCCTGAATATAAGCGGTTTTTCGAGAACACATGGATGAAGCATCCGCTGGACGGCGGACCGCAGCCTGCACGGCTGGCCGAGGCCGTATGCGCCTATGCGCAGAACATCGATAATCTGGACGCGCTGAAAGGCCCATTGGAGCATATCGCCCATAAACACACCAATACACGGGTGATTGCCGAACAATATCCGGTGATCGGCGCCTGCCTTTTACAGGCGATCAAGGATATTCTCGGCGATGCGGCCACCAGCGAGGTGATGACCGCCTGGGGCGAGGCGTATAATTTTCTGGCGGACGTGCTGATCAAGCGGGAAAAGGAAATTTACCGCGAAGAAGATGCGCAAATGATTGCCGCTGCGCGGAAATAAACATCTGGAAAGTAAACGGGCTGAGGTTAAGCCCGTTTGCGGAGATGAAGCGGGTTTACGCAGCCGCAGGGACTGCGGCGAGCACCGCGTATGCGATCATGATCGTGCCGACCAGACCGGCAAAATAGGCCAGGGTGCGGATGCCCATCGCGCTGATGCCTGCAATATAAATGGCGGCATATGCAATGCGCGCGGCCAGGAATAGTTGTGCACCCATAACCGTCAGATCCGTATGCACACTGGCAAGGTGCGCAACGATGACCAGCAGGCCAAAAATCAGCAGATTTTCCATGTGATTCAGATAGGTGCGCCGCGCCCGTGCGCCCCAGCCGCTCACGGTTGAAGGTGTATCGCGATTTCCGAAACCCCATTCCATGCCCATGGCCATCAAATTGGCGTTTGCCGATGTGATGATCAGAACAATCAACAGAACGGTGCTCCAGGCAAGCATGGTAAGCTCTATCGTCATTTTGTTTCCCCCTTGGTTCCTGTTGAATTTAGCCATTTTTGTGGCTTGCCCGGTCAGCATGCCTGTTTCTTGTGCATCCGTAAATGGATTCGTGGCCCGATCCCGCCCCATCATCACGCCCATTGCGAAATTTTGCGCTTGGGTTCACAATGCTTCCATTCCGAGGGGAGCCCGCAAGGGTTGAGATGTCAGTTGGCAGACCCTTTGAACCTGATCCGGGTAGAACCGGCGGAGGGAACGGAACCAGTGGCTGTATGCGCCACATTGCTTTCCCCCGTATATTTTGCATTCACTGGGGAGACACGCCATGAATATCCACACAAAAGACGCCCGTATATCAGTGACCACAGGGCCGCTGCCTGCATCAAGCAAGGTATATGTTGAAGGCAATCTGCCCGGTGTGCGTGTGCCGATGCGCGATGTTAGCTTGCATGAAAGCGCCAAGGAGCCGCCGGTGCGCCTGTATGACACCTCCGGTCCCTACAGTGACCCGCAAGCCGGGATCGATATCTACAAGGGTCTGCCGCGCCCGCGTGACGCCTGGGTGCGGGCGCGTGGCGATGTGGAAGAATATGAAGGCCGCGATGTGCGCCCGGAAGATAATGGCAATGCTGGAACGGCGCTGGCGGCGGAATTTCCAGTCCGTAATCGCCCCCTGCGCGCTATCGGCGGCAAGGCTGTGACCCAATACGCCTATGCGAAGGCGGGTATTATTACAGCCGAAATGGAATATGTGGCGATCCGCGAAAATATGGGCCGCGCTGCGCAAAAGGAAAAACTGCTGCGCGACGGCGAAAGCTTTGGCGCGGAAATTCCGGATTTCATTACACCGGAATTTGTGCGCGATGAAATCGCCCGCGGCCGCGCCATCATTCCGTGCAACATCAATCACCCGGAACTGGAACCGATGATTATCGGCCGCAATTTCCTGGTCAAGATCAACGCCAATATCGGCAACAGCGCGGTGGCCTCTTCGGTCGCCGAAGAAGTTGACAAGATGGTGTGGTCGATCCGCTGGGGTTCGGATACGGTGATGGATCTGTCCACGGGGCGTAACATTCATAATACGCGCGAATGGATCATCCGCAATTCGCCCGTGCCCATTGGCACTGTGCCGATCTATCAGGCGCTGGAAAAGGTCGATGGCGTGGCCGAAAATCTGACCTGGGAAATTTTCCGCGACACGCTGATCGAACAGGCCGAACAGGGCGTGGATTATTTCACCATTCATGCCGGCGTGCGGCTGGCCTATGTGCCGCTGACCGCCAAGCGGGTGACGGGGATTGTCAGCCGGGGTGGCTCGATCCTCGCAAAATGGTGCCTGGCGCATCACAAGGAAAATTTTCTCTATACGCATTTTGAGGAAATTTGCGACATCATGCGCGCCTATGATGTCAGTTTCTCGCTGGGCGATGGCTTGCGCCCCGGTTCCATCGCCGACGCCAATGACGAAGCGCAATTCGCCGAACTGGAAATCCTGGGTGAGTTGACCCGCATCGCCTGGGACAAGGGGGTGCAGGTAATGATCGAAGGCCCCGGCCATGTGCCGATGCACAAGATAAAAGTCAATATGGACAAGCAGTTGCGCGAATGCGGCGAAGCCCCGTTTTATACCCTGGGGCCGCTGACCACCGATATTGCGCCCGGTTATGATCACATTACCAGCGGCATAGGCGCTGCTATGATCGGCTGGTTCGGTTGCGCCATGCTGTGTTATGTGACACCCAAGGAACATCTGGGCCTGCCCGACCGCGACGATGTGAAGGTTGGCGTGATTACGTACAAGATTGCGGCCCATGCCGCCGATCTGGCCAAGGGCCACCCGTCGGCGCAGGCGCGCGATGATGCGCTGAGCCGGGCGCGGTTTGAATTCCGCTGGGAAGATCAGTTCAATCTGTCGCTTGATCCCGAACGGGCGCGCGAATTTCATGACCAGACACTGCCCAAGGACGCGCACAAGGTGGCGCATTTCTGTTCCATGTGCGGACCGAAATTCTGTTCCATGAAAATTACCCAGGAAGTGCGCGATTATGCGGCCTCCGGCATGGCGGAAAAATCCGAGGAATTCCGCAATGCGGGCGGCAGGATTTATCAGGATATCGCCAAATCCGAGGAAAAGCAGTCGAACGGCGCGCTTTAATTGCAGCTTGCCTGCGTGTGGCGGGGTGTAGCAGGGTTTATCGGATTGCTTGCGTGGATTTATTCCGCGCAGGCCCCGGCCGCATGGTTGCAGACCAGGGGAGACGGGCTACTTATCAGTACACTGAGCGATTACAGGTCTGATGCGCGTTTCGATGATTTTGGCGTTAAAGCGCCAGACAGGGCCTATCGTAAGCAGGAATTATCCCTATACGGCGTTTACGGCCTGACCGACGGTCTAACTCTTGGCGCGCAACCAAGTTTTTATCACCTGGAAGTGCGGCCCGGAGCCATAGCAGGAAGGCAAAGCATGCTTGGCCTTTCGCATATTGAACTGTTCGCCAGGACCAGGCTTCTGGCAGGCGATTTCTGGATTGTTTCGGCACAGGCTCTGGTTAAACTGCCAGGCGCCAGGCCAGTTGACCGTGAACCCCTGCTGGAAAGCGCCAGCCGGGATGTAGAGGCCCGCCTGCTGTATGGGCGCAGTGGACGGTTTGTCAAAAATTTTCTGAATTTAGAATATTTCTCTTCTGTCGAGGCCGGTTATCGTGCGCGTGACAGGCGGGCTGCGGATCAATGGCGTGCGGACGCCACATTTGGTTTTCGTCCGTTTCAGAAATATCAGATTATTTTGCAGGGCTTTAACACTGTTTCACTACAAAGTCCGGATGGTTCCGATTCCACTGCGTATGATTTATATAAAGCGCAGATATCTGCCGTGAGAGACCTGCCGCATGGTATGGCTTTGCAGGCGGGGTGGTTCACCGAATATGCCGGACGCAATACTGGCGCGGGCAATGCACTGTTCATGGCGGTTTGGTCACGGTTTTAATTTGGGGTTTTCCGGATGACAGATAGCAAAATCGAAAGATCAGTTTCAGATATTCCGGTGTCCCTGTTTGCGGCTGTTCTTGGAATTTCCGGGCTTGGCCTTGCCTGGCGCAAATCGGCGCCAATCCTTGGGATTGCGCCGTGGATTGGCGAAGTTCTGATCTTTGCGGGTGTTCTGGTGTTTGCATGGATCGCCACGGCCTATGGCATGAAGATTGCGCGCGCGCCGCAGGCCATGCGGGAAGAAGCCAATGATCTGAAACGGATCGCATTTTTTGCCACTGTGCCATTAAGCCTGCAACTTTTCGCGGCGGGGGCTTTGCCGCTGGATCAGGCGACGGCCCTGTTGTTGTGGGCTATCGGGACGGGCGTCCAGTTCATTTTGTTATTTATAATTCTTGGGCGCTGGATGCAGGGTGGTCATCCGCGCCGGATATTTCAGCCGTCATTGTTTTTACCGTCCGCCGGAGTGATGCTTGGCCCGGCGACGGGTTATCAGCTTGGTTTTATTGAATTGGGCTGGATGATGTTTGCGCTGGGGTTTCTTGTATGGATGCTTTTTCTGGTGATGCTGTTCGACCGTCTGTTTTTCGACATGCCTCTGACGGATGAAGAGCTTCCGCAACTGGCGATTTCAGCTTCGCCTCCAGCCCTGGCTTTTATGTCATATATCGCACTGAATCAGCAAATGATCGATGGATTCGCCCGTTTTCTGTTTTACTCCATGCTGCTCTTTGTGATTTTGACGCTTGCGCACGCCAGCCGCTTTGCACGCATGCGTTTCAGCCTCGCATGGTGGTCTTTCACATTTCCGACGGTTGCTGCGGCAGGTGCGGCGATGGAATATAGCAGCGCCATCGGAACGAATTTCCCAACAGTCCTGTGCATAGCCCTGCTTGTGCTGGCCAGTGGTCTGGTTGGCTATTGCAGTGTACGGACACTTATGGGGCTACGCGAAGGCGGCCTGTTCAAAACGGTCAGTTGAGAATATTGATCAGCGTACCGCAGGCGGGTGCAACTGTTGCCCAGTCGTCAGCATTACAGTCGAATATTGCAAGGCCGCCCATTGGAAGGTCTCGCGCAAAAGGATCGGGTGTATCCATATTCCCATTGTGAAGCAGCCGCGCAAGATCGCTTATTCCCGGTGCAATGCTGACCATTAAAAGGCTCTCAACCTCTGCATCCACTTCATGCAGCCGCTGCAGCATCGCATCGCCGCGCACCATGTGGATGCGGTAATCATACACAAGTCCGGGCGCCTTGCCGCCAGAATCCATAAGATAAGGCCACATATTTGATAGTGTCTGGCGGGCGCGTGTGATGGTGGCGCAAATCACAAGATCAGGAATATAGCCATTTTTGTGCATGGCCTTGCCCACAGTCATGGCGGCAATTTCGCCGCGCCGCGTAAGGGGGCGATGATAATCGGAAAGCGGAGAATCGACTGTCCGGTGCCGCGCGCTGCGCAGCAGATAAAGCCGTTTCATTAGGAAACACCAGGCGGCTTATTCTGCATAAGCGTGCTGGCGATCAGTTTGCAGGTTTCGTCCACGCCGTACAGCGCGATAAACGAACCCATGCGCGGCCCCTGGCTTTGCCCGAGCAGTACTTCATACAGCGCCCTGAACCAGTCGCGCAGGTTTTCAAAGCCATGCGCCTTGCCGGTTTCAAAAACCAGATTTTGAAGAAGTTCCGCACTGACGCCAGCGTCAAGCGCCGCCAGCCGCCCGTGCAGGTCCATCATTGCGGCGCGCTCCTGATCCGTAGGCGGACGGTATTGCTTGGCAGGCAGCACGAAGTCATGATAATAGGCGACCGCATATCCCACCATTTTATCAAGAATGGGATGGGCGGCGGGCTGCACGCCGGGAAGATAGCGCGCGATGAAGCCCCACAAGACGCTGCTGTCGCTACTGTTGCTGGCGCTGGCAAGATTAAGCAGCATGGAGAATGAAATCGGCACTTCCTCCCTGGGCGGTGCGCCGCGATGAATATGCCATGCCGGATTGGATAGCTGTTCGGCTGGCGTCTGCCTGAAAAATCCGTCAAGATGCGCGATATATTCATCTACCGTCTTGGGGATGACATCGAAATGCAGCCGCTTTGCGGTGCGTGGCTTTTGAAACATATATAATTGCAGGCTTTCAGGCGAGGCATAGCGCAGCCATTCATCAATGGTCAGGCCATTGCCGCGCGATTTGGAAATGCGCTCGCCATTTTCATCCAGAAAAAGTTCATAACTCAGAACCTCTGGCGGCCGCCCGCCGATTGCCTTGCAAATGCGGCTTCCCATCTGTACCGAGCTGATCAGATCCTTGCCGGACATTTCATAATCGACATCCAGCGCCGCCCAGCGCATCGCCCAATCGGGACGCCATTGCAATTTGCAGCGCCCGCCGGTGACAAGGGTTTCCACCAGCGATCCATCTTCATCGCGATACACAATGCTGTCCGTGGCGGGGCGCACTTCAACCACCGGCACTTCCAGCACACGGCCGGTTTTGGCGCAGACAGGCAGAAACGGGCTGTAGGTCTTGCGGCGTTCCTCGCCCAGTTCAGGCAGCACCACATTGATCACGGCGTCGTAATGTTTCAGCACGTTGCGCAGCGCGGCATCGAATTTTCCCGACCGGTACATTTCCGTGGAGCTGTAGAATTCATACTGAAACCCGAATGCATCCAGAAACGCCCGCAATCGTGCATTATTATGGGCCCCAAAGCTGCTGTGTTCGCCAAACGGGTCCGGCACGTCGGTTAATGGCTTCTTCAGATACGGCAGCATGATTTCGCCGTTGGGAATATTATCCGGTACCCGGCGCAAACCATCCATATCGTCGGAAAAGCAGATCAGGCGTGTCGGTACATCGCTGATTTGTTCAAACGCGAATCGCACCATGCTGGTGCGCGCCACTTCGCCAAACGTGCCGATATGCGGCAGGCCGCTTGGCCCGTAGCCGGTTTCAAACAGCACATGCCCCTTGGCGGGCATTTTGCCGCCTATTCTGGCCACGACCTTGCGGGCCTCTTCAAAAGGCCAGGCCTTGCTGGCAAAACATAAATCGCGTGGAATACTCATTAAAACGGCTCTTTCGGGGTAAATGGCGGTCTGTATGTATCAGACCAACCGGCCAATTGAGCAAGTCTTAAAAAGAGACAACCCCCTGCCAAGGGCGAATTGGCAGGGGGTCCAGAGACATGTGTATGTACGGGGGAGTACAGAGAGAACTATGGGGGGATAAAGCGGCGGGACCAAGGCCAGATTAAGGCATTTTTGTGTCATTGGGTGATTATGGTCACTGTCCCGCTAAATAGTTGTTTACCAACCCCTTGGCGTAGGGGCGGAATAATGCTTACTTGTACCCCATGAGGACAAATTTGCTACATTCTGGCTGGCTGGGCGCGATTTTGGCGGCATTGCTTTGCAATGTGTCGCCGGTGTTGGCCGATCAGCGTCATCCACAGCTTGTCCCCTTGTTTGAGAAGCTGATGAACAAGGATATGGCGCCAGAAGAGGCCCGTGCGATAGAAGGCCAGATCTGGACCCTGTGGCAGGCTTCGGGCAGCGACACGACAGATGTGTTGTTGGCGCGGGTGGACGCATTCCTGCGCGAGGACGCCTCTGAACCAGCGATTGATCTGCTGAATGAGGTTGTCAGCCTGTCCCCGGAATATGCCGAGGGCTGGAACAAGCGGGCCACGGCGTTTTTTATGCGGGATGATTATAAAGCGGCCCTGCAAGACGTTGAACGCACCTTGCGTCTGGAACCGAGACATTTTGGGGCATGGTCCGGCCTTGGCACCATTCTGCTGGCAATGGGCGAAGACGCCAGGGCATTGCAGGCCTATCAACGCGCGTTGCAGATCAATCCGCATCTGAAAGATATTGCCAAAGAAGCAGAACGTCTGGAATTGACCGTCAAGGGACGCGGCATTTAAGCGCGTGCATAAGGCAAGGGGCAGGGGAGTGGTTTCCGTAATAATGTTTTTGGCTGCCCTGACAGGCGGCTTGCTGGGCTATAGCAGTTACGCCGCCAACAGCGCGGTCAAAGCCCATCCGCCGCTGGGCAGCTTTGTCGAGATTGACGGCGTCAGGCTGCATTATCTCGATAGCGCGCCAGATCAGGCCGAGCGTCAGACGATTGTGCTGCTGCATGGCGCCAGCAGCAATCTGCGCGATTTTGTCATCAGCATTTACCCGCCCCTTGCGTTGAAATACCGGGTCATTGCCATTGACCGGCCCGGCTATGGCTACAGCCAGCGCCCCGCGACCAATGGCGAGGGCTGGATCAATCCGGCGGTGCAGGCAAAACTCATTCACGGACTGCTGGACAAGGCAGGCGCGCGCAATCCCATTATGGTTGGGCATTCCTGGGCGGGTGCGGTGGTGCTGGCCTATGCGCTGGATTATCCGCAGGATACCGGGGGCGTGGTGATGCTGGCGGGCGCATCGCATCCCTGGCGCAGTGATCCCGCCTTTCATAATCGCTGGCCTGCGGTTCCTGTGCTGGGAGATGTGTTTTTGAATACGCTGGCCGCGCCGGGGTTCGCACTTGCCTCACACACGGCGGTGGCGCGCAATTTTGCGCCAAACCCGCCGCCTGCGAATTATGAGGAACGGGCAGGGCTGTCCCTGCTGGTGCGCCCTGATAATTGGCGGGCCAATGCCGAGGATATGCGCAATCTTGCCGCGTTTCTGGCCGTGCAAAAGAACCGCTATGCAGAACTTCGCATGCCGGTGACAATTATTTTCGGCGAAGATGACAAATCGGTTAATCCCGAAAACCACGGAAAGCGCCTGCATAAGCAGGTTGTTCAGTCAAAACTGATCCTGCTGCCACATACGGGCCATTCACCGCACCATGCGCATCCCGATATTGTGATCGATGCGATCAGTGATGTTGCCCGTCAGGCCAATAACTGATCAGTTACGGAATTTCCGGGCGCTGGCCGCTGCCGCCGACCATGGCGATGTGCAGTACATTGGTGGCCCCCGGTGTGCCAAAGGGAACACCCGCAGTAATGACAATGCGCTGTCCGCTGCGCGCGAAACGTTCCTGAAACACCAGGCGTGACGCCTTGTCCACCATTTCGTGAAAATCACGCACATCCACCGTGCAGACACAATGCAGACCCCACGCCAGCGATAGCCGCCGCGCCGTGCCAATGCGCGTCGTCAGCACCATGATGGGAACCAGCGGCCTGGTGCGCGCAACGCGCAGACCGGTGGAGCCGGAATTGGTGTAGCTGACAATGGCGGCGGCGTGCACGGTGTCCGCCACGGTATGCGCCGCTTCTGCGATGGCGTCTGCGGCTGTTGGCTGCGGGGGTGTGCGTAATCCTGCAACTGCGGCGGCATAATTCGGATCGCTTTCAACACGGCAGGCAATGCGGTTCATCATGGTAACCGCTTCGATGGGATATTTGCCGGACGCAGATTCCGCCGACAGCATGATGGCGTCCGCGCCGTCATAGACAGCGGTCGCCACGTCGGAAACTTCTGCGCGTGTCGGGATCGGCGCTTCGATCATCGATTCCAGCATTTGCGTTGCAATGACAACTGGTTTACCTGCGGCGCGCGCGGCGCGGGTGATCTGTTTCTGCCAGCCGGGGACATGCTCCACCGGCAGTTCAACGCCCAGATCGCCGCGCGCGACCATGATGGCGTCGCTGGCTTCGATGATCTTCGCCAGGCCCTCCAGCGCAGAAGGCTTTTCGATTTTCGCCAGCACCGCCGTGCGCCCCGTAATCAGCCGGCGGGCCTCGATCACATCTTCGGCGCGCTGCACAAAGGACAGGGCAATCCAGTCCACTCCAAGTGAGGCGACATGTTCCAGATCGGCGCGATCCTTGGGCGACAGGGCGCTTAGCGGCAGCACCACATCAGGCACATTGACGCCTTTGCGCGAGCTTAGCGTACCACCCACCACAACAATGGTTTCCGCGCGGTCATGCTGAATGGTTTTAACCGTTAACCGGATGCGCCCATCATCAATTAACAGGGACGAGCCAGGTTTCAGGGCCTCGAATATTTCAGGGTGTGGTAGGGGCGCACGGGTGGCGTCGCCTGCCTGCGGTTCCAGGTCCAGCATAAAGCTTTGTCCTTCAATCAGCATGGCGGCATTGCCGGTGATTTCGCCGATACGCAATTTAGGCCCCTGCAAGTCCGCCAGGATACCGATGGGCCGGTCAAGTTCCGCCTCTGCGGCGCGGATCATGTCATACATTTTGGTGGCTGCATCATGGCTGGTATGGCTCATATTGATACGAAACACATCGGCCCCGGCCATGAACAGCTTGCGGATCATTTCCGGCGAAGCGCTGGCGGGACCAAGGGTTGCCAGTATTTTTACTTTACGGTCGCGATGCATATTGATTTCGGCTCCAGATAGGGAGAGTGAGTATAGCCTATAGTATGGTTAACAACTGTTATACCCCTCCGTCGCCGGGTTAAAAGCGCGAATCGTGATACACATCAGACATGCCAGAAAATATATCCAAACAGATGCCTTTCAGTGTGTTGAATCCGAATGGCGATCCCGCCGTGCTGCTGGTGTGCGATCACGCCAGTAATTTTGTGCCACCGGAATATAACAGCCTTGGCCTGCCAGCGGAGGCATTCGCGCGGCATATTGCCTATGATATTGGTGCGGCGTCTGTTACGGCGGAATTGTCGCGCATCATGAATGCGCCTGCAGTGCTGGCGGGGTTTTCGCGACTGCTGATTGATCCGAACCGTGGGGCGGATGACCCGACACTGGTGATGAAACTGTCGGATGGCGCGATCATTCCCGGCAACCGATATGCGGATGCAGCCACCATCGCGGATCGTGTCGCGCGGTATTACAAACCGTATCATCAGGCAATTGCCGATCGCATTGCGGCAGCGCGCGCCAGGGGCATTGCGCCCGCGATACTATCGCTGCACAGTTTTACGCCAGTATTTCAGGGGTACACCCGGCCCTGGCATACCGGCATATTGTGGGATAAGGATGGGCGCATCGCGCAGCCCATGCTTTCGTCGTTGCAGGCGGATTGCAATCTATGTGTTGGCGATAACCTGCCTTATTCCGGCGAACTGGTTGGCGATTGCATGTATCAGCACGGCACCCTTAATGGGTTGCCGCATGTGCTGATTGAAGTGCGTCAGGATTTGATTGTGGATAAATCAGGTGCAGAGTACTGGGCGGAATTGCTGGCGGCGCATTTGCGTCCTATATTGGAAGCAATAGAGAGGTAGCGCCATGGATAAACAAACCCAAACCGAACTTGAAGCGGCCGCCTTTCGCCGCCTCACCCGGCATCTGGCTTCGCGCACGGATGTGCAGAATATTGATCTGATGATACTGGCCGGCTTTTGCCGCAATTGTCTGTCAGACTGGTATAAAGAGGCGGCGGATGACAAGGGGCTAAGCATCAGCCGCGATGAAGCGCGCGAAACCGTGTATGGAATGCCCTTTGCCCAATGGAAGGCGCAGCACCAGCGCGAAGCGACGCCGGAACAATTGGCCGCAATGGCGGCCGCGAAAAAGCACGATTGATATTCATTCAGGAGAACGACCCATGTCCGACGGAGGCGTCATCGCCGCAGACCAGCTAAAAGCCTTCATCTCACGCATTGAACGGCTGGAAGAAGAAAAGGCCACGATCGCGGGCGATATCAAGGAGGTCTATTCCGAAGCCAAGGGCAACGGGTTTGATCCCAAAATCATGCGCCACATTGTGCGCCTGCGCAAAATGGACCGCGATGATTATAGCGAGCAGCAGGCCCTGATCGAACTGTATGCGGCGGCTGTCGGGTTGCCGGGCGTATGAGCGCGGCGCAGGCCAGTGATTTAGGCGACCTGCCGGAATGGGATCTGGGCGCGCTCTATGCCGGCATTGACGATCCGAAATTTGCGGAGGACTTTGCGCAGGTGGAAAGATCGGCGAAGGAATTTGCGCAAACATGGCAGGGTAAACTTGCCAGCCTTGATGGCGCGGCATTTGGCGCGGCGATCAGCGCCTATGAAGCGATAGAAGAAACGCTGGGGCGGATTATGTCGTTTGCCCAGCTTGCCTATGTCACACGCATGGATGATTCCGGTCTGGCCCGCTTTCAGGCCGATGCCGGGGCGCGCGCAAGCGAAATAGCGTCAGAGCTGGTTTTCTTTACGCTGGAAATCAACCGTATAGAGGATACGCGGTTGGCGGAGCTGTTGAAGTATCCGGCAGCGGCGCGTTACCGTCCGTGGATCGAAGATTTACGCGTTTACCAGCCACACCAGCTTTCAGACGAACTGGAAAAACTGCTGGTCGAAAAAAGTGTGACGGGGCGTACGGCGTGGAGCCGCCTGTTCGATGAAACCGTGGCGGGATTACGCTTTAGCGTGCGCGGCAAGGAACTGACCGAAGAAGAAACCCTGCATCTGTTGAGCGAGCCGGACGCCGCCATGCGGGCCGAGGCGGCTGTCGCGCTGTCGGAAGTTTTCGGACGCAACATCAAATTGTTTGCGCTGATCACCAATACGCTGGCCAAGGATAAAGACATCGAAGACCGCTGGCGGCATTTCCCGGAGCCGGCGAGTTCACGGCATTTGTCGAACCAGGTGGAACCGGAAGTCGTGGCGGCGCTGGTAAGCGCAGTGCGTGATGCCTATCCGCAATTGTCGCACCGTTATTATGCGCTGAAGGCGCGCTGGATGGGCAAAGAGAAACTGGCGTTCTGGGACCGCAACGCGCCACTGCCGGATCAAAGCGACCGGCGCATCGGTTGGGAGGAGGCGCGCACGACGGTGCTTTCGGCCTATGCGGATTTCGCACCGGAAATGGCCCAAATCGGACGGAAGTTTTTCGACGAACGCTGGATTCACGCGCCAACGGTTGCGGGAAAAATCGGCGGAGCCTTTTCGCACCCGACTGTGCCTAGCGCGCATCCGTTTGTGCTGATGAATTACCAGGGCAAACTGCGCGATGTGATGACCCTGGCGCATGAACTGGGCCATGGGGTGCATCAGGTGCTGGCGGCGGGGCAGGGCGCATTGCTGGCCGATACGCCGCTGACCCTGGCGGAAACAGCCAGCGTGTTCGGTGAAATGCTGACCTTTCAGGCGCTGCTGAAAACCGCAAAGACCCCTGCGGAGCGTCACGGCATGCTGGCGTCCAAGGTCGAGGACATGCTGAATACGGTGGTGCGGCAAATCGCATTCTATGAATTCGAACGCCGCGTGCATGATGCGCGCAAGCAGGGCGAACTGACGCCGGAACAGCTGGGTGAAATCTGGCTGGGTGTGCAACGCGAAAGTCTGGGGCCATCGATTGACCTTACCGCCGGGTACGAGAATTACTGGTGCTATATTCCGCATTTCATTCATTCGCCGTTTTACGTGTACGCCTATGCGTTTGGCGATTGTCTGGTGAATTCGCTGTTTGCGGTCTATTCCAATACGGCGGCGGGCTTTCAGGAAAAATATTTCACCATGCTGCGCGCCGGTGGTTCCAAACGCTACGGCGAATTACTGGCGCCGTTTGGCCTGGACGCCAGCGATCAGGCCTTCTGGCGCGGCGGGCTGTCGATGATCAGCGGCTTTATTGATGAACTGGAAGCGGGACCGGGATAGGGCGCTTTGCGTTTGGAGTGAAGCGTCCCACGACATTGTCATTACCCGGCTTGTCCGGGTAATCCAGATTCCCAAACGCCGATCCTTGAGGGTGGCGGATGCCCCGGACCCAGCCTTCGCTAAAGCTATGGCGGGCAAGCAAGCCGGGGCATGACAAAGTGGGTTTGATAGATGCTTAAATTTGATCAGAAAGCGGTCTACGGATCAATCCGTGCTGTGGCGTTTCCGGCGATCACTTCCTGGCCCTTTTGATTGCGGGTGGAAATCGCCAGATCGACATAATGTTTGCCGCCTTCCTCGCGAATGGCCTCAACAGTTGCGGTGGCGGTCAGATCATCGCCCGGCCATACCTGGGTTGAAAAGCGCACACCATATTTTGTCAGCCGCCCATCGCCCACATAATTGGTCAGCATTTTTCCGGTCAGCCCCATGGACAGCATGCCGTGGGAAAATACGGATGGATAACCGGCAACCTGGGTGGCGAATATTTCATCCGAGTGCAGAGGATTATAATCCCCGGACGTGCCCGAATACATGACCAGTTGCGTGCGGTGCAGATTTTCAACGACCACTTCGCTATGGGTGTCGCCTACTTTCAGTTTTTTTGCGCTTAACGGCATTTTCGCCTCCCTTATTTCTGTTCGACGACGCGTTCGGTCTGAACGCCGACGCTGCGCGCGGTGATCACCAGTTCGCCTTTTTGATCGCGATATTCGCTGATGGTCTCGGAGAATTTCAGCTTGCCGGAACGCTTGCCTTCCTTTTCCCATTTCTTGCCGGGCTTCACGGTAACGCTCAGCACATCGCCGGGGCGCAGATGCCGGTGATATTCGAAATGCTGCTCGGCATGCAGGCCGCCGCCACCGCCGCCGCCTTCCTTTTTCTCGCCCTCGGTTTTCGGCTTGGGCGCAATGCCGGTGGGCGTTTTGCCCGAACCCAGCCAGGGCTTGCCAACCTTCGGGCGCAGGAAAAAGTCCGGATCGAACTGCGCGCTCGCCTGGGCAAAAGTCGGTGGCGCAATGATGCCGCCGACCTCGGTTTTCCTGGCGTATTCCTCATCATGATAGATCGGATTATCGTCCCCAACGGAACGCGCAAACATCATGATATGGGTATATTCTACGGGAAATTTCTTCACCGCCATCTGGATATCCTCCCTGTTCTGGTTTTTGTTGCGGGCAGTGTATGCGAGGATCAGCTCAGCTAGCAATGGTGATTAAGCGGTCAGCAGACGAACAAATTTTGTGAGCTTCATCGCCGAGGCGCGTTTAGCAAACCGCTTATCTGCGGTTATCATTTCACAGCTTTCAGACATTGCCAAAGCAAGGTAAAGGCAATCGTAAATTGGATGCTCCATCCGAATCGACAAATCCAGCGCCGCCTCAATCAACCCATCCAGCGGTTCAATGTGAAAAATCATCTTGTGCGCGACAGTAAACCCGTCACGCGCCTGTGCCTGGGCAATATCCCCCACATGCGAGCGATGCCAAAAGACATTCGCCATTTCGGCGAGAATTATCGCGGGTGCGATTAACTGCTCCCCCGATGCCAGCAACTTTCTGGCCAGATCAGAATCCGGCTCCTCCAATGTCCACTTGCAGGCGACGCTCGCGTCGACAACAAGCGTCATCGGGCATCCCGATATTGGCGGATTATATCGGTGCTATCGGTCGTGAGCGGCTTTTGCTGCATGGCCCTGACGGAATCCACCAGCGTGAGCTTTTCTTCCACTGTCAGGCCCGCCTCGCGTCCCAGAATATTGCGAAGTTCCTGCTCCAGGGAATGGCCGTGTATTTCAGCCTTCAGCTTCAGCCGCCGGATAACATCTTCAGGAAGGTTGCGAATAGTGACCTGTCCCATGACATGCCTCCTTTTATGCTATCAAACTTGATAGCATAAAAGGTCGGGGTTAATCAATGCTTTTTGCCAGCCGGTCAAATGCCATCAGGGTAGACAGCAAGTCCGGCATGTTCTTCAGATGCACCATATTGGGACCGTCTGAGGGGGCATGGTCCGGGTCCTGATGGGTTTCCATGAACAGGCCGGCAACGCCTACGGCGACGGCGGCGCGCGCCAGTACGGGTACAAATTCGCGCTGGCCGCCACTCGTCGCCCCTTGTCCGCCTGGCTGCTGCACCGAGTGGGTGGCGTCGAAAATTACCGGGCAGCCGGTTTGTTCCTGCATGATCGGTATCGCGCGCATATCCGACACCAGCGTATTGTAGCCAAAGCTGGCGCCGCGCTCGCACAGCAGGACATTCGGGTTGCCCGCGCCGATGATTTTATCGGCCACATGACGCATGTCCCACGGGGCCAGAAACTGTCCTTTTTTGACATTGACGGCTTTTCCGGTGGCAGCCGCCGCCAGCAGCAAATCCGTTTGTCTGCAGAGGAATGCCGGAATTTGCAGCACATCCACGGCCTGCGCCACACGGGCGCATTGTTCCGGCAGATGCACATCGGTCAGCACCGGCATGCCAAACTTTTCGCGCACCTCGGCCAAAATCGGCAATGCGGCATCCAGGCCCAGCCCGCGCGGGGTGGCGGCGCTGGTGCGATTGGCTTTATCGAACGAGCTTTTGTAGATCATCCCGACCCCCGCCTTGGCCGTGATTTCCTTTAACGCCTGCGCCATTTCAAGCGCATGGTCACGGCTTTCAATCTGGCAGGGGCCCGCAATCAGGATCAGCGGCAGCGTATTGCCGATGCTGAGCGGGCCAACCCGCACGGTGCGCGGCGCCATCATCACACCAGCCGCGACTGATCAAGCGCCGCCTTGATGAAGGATGCAAACAGCGGATGCGGCGCGAAGGGCTTGGATTTTAATTCGGGATGAAACTGCACACCTATAAACCAGGGGTGCGCGGGGATTTCCACAATCTCGGGCAGCAATCCGTCAGGCGAAATGCCGGAAAACAGCATGCCGTTTTTTTCGAGCAGTTCACGATAGGCCATGTTCACTTCATAGCGGTGGCGGTGGCGCTCATTGATGCGAAGCGCGCCATAAATTTCCGCCGCCTTTGATCCGGGGGCCAGAATTGCGTCATATTTTCCAAGCCGCATGGTGCCACCCATATTGCCATTGGCGGCGCGAATTTCACGTTCATTGTCGCGCATCCATTCGGTCATCAGGCCAACGACGCGATCCTGACAGGGGCCAAACTCGCTGGAGCTTGCCGCCGGCAGTCCCGCCAGATTGCGCGCCGCTTCGATCACCGCCATCTGCATGCCAAAGCAAATGCCGAAATAGGGCACGTCATGTTCACGGGCAAACGTAACGGCTGCAATTTTTCCTTCGGCCCCGCGTTCGCCGAAACCACCGGGCACCAGAATGCCATGCACGTCACTCAGATGGCTGACGCAATCTTCCTGTTCGAACAGTTCCGAGGCCAGCCATTTCATGCGCACCTTGACCCGGTTGGCGATGCCGCCATGGGTCAGCGCCTCGGCCAGCGACTTATAGGCGTCCAGCAGGCCGGTATATTTTCCGACGACCGCAATCGTAACCTCGCCGTCGGGCTGGCGCACCCGGCGCACAATTTCTGTCCATTGTTCGATGCGGGGCGGGGCCGGATCAACAATGCCAAAGGCGCGCAGCACCTGAATATCAAAGCCTTCGCGGTGATAGGCCAGCGGCACATCGTAAATCGTATCCACATCCAGCGCCTGAATGACGCTTTCGGGACGCACATTGCAGAACAGCGCGATTTTGCGGCGTTCCTCGACTGGAATTTCACGTTCACTCCGGCACAGCAGAATATCCGGCTGAATGCCGATGCCGCGCAGTTCCTTCACCGAATGCTGGGTGGGCTTGGTTTTCAGCTCGCCCGCGCTGGCGATAAACGGCACCAGGGTCAGATGTATGAATGCGGCTCTCTCGCGGCCCAGTTCATTGCCCAATTGCCGGATGGCCTCGACAAAGGGCAGGCTTTCAATATCGCCAATCGTGCCGCCAATTTCGCACAGCACAAAATCCACATCCCCGACATCGGCAAGAATGAATGCCTTGATCTCGTCGGTCACATGCGGAATGACCTGCACCGTCGCGCCGAGATAATCGCCCCGGCGTTCCTTGGCGATGATCTGCTGATAGATACGTCCGGTGGTGATGTTGTCGCTCTTGCTGGACGCTACGCCGGTAAAGCGTTCATAGTGCCCAAGGTCAAGATCCGTCTCCGCGCCGTCATCGGTGACGTACACTTCGCCGTGCTGATAGGGGCTCATGGTTCCCGGATCGACATTCAGATAGGGGTCCAGCTTGCGTAAACGCACGCTATATCCGCGCGCCTGCAGCAACGCGCCAAGCGCAGCCGAAGCCAACCCTTTGCCGAGAGAGGAAACCACACCGCCAGTGATGAAGATGAACCGCGCCATGGACTTGCAGAGTAGATGATTTTGCGCGCGAGCAAAAGCCAACTGTTACACAAAAATGAAAAGCAGCAGATTCCAGCCGCTATTGCGATGACGGAACGGAGGGAAGTTCGGGCGCCGGAGCAGGTTTTTCGACAGCGGGCGCCGAATCGAGAATCGAAGGCGCCGTTACCGTGCCGCGCGCCAGTATGGTAAGGATAATAGAGGTGCCAAAAAAACCTGCCGCCAGAATCGCTGTCATCCGCGTCAGCAGGTTGGCCGCCCCGCGTCCGGTCATAAAGCCCCCCATGGGGTTGCCGCCGATGCCCAGCGCGCCGCCTTCAGATTGCTGCAACAGCACGGTGATGACCAGGGCGACAGCCAAAATCAGATGAATGACAATAATGACGGTTTCCATAGGCCTATGCTGATCCTTGCAAGACGGGCGGGGGACGAGGATTTCAAACCAGCCCCAAACGCCAAAAGTCGGGCATACATACACAGATAGCTAATTGGACGCAATATCTGTCAGAATTGGGTTAATTGCCTGCTATGATGGCTTTGTATGTTTATTTCGTAAGGAACGAGAATCATGGGCGTATTTGCCGTTGGCCAACCCTATCGCCGCAAGGAGGATGACCGGTTTATCATTGGCGGGGGCCGCTATGGTGACGATGTAAACGTGCAGGGTCAGGCCTATGCCTGTTTTGTGCGCTCGCCCCATGCCCATGCCCGGATAATGGGTATTGATAGTTCCGAAGCCAGCGCGGCGCCGGGCGTTATTGCCATATTGACGGGTAAGGACATGGAAGCCGCAGAGCTTGGCGGCATGCCCTGTATCGCCGTGCTGCCCGGCCGCAATGGTGGTCCCGGAAATGTAACGCCGCACCGCGCGGCGCTGTGCACCGAAATCGCGCGTCATGCGGGCGATCCAGTGGCGATGGTGGTCGCCCAGACATGGCGCCAGGCCCGCGACGCGGTTGATCTGGTGATGGTGGAGTATGAAGAACTGCCCTGCGTTACGGACGCTGTTCAGGCGCTGGCCCCCGGTGCGCCGCAAATCTGGCCGGAGGCGCCGGGCAATCTGGTGGTGGACTGGGAACTGGGCAATCGCGACGCCACCGATGCGGCTTTTGCCCGCGCGCATCATGTGACGAAGCTGCGGCTGGTGAATAACCGGCTGGTGGCCAACGCCATGGAGCCACGCATGGTGATTGCGGAATATGATCCGGCTACGGATCAATACACCGTGCATACCCCAACCCAGGGTGTATTTCGCTGGCGCGGCCTGACCGCCGGGGCCGTGTTTCATATTCCGCCCGAAAAGATGCGGGTGCGCACCTATGATGTGGGCGGCAGCTTCGGCATGAAGGCCTTTCTGTACCCGGAGCAGATTGCGGCATTATGGGCGGCAAAGCATATTGGCCGCACCATAAAATGGACGGCGGACCGCGCCGAAAGTTTTCTGACCGACAATCAGGGCCGCGATCAGGTCAATGACGCGGAACTGGCGCTGGATAAAGAGGGGCGCATGCTGGCGGTGCGCATTCATACGATTTCCAATGCCGGGGCCTATGCCTCGGTCATGGGGCCGGGCGTGTCGTGCCTGGGGGCGGGCGGCTTGCAGGTTGGCGTGTACGCCATCCCGGCAATGTATCTCAATGTTACGCCGGCCTTCACCAACACCACGCCCACGGACGCCTATCGCGGTGCGGGCCGCCCGGAGGCCGCCTATATTATCGAGCGTCTGGTGGACGCCGCCGCGCGTGAAATGGGCATTGCGCCAGATGAACTGCGCGCGCGCAATTTTATCCGCCCGGACCAGATGCCCTACGCCACCGCCGGGGGCTATATTTATGACAGCGGCGATTTTCTGAATGTCATGAATGAAGCCAAACGCCTCGCTGACTGGGAAGGCTTTGGGCCACGCAAGCGTGAACGCATGGCGCGCGGCGAATTGTCCGGCATCGGCATGGCCTATTATGTGGAAAGGTCCGCGGGGCCGCCGATGGAAACCGCGCGTGTGGATGTGCTGCCGGATGATACGATCCGGGTGTTCATGGGCAATCAATCCAATGGCATGGGCCATGAAACCGTGTATGCGCAGATCATTGCCGATGCGCTGGGCGTGCCGTTCGAACGCATTCGCGTAACCAGCGGTGACACCGATGAACTGCCGGATGGCGGTCTGTCGGGCGGCTCCGGCTCCGGCCTGATGGGTAGCGGCGCGGCCAATCTTGCGGCGGAGGCCACCATCGCCAAAGGCAAGCTGATCGCCGCAGAACAGCTTGAAGCCGCGCCCGTGGATATTGACTATGAAGCCGGTCAGTTCCGCATCGCCGGAACGGATCGCGCCATCAGCCTGTGGGACACGGCGCGCGCCAGCGGCAAAGAAGGCCTCGGCGCAAACGGCGAATATCACAATACGCCGTTCCAGTTTCCCAATGGCTGCCACATCTGCGAGGTGGCCATCGACCCGCAAACCGGAATCATCCGTGTACTGAATTTTACCGCAGTGGACGATTTCGGAAATGTTCTCAATCCGATGATCGTGGAAGGCCAGGTGCATGGCGGCATCGTCCAGGGCCTTGGCCAGGCGCTGGGCGAACATGCGGTCTATGACCCGCAAACCGGGCAGATGCTCAGCGGCTCGTTCCTCGACTACTGGATGCCGCGCGCCGATGACATGCCGGATTTTACCATCGCCTTCAAAAACGCGCCCTGCACGACCAACGAGATGGGCGTCAAAGGCTGCGGCGAGGCCGGATCAACCGGCGCGCCGCCCGCATTGGTAAACGCGGTGCTGGATGCGGTGGCGCATCTCGGCATCACGCATGTCGACATGCCGCTGACGCCGTTTGCCATGTGGGAGGCGCTAAGGGGGGCGAAGGTAAAATAAATGGACATCTCACCCGTCAAAACCCAACGTGATTACCGGCGAACGCTGAAAGAAATCGAGAGCCTCATGGGGGCGAAGCGCGGCACGCCTGACGGTGACCGGCTTGATATACTCGTTACCCTCGTAGAGGCCTGGGAGGCAAAGCATTATGTGCTTGACCGGCCCGATCCGGTTGAGGCCATCAGATACCATATGGAGCAAAGCGGGCTTGAGGCACGTGATCTTATACCCTTTATTGGCAGCAGTAATCGGGCCTATGAAGTTTTGAGCCGTAAGCGCCCGCTGACGCTCAAGATGATCTGGAGGTTGCATACGGGGCTGGGCATCCCCGCAGAATCCCTGATCAAAACAGGACAAAACCGGGCGGCCTGATTTGACGTCTACGGATTAAACGGCTGACCGCCCCCCCAAAAAAAGAAAATATGGTCAACGCTTTCCTAATAAAAAAACGGTGTGTGAGCATTGACCAGGACAGCCTAATTTTACTGGAAATTAAGCCCTATGCGATTAGATGGTGGGTACAGAGATACCAAATTCGCGCAGTTGCGGAACAGGCATTGCAGGCGGATTAAGGGATTGAGTGACACAGGACGGGGGCCAGCACCTGGCGTTTATTCGCTTTGGTGACGCGCTTCTCGAAACGGCAATCCGTCAGGAATGACGGGACGCAAAGCTACCGGCCCCATTCCTTTCAAGCAAGAAAAGGCAGGGCAGCGGGGCTACCGAAAGGAGAGATCATGCGTATTATCGTTCTCGCATCGCAAAAAGGCGGTTCAGGCAAAACCACACTGGCCGGACATCTTGCTGTGCAGGCTGAATTGTCCGGCGCTGGCCCCGTTGCGCTGATCGATACCGATCCCCAGGGCAGTCTGGCCAAATGGTGGAATGCACGTGCGGCGGAAACGCCTGCCTTTGTGGGTGCGCGATTTGACAGCCTGCAGGCGGATCTGGACGCCCTGCACGCGCAGGGTTTCAAAATAGTGTTTATCGACACGCCGCCAGCGGTGACCAAGGCCATTGCGCATGTGGTCAGCTTTGCTGATCTGGTGGTGATGCCAACCCGGCCAAGCCCGCACGATTTGCGCGCCGTTGGCGCCACAGTCGAAATTGCGGCTGCGCACAACAAGGCCATGGTGTTTGTGATTAACGCGGCCACCGCGCGCGCCAAGATTACCTCAGAGGCCGCGGTTGCACTGTCGCAGCACGGCACCGTTGCGCCCGTGATGCTTAATCATCGTGTGGATTTTGCCGCCAGCATGACAGATGGCCGCACGGTGATGGAACATAGTGCGAAAGGCGCTTCGGCAAAGGAAGTCAGTGAGTTATGGAGCTATCTGTCTGGCCGTTTGGCAAGGCTGGATGGCGGACTGGTGGATTTTATTGATCCGGTTGGCTTTGATTTTGAAGCCCCGAAGAATGTATTGCCCCAAACGGCGCCACAGCCTGCACTACAGCAGAGCGCCAGCCTGGTTTCTCTTGCAGCGGCAATCGTAGAAAAATCGCCTGCTATTGTCCCTGCAATAGAAGCATCTGCTGATGCCGTTGCACAGCTGTTGCAGGACACGATCGGACAACCCGAAGCCCTTGCGCCGGAAACACAGACAGCGGAAACTCAGAATATCAAAGCCGATGCGGCTTTCGACAGTGATAGCGTGCCACCGCCCCTGCTGGAAAACCCGCAACAGGCGTTGCTGGAGGCAGTGCAGCGTTTGCGCGGCGAGCTGGATTACCCCGCATCACTGGAGGAGATACTGAACCCGGACGATACTTCTGATGATACTTCCGGGGAATTGCTTGATCCAGAACAGATTCTGAAGGAAATGGGGTCAAACAAGCGTGGTATGAGCACCCCGTTCCTCAATCGCATAATCGGCTTTGGCCGTCGCGCGTAAGCGCAATGGGATGCAGGCGTCGAATGGCGCCACTGCGTATCGGAGTTGAGATTGATTGCGTTATGAAGCAGGTTGCAGCCCAAAAAATGGACGCTGGCCAGCAAGAATACGCCTGCACAGGATAATTCGGCATGAGTACGGAAAAATATACTGCACTGCATAGCGGGCTTATCGCCCGCAAGGGCGAGGCGTTGCCTACCTCACATATCAGCCTGGATACGCTTGATGTGGAAAGGCCGGTCACGCCGACATCTGAATTTCGATCCAGGCCGCAAAATTGCGATATTCCGCCGGGGATTTCTAAACCCAAGCGGCCCGAGCGTATAACGGAGGAGAGCAAAGCGGGAGGCATGAAGGCGCTTACCTTACGGCTTGATCCATCGCTCTATCACCGGGTGCAGGTTGCCGCTGCAAAACTGGGCTGGACCAGCCAGGATTTAATGCGGGCGGCGGTAGAAGCGCATCTTATGCATCTGGGCACGGATGTTTTTCCAAACTGCGGGTGCATAGGCGGAAAAGAGGGCTGCAATTAACGCCTATTGCGATGCCCAAATAATGCGGGCAATCCAGCCAAGATCGCCCGGCGAAAAGGTGCGCAGCGGAAATTCCGGGTTGAATGACGCCAGTTCCACGCGGCTGGCGGTCTTGCGCAGCAATTGTTTCGCCATGACCTCGCCATTCAGGGTTTTGGCAATCACCCGGTCACCGCGCCGCACGTCTGCATGCGGCGAGACGACAACAATGTCGCCATCGCGATAGACCGGCAACATGCTGTCGCCGCTGATTTCCAGCGCATAGGCGTTTTCATCACCAAGGCCGGGAAAATTGACGGTGTCCCAGCCGCCCCCCACAGGAAATCCGCCATCATCGAAAAAACCCTGCGTCCCCGCCTGGGCAAAGCCAATAACCGGAATAGGGCGGGAATTGCGTGCGGCAATATCCGTCACCGGTGAAATCAGCAAAGCAAAATCAGCAATCGATGCGCCGGTAACCGCCAGCACACGCGACAGGCTTTCCGTGCTGGGCCAGCGCTGTTTGCCATCCTGCGATCGTTTTGAACGGTTGAAAATGGTGGGGTCCAGACCGGCGCGCCGGGCCAGCCCTGACGGTGAAAATCCGTGGGCCGCCGCCAGGGCGTCAATTCCTTCCCAGATTTGTTTATGGCTTAACATGGCAATCTATGACATCTATCATGAAATAGGAATTATAACTTATTACAGGGGTAATGGGAAGCCAAATATGCCGGATTTGATCTATAAAATTTTACGCCAGACGGAATGGCAGGCGGCGCGCGCCGGGGGAAAACTGACCGGTGCGCCCGTGGATATCGCGGATGGGTTCATTCATTTTTCAACCGCAAAGCAGGTGCGTGAAACGGCGGCACGGCATTTTTCCGGCGAAACGAACCTGATATTGCTGGCCATCGACCCGGAACCGCTGGGTACAGCGCTACAGTGGGAGCCATCACGCGGCGGGGATTTATTTCCGCATCTTTATGCAGTACTACCGCTGGACATGATTGCGGGGGTGTACGAATTGCCGCTAGGGGATGACGGTGTGCACAAATTTGCTGCGGAAACGGGAATCTGAATGACAGGTCTTTACGCTCTCGCCGGTTCGTTACTGCGCATGCTGGATCCGGAAACCGCACATGGTTTGACGATCCGTGCGCTTAAACTGGGGCTTGCGCCACGCATCCCTGTGCCCGCATCCCTGGTTCTGCAAACCTCCGTATTCGGATTAAATTTTTCTAATCCGGTCGGGATTGCGGCGGGGTTCGACAAAAATGCCGAAGTGCCCGATGCGATGTTGCGTCTGGGCTTCGGTTTTGCCGAAACCGGCACCGTGACGCCGCTGCCGCAGGCGGGAAATCCGCGCCCGCGCATATTCCGCCTGGCCGAAGATCAGGCTGTAATCAACCGGTTGGGTTTCAATAATCAGGGGCTGGATGTATACAGGGCGCGGCTTGCGGCGCGGCGCGCATGCCCTGGTATTGTTGGCGCGAATATCGGCGCCAACAAGGACAGCGCGAACCGCATTGCTGATTATCTGATCTGTTTTGAGGCGCTGGCCGGACTGGCGGATTATTTCACGATTAATGTGTCGTCGCCCAACACGCCGGGCCTGCGCGGATTGCAGGATCGCGAACTGCTGCAAAACCTGCTGGCGAAATTGCTGGTGGCGCGCGCGCGCAAGCAGATAAATGTGCCACTGCTGCTGAAGATTGCGCCGGACCTGGATGAACAGGCATTGCGCGATGTGGTCGCGGTGGCGCTGGATGCGGGCATTGACGGGCTGGTTGTTTCTAACACCACCATTGGTGGACGCGAAAATTTGCGCAGTCCACACCGGATGGAGCAGGGCGGGCTTTCCGGGCGTCCGCTGTTTGCACCCTCAACACGGATGTTGCGCGACGCCTGGCGCCTGTCGGATGGAAAACTTCCGCTGATTGGTGTAGGTGGGGTTGCCAGTGGCGCGGATGCCTATGCCAAAATACGCGCGGGCGCCTCGCTGGTGCAGCTCTATACGGCAATGACCTTTGCGGGGCCGGATTTGGCGGCTAAGATAGCGATTGAATTGGGGGGATTGTTGGAAAAAGACGGCTTTGCCAATGTGCGCGATGCCGTTGGGATGGATGTTTAGGATAGAGAACAGGAATGACCGTAAAAATCTACCATAACCCGCGTTGCACGAAATCCCGGCAGACTCTGGCGCTGTTGCAACAGCGTGGCGTCAAGCCGCAGGTGATTGAATATTTGCAAACCCCACCAACCGTTAAAGAGCTTGAAGCCATTTTGCAGATGTTGGGCATGAAACCCCGCGATCTGATGCGCAAGGGGGAATCACTTTACAAAGAGCAGGAGCTGGACCGCGAAAGAATGACCCATGGCCAACTGATCGGCGCGATGATCCATTCACCCATTCTGATCGAACGGCCTATTGTCATCGCCAATGGCAAGGCCGCGATTGGCCGCCCGCCGGAGAATGTCCTTGCAATACTTTAGTGCTGCTTTGCTGTTGGCAATTGTGCTGGCGTTTGGTTTCAGCATGGATGCCCGCGCCGGGACGCCGGAGAGAATTTGCAACAAGGCGAAGATGCCGGAAATCGATTTCTATACCTGCGAGGGCATACGCCTGCGCAACAAGGGACAGATGCTGCTGCGTCAGGCAAAAATACAGATATCCGAGGGGCAGCGCATTACTGCGGATTGTGCGCGGTTAGATGACAAGCAAGCCGCGCGCGATTGCAATCTGACCTCATCTGACCTGATGGAAGACGCCACCTTCAAACAGGCCGAAGCGGCCGAACTTCTCAACGAAGCAGACCGGATGGAATCCCGCGCGGCGGATATGGATAAAAGGAAGTGATTGGAGCCGCATCCAGAGGCATCTTTGATAGCGATGGATAGGTATTGACATAGCTACCTACGGTGTGTAGTATGCGCATACTAATTACGCATACTGCGCACCATGGGAGTAACTCATGCAAATACCTGATGACTTGCCGGACGAAAAGCTGCTTGCGGACATCAACGAAGTTCACAGGACAATAAGCGGACGGATCAGAGCCTTAGCTGAAGCGGGCTGGCCAACCGCCAGGATAGCTGAAGCGCTTTCAATTCGATATCAGCATGCTTATAACGTCCTGAAAGCTGCAGGCGTCAACCCGTCAGATATTTCTAAAATGGTCAAAGACGTAGAAAATGCGACAGCAGGCCTAAATCTTTCAGATATTTCTGAACGTACCAACGCCGCTAAAAATGCGACGGCCCAACTTTCTGGGATAAAGGAATGCGATTACCGCTATCTGCAGGATGCGCTGACACATGCGCCGGAGGCTGGAAAGAAATCCGTCAATCTGTCGATTAACGCCAGCCTGCTAGCGGCGGCGAAACTATCTAACATCAATTTATCTGAAACGCTGGAGAACAGCCTAACTACTCTGCTTTCGCAACAGGCGCGGGAGCGCTGGCAGGCTGAAAACCAGGAGGCGATTGCGGCGCATAACCAGTTCGTCGAACGTCACGGCCTATGGAGCGATGGCTTGCGGCAATTCTGATGGCGCAGTTCGAGGTTTATCGTAATCCAAACAAGGCGAGCGCGCAGGCCGTTCCATTTTTGCTGGATGTGCAAAGTGATTTTCTGTCCGGTTTTTCGACACGGGTGGTCGTTCCCCTCGCGCCAACCGAGAGCGTTGGAAAATCGGCGCAGCGCCTGCACCCGCAGTTTCAGATTGATGGCGTCCGCATGGTCATGATGACGGAACTTCTGGCGGCGGCGCCAGCGCTTGCGCTGGGCGCCTCAGTTATATCTTTGGCGTCACAGCGCGACGATATCATCGCCGCGCTGGATTTCCTGATAACCGGAATTTAGCCAAGTTTACCCCACCGCCCCCGCAACCTGCGCATATTTCCACGCGGCTTCGGATAGCGGGCGCACGCGGCTGGCGCGTTCTGCGGCATGTTCGCTGGCTGCTGTGCCGTCGCGCACCCGGCCCAGAATGCCCTGCAGAATGCCCGCCAGCCGGAAGAAATTATAGGCGAAGTAGAAGTCGAGATTTTCGATGTTCCGGCGACCGGTCAGTTCGCAATAGCGCGCGGCATATTCCTTCTCGGCCGGGATGCCGAGGGCGCGCAGTTCGGCTTCCGGCGTGGTGCCCAGATCAGAATCCGGGCTGCGCCATTGCATCAGATGGTAGGTAAAATCGCCGAGCGGATGGCCGATGGTGGACAGTTCCCAATCCAGTGCGGCAATAATGCGCGGCTCGGTCGGGTGCACAATGGCATTGTCCAGCCGGAAATCGCCATGCACCAGGCTGACCGAATCATCGGGCGGAATATTGTTTGGTAACCAGTCGATGAGGCGGTTCATTTCCGGTATGTCTTCGGTAACCGACGCCTGATATTGTTTCGTCCAGCGTGAGATCTGGCGCGCGAAATAATTTCCGGGGCTGCCAAAATCGCCCAGTCCGATGGCGGTGTAATCAACCTTGTGCAGATTGGCCATGAAGCTGACCTGGCTATCGAAAATTTTGCTGCGATCTTCCTTGCTGATACCGGGCACCAGCGGCTCCCAGAACACCCGGCCTTCGACGCATTCCATGATGTAGAACATGGTGCCCAGAATGCTTTCATCCTCGCACATGCAGAAGGTGCGCGGCACGGGAATGCTGGTTTTGTTCAGCGCCGAAATCACCTTGTATTCGCGGTCCACTGCATGGGCGGATTTCAACAAAATTCCGGGTGGCTTGCGGCGCAGCACATAGGATGCGCGTGGCGTAATCAGCTTATAGGTCGGGTTGGACTGGCCGCCCTTGAACTCCTCGACCTGCAACGGGCCCTGAAAGCCTTCCACATGCGCCTGCATATAGGCGAACAGCGCCTTTTCATCGAGGCGGTGTTTGGGATCAACCTCTTTGGTGCCGGAAAATTGTTCCTGTCTGTTAGGCTCTTCCATGATTTCTGTCCCCGGCTGCGTGTGTTATTCTTATGTTAAAGCATATTAGCTGCCTTTGTGTTCTCTTTCCAGTGCCCGCCACGCAATATCGCGGCGGCAGAAGCCGCCCGGCCATGTAATTTTATCTACGGCGCTGTAGGCACGGCTGACGGCCTGGGTGATGGTGTCGCCGGTGGCGGTGACATTGAGCACCCGCCCGCCATTGCTCAGCACTTTTTCGTTCTGGGCCGTGGTTCCGGCGTGAAATATCTGTACGCCCGGCATCTGTCCCGCCGCTTCAAGCCCCCCGATTGGCTCGCCCTTTTTATAGTCGCCGGGATAGCCACAGGCTGCCATCACCACCGTTACCGCCGCCTGTTGCGACCAGCGTAAATTGGCGCCGGCCAGATTACCCTCTGCCGAAGCCAGAAGTGCTGGCAGCAGATCGCTTTCCAGCCGCATCATCAGCACCTGGCATTCCGGATCGCCAAAGCGGGTATTATATTCGATCAGATACGGCCCCTTGTCCGTAATCATCAGCCCTGCGAACAGCACCCCCCTGAACGGTGTTCCCGCCGCCGCCATGGCGGCAATAGTGGGTTCAATGATGCGCTGCATGGTTTGGGCGCAGATTTCGTCCGTCATCACGGGTGCGGGCGAATAGGCCCCCATGCCGCCGGTGTTCGGCCCCGTGTCGCCTTCGCCCACCCGTTTATGGTCCTGCGCTGTGGCCAGCGGCAGCGCGGTCTTGCCATCGACCAGCACAAAGAAGCTGGCCTCCTCGCCATATAAAAATTCTTCCACCACCAGTTCCGCGCCCGCCGTTCCAAACGCGCCGCCCAGAATGTCATCGACGGCGGCTTGGGCCTGGGCCAGTGTTTCGGCCAGGATCACGCCCTTGCCCGCCGCCAGGCCGTCCGCCTTGATCACAATCGGCGCGCCCTGTTTGCGGATATAGGCCTTGGCGGCGGCGGCGTCTCTGAAGCGGCGATAGGCCGCCGTCGGGATGTTATTCGCCGCGCACAGATCCTTGGTAAAGCCTTTGGATCCCTCCAGCCTTGCCGCCGCCGCCGTTGGCCCAAACGCCCTGACGCCCTGCGCCGCCAGATGGTCCACCAGCCCCGCCACCAGCGGAACTTCCGGCCCGACAATCACAAAGCCGATATCGTGTGTTTGCACAAATTCGGTGACGGCCGCAAAATCCAGCGCATCCAGCGCCACACATTCGGCAATCCCCGCAATCCCGCCATTCCCCGGCGCGCAATACAGCCGCCCCAGCAACGCCGACTTGCGCAACGCCCACGCCAGCGCATGCTCGCGCCCGCCGGATCCGATCAGTAAGATATTCATGCTTTATTTCCCAAAATCATCCGGGACTTGTATCATGCAGATCGCAAAGCAAAAAGCCCAAGGACATAACGTGAGTCTTTCCGATACCCCCTCCAACCTGCCAGAACTCAGCGTCAGCGAACTTTCGACGGCGCTGAAGCGGCTGGTTGAGGGTGAGTTTGGGCTGGTGCGGGTGCGGGGGGAGATTTCGGGGTTTATGCGCGCCGCCAGTGGGCATTGTTATTTGAACCTGAAAGACGACCGGGCGGTGATTGACGCGGTGATGTGGAAGGGGATTGCGGCCACGCTGCGCTTCAAGCCGGAAGATGGCATGGAGGTGGTGTGCACCGGCAAGCTTACCACCTATCCGGCGCGTTCCAAATATCAGCTGGTTGTCGAAACCATGGCGCCTGCGGGCATCGGCGCGCTGCTGGCGCAACTGGAGGAGCGGCGCAAGAAACTTGCCGCCGAGGGGCTATTTGATCCGGCGCGCAAACAGCTCATACCCTATCTGCCGGACGTGATCGGCATTGTGACGTCGCCGACCGGTGCGGTGATCCGCGATATTCTGCACCGGCTGGCGGACCGTTTCCCGCGCCATGTGCTGCTGTGGCCGGTGCTGGTGCAGGGCGAACAGGCGGCGGGGCAGATCGTGGCGGCGATCAAGGGATTTAACCGGCTGACGCCCGGTGGTGCTGTGCCGCGCCCCGATGTGCTGATCGTGGCGCGCGGCGGCGGCAGCATCGAAGATCTGTGGGCTTTCAACGAAGAAAGTGTGGTGCGTGCGGCGGCGGCCAGTGACATCCCGCTGATCAGCGCGGTGGGCCATGAAACCGATACGACTTTGATCGATTTTGCATCTGATCTGCGCGCGCCAACGCCAACGGCGGCCGCCGAAATGGCAGTGCCGGTGCGCAGTGAATTGCGCGCCCAGGTGCTGGATCTGGAACGCCGCCTTGTGGGGGCGCAGGGGCGGCTGCTGGAAGAGCGGCGCGCCCGCCTGATCAGCGCGGCGCGCGGCCTGCCGCGACTGAGCGAAATTCTGGGGCTGCCCCGCCAGCGTTTTGATGCGGTGGCGGAACGCTTGCCGCGTGCGCTGCTGGCCAATGTGCGCGCGGGTGAAACAAGGCTGGCGCGGCTTGCAGCGCGCTTACGCGCGGGGCTGGTGCGCGATCACATTCAGCGCGGGCAGCGCAGCCTGAGCGAGGCGATGCGCCGGTTGCAGGAGGGCGAGCGCCGCTTGTTGCGCGATCACAGCGTCAGGCTGGATGGGTTGGGCCAATTGCTGCGCGCGCTGTCGCATCAGGGCGTTCTGGCGCGGGGTTTTGCGCTGGTGCGCGATAGCGCGGGCAAACCGCTGCACCGCGCATCGGGAACGGTCCCAGGCCAGGCGGTGGAAATCGAGTTTCAGGATGGGCGGCGTGGTGCTACAATTACCGGTGAAAAGCCTGCGTCTGGCAAAGCGGCGCAAAAACCCGCAGGAGATACGCAAGGCCGGTTGTTTTAATGACAGCATCAGGTGTAAACAGCGCGCATGGATGACAAAAGTTTTTCAGGAAAACCGGATGGCCCCGCCCGGCTGCGCTATGATCTGTCGGATTTCCAAATTCTGACGCCAGGCAGTTTCGTGATCTGCGCGGTGACGGGAAAACCCATTCCACTGGAAGAGCTGCGCTACTGGAACCCGGTGCGCCAGGAAGCCTATTGCAGCGCCGTGGCGTCAACCGAACGGGAGGCGGCGCTTAATCGCGCTCCGGCCAGCGGCGATGCAGCCACAGCCATTGGGCGGGATGCGCCCGGATAAACGCTTCCAGCCGGTGATTGATTTCATTTACGCCAGCCAGTATATCGCCTGCGCGGTCGCTGCTTTGGGGAACGTAAAACGGTTCCTGCACCTCTATGATAAAATGCGCGCCCCGGGTGCGGCGGATAGTGGCGAACACAATTGGACAGCCAAACCGCCGGGCAAGCTGTGCGGCGGCGGGCGGGCACATGGCGGGGCGGCCAAAGAAAATGGCCTCAACGCCATCGTTCATCTTCTGATCCGAAAGCATGGCGACATATTTTCGCCCGCTCATCCAGGATATTAGCATGCGCGCCCCGGCGGGGCCTTTGGGGGCCTGGCGCGGTGTGCCCATTGCGCGGCGCAGTTCTGTGATAATTTCATCCGCCAACGGATTGCTTGCCGCGCGGTATACGGTCATGACCGGCAGTCCGCGCTGCACCAGGCCGGAAGACAACAGTTCCCAATTGGCAAAATGCCCGCTGACAAAAATTGCGCCTTTGCCCGCGTCAATTGCCTGCGCGATATATTCCATGCCCCGCACTTCGACGCGGCTGTCTTTTTCATAAAATCGAAACCTGTCGAGATGCGCATATTCAAACGCAGTGCGGCCAAGATTGTCCCACATCTCGCGGATGATGGCCGTGATCTGCGCTGTATCCATCTGGCTGAAACAGGCGCGCAAATTCTGTTCTGCGCGGTGCGTGACGCCAAGATATGGCCCGATGGTGCGCCCAATGGCCCCGCCGATAGCTGATGCACGGTCTACGGATAAAAGCCGCAAACCCGACAACAGGGCGTGCATCAATCCGGCCTCGGCTGCGCGGCGCAGGCGGCGGTATGGGGTGGGAGCCTTCATGCGGGCCTGTGTATCACAGTCTCAAGCAGGCGCGCCAATGCCGGTTCATCGGAAAATCGTATTTCCATGCCAACCGCCAGTATTTTCCGGCGCATTGGGGGGGGTAGACGCACCCAGTCTTTTTCTGTGGTAACGGGGGTGGCCCCGGTTTTTTCTGCGCTGGAAATGATCTGATCAATCTCATCGTCTGTGAACGGATGATGATCCGGGAATGCCTGTACACCCGCCAGACCGGCCCCGGCCTGACGCAGCATGTCGAAAAACTGCTGCGGTGCGCCAATACCGCAGAAGGCGAACAGGCGCTGATTGCGCAGTGAATCCGGGTTGCTCAATTGCCGGTGCGCGCGCAATTGTGTTTTTCCAAAGTCTGGAAAATTTCCGCCATTTCCCATTATCAACACCGCATTGGCGCGGGCAAGTCCGCGCGCAACAGGTTCGCGCAATGGCCCGGACGGGATCACCCAGCCATTCCCGAAACCGCGTTCTGCATCAATCAGCAATAAGGATAAATCCTTCACCAGATGCGGGTTCTGATGCCCGTCATCCAGGATCAGCAGTTTTGCCCCGGCGGCAACAGCGGCGATGGCGCCGGCTTTGCGATTGCGGGAAACCCAGCATGGGGCGGCGCGCGCCAGCAACAGCGCCTCATCGCCCATGTTGGCGGCGTTATGATGTTCCGGGTCAACGCGCACCGGCCCTGCAATGTTGCCGCCATGTCCGCGCGTGACAAAGTGAACCTGGATGCCTTTACCAAGAAGCCGTACCGCAAGCGCCAGCGCTACAGGCGTTTTCCCCGTTCCGCCGACGGTCAGATTGCCAACACATATTACCGGGATCGGGGCGCGATAGGGGTGTGAAAATCTCTGGCGTAACCAGCCTGCGAACATATAACATATGGCGAATGGCGCCAGCAACCAGGGCAGGGGGCCAGAGGACCGGCCGTGTACGGGATACCAGAATTCTGGCGTACGCATTATTTTGGTTCCGGCAGCAACGGTTCAATAGCGGCGATGATATGTTCCAGCACTTTATCGCGCCCCTTTAGCGCCAGCGCTTTTGCCGCGCGTCCACGCGATGCGGCGGTCTGTTTGTCACGTAACAGCAGCGCGACGCTATCTGCAAGTAGTGTAACATCGCTGATCTGGCGTGACGCGCCAGTGGCGTCAAGGTCTGCATAAATGGAAGTAAAATTGTCAATATTGGGGCCGTGAAGAATAGCGCAGCCAAGTCGCGCAGGTTCCAGCGGATTTTGCCCGCCATGGGGAACCAGACTTCCGCCAACAAATACAATTGTCGTCAGGCGGTAAATCAGCCCCATCTCCCCCATCGTGTCGGCAAGATAGATGTCCGCATCGCGGGTTGGCATTTCACCGGTTGAGCGGCGCACAACATTCAAACCGTCGAGTGTAAACTGTTTGGCGATCTGAACGCCGCGATCCGCATGGCGTGGCGCAATGATGCTCAGCAGTGCGGGAAACTGCTTGCGCAATTTTTTATGTGTTTTTTTAACGGCGTCTTCTTCGCCGGGATGGGTGCTGGCGGCCAGCCAGACCGGCCGATTGCCGATGGCGGTCTGAAGCCGGGCCAGTTCGGCTTCGTCAGCGGATAAGGGATCGGCGGCCTGTTTCAGGTCGCCAACACAATTGGTATGGGGCGCGCCTAAATTGCGGATAAAATCCGCGCTCCGTTCGTCATGCGCCAGAATGACACGAAAACAGTTCAGCAACTGTTCTATGCTGCGCCGCCCCAACCGCCATCGCTGATAGGAGCGTGTGGACATGCGTCCATTTACCAGCGCCATGGGAATGCCACGCGCGGCGGTTTCCAGGATTAAATTCGGCCATAATTCTGATTCAATCCAGACGCCCATGTCTGGCCGCCAATGATCCAGAAAGCGCCGCACCCAGGGAACCAGATCCATCGGGACAAATTGATGGGTGACGCGTGCGGGTAGCTGCTTTGCCAGAACGCGGGCTGAAGACACGGTTCCGGTCGTGATCAGTACATTAAGATCAGGATTGCGCGTGAGTAATTGCTGCACCATCGGTAGTGCGGAAAGGCTTTCACCGATGCTTGCTGCATGAACCCAGACCAGTCTTCCTGCTGGGCGTTTGGCCTGGGATCGCCCCCTTCGTTCAGCAATGCGTTCCGGGTCTTCCTTGCCTGCAAGTTTGCGCCGCCATAACAGCAAATTGACCAGCGGTCCGCACAGGAATGTCAGCCATCGGTACAGAAAAATCATCCTGCCTCATGTTCTGGGTATGAATGGCCGCATCGCGCATCGGCCTCGGCCGTGATGCGATTGAGATCTTCTTCCAGCAACAGGCGCGCCTTTTCCAGCGTGTCTGCATCCGCATCGCGCGGCACATAATGCGGCTTGCCCCACACGAACACGCCGCGTGAAAACGGCAGGGCGATTAAAAACCGGTCCCAGCTTCTGGTATGAATGCGGCGTGTTGCGCCAAAGCTGACCGGTATAACCGGCGCACCGGAAAGCCGCGCTACTGAAAGGACGCCATCGCCCACACGCTGGCGGGGCCCGCGCGGCCCGTCTGGCGTAATACCAACATATTCATTGCGTGACAATTGTTTGACCATAGCGCGCAGGGCGCCACCGCCGCCTTTATCCTGCTTGCCAGGTTTGGCGCTTGATCCCCGCACGGAACCCAACCCAAAATGGCTTATGGTGCGCGCAATCAGTTCGCCGTCACGATGCTGGGAAATCAGCATGCTCATCCCTTTTTCCCGGCGCCAGCAATAGGGCATCATCATCAGCCGTCCATGCCAGAAGGCAAGAATGAAAGGTTGATTCTTGTCCCAGTATGCCGCCGGAGTTTCCGCCCCCACGGTCCGCCATCTGCCAGTCACCCAAACCAGTCGAATAAGCATGGCAGCAAACCAGCATACGATGATTCGGAAAAAAGTGTTATGAAACAATTGGGCGGACAGCTTCATGTGGCCGTAAATGCTGCTTTGGCCTGGCCGGGAGATTGCTGTTCGACCATCCCGGTGTCGTTGAACTGACTGCGGCAAAGCCTGGTATAAACACCATTCTGGGCAATCAGCCGGTGGTGTGTGCCTGATTCAACAATACGCCCATCGACAATCACATGAATGCAGTCCGCATCCATGATGGTTGATAGCCGGTGCGCAATCACCAGCGAGGTGCGCCCCCGCATCAGCCTGGCCAGCGCACCCTGCACCTGGCGTTCGGAATCCGTGTCCAGCGATGATGTCGCCTCATCCAGCAGCAATATGGGGGCGTTTTTCAGCATGGCGCGCGCAATGGCAAGCCGCTGACGCTGACCACCCGACAGGCGCATGCCCGCCTCGCCGACTATTGTCAGATAGCCCTGCGGCAACGCCATGATAAAATCATGCGCGTCTGCGGCGCGGGCCGCCGCCTCGATATCCTGGCTATCAGCATCAGGCCGCCCATAAGCGATATTGGCCCGCACGGTATCATCAAACAAAAACGGTTCCTGTGTCACTAAAGCCACGGCCCTGCGCAGTGACGCCATCGTCACGTCACGCACATCTGCGCCATCAATGGTTAGCCGGCCCGATGTGACATCATAAAAACGCGGGATCAGATTGAGCATGGTGCTTTTGCCCGCGCCGCTGGGACCAACCAGCGCCACTGTCTTTCCGGGGGCTATTTCCAGGTTTATATCACGCAGGGCCTCGTCATTTTCGCCATACGAGAAATGCACATTCTCAAACCGGATACGGCCTTGCGGTACCGTTAATGCCGTTGCATCCGGCGTATCTTTGATCGTGGGTTTTACATCCATCACCGAAAAGGTGCGCGCAGCGGCGGCAAGCCCTTCCTGCAGGGCTGTGCTGATGGTAGCCAGACTTTTTAGCGGCTGATAGGCCAGCATCATCGCCCCCAGAAAGGCGGCAAAATGGTTGATTTCCATATTGCCGGAAAGTGCGCGGACGCCGGCGTAATAAATGGCGGCGGCAATCGCAAGGCCGGTCAGCGCCTCGGTAATGGGGGCGGCGGCGGAACGCGCGCGCACCCCGCGCATGATAAATTCCATGCGCAGGTTAATAGACTGGGTGGCGCGTCTGATTTCGTGATTTTCCTGGCCATAGGCCTTTACCACACGGCTGCCAGCCAGCGTTTCGGAAAGCAGTGTAGAGAGATTGCCGGTTTCCGCCATGCCCCGATTGACGGATTTGCGCATAAGCCGCGACAATTGCCGCACAAAGACAACAACAATTGGCAGAATGAAAACAGCGATTCCTGTCATCACCGGATCCTGATACAGCATTACGCCCAGCAGCATGATGAGCGTCAGAAAATCCTTGCCCAGGCCGGTGATCGAACGGCTCACCGCCTCGCGCATCAATACGGCGTCATTGAGAAAATGCGCGATAATCTTGCCGCTATGATATTGCCGTAACCATCCAGTATCGGCCCTAATCAGATGTTCGAACAGGTCAATCTGAATGTCGGATATGATACGCTGTCCGACATAGTTCATCAGGATATTTTCGCCATAACTTGCACCTGCTTTAAGGGCCATTACTGCGAATACCGTCAACGGTATCAGAATCAGCATATGCTGGTCTTTATCAAGAAACAGATATTTTATGGCCGGGTCCAGCATTTGCGCCGTCATGGCCGTTGCAGCCGCCGTGACCGCCATCAAAACGATTGCGGCAAGGATGCGCCATAGATGTGGCCGCATATGATCCGTCATCAGCCGGCGCATCAGCGCCACCGCGGATTGACCTTCGGCAGAATCCAGAAGCATGGCTTTTTCGACGCTATCGTTCACTGTAAATCACATTGGTTGAGTCGGCGGCGAACATAGCATTTCATACGGGGACGCGGATAGTGGCGCGCAAACCACCAAGCGTGCTGCGTCCCAGGCTTATGTCGCCGCCATGGCTACGGGCGATATCGCGGGCGATGGCAAGCCCAAGCCCCACCCCGGCGCGATCCGGATTGCGGCTGTCGTCAAGGCGCTGAAACGGCAGAAATGCGTCTTCATATTTTTCCGGTGGCAGGCCAGGGCCATCATCCTCAATGGCAATTTCGATGTGGTCACCGGTCCTGACGGCGTGAATTTCGATCTGTTTGCCATGGGAGTGCGCATTCTCAACCAGGTTGACGATACAGCGTTTGAAATTACCGCGCCGCAGCGGCAAGTGCAGGTTTGGCTCTGACTGCACACGCAACAATGCGCCGCGCCTTGCATATTCGGCTGTGATTTCTTCAATGAGCTGACCAATATCCGTCTGGCTTTCGGCTTCGCCCGCCTGACCGCCTGCGAAGGCCAGATATTCATCCAGCATATATTGCATTTCGTGGATGTCTGCGCGCAACGCCTCGATCTCATCGCTTTCGGGCATCATGGCGAGTTGCAAGTTCATCCGCGTTAAAGGTGTGCGCAGATCATGGCTGACACCCGCCAGCATAAAGGTGCGCTGGGCGATCTGGCGTCCAATACGGTCGCGCATTTCCAGAAAGGCTGCCGCCGCCTGCCGGACTTCTGTGGCGCCCGCCGCCTTGAAATCGGGTACTTCGCGTCCCTTGCCAAATTCTTCCGCCGCTTCCGCGAGCAAGGCTATCGGGCGCACCTGATTGCGTAGAAAGATAACGGCAACCGTCAACAACACCAGCGATGTGCCGAACATCCACAGGATAAAAATATGTGCGGTTTGCGAAGTGACGCGATTGCGTGGCGTCAGAATGCGTAGCACGCCCTGATTTAGTTGCACACGCAGGTCCAGATAATCGCCATAGCGATGTGAATCAATCCAGAATTTTTGTGCGATCTGCTTTGAAAGTTCATCACTGAGTGTCACCAATGGGGAAAAAAACTGTCCATCGGAGGTTTGCGCGGGCAGTTTTTCGTCTGGCAGAAACGCCACCTCCAACTGGAAGGTGCGCGCCGCCTGTGCATTCACCGCCTGCATGGTAACGGTATCAAGCGGCTTGCTGTAACTCTCGGTCAGCATCGCCACCTCGCCCGCAACAGCGCGTGACAGACGGCGCGTTACCGTGTCCCAATGCCGTTCAAAGAAAATATAGGTAACAATGGCCTGCAACAGAACCACAGGCGCCACCACGATCAGCAGGGACCGGCCAAACAGCCCCTTGGGCAGCAGGTTTTTTAAGGGCCAGCCTTCGGTTAATCCGGCCAAAGTACATATCCTTGCCCGCGCACGGTTTGCAGATGACGGGGTGCGCGCGGGTCCGGTTCAAATTTGCGCCGCAGGCGCGTGATTTGCACATCCACCGTGCGCTCCTGGGCTGCGCCGGTTTGTTCGGAAAGTTCGGTGCGGCTGACCGGCACACCAGGATTGGCGGCAAGCAGGCGCAGGAGGTTGAGCTCGCCCGGCGCAAGGCGGATCAGCATATCGCCATTGCGCAGATCGCCGCGTTCCAGATCGGCTTCCCAGTCACCCAGCCGGATCGTACGCAGTGGCGGCTCCGCTGCTGCCGCCGTGCGGCGCAATAAAGCCTGGACACGCAGCAGCAGCTCTTTCGGCTCGAACGGCTTGCCCAGATAATCGTCCGCACCTGCCTCCAGTCCGGCAATGCGCGCAGTGGTTTCTGATCGTGCAGACAGCAGCAACACCGGCATTTCTGTGCGTCCCCGCAAAAATTGCGTCAGGTCCAGTCCGCTTTCCCCCGGCATCATGACATCGAGTACGGTCAGGTCAAACGCCAGCCCATCCATGCGCGCGCGCGCCTCGGCCGCACTGGCGGCGAGGGTGACCCGATAGCCATGCTCCATCAAGAACTTTTGCAAAAGTTTGCGCAGGCGGGTGTCGTCATCCACCACCAGAATATGGGGCGCAGCCGTTTCCGATTCTAAAGCTGCATCTGTCATGCGCACTTAGCCACGCTTGATCGCATCAAGAATAATCTTACGTTCTGATTCATTGATCAGATGTTCCAGTACTTTTAGATAACCCGCAACCGCATCCGGTCCGGCGGCCGCAAAGGCGCGCCGCACCCGTTCCTGCTGCGGCGTCGAGAGGCGCGCCTCGAAAGCCTTGCCTTTGTCCGTGAGAAACAGCAGGCGCTGCCGCCGGTCATGCCTGCCGGGGCGCTGCTCGACAAAGCCCTGTTTGAGTAACTGTTTCAGCACCCGCCCCAGGCTCTGTTTGGTGATGCGTAAAATGCTCAGCAACTGCGCGACATTAATGCCGGGATAGGCGCCCACAAAATGCAATATCCGGTGATGGGCCCGGCCATAATCGGAACGCGACAGAATGACATCGGGATCGCTGGTAAAGTCGCGATAGGCAAAAAACAGCAGTTCAATGGCCTCGCCGATTTTTGCCGATTCGTCAGCATTCCCTGGCCCTTTATCTGGCGCCAAAATATTTATGTCAGTCATGTTGACATATTTCGTGAAGTTTGTTACAACCGCGTATGGTTTTACGACACAATCGTTCGTGACACCTGAAAATCACTTGTTTTGACCCTGTATTGGGTAATAGCTGATTCAGCTAAGGTTAGTCTGAACTGTAACTTACACCAATCCTCCAAATTGCGGAAATATGACGATGTCCACTGCCTCCTTTGATGATCGCGACGGTGTGATCTGGTTTAACGGCAAACTCGTGCCCTGGCGCGACGCCAAGATCCATGTGCTGACCCACGCACTGCATTATGCCGACAGCGTGTTCGAAGGCGAGCGGGTCTATAGCGGCACGATCTTCAGATTGAAGGAGCATACCGCGCGTCTGTTCAAGTCGGCGGAATATCTTGATTTCAAAATTCCCTATACACAGGATCAGATCAACGCCGCCTGTATCGAAACCGTAAAGGCGCAGGGTTTTACCGACGCCTATGTGCGTCCCATTGCGTGGCGCGGCAGCGAAATGATGGGCGTTTCCGCGCAGGCGGGCCGCATCAATGTCGCCATCGCCGTGTGGGAATGGCCGTCCTATTTCGATCCGGCGGAACGCGCACGCGGCATTCGCATGGATATTTCAAAGTGGCGGCGTCCGTCGCCCGAAACCATCCCCTGCTTCGCCAAGGCGGCGGGCCTGTATATGATCTGCACACTGTCCAAGCACGAGGCGGAATCCAAAGGCTATGCCGACGCGCTGATGTATGATTATCGCGGCCTGGTGGCCGAAGCGACAGGCGCCAATATTTTCTTCGTCAAGGACGGCAAAATTCACACGCCCAAGCCCGATTGCTTCCTCGATGGCATCACCCGCCAAAGCGTCATCGCCCTCGCTAAAACACGCCAGATCGATATCATCGAACGCGCCATCCAGCCCGAAGAAATGGGCGGTTTCGAGCAATGCTTCATCACCGGCACGGCGGCCGAAGTAACGCCAGTCTCCGAAATCGGCCCGCACAAATATACGCCGGGCAAAATTACCGAAACCCTGATGGCCGATTACGATAAACTCATCCGGGCGAAATAAAGCATTGTATGGCGTCGTCCCTTCTCCCCTTGTGGGAGAATGCCAGGATGAGGGGGCGCGCGCCTACAAGCGCGCCAGATAAAGCCTGGCTTCCAAACCCCCTCACCCCGACCCTCTCCCACAAGGGGAGAGGGGGCGCTAGACGCGAAACAAAATTTCAACCGCGACAGCCCATCCCCTTGGCTATAGCCATGGGGGCAAGGAGGGGAGGGGATTTCCCCCTATTCTACTCTTTCTCCCTCTCCCCATGACAGGGCGAACATGGCGCCGTAGGTGATGGCCAGCAGCAGCGAGACGCAACGTGCTATGGCGACGCTCAATGTCCTGTTGCGCGGCGCCAGCGCCAATGCGCCCCAGCCGATGAACGCCGCTATGCTGACGGCCGAAAAAATCAGTTCGTGGTTCATGGCGATCACTTGCGCTTATATTTCATTTTCCGTGTTCCGGGCTTTCCGGCGGTGGAGCGGGCGCGGGCCTTTGGATGCGCGCTGTCCGAAACAGCGCCGTCAATGGCCGACTGGCGGGCCAGCGGATCGTCGGCGACGGCCAGTTCAACCGCCTGCAAACGGTGAATTTCGTCGCGCAGGCGGGCGGCCTCTTCGAATTCCAGATCGCCTGCGGCGGCGCGCATCTGACGCTCCAGTTCCGCCAGATGCGTCTTCAGATTGCCACCGATCAGGTGCGCTACATCGTCGGCGCCGGTCGCAATATTGAAATGATCTCTCTCATACACGCTGGACAGAATGTCGCCGATATTTTTGCGGATGCTTTCGGGCGTGATGCCATGCTCAGTGTTATAGGCCTGCTGTTTGCTGCGGCGGCGATTTGTTTCACCCAGCGCGCGCTCCATGCTGCCGGTGATTTTATCTGCATACAGAATAACCCGGCCATCCACATTGCGCGCGGCGCGGCCAATGGTCTGCACCAGCGAGGTTTCGGAACGCAGAAAGCCTTCCTTGTCCGCATCCAGTATCGCCACCAGCGCGCATTCGGGAATGTCCAGCCCCTCGCGCAGCAGATTGATGCCGATCAGCACGTCAAACGCGCCCAGCCGCAGATCGCGGATAATCTCGATGCGCTCCAGCGTTTCGATGTCGGAATGCATATAGCGCACGCGTATACCCTGTTCGTGCATATATTCGGTCAGGTCTTCGGACATGCGCTTGGTCAGCGTGGTGACCAGCACCCGCTGCGCCTTTGCGGCGGCCAGCTTGCATTCGGCGACCAGATCATCGACCTGGGTTTTGACCGGGCGGATTTCACAGACCGGGTCGATCAGGCCGGTGGGGCGGATGACCTGTTCGATGAACACGCCCTCGGTGCGCTCCAGTTCGCGCGGGCCGGGCGTGGCCGACACATACACGGTCTGCGGGCGCATCGCGTCCCATTCCTCGAATTTCAGCGGCCGGTTATCAACACAGGACGGCAGGCGAAAGCCATATTCGGCCAGCGTCGCCTTGCGTTTATAGTCGCCCCGGTACATGCCGCCCAGTTGCGGCACGCTGACATGGCTTTCATCCGTGAACAGCAGGGCGTTTTCCGGCAGATATTCAAACAGCGTCGGCGGCGGCTCGCCCGGATTGCGCCCGGTCAGAAAGCGCGAATAATTTTCAATGCCCGCGCAGGATCCGGTGGCGGCGATCATTTCCAGATCGAAATTGGTGCGCTGTTCAATGCGCTGCGCCTCCAGCAATTTTCCCTCGGCGTTGAAGCGCGCCAGCGTGTGCTGCAATTCATCCCTGATGCGTTCCAGCGCCTGGCTGAGTGCGGGGCGCGGTGTCACATAATGGCTGTTGGGATAGGCTTTGAAGCGGTCCAGCTCGCCGGTTTTGGAACCGGTCAGCGGATCAAATTCGGTGATCGCCTCAATCTCATCGCCAAAAAACGAAATGCGCCAGGCGCGATCTTCCAGATGGACGGGATGCAGCTCCACCACATCGCCGCGCACCCGGAACGTGCCGCGCGCGAACGCCGCGTCATTGCGGCGGTATTGCAGCGCCACCAGATCGCGCAGCAACTGGTTACGCTCAATGCGGTCGCCGACTTTCACAGAAACCGTCATGCCCGCATAGGTTTCGACCGAGCCGATGCCGTAAATGCACGACACGCTGGCGACGATAATCACATCGTCACGCTCCAGCAGCGCGCGCGTAGCGGAATGGCGCATGCGGTCAATCTGTTCGTTGACGGAGGATTCTTTCTCGATATAGGTGTCGGTGCGCGGCACATAGGCTTCGGGCTGGTAATAATCATAATAGGAGACGAAATATTCCACCGCATTGTCGGGAAAGAAGCTTTTGAATTCGCCGTAAAGCTGCGCCGCCAGCGTCTTGTTGGGCGCGAGGATCAGGGCAGGGCGCTGCACCGCCTCGATCACTTTCGCCACAGTAAAGGTTTTGCCCGACCCGGTGACGCCCAGCAACACCTGGTCATGCTCGCCCTCGTTGACGCCCGCCACCAGCGCCGCGATTGCTGCTGGCTGATCGCCCGCCGGCTGAAAATCCGAGACCAGCTTGAAGCGGACGCCACCCTCGGATTTATCCGGGCGCGCGGGACGGTGCGGCACAAAGGCCGCCATTTCCGCGCCGCTCATTAGCGCTTGGGGGTCATGGGTGATCGAAGACATGGGGGCAGTATAACATGCCCGGCCGGGGTGGAAGGAACGCTATTTAACCGGCGGGGGTGGATTTTCGATGGGCGAAATACTGGTGCCGAAGAAACGGCCACGGGTATCCGCGTAATTCGCCACAGGATCATAATGTTCCACGGGCAGGGCCAGGTTCAGGGCGGTCATCTTGCCGGTGGCGGCCAGCAGATCATTACTGGCGATGAATTCATCGCGCTGTGCACGCAGCAATGCGACGTTGGCGTCGAGCAGTTCCTGCTGCGCATTCAGCCGGTCCAGCACTGTGCGTGCGCCTACCTTGGCTTCTTCTGATACACTGACAAGCGCAAGCTCGGCAGCCGTAACGTTTTCCCGGATCGAGGTAATGCGCGCGCGCGAACTGATCAGCGCTTCCCAGGCGGCGCGCACCGCATCGGTGGCGGCGCGGGTGGCCTGCTCCAGTTCCAGCTGCCGCTGGCTGGCAATATGCTTGGCTTCGCGGGTTTGCGCCGCTGATATGCCGCCCTCATATATGGGTACGGATAATTGCAGCAGCACTTCGGCTGTATCGCGCTCGAAATGTTTCTGGTCGGCCTCATCCTGGCGGCGTACGGCCCCGCGCAGGGACAAGTCCGGCAATAGTCCGCTGCGCACCACGCCGATCTGGGCGCGCGCGGCAACTTCCACAAAGCGGGCGGAACGCAGATCGGGATTATTTTCTACATCACCCAGGGCTGTCTCCAGTGTTTCGGGCAGCTTTGTGGGGGGAGGTGGCATTTCAAGCTCACCAACGGTTTCTTCGCCAATCACTCTTGCATAGGCGGAACGCGACCGGGCCAGCGCGCCTTGTGCGGCCTGACTGTCGGCAAGGCCACGGGCCAGCCGGGCATCAGCCTGCGCCACATCCGTATTGGTGACGTCCTTGACTTTGAAACGGGCGCGGATGGCCTTTTGCACCTCGGTTAAATATTCGATGTTATCGCGTGTAAGTTCCACAACCCGGTAATCGCGGGCAACATCGACATAGGCGCGCGCGGCCTCTTGCAGGACGGCCTGTTCCGCCGAGATCAGGCGGGCGCGGCCCTGCTCGACAATCGCTTCGGAGCGGCGGTAGTCTGACAAGGCCTGGCCACCGTCATAGAGCGGCTGGCGCATCTGCGCCTGATAGGTGCGGGGGCCGCGATTGACGTCTGTGACATTTGTGGCGCCGGAGAAAGAATTGCGTGTGCGAAATTCATCGACCGCACGGCCTGCTTCGCCGATGACGACAATTGTCGGGCGAAAGCCGCCAAGGGCGCGGGCAACGCCTTCATCTGTGGCGCGCTGACGGGCGCGTTCGGCCTGCAATTGCGGGTTGCTGCGATAGGCGGACACCAGCGCCTCTTCAAGCGATTGCGCCGCGTGTGCATGCGGAATAAAAGTCAGCAAGGCAAGCGCGGCCAAAGCGGAATAGCGGAAAATTACCGGCATGGCTTCTATCGGCCCTAATGTTCGCGGAAGGATTTGGCGAAGGCTTCGGTCAATGGTTTCAGCGCATATTGCAGCGCTGTTTGCTCGCCCCGATTGATCAGCGCTTCCACCTGCATGCCGCTGCGCAGGGTCAATGCGCCAAGCCGTTCGCGCTGTTCTGTAGGTATTATGACGCGCCCTTTATAATAAGCCATGCCGGTACGCTGTTCCACGGTACGGTCGGCCGAAATGGTTTCCAGAACCCCATTGATGACCGGGGTTTTACGGGAATCAGTTGTGCTGATGCGTAAGGCAACCTCCCTGCCGGGACGAATGGTGTCGATGTCGATTGGATTAATGTGCACTTCGACCACCAATACGTCATTCAGTGGCACAATATCCATTAATGGCACACCCGGACCAATAACGCCGCCTGCAGTGTGTACGGCCAGATCCATAACTGTACCGGACACGGGCGCTACAATATCAATGCGGCGCAGCATGTCACTGGCGGCGACCATGCGTTCGCGCAGTTCGGTTATTTTGGCCTGCACGTCGCGCAATTCACGCGCGATTTCCTCCTGCCGGGATTTTTCAAGCTGAAACATCTGTAGCCTGGATTCGCCAATGCCCTGTTCGGAACGGGCGATCGCGGCGATATGTTCGGCGCGTTCGCCTTCAAGCCTTGCCTCCTCACGCTCCAGCGCAAGGACGCGGGTCTTGGTGACGTAACCGCGTTCCAGCAGGCCGGATAAATCCTTCAATTCTTCCTTGATCAGGCGCGCCTGAGTGCCCTTCGCCGTCACAAGGGCGCGTAAACCCGATATCTGCTCATCAAATTGTCCGACGCGCTGCTGCAAAATGGATTTTTGCCCGGAGAGCGCATTCATGCGTGTCTCGAATACATTTTTCTGACCGGCAAGAATTGCAGAAATCGTTGCATTGGACTGGTTTTTCAGTAATTCCTCGGGAAAAACCGGGGCCGGAAGACCATCGCGTTCCGCCAGCAGGCGCGCTTCGGTGGCAAGCTGTGAATGCAGATCGGCAAGCAGGATATCTGTCTGCGCCTTGGCGCGGGTTTCGTCCAGGCGGATCAATACATCGTCGGCTTTTACGGTCATGCCGTCCCTGGCAAAAATTTCCTGTACGATGCCGCCTTCAAGATGCTGGATCGTGCGCCGGTTTGATTGCACCGTCAGAAAACCGGGGGCAATGGCGGCGCTGTCGATGGGCGCAATTGCGGCCCACAGGCCAAACCCGAAAAATGTCACCAGGATAATGATGCCGCCAACCACCAGCGGCTGGCGTGTATCTGTCAGCCCGTTCGGGTCAACGCCTTCCTGATCCGAATGCGCAAATATCCCCTGCACACGCTGAACGGCGTTTTCGAATACGGATTTGAAATTAAACTCATCCTGTCCTTCCTGGTGAAGCCCCAGGCGGACCGCAATATTCTGTAAATTCATGCCGGATTTACCACCGCTACACCGCCTCTGTTGGGTTCCGGTTCAGCAGGCGCACTGGGCACAGCAGCGGGGCGCAGATATTGACCCAAAATTTCGTCTCTGGGACCGAACTTTTCGATCAAGCCTTCGCGCATCACCATAATATAGTCTACGGACGCAAGCAGACTGGGGCGATGCGTGATCACCAGTGTTGTGCGTTTGCGCGCCTTCAGATCGGCAACAGTTCGCGCCAAGGCTGCTTCGCCGTCATTGTCCAGATTGGAATTGGGTTCATCCAGCACAATAATCGCCGGATCGCCATGCAGTGCGCGCGCAAGTCCCACCCGTTGGCGTTGGCCACCCGACAGCGTTTGTCCGCCCGGACCAATATGCGTGTCATACCCCGCGGGTAGTTTGAGTATCAGATCATGAACACCCGCGCGCTGCGCCGCCAGAATTACCTGGTCGGCGTCCACCTCGCCAAAACGGGCGATATTTTCGGCAATGGTGCCTTCGAACAATTCAACATCCTGCGGAAGGTAGCCAATATAGGGGCCAAGACGTTCGCGGTCCCACGTATTGATGTCGGCGCCATCGATGCGCACTTTGCCAGAATAAGGTGGCCACACCCCAACCAGCAGCCGCGCCAGGGTGGATTTGCCTGCCGCGCTGGGGCCGATAATGCCGACAATATCGCCCGCAGCCACATTGAAGCCCACGCCCTTCAGTGCAGGAGTGGTGGCGCCGGGTGGCACTACAATGGCCTGTTCCACCTGCAGGACGCCACGCGGCGGCGGCAGATGCATAAAGTCGCGTTGGGCGGGCACCGCCTTCAGCAGGGCGTTCAGGCGGTCATAAGCGCTGCGGGCCGTCAGAAAATGCTTCCAGCTACCGACCGCGATTTCCACGGGGGCCAGCGCGCGCCCCATCATGATCGACGCGGCAATCATCAGGCCAGCGGTGATGTGCTCATGAATCACCAGATAGGCGCCAAAGCCCAGAATGGCGATCTGCAGAACGACACGGGTGAATTTGGACAATGCGGTGATGACGCCCGCCCGGTCACTCGCCAATGACTGCAATTGCAGCATTTTGGCGCGTCGGCCCTGCCAGCGGCGCAACATGGCGGGAACCATGCCCATCGCCTCAATGGCTTCGACGTTACGCAGGCTGACCTCAACAAAGTGCCCGGCGCGCATGTTTGCAGTGCTCGCTTCACTTAATGTGTCGCGCGTGGCGATTTCGGTCAGCACAGCAAGTGAAAACAGCGTCACGCCCCCCCCCGTGGCCACCCAGCCCAATAACGGATCAATCAGGAAGATCGCGCCCAGATATAGCGGCATCCAGGGGGCGTCAAAAAATGCAAACAGCCCCTGACCTGTCAAAAAGTCGCGCACCGAATCCAGATCCCGGATGGCCTGGCCTGACCCACCGCCCGGACCACGAACGGCTGATTTGAACAGAGCGGTAAATACCCGCGCGTTCAACAGGCTGTCCATCTGTCCGCTGATGCGCACCAGCACCCGGGATCGCATGGTTTCAAGTGCGGCGTAGACGACAATCAGGAATACCGCCACAAAGGTCAGCACCCACAAAGTGGTCTCGTTCCGGCTGGCCAGCACCCGGTCATAGATTTGCAGCATGTAAAGTGGCGACACCAGCATCAGCACATTGATAAAAAAGCTGAAAATCCCTGCGCCGATAAATGCCGAACGGGACTTGCCAAGAACCTGCGCGAGTTCCGACTGTTCTTTGCCTTTCATGGCGATTCTTTCAATCCTTTAGCTGATTCGCCCCTGCGGGCGGAACAGAATGAGTGGCGCAAATAAAGATTAACAAAATATCAATCTGAGGCGATATCTGCAATGCGCCGGGATTTAAGGCGCCAGCCGCTTATAGGCTTTGGCGATAAAAATGCAAGGGTTTTGACGATACAGACTTTGACGATACAGACAAAGGCAACTGGAAGCGTTTATTCCGCAATGTTCTTACAGCGCAATATATTACCCGTGACCGGGTGGATCCAGACCCTGTTGCGCTGGGCCGCTTCCGCCTGCCATTTCCATGACTTTCGTGAGTAACTCTTGTGTGCTCTCGCGCCAATTCGTCCATTTATACCCGGCGGGAACCTGTAATGTTTCCGGAATGCCTGCCGCCTCTATGCTTTGGATCCTGTTGGCAAGATCGCCGGGCCTGGACAGATCGAAATATCCGATACTGTTTCCGCCAACTTCTCTGTGCACCGGCGTATCACTGGCCAACACAGGCAGATGATGGCTCAGGCTTTCCACGATGGGAAGCCCAAATCCCTCTATGATGGAAGGGAAAAGCAGCATTTTCGCGTGACGGTAACAATAAACAAGTTCCTCATCACTCAGATCGGCCATAAGAAACAGACGTTTGCCAAATTGACCATGCGCCATGATACGCTCGGTCAGCTCTTTTACTTTCCAGCCGATACGGCCGACAATGATCAGGCTGACATCGCAGCCCCGGGCCCACAGCAGATCGAAGGCATCGAGGAGGTAGGCATGGTTTTTTCTTGGCTCGATGGTAGACACGATGAGATAGGCGGGACGGCGGGCAAAGGCGTCGGCAATCTCGTGGCGGATTTGCCTCTCATTGGTTTGTGGGCATTCCGGATCCTGCGCCAGGAAGTCTGCGCCAAGATAGAAGGAATCAAAGGACTTTTCTCTGGCTTTCTCACCGATTTCCCGTGTTGCATAAGCCTGAAGGTCACGCTGCACCGTTCTCGATATGCTGATATACCCATCCACAAAGGGAAGTGAGTCAAAAAACCATTTTTTGAATACGGTCACCAGATATTCATCGCAGAATTGCGGATGGGTAATCGGTATCAGATCATAAATGACCGCAATAACCCTTCCACCACGCTTTTTGAAAAGATCGACGCTGGGCCATATATTTGAGTGCCAGGAGGCATCCAGCAACAGCAAAACATCGCCGGTATGCACCATGTTAAATAGCGCCGGCGGAGGAGCCGGATGCAATAAGCGCCGTATCCAGCGCTGCGGTTTGAACAGCAGGCTTTCTACAATATAGCCCAGCCCCATTTGACTGCGTGGGGCGAACAGGAATCGCCTGAGCGCAGGGTTGTGGCCACCAAGCGCGGAAATGAGCTCTCTGCCCGCGATATAGACGCCCCATAAATACGCCACAAATGAAACCCGCAAGGAGCGCTTCACCGGCGCTTCGTCACTGGCGTCACTGGAAACCGGTTTGGGATAGAGCGCCGCTACCGGTAATATTTCAAACCGGGAATCCCCAATGAACACCGGCAGCATCGTGAACTGATCTTCGGACGCCAGGTCTGTCAAATTCTCCAAAACACGGCGAACGACCCGTTGAATCCCTGTATTCAACGCCGGATTACCGGCCAGGCTAGAGCAGTCAAGGTAAAGGTTCCGTGCCAATATTTTAAGTGCCGATATTCTTGGTGCCAATAGGCTTGGCGGCTTGTCTATCGCTATCAGACAACCAAGTCAAACGTTGAAAAAACTGGCGATACCGGCCGCAATAATGGATAAACGGCAGGGTTGGCCCGGTGCTGATTGGGCATCAGGTAATTGCGCTGAAATTTTCCCGGAGGAATATTCGTTGAATATTGGAAAAGCTGTCTTGCGGCGACTTGCCCTGAGCGTCCCTGCTATTCAGAAGATGTATTCAGAACGAAATGCTCTGTTGCACGAAAATGCCAGTTTACGCCAGAATGCCAGAAATAGCGCCTCAACCAATACCGGTCCGGTGGAGGCGGCGCAGCCTGGCAGCCCATTTTACCACTATTACGCTACATTCGATGCGATCGCTGTAATGCACAGTCATGCCGTCCGGGATATGAAACCTTCACCACAATATTTGACGAACTATCTTGGTGTGAAAATCGACCCAAAATTTATCCCCCATATTCTCGAACCGATGCGGGGAAATGTTGAAGCAGTGCCAATACCTGCGAATTGGCATGCGGACATTGCGGAATGGGCTGGCGCGCTGCGGGCGGTTGATCTCGCCCAAAATTCTTTTACGGTTGTGGAGTTGGGATGCGGATGGGGATGCTGGCTTAATAACACCGGCGTTGCAGCGCGAAATCGTGGTCTAAAGCCACGCCTGATCGGGATCGAAGGCGACAAAGGGCATATTCAGTTTGCAAGAGAAGCCTGTGCAGCAAACGGGTTTCGGGATGAGGAGGTAATTCTGCGTCATGGGATCGCTGCCGCCACCGGGGGCGTGGCGCTGTTTCCCCTGCAGGGTGCAGCGGGAACAGATTGGGGCCTTGCCCCGGTTTTTGGCGCGTCGGATTTGCAGCGTAACGCCGTGAAACTATTGGGGCAATATGAAGAACTGCCAATGATCTCCCTAAAGGAGGTCGTCAATTCGGTGGATAGGGTGGACCTTCTGCACATAGATATTCAGGGCGGCGAGGCGGATTTGATGGAGGCCTGCATTGGAGATTTGTCCAAAAAAGTGGCCTATACGGTTATTGGAACCCATTCACGGCAGATCGAAGGGCGTCTGTTTGAAACCATGCTGAATGCTGGCTGGCGTCTTGAAATTGAACGGCCCGCCCATTTCATCACCAGAGACAATATTCCAGTTGTTGCAGTTGATGGTGTACAGGGATGGCGAAACCCCTTACTAGCTCCATCAGCCAGGGGCTGAGAATGACGACAGGCATGCCTGGCGCTGCACATATTCCAGTTTTCCAGTGAACCATTAACGGGGTGAACTTTCTCGCATGAATTTTGCTTTGCTTTGGCATTTTGTTAGGCAGGATTTTACAGACCGTTATTCTGGCGTTGCCCTTGGCAGAGCCTGGCTACTGCTAACGCCTTTGGTTCAAATTCTGATTTTTATCGTCATTTTTGGCGAACTGATAGGTCCCAGACTGCCTGGTTCCCAGGGGGGCGCGTATGGCTATGGCATTTATCTTGTGTCAGGCATTCTTCCCTGGACAGCCTTCGCCAATACCATTTCACGTATGACCACGGTGTTTTTTGACAAGCGGTCCATACTCAGTAAAGTCTCGCTCAATCTGACCATGGTCGCCCTTCATATTGCGATTGTGGAGGGGATAACCCTGGCCTGCACCCTTGGCCTGTTTACACTCATTGCGCTTGTGCTGCAGGTGCCATTGTCGGCGGGGTTACTGGCGCTTCCCTTGCTGATTGTCTGCCAGCAGCTTATGGCCTTCTCATTTGGTTTGATCGGGGCAATTCTGATGGTGTTCCTGCGGGACATAAAGGAAATTGTTGGGGTCGTGATGATGTTGTGGTTCTGGCTGGTTCCAATCGTTTACACAATCGATTCCGTCCCGCACATCATTCAGGCGATACAGGTTTATAATCCGGCATGGTGGTTTGTGCGTGAATATCACGAGATTTTTTTGAATGGCGCTGTTCCTGATGCCGGCCGGATGCTGATCCTGTTCGCAGGCAGCGCGTTGGCGGCGGGCCTTATGATCCGGTTGCTGTCTTATAGTGAGCATCATATCCGCGATGCCATATAAACACGGGTTAGTGCAGGGCAGCCATGATTACCGTTGAGCATATCAGCAAGCATTACCGAATCTACCGCCGGCAAAGTGACCGGTTGCGGGAACTGGTGCTGCGCCGCAAACTGCATGAAGTTAAAATTGCGCTCCAGGATATTCATTTTACACTTGAGGCCGGTCAGGTTCTGGGGGTGATCGGCCGGAATGGCGCCGGAAAGTCAACACTGCTAAAGCTGGTTATGGGGGTTATTCTGCCAGATCAGGGCAGCGTCATGCTTTCCGGCAGGGTAACCGGGTTGCTGGAATTGGGGACTGGTTTCAATCCAGAACTGACGGGGTTGGATAATATCGCCTTTAATGCGGCCCTGTTGGGGATGACGCCGCCTGAGGTGGAGCAAAAGCGCCAGGCAATCATTGATTTTAGCGAATTGGGCGCGGCGATTCACGATCCGGTACGCACTTATTCTTCGGGTATGATTATGCGGCTGGCCTTTTCCATCGCCATCCATGCCGAGCCTGCCTGCCTTGTTGTTGACGAGGCGCTGGCAGTTGGCGATGCGCATTTTCAGCAAAAATGCATGCGGCGCATCAAGGATTTTCGTGATTCCGGGGGCGCGATATTATTCGTCTCGCATGATATGAATGCGGTCAAGGTTCTTTGTGACCGGGCGATTGTGCTGGAGGAAGGCGCGGCGGTTTTTTCGGGCACGCCAGACCAGGCGGTCAACTATTACAACCGGTTGATAGCAGATATGGAGACGCAGGAAATGTCCCTGCCGCGACCGGCGCCCTTATCAACGCCCCTGAGCGATGAAGCGCAGAACAACAGTTATGGAACGGGGGCGGTCAAAATTCAGGGAACCAGAGTTGCCGGCTTGATCTCTGGTGGCGCCATCGTGTCCTCGGGAGAGGTTGCAGACTTTGTGTTTGATCTGGTGGCCGCAGAGACTGTGCCGTCGGTTACTTTGGGCATTATGATTCGCGACCGGCTGGGCCAGGATGTCTTTGGCACCAATACGTTTCACCTGAAGTGTCCCTTGTCATTCAGCGCAGGCGAGCGGCGAACCATATCCATCCGCATGGCGGTCAATCTGGCCCCCGGACAGTACACGCTGACGGCGGCGCTGCATGATAATGACAATCATCTGACCCACTGCTACCATTGGTGCGATAATCTGATGGCTTTTGAGGTGGCGGGGTATATTGGCACACAATTTGCGGGAATATGCCGGCTTGAACCAGGCGTATATATGAATGACGGATCACTGGAATGATCACAGCCAACAGTCATGGCGTCAATCAGCTGTCTCTCGAAGCCCAAATCGACACTGAAATGCGTCAGCCGGAGGGTTTGATCGTATTGCCGCCACCGCCGCTAGACTTAAGCGGGGCAATTCTGCCGGTGGAAAAGGATGTTATGATGCTGGTGCTGAAACAACGGCTGAGCGCTATCCCTGTCCTTGGGCCAGCACTAGTGATGATGAATGTATGGCGGCGGCGGCTTCTGCGCGGACTGAGGATCTTGCCGGTTCTTGGTTATGGGATGAGCTGGCTGAAAAGCCTTCTGCTTGTGCATGAAACACGCGGGATTGTTTCTATTGTCACCAAAGAGACAGGTTATGTTGAGCAGCGGATGCGCGCGGAGATCGCGCATTGTCATTCTCAATTACAGGATCTGCGCAAGCAAACGCAGGATCTGCGCAAGCATATCGGCCTGACCGAACAACGCCTGGCCGATATGCGGCAGGAAGTCGCCGTGAAAACAGTGCACACAGTAGCACGCCCGGATGCTCTCGATTCCTTTTACGCTGCGTTTGAAGCGTCGTTCCGGGGCAGCCGCGAGGATCTAAAAAATCGCCAGCGTATTTACCTTGATCGTGTAGCTGGCGTATCAACAAAACTTCCGGTGCTGGATATTGGCTGTGGCCGCGGTGAATGGATTGAACTGCTGGGCGAGCGCGGCGTTCCTGCGTACGGCATCGATCTGAACAGGGTATTTGTTTCCGGTGCGCGCAAGGCAAACCTGGATGTGCGCGAGACGGAAGCGCTGGCGCATTTGCGTAGCCTGGAGGACGCCAGCCTGTCAGGGATTTCTGCTTTTCATTTTATCGAGCATCTTCAATTCAGCGATCTCATCAGTGTAATCGACGAAGCCAAACGTGTTCTGGCGCCGGGGGGGTTTTTGCTGCTGGAAACGCCTAACCCGGATAATCTGATGGTCGGGGCCAGTACATTCTGGAGCGATCCTACGCATCGCGCGCCCCTGCGTCCGGGGATCAGCAAATTCATGGTTGAGCAAAGGGGCTTTGTTGACGCCGAAATAATTTATCTGCATCCAGATGATGATCAGGCGCATTTTCCAGGCTCTGATGCGGTGGCTTCGCGTCTTAATCAGCTTTTTTATGGCGCGCGTGATTACGCCATCTGGGCGCGCAAGGCCTGATTCCGGTGGCTCTGAAACCTGCCGCCATTCATCAGTTTCATACAGGATCCGCTTATGGTGACGGGGTTACAAACGGGATGCTGTTCACCCGCCAGTTACTGCGTGAGATGGGCTTTGATTCAGACATATTCTGTATACAGATTGCTACCGGATTAAAGGATGAGATTAAGCCTGTACGAAAATACCGGGATTCACCCGGTCAGGTTCTGCTGGTTCACCACACAAATGGCCATAACCATGGTGACTGGATAAAATCCCTGAAAAGCCGTCTGGTGATGGTTTACCACAATATTACGCCGGCTGAATTCTTTCCCGCGCAAAGCCCCATGCGTGACCTGTGTGATCTGGGCCGTGCACAGCTTGTTCAATGGCGGGATCGTTTCATCGGCGCCATCGGTGATTCAGAGTTGAACACAAACGCGCTTTTGCAGGCGGGTTATAAAAATGCCGTAACGATTCCCATGCTGGTTGATCTTGACCGTCTGCGTGCGATTGCGCCGGACAGGCAGTTAAAAACCCGGATGGAGGGTGCGTTTAACGTTGTTTATGTCGGACGCATTGTTGAGAATAAATGTCAGCATGATCTGATTTCCATCTTCTCCCTGTTGCGTCGCAGGCTGAACATTCCTTCGCGATTGCTGCTTGTAGGGGGTGTAACATCCAATGCCTATCTTTCGCATCTGGAACAGGTGCGCGATGAGTTAAACCTCGGAGATAGTGTAAAAATTACCGGTAAAGTCACGGATGAAAGCCTGGCTGCGATTTATCAGCGGGCGGATGTCTTTGTGTCTATGAGCGAGCATGAAGGCTTTGGCATGCCGCTGATCGAAGCAATGGCGCATGACGTACCCGTGATCGCCTATAACAGCAGCAACATCGCCAGCACAATTGGCGAGGGCGGGCTGCTGCTAGGCGAAAAAAATCATGCAAAAACCGCAGCCCTGATCAAGGTCTTGTCGGAAGAGCCGGGGCTGCGCCGCCGTATTTTGCTTGCCCAGCGGCGAAATCTGCAACGCTTTGAACGCGAAGCTGTGCGCACGGCATTTGCGGCATTTCTTGAAAGCATTGGTGTTGCAATACAGGCCGCGCCTCCTGCAAAGCGTCTGACGCCGCCTGAAATTCGCGTCGAAGGCCCGTTTGACAGCAGCTATAGTCTGGCGCTGGTTAATCGTGAATTTGCGCGGGCATTGCACCGCAAGGGGGTTGATGTCGCGTTGCATGCCGCTGAAGGGCCGGGTGATTATACGCCTGATGCGGGCTTTCTTGCATCCGATCAGGAGTGCCATGAAATGTGGCTGCGCGGCCAGGAGGAGGGCGGCGCACCCGGTGTGACATTGGCTAACCTCTATCCCCCACGCGCATCCAAAATGCATTCGCCAACCAACGGATTATGTAATTACGCCTGGGAAGAAAGCGGATTTCCCACCACCTATGTTGACGCCTTTAACCGGTCATTGACACACATCACCGTGGTTTCAAATTATGTGCGCAAGGTGCTGCTGGACAATGGTGTGCGCGCGCCGCTAACGGTTAGCGGAGACGGCGTGGATCATCTGTTGCATGTTGCCTCGCGGGGGCCGCAAGAGAGACAGGATTCGGACGGGTTCCGCTTTTTGCATGTATCGTCATGTTTTCCGCGCAAAGGTGTAGACGTGCTGCTGGAAGCCTTTGGCATGGCGTTCACAAGCAGGGACAAAGTGTCGCTGACGGTTAAAACTTTTCCCAATATTCACAATCAGATCGAACGCCAGCTTGCTGAATTTCATGAATGTTTTCCGGATGCAGCACCCGTCATTTTACGCAACGAAGAAATGGACGAAGTGGATGTAGCCGATCTTTACCGGCGCTGCGATGCGCTGGCCGCGCCCAGCCGCGGCGAAGGATTCGGATTGCCGGTTGCCGAGGCGATGCTGTTCGAAAAGCCCGTGATTACGACAGCTTACGGCGGCCAGATGGATTTCTGCACACCGGATAATTCGTGGCTGGTGGACTATCAGTTTGCGTATGCGCAAACCCATTTTGAACAGTTCAATTCCGTTTGGGCGGAACCTGATCTGCATGATCTGGCGCGAAAGTTACGCGAGGTGTTTGAGACGCCGCGCGATGCGCTTCAACGCCGCGCATGTATTGGCAAGGAAGCGTTGCTGGCTAATTCCCGGTGGCGGCATGTTGCGGAACGAAACCTGCAAGCCATCGCCGCGCTTGATGAAGGCCCGGCCCCGCGCGCTCTGCCGCATGTTGCTTTTGTGACGACGTGGAATATCCGCTGTGGCATCGCGGCTTATTCGCGCGCGCTCAGCGCCGCCATTCCGGCTGGCCAGATCACCGTTATTGCGAATTACGGGGATGACAGGATCGAAGTGGACGAAAGTTTTGTCGTGCGCTGCTGGCGCAAGGGCGATGAAGACACGCTGGAGCAGCTTTATCTGAGGATTCGTTCGGCAGGTGTTGGGGCTGTGGTGATTCAGTTCAATTTCGGGTTTTTCGATTTGCCCAGTTTTGCCCGGTTGATCACGCGGCTGTGTGCGGATGGGGTAGCTGTTCATATTTTCTTCCATGCGACAGCCGATATTGTGCGCCCGGAGCGTACATTTTCGCTGCGCGCCATTGCAGGCGCCCTGGTGCTGGCCACCCGGCTTTACGTGCATGGGATTGATGATCTTAACTACTTAAAACAGCTTGGTCTGATTGAGAACGTCATACTGTTTCCACATGGCGTCAGTTTGCCCAATGGCGTGCCGCAGGCGGCGCCAGTCAGCGCGGAAGACGGAAAACTGATCGCCTGTTTTGGCTATATGCTGCCGGACAAGGGATATTTGCAACTGATAGAGGCGTTTGGCCTGCTGCGTGAGACCCGGCCCAGGTTACGTCTGCTGATGCTGAACGCGGCCTATCCAGGGGTGTTGTCTCACGTGGAACAGGAATTATGCCGTGCAGCCATCGCCGCCAGTCCGTTCGGCCAGGACATTACTCTGGTAACGGATTATCTGGACGATGAGGTTGTGCTTGAGCGGTTGCAGAAAGCCGATTTGATTGTCTTTCCCTATCAAAAAAGTGGCGAATCCTCCAGCGCAGCGGTACGTTTCGGCTTGGCCAGCGGGCGGCCGGTGGCCTGTACGCCCCTGCCAATTTTTCGGGACGTGGCGGGAGTCACACACCAATTACCCGGAATTATGCCAGGAGATCTGGCTGCGGGGATTTCGGCGCTTCTGGAGGACCAAAATCGCATACAGGCCCTCACCGGGCGTCAAATGGCATGGCTTGCGCAACATGACTGGCCGGTGCTATCGAAACGTTTATGGAATATATTGCGGAGTACCGCTGTTACGCTGGCGGCAAAATGATGGGGAAACTGCTTAGATTATGAAGAAATCTGCACTTGTTACCGGGGTTACCGGGCAGGATGGGGCCTATTTGGCGCGCCTGTTACTGGATAAAGGCTATAAAGTCTATGGTGGCTGCCGCCGGGTTTCCGTTGATAATCTGTGGCGTCTTCGGGAATTGAAGGTGCATGATAAAATTGAGCTGATCGATTTTGATCTGCAGGAAATCGGCAATGTCACCCGCGCCATTAAAACCACCCGCCCGGACGAGATCTATAATCTCGCGGCGCAAAGCTTTGTGGGCGTATCCTTCGAGTTGCCGGTAACGACCTCGCAGATTGATGGCATGGGCTGCCTGCATATTCTGGAAGCGATGCGCGACTATGTGCCGCAATCGCGTTTTTATCAGGCTTCGACATCGGAAATGTTCGGCAAGGTGCAGGAAATTCCGCAAAAGGAAACCACGCCATTTTATCCGCGCAGCCCCTATGGGGTGGCAAAGGTGTTTGCCCACTACATGACCCAGAATTACCGGGAAGCGCATGGGCTGCACGCCAGTTCCGGTATTCTGTTCAATCATGAATCACCCTTGCGCGGTCAGGAATTTGTGACGCGGAAAATCACGCTCGCGCTGGCGCGGATTGCTGCGGGACAGCAGGACGTGCTGGAGCTTGGCAATCTTGACGCCAAACGCGACTGGGGCTTTGCCGGCGATTACGTAAAGGCCATGTGGGCGATGCTGCAACAGAATGTGCCGGATGATTATGTGATCGCCACGGGCGAAACCTATACGGTGCGCTATTTCTGTGAACGGGCGGCGGCGCTGCTTGGCTTTGATCTGCGCTGGGAAGGCGAAGGTCCGGGTGAGTTGGGCATTGACCGCAAAAGCGGCAAAACCGTTATCCATGTCAGCCCGAAATTTTTCCGTCCGGCGGAGGTGGAACTTCTGGTCGGCCTGCCGGAAAAATCCCGCACCAAACTTGGCTGGACGCCGGAAGTAAAGCTGGATGGCCTGATCGAGATGATGGTGACGGCGGACCGCAACCGCATTGCGTCCGGCTGTCATCCGCAATAACGCGCGCAATAACGCGCGCAATAACGCGCCCAGTAACGCAAACTAGACCGATATCCAACCTGATTGAATCATTCATTTGCTGTTTCTCACCCCACACACTTTATCACCCCACCCCAACCCCTCCCCATAAAGGGGAGGGGCTTCTCTCAGCGTCCTGGGTCTTCCCCCTCCCCCCTTGTGGGGGAGGACCGGGGTGGGGGGTAAATGGCGCAACATGATCGGATAAGAGTCTAATCCAGATCCTGCACCTCGCCGCTTGCGCCTTCCACGCGGGCGGCGAGAGCGGCTGACATGAAGGCGTCCAGATCGCCATCCAGCACCGTCTGCGGCGTCGGGCTTTCAACCCCGGTGCGCAGATCTTTCACCATCTGATAGGGCTGCAATACGTAAGAGCGTATCTGATGCCCCCATCCAATATCGGTTTTGGCGCTGGCGATGGCCTGGGCGGCCTCTTCGCGTTTGCGCAATTCATGTTCGTACAACCGGGCGCGCAACATTTTCCATGCATTGGCGCGGTTTTTGTGCTGCGAGCGTTCGTTCTGGCATTGCACGACAATGCCCGTCGGCGCATGGGTCAGGCGCACCGCGCTATCGGTTTTATTGACATGCTGTCCGCCTGCGCCGCTCGCCCGGTAGGTGTCGGTGCGGACATCCTTTTCATCAATCTCGATGATGATGCGATCATCCACTTCGGGATACACCCAGACGCTGGCAAAACTGGTGTGGCGCCGCGCATTGGAATCAAATGGCGAGATGCGCACCAGGCGATGCACGCCGGCCTCGGTTTTCAGCCAGCCATAGGCGCTCTCGCCCTTGACATGCAGTGTGGCGGATTTGATGCCCGCTTCCTCGCCATCGCTCAGTTCGACAATTTCGGTTTTGTGGCCGTGCTTTTCCGCCCAGCGCATATACATGCGCAGCAGCATGTTTGCCCAGTCCTGGCTTTCAGTGCCGCCTGCGCCGGCATGAATTTCGACATAGCCGCTATTGCCGTCGGCTTCGCCCGATAGCAGGGTTTCGATTTCCCGCATGGCTGCTTCATCACGCAGGCTGCGCAATGCATTTTCCGCTTCGGCGATGATGCCGGGGTCATTTTCAGCCTCACCCAGTTCTATCAGGCCAAGCGTATCGTCAAAATCAGTCTGCATGCGGCGTATTGCCGTGATGGACGATTCAAGCCGGGTGCGTTCACGCATCAGATCCTGCGCACGCTGCGGGTTATCCCACAGCCTGGGGTCTTCGACGAGGGCGTTCAGCTCTTCCAGTCTGCGTTGTGCGCGATCCCAGTCAAAGATGCCTCCTCAGCAGTTCGAACGACTGCCTGATGTCTTGCGCCAAGGCCTGAACTTCAGCCCGCATGGAAAAACTCCTGAATTGAAATGAAGCGGATTAATACAGTCCCCCGGTGCCCCCGGCAACAGGTTCGGCGCCGGTCTTTTCTGGCCCGGCGCTTACACCGCCGGGGCTGTCGGTTCCCAACACGGGCTGCGCGCGGTCTTTGGGTTCCGTGCCGGGGCGAAAGGCTTCCAGAATTACTTTGCGGTCGCCCGGATTTGCGGGCAGTCCGGTTTCCGCATTTACCCGCATCAGCCGGATGCCGGGCGGAATACGGAACGGGGTTGCGGGCGAATCTTTTAACGCCGCAGCCATGAAATCCCGAAATACCGGCGCAGCAACAGACGCGCCGGTTTCTTTTTTGCCCATGGTGCGTGGCGTATCAAAGCCGATAAATACACCCGCCACAAGGTCCGGTGAAAAACCCATGAACCAGGTGTCGCGGCTTTCGTTGGTGGTGCCGGTCTTGCCCGCCAGGGGTTTGCCCACAGCAGAGACGCTGGTCCCGGTGCCACGCTGCACAACGCCTTCGAGCATGGACACGATCTGATAGGCTGTTGCCGGGTCAATGCGCTGTTCACGCAGGTCCGGCAATACAGGTTCCGGCAAGCCCTGCCGCCAGGGGGCGCGACATTGCGTGCATTCACGGGGGTCGTTGCGGTACAGGGTTTTGCCCCGGCGGTCCTGCACCCGGTCGATCAGGGCTGGCGTCACCTGCCGCCCGCCATTGACGAACATCGCATAGGCGGAAGTAAGTTTTAGCAGGGTGGTTTCGCCCGCCCCCAATGCCGTAGACAACAGGCTTGGCGCGGCCTGCGTCAGGCCAAAGCGGCTGGCGTATTCATTCACCCGGTCGATGCCGATATGTTGCGCCAGGCGCACCGTCATCAGATTGCGCGATTTCTCCAGGCCCAGGCGCAATGTTGACGGGCCATAATATTCGCCGGAATAATTGGTTGGTTTCCATTTGGCCAGCCCCGGCCCCTGATCGATGACCATTGGTGCGTCCAGCACCAGACTGGATGGGGTAAAGCCGGATTCCAGCGCGGCGGCATATACAAACGGCTTGAACGCGGAACCCGGCTGGCGCTGGGCCTGTGTGGCGCGGTTAAACTCACTGTCCCCATAGGCAAATCCGCCCTGCATCGCCAGCACCCGGCCCGTATGCGGATCCATCGCCACCAGCGCGCCGCCCACCTCGGGAATTTGTTGCAGGCCCCAATTGGCGGCTGCTTTTTGGGATGGCTTTTCATCCGTTTGCGCCACTGCAACCACATCGCCCGCATGCAGCACGTCTTCGACACGGGCAAGTGGCGGGCCCAGCGTTGCATTGTCCAGACGTTTTCGGGCCCAGCGTATATGTGCAAATGGGATGATCCCCTGCGCGCCATCGGCAAAACCAATTCCGGCACGGTCATTCTGTGTTTTTAGCACCACGGCCAGCCGCCATGGGGCTAATCCGGCGGGCAGCGGCACGGCGGCCAATTTTTTTGGCCAGTCATCGCCCGCGTCAATGCGGGTAATGGGGCCGTGCCAGCCATGCCGGCGATCATAGGCGATCAACCCATCGCGTAGCACCTTATAGGCAATTTGCTGCAATCGCGGGTCAAGCGATGTGCGCACCGACAGGCCACCGTCATACAGCGCGTCCTCGCCAAAGCGATTGATCAGTTCACGCCGCACTTCCTCGGCAAAATGATCTGCGCGCACGAATTCCTGATCGCGCGGCGGCGCTGTTTTCAGGGGCTGCCGTGTTGCGCTCCAGGCTTCTTCTGCGGTGATATAGCCATCTTCCAGCATGCGGCTTATCACATAGTTGCGCCGCGCCACGGCTTTGTCATGATGGCGCACAGGATGATAATTATTGGGCGCTTTCGGCAACGCCGCAAGATAGGCGGCTTCCTCCAGCGTGAGATCGGCCAGAGGCTTGTCGAAATAATTCAGCGCCGCCGCCGCTACGCCATAGGCGGAACTGCCGAGATAGATTTCATTGAGATATAATTCCAGCAGCCGTTCCTTGGAGAATGTGCGTTCGATGCGGAAGGCGAGAATGGCTTCCTTGATTTTACGCTGATAGGAAACTTCGCCCGAGAGAAAGAAGTTCTTCGCCACCTGCTGGGTAATGGTGGATGCGCCGACCAGACGGCGGTCCTCCCCGGCATGTTGCAGATTGACGACGGCGGCGCGCAAAATGCCGATAGGGTCAACGCCGCGATGCACAAAAAAATTCTGGTCTTCCGCCGATACAAAAGCGTTGATGACCAGTTTGGGGATCGTTTCATAGGGTACATAAAGGCGTTTTTCGCGGGCAAATTCAGTGATCAGCCGCCCATCGCCTGCATGCACCCGGGTGGTGATCGCCGGTTCATAATTGGCAAGCTGGGAATAGTCCGGCAGGCCAATGCCATAGCGCCACAGGGCGATGGCCACAGCCGCGCCGCCGCCAATCGCCAGCAGCAGCGCCAGCGTGACGCCGTACAGCAGAATTTTTCCTATTGCTTTCAATATAGTATCCCGGAGCGCGTGGGCCATGTACATCCAGCGCAGCTATAAAACCATATGAGTGTATTTCACAAGGTTAACAGGGCCGCCAGAAACAATAAGGCGCATAGTTCGGAAATTTGTTGCACGGCGCCTAAAATATCGCCGGTCTGACCGCCAATGTGCCTTTTTGCCATTTGTGCGATGAGAAGCCCGCCAGCGCAGGCACCGGTAAAAGCGGCCAATGCCGTTCCAAATGGCAAGGCCAGCCAGGCAATACCAAAACCCAGCCCAAGCGCCGTCGCCGCCTGTTGCATGCCGGGGCGCCCTGTGGTGTGGGCAAGGCCCGTCTCCTTGGCATAGGGTAATGCGGCCATGGCGACATACATTATGGCGCGGGACAAGGCGCCTGCGGCTATCAGGGCCGCCATGAGCTTGTCAGGGCTGCTGAGCTGCGCCATGGCCCCAATTCGCAATAACAGCGCCAGCATCAGCGCCAGCGCCCCATGCGCGCCTATCCGGCCATCGGACATGATCTCCAGCCTGCGCTCGCGGGTCCAGCCGCCGCTGAGTCCATCCGCCATGTCGCTGAGGGCGTCTTCGTGCAGGCCCCCGGTCAGCAGCGCCGCCGCCACAATCCCAAGCACAGCGGCAATAAAGGTGGAAAAGCCGAAACTGACGGCAAGCCAGTAAAAACTGCCTGCGAATGCCCCCACAAATGCCCCCACTGCGGGCGACAAACGCAGGGCTTTGACCAGGATGCCTGCATTCCAATGCGCTGGTGCGCGGACCGGCAGCCGGGTCAGAAAGGCCAGGGCGGTAGTGAGGTCGTCACGCCATTGCTGTATCCGGTCATCTGGCGGTGGCGCCTGCATGTTAAACGCTTTCATTCTGATAAAACTAATGCGAGATAAGCCCGTTACCTGATTATACGGAAGCACAAAATGTCAGTATCCGCCAGCGCCCTGCCTTTTGACGATATTCGCAACCTGGTGCGCCAGTTGCCAGGACCAAATCTGGACGCACTGGCAAAGGCGCGGGAGCGCGAGGCGCAGCTTACAAAACCGGGCGGTTCACTGGGGCGGCTGGAGGAAATAGCCGAATGGCTGGCGTCCTGGCAGGGGCGGCATCCGCCGATGGTCTTGCAGCCCCAGGTTGCAGTGTTTGCCGCCAATCACGGCGTGGTGCGGCGCGGCGTTTCGGCGTTTCCGGCATCGGTGACGCAGCAGATGGTGGAGAATTTTGCGGCAGGCGGCGCGGCCATCAACCAGCTTTGCAAGGCGGCGGGCGCCGGGCTGAAAATATTCGATCTGGCGCTGGATATCCCAACCCCGGATATTTGCGAAGCCGCCGCCATGAGTGAGGCGGATTGCGCCGCAACCATCGCGTTCGGCATGGAAGCGGTTGCGGGCGGCGGCGATCTGCTGTGCATCGGTGAAATGGGCATCGGCAACACCACGGTGGCGGCAGCCGTATGCTGCGCCCTGTTCGGCGGCGCGGCTGAAGACTGGGTAGGACAGGGTACTGGCGTCGATGCAGAAGGTCTGGCGCGCAAGGCGGCGGCGGTGCAGGCGGCGATGGAATTTCACAAGGGGCATCTGTCCGATCCGCTGGAAATATTGCGCCGCGTCGGCGGGCGCGAAATCGCCGCCATGGCCGGGGCCATCATCGCGGCGCGGGTGCAGCATATTCCGGTGTTGCTGGATGGCTTTGTGGTGGGCGCCGCTGCGGCGGTGCTGCACCAGTTACAACCGGGATCACTGGATCATTGTCTGGCGGCGCATGTATCGGCGGAAGCCGCGCATGGCCGGTTGCTGGAACGCATCGGCAAGAAGCCGCTGCTCGATCTCAACATGCGGCTGGGCGAGGCGTCGGGCGCAGCGCTGGCCATCTCCATCGTCCGCGCGGCGGCGGTCACCCATGCGGGCATGGCGACGTTCGAACAGGCAGGGGTGAGTGGGGCTGGCTGAACTGATAAATTTATGAAACAGACATCCATTGCCAGACAGCGGCCCCGATTAGCGCGACACCGCTTATGCGCGCCAGCGCCTGTCCTCGCGGAATTAGCTTTTCCAGTAATACATAAACAGCGATCCCGGTAATCCAGTAAAGATTCATAATCCCGCCCACGAATAGCAGCCCCATCAGAAACCAACAGCACCCCAGGCAGAATGCGCCATGCTGAAGGCCCATGCGCAACGCGCCCACCCGGCCTTTGCGCCAATGGGCACTGAGATAATGCGCGGGCGAGCGGCAATGTTCGAGACAGGTGCGTTTAACTGGTGTGAGTTGCCATAAACCGGCGGTCAACATAAGTGCGGCGCCGATAAGGGGATTACCAGCGCGAAGGGTGTGCTGGATAAGTTCGGCTTCGAGCAACACCCATTGCAACAGGGTTGCGCCGGTGCTGAACGCGCCCCACATAAGCAGATACCCCAGAGTGAACAGAGCGGTGGCGGAAAATGGCGCGCCGCGTTGGCGCTGTTTTGCGGTAATTGCCGCGAAAAGCAGAATCATGGGCGCGGCGCTCGGCAGCATCATCGCCACCATCATGATTAGCCACATGGGATACATCATTAGAAAATAGCCGGGGTCGGGGACCGCCATTTTCATTCCCGGCATGTCCATCGGCATATCAGCGCCAAGCAGAAGGTAAGCCCAGGAGAGACCGATAACGCCACATAGCGTGGCGATCACCACCACACGATCATGCCGTGCCAGCGCAACGATTGCGCGCTCCACAGGTGCGTTTTCACTCATGCGGGATTTTCTTTATACCGTCCCCGATCCAGCAGGGGACGCTTAGCGGATGACGCCATGCCCATTTTGGCGTATCCTGCTGAACTGGCCGTAGCTGTCGTTTAGATCCAAAGGCACAGCGCCGCGCGCCTTGGTTGAGGCGCTTCCGATCTCGGCCACCAGAAACTCAATGCCATCCGGGATTTCAATTCGTACACGGTGCGGCTGACCAGTGGCCGGACTGAGTATTGGCCTGCCGCTCGATTCGAGAATATCCGGGATGAGCACCTTTGCTGTTCTTGCGTCCATATCAACATCGAACTGGATCGGTTTGGCGATCATAGGGTGAACAGTGCTGCACATCGCATGGAATACCCACCAGTGGGTCGCTGCTTCATCGGTTTCTTCACCTTTGGAAATACGTTCCAGCGCATCGCGCTGACGCGCGTCAGCGCGTTCATCGACAATGATCTGCATTGTGCCTTTGCCTTCAAAGATGGGACCGGGCCAATCGAAGGTCATCGCCATGTGCAAACCGTCCAGGCGCACATCGCCGAAATGGCCCTTGTCTATACGAACGACGCCAAAACCTTTACAATTTCCATGGGTTGGAAGGTCTTCGAATTGACAGGGGCAGCCATAATTACAATTGCAATTACTGAACTCAACGCCTTCGAGATGCCAGTCTATCTGCGTCATGGGTTCCTCTCTCATAATGCAATGGGCTTGAACGTGAAGAGGTACTTGCTTGGACGCGGACAGCCTATCAACTCGTTCGTAATCATGCAAGCCGGGTACAGGCATGTTAAAAAAAACGGTCGAGATAAGCCTGCATCCCAACTAACGCTGCTGCCGGCGATGGGTGTCAACGATCTCCACCACCCGCATGGCGTTTCGCGGCCATGTCAGGCCCTGAGCCTCTATTGTGGCTTTTGCGCCGCTGGCGATCTGTTTGCACATCGCGGGGGCAGCACACAGGCGTAAAATGGCACTGGCGAAAGCATCTTCTTTCCCGCTATCCATAGCGAACAGCACCGCGTTTTCCCCATCGGTCAGTATTTCGCGGATATTAGGCATGTCTGGCGCGATAATGGCGCGGCCCAGCGCCAGATATTCGAACAGCTTTAGCGGCGAGGCATATTCGGTCACGCCGGGTATCAGTGCGATATCAAAAGCGTTTACATGGCCGGCCACAGCATCGCGCGCCACGACACCGGTGATGGTCAGCCGATCCCCAACATCGCGCGCCTGCGCCAGTTCCGTAATTTCCTGCCGTGCGGGGCCATCACCGACAATCAGAAGGTGCAGATTGTGCGCCCCGGCATCACGCGCAATAAGTTCGATCACGCGGTCCAGCGCATTCCAGCTTCGGATAAATCCCGTGAAGCCAAGGACCAGTTTCCCCTGCAATCCATATTTTGCTTTTATGTCTTCGCCTGCCAGCCCATCGGCAAAACGGACCGGATTGATACCATTGGGAATCACATGGATGCGATTGTCCGGCACCCCATAATGGCGCACATATCCGGCCAGAACCTCAGTGACTGGCAAGACATAATCCACGCCGCGCCATGCAACGCCCTGGGCCCAGGCGGCAAAACCTTTTAACGACAAGCCATCATGCTGGGACCGCTCCTCGTAAATCGGCCCGTTCACCTCAAGCACCAGAGGTACGCCAGTCAGGCGTTTAAGCCACAGCCCCGCGAACATGAAAAGATTATATCTTTCGTACACAAAATCGGGACGGTGCCTGTTATAGGCCTGATAGAGGCGAAAAAAAGCGGGAACACTGTAGATCGCCTCAAGCATTTCATAGATCGCGCGCGGCAATAAACGTTTCAGTGTGGCGATCAGTCCTGCATCCGCGCCAAATTCGGTTTGCTGCCCGCCGCGCGCGGGGCCGACCAGGATCACTTCGTGACCAAGTGCGCGCAATGCATCGATCATTTCATCCATATGCACCGCCTGGCCGTCGCGGCTGGCAATGCGGTGGTGGAACAGGATTTTCATCAAGAATCACTTGTTAAAAGGTCTTCACGCCCTTCTTGGTACCGCTTAAACAGGGGGCGGTCCAGCGTGGCGCTGGACCGATCCGGTTGAATTGGGATGCTATCGGGCCTACACTGTCTGCTTCAGGCTGCGCTGCTGACAGGAACCCCGATGGACCTAAAATTTACCCCCGAAGAAATCGCCTTTCAGAACGAAGTGCGCAGTTTCATAGCGGAAAACTATCCTGTCGCCCTGCGCGGCCGCCGCAAAATTGAGCGGGAGCTGAGCAAGGAAGAGCACTTATCCTGGCACAGGGTGCTGGCGAAAAAGGGCTGGGTTGCGCCATCCTGGCCGCTGGAATATGGCGGTTTGAGCTGGACGCCCACACAGAAATATATCTTCAGCCAGGAACTGGCGCGCGCGGAGACCGTTCCCCTGATGCCTTTCGGATTGATGATGGTGGCGCCGGTAATCTGGACCCATGGGACGCAGGCGCAGAAAGACTATTATCTGCCGCGTATTTATCAGGGTACGGACTGGTGGTGTCAGGGATATTCCGAGCCGGGGGCCGGGTCCGATCTGGCAAGCCTGCGCACCCGCGCGGTCAAAGACGGCGATTATTACGTGATCAATGGCGGCAAGACCTGGACCACACTGGCGCAACATGCGGATATGATGTTTTGCCTGGTGCGCACGGATGTTGACGCCAGGCCGCAATCGGGCATTTCGTTTCTTCTGATCGATATGAAAACGCCGGGCATTATCGTACGTCCGATCATCACCATGGATGGCGGGCATGAGGTCAATGAAATTTTCCTGGAAGATGTGCGTGTGCCCGTGGCCAACCGGATTGGCGCGGAAAACGAAGGCTGGACCTATGCCAAAATGCTGTTGGGGCATGAGCGCAGCGGGATGGCGGGCGTTGCGCGTTCAAAGCATCAATTGGCGCGGCTGAAACAGGTGGCGCGCACCAATCTTGATGATGGCCATCCGCTGCTTGAGAGTTCTGATTTCGCCCGGAAAATTGCGGCGGTGGAAATTGAATTGCTGGCGCTTGAATTTACCGATCTGCGCATGCTGGCGGCGGAAAGTGCAGGTAATTCGCCGGGACCGGAAAGTTCGATCCTGAAAATCAAGGGTACTGAAATACAACAGCGCATCACAGAGCTGCTGATTGAGGCCGCAGGTGTTTACGGCGCGCCCTATTTGCGGGGCATGCGTCTGGATGGAGATAATTTTCCGAATGTGCCGCCGGATTTGGCGGGCATTGCGCCGGAATATTTTAACATGCGCAAAAGCTCCATCTATGGCGGTTCGAACGAAATTCAGCATAATATCATCGCCAAAGCAGTGCTGGGCCTTTAACGCAGCGCAATAACCGGGAAACGTCATGGATTTTTCATTCACCGAAGAACAGGTTTTGCTGCGCAACAGCGTCCAGCGGCTCATACAGGACCGTTATAGCTTCGAGGCGCGCAAAGCCATCCTTGCATCGGATAGCGGGTGGAGCAGCGATTGCTGGCGCGCCTTTGCGGAGCTTGGCCTGCTGGCCGCCCCCTTTGCCGAGGAGCATGGCGGCTTTGGCGGCGGCGCGATTGAAGTCATGATCATCATGGAAGAATTCGGCAAAGGCCTGGTGGTGGAGCCGTATCTGCAAACCGTTGTGCTGTGCGGCGGCCTGATCAATCTGGCGGGAAGCAGCGCACAAAAAGTGGCATTATTGCCGAAAATCGCAAGTGGCGACCTGATCCTCGCCATGGCCTATGCCGAACCGCAGGGGCGTTTTAATCTGGCTGATCTTGTCACCAAAGCGGAAAAAACGGGTGATGGATTTATTCTGAATGGCAATAAGGCCGTGGTCGCGGCGGCGCCCTGGGCGGATAAACTGCTGGTGACGGCGCGCACCTCCGGCGTGCAACGCGACAAGGACGGCGTAACGATTTTTATCGTTGATAAAAACGCACCGGGCATTTCAACCCGCGACTATCCAACCATTGATGGGCAGCGCGCATCGGAAATCAGTTTCGAGAATGTCAAACTTGGTGCTGATACGGTGCTTGGACAGGCCGGCAAGGGGCTCGCGCTGCTGGAAGAGGCCTTTGACCGGACGATTGCTGCACAATGCGCCGAGGCGGTGGGCTGTATGCGGGTGCTGACGGACGCGACCGTTGAATATTGCAAGACCCGCAAACAGTTCGGTCAGCCCATCGGCAAGTTTCAGGTGTTGCAGCACCGCATGGTGGACATGTTCATGGAATGCGAACAATCGCTTTCCATAACCTATATGGTCAATCTGAAACTGGACGAAAGCGAGGCCGGACGCATGAAGGCGGCAAGCGCCGCCAAGGTGCAGATCGGCAAGGCCGGACGCTTTGTCGGCCAGCAGGCGATCCAGCTGCATGGCGGCATGGGCATGACGGACGAATTGAATGTCGGGCATTATTTCAAACGCCTGACCATGATCGACGCACAATTCGGCAATGTGGATTATCATCTGAAACGCTTCGCTGCCGCCGGGTAGTTTCGGAACGCCCGCCGGGGTTTTGTGCGGGCAATCCTGACGGCGGCGGATTAAGGTTATAGCTAACAGATTCTGGTGAGAAAACAGTGTCCAATCCCACATCCGCTTCCGACAAGGCTCTGGTGCTGTTTTCCGGCGGTCAGGATTCGACCGTCTGTCTGGCCTGGGCGTTACAGCGCTATCCGATGGTTGAAACCATTGGGTTTGATTACGGCCAGCGGCATCGGGTTGAGCTGGATTGCCGCCCCCGGATTTTGGCCCAATTGCGCAAAGATTTCCCCTGGGCGGGCGGATTGGGCGAGGATCATCTGATTGATCTGAAAGTGCTGGGCGAAATCAGCGCCACCTCCCTGACCCAGGACATGGCCATAGAAATGGCCGGTAACGGTCTGCCAAATACGTTCGTTCCGGGACGAAATCTGCTGTTTCTGACACTGGCGGCGGCGGTGGCGTACAGGCGGGGGATCGGGGCGCTGATCGGCGGCATGTGCGAGACCGATTATTCCGGCTATCCCGACTGCCGCAATGACACAATCCAGGCGCTGCAAAAGGCCGTTAGTCTGGGCATGGACCGGCATTTTGAGTTTCTGACCCCGTTAATGTGGCTGGATAAGGCCGCAACCTGGGCGCTGGGTGAAGAACTGGGGGGCCCCCGCTTCACGGAATTAGTGGGCGAACATAGCCATAGCTGCTATATGGGCGCGCGTGAACAGCGCTTTGACTGGGGCTATGGCTGTGGCGAATGCCCGGCCTGCCAGTTACGGGCGAAGGGCCACGCCGCCTGGCAGGACGCCTGAGCCATAATTCTTACAAAAGTAAGTCCATGACCTATTCGGTAAAGGAAATTTTTTACACCCTGCAGGGCGAAGGCGTGAATGTCGGCCGTCCGGCGGTATTTTGCCGCTTTGCGGGATGTAATTTATGGAGCGGGCGCGAGCAGGACCGGGCCACCGCCCAATGCCGCTTCTGCGATACGGACTTTGTGGGAACCGATGGACCCGGCGGTGGAAAGTTTGACACAGCGGAAGCGCTGGCGCAGGCAGTGCGCAGCAAGTGGCCCGCCGACAATGATGGCAAAGCTTTTGTCGTATGCACCGGCGGTGAACCATTACTGCAAATAGACGCAGTGCTGATCGACGCCCTGCATGCGGCGGGATTTGAAATCGCCATTGAAACCAATGGCACCCTGGAGCCGCCTCCGGGTATTGACTGGATCTGTGTCAGTCCGAAATCTACGGCCATCCTGCATGTCCGCAAGGGTGATGAGCTGAAACTTGTGTATCCACAGCACGATGCACCGCCGGAAAACTTTGAACAACTGGATTTCAATTATTTTGAATTACAGCCCATGGACGGCCCAGATCGCGTCCGCAATACCGAACTGGCGACAGCCTATTGCCTGGCGCATCCAAAATGGCGGCTTAGTCTGCAAACCCACAAGTTCATCGGAATTCCATAATGTTTGAGATCAGCAAACAATTTTATTTTGATGCGGCGCATTTCATGCCGCATATGGCGCAGGGTCATGCCTACCGGCAGATGCACGGCCATTCGTTTCATGTGCAAATCGCCATTCAGGGGAAACCCGATCCGGAAACCGGATGGGTGATGGATTTTGAGGCGCTGGATACGATCATCGCCGAGGTGCGCAGCGAACTGGATCATCGCGTGTTAAATGAAATTGAAGGCCTGTCCACCCCAACGCTGGAAAATATTTGCGCCTGGCTGTGGCGGCGGCTTTCCAACCAGGTTCCCGGCCTGTCGCGCATCAATATTGCGCGGCCATCGGTTGGGCAAAGCTGCACGCTGAATGGACCACCAGTTTAAGCCGCACGAATTTTTTCCAGGAAGATATTCACTTCTCCCCGCAGGGTTTCGCCCTGGCGCGCCAATTCACTGGCCGATGACGCCACCTGGTTCGCCGCAACGCCGGTTTCGCTGATGGACCCGGTAATGCCCGAGATGCTGGAGGAGACGTCCGCCGTGCCTTTGGCGGCTTCCTGAACATTACGGGCGATTTCCTGGGTGGCCGAACCCTGTTCCTGCACCGCCGATGCGACCGTGGTGTTGATTTCGCTAATACGCCCGATCGTATGTGTAATGGTTTGAATGGCCTCAACCGAGGCATTCGTCGCGGATTGCATTTCGGCAATCTTGGTGCTGATGTCTTCGGTGGCCTTGGCGGTTTGTGTCGCCAGATTTTTTACTTCCGAGGCCACCACGGCGAAACCCTTTCCGGCCTCACCGGCACGGGCCGCCTCAATCGTGGCGTTGAGCGCCAGCAGATTGGTCTGGCTGGCGATGTCATTGATCAGGCTGACCACATCACCGATACGCTGGGCGGCCTCCGCCAGGCCTTTGATCTGCTCATTGGTCTGCTGCGCATGGACGCTGGCCTCATTACTGATGCGCGCGGATTCGGAAACCTGACGGGAGATTTCGTTGATCGAGGAAGATAATTCCTCGCCTGCCGACGCCACCGTCTGCACATTGGTTGACGCCTCATCAGAGGCCACTGCAACTGCACTTGCCTGACGCTGCCCCTCTTCGGCGGATGACGACATGGATTGCGCCGTTGTCTGCAGCCCGATCGAGGCAGAGGCAAGTGCTTCCAGCGCGCCTTCAATCGATTCATCAAATGCGGCAATATAGGTTTCAATCTGTTTTGCGCGGGTGAGGATTTTTTCCTGTCCCGTCTGCTGTTCGGCCTGCATGCGCTCGGCCTCAATGGCGGTATCCTTGAACACCTGCAACGCCTGGCCCATGTGGCCAATCTCATCTTTACGGTCAAGTCCCGGAATGGTGATGCTCTTGTCCCCGTCAGCAAGTGTCCGCATTGCCGACGTCATGCCCGTGACCAGCCCCCTAATACCTCTGGCGAGGTACCAGGAAAGCACCACGCCGAGCACTATCCCAATACCGGCGACAGCCATATTCTGGATCTTTGTGATCTTGACCCATGCTGTGGTTTCAGCCTGAAGTCTGTTTTTCTCCGCATGGGTGGAAGCCTTGACCGCTTCGACCTTATGCACAATAGCGTAACTATTTGTGTCAAGCTCTGCGGAGCCAATCGCGTTGAGTTGCGTGATCGTCTTCTCCATTTCCTCAAACGCCGCCTTATATTTTGGCAGCTCCACTTCAATCGCCGAGAGCACATCCTTATGCTCCGCGCTGAGTGCTATTTTGAGATTCCCAAGCACGGTCTCGACTTCTTTGAACCCGGCCTTCGCACGCTTGATTTCTGCCGGGTCGTTGCTATCAAGGAACTTGGAGACCTCAAGCCGTACGCTCTGAAAATCTTTCTGGACAGCGCTGACCATGTTCGCGGTCTGGTAGTCACCAAGTTTAGCCAGCTGATCGTTTGACTCGGTCAGCATTTCAAGAATATCTGGCCCGATCCGGTCCAGCTTATGGTTTACCAATTCGTTGCGTTGGCGGGTCAGTTCAACGATTTTCTCAAACCCCATCTTGTAGGCTTCGATATGCGCATCAATCTCATTGATCAGCTTGGCGCGCTCAGGATTCTGGATTTGCTTCTTCGCCGTCCCAATGTTTTCGCGCGCTATTATGTAAGCTTGTTTAGCCAGCCCAACATCAATGTCTTCGCGGGTGGCCATGTACCGGTTTACACCAAGCTGCAGCTTGCCCACATCGCTATCTATCTCGGTGACCAGCAACGCATCGCCTGCTAAACTCCCATTCTTTTCAAACTCTTCATCCAGGTATCCAATTTCAAAGACTGACCTGACACTTAGCACGGCGACCAACAGCAGGATCACACCAAAACCGGTATAGAGGCGGGCGCCAATAGAGAAATTTGAGAAAATTCGTGACATTCGCGGGAACTCCTTAAGCAACACTGCCGGCGTCGTTTTATTGGACAGCCAACTTGGACCGGGAAAAAAATTAGGCTGTGTGCCGGGACATAAAAGCAAAATCCCTAACGGCATGGGTCAGAAATATGACAGTTTCATTACACATGCGCGCCGATTCTCATTACACGTGTGCAAACGCACACACGCACGCTGCACGTGTTAAAATTCGATACATTTCCATAGATAAAGTCAGAAATATAGCGTGCAGATGGTACGCCCTAGGGGAGTCGAACCCCTCTTTCCAGGTTGAAAACCTAGCGTCCTAACCGATAGACGAAGGGCGCCCGGGAGGCTGATATGAAATCAACGGGTCGCTGAGGGGGTTATATGTGGCGCACCACCGGTTGGCAAGTGTTTAGGCGGGGTTATGGTTCATATTGACGCCCCCATTACCCACTGTGTTATCCCGGATTTATTCCGGGATCCACCAGCCTTCGCCCAAAAGGCTTCGGCTGGCAAAGGGCGTCACACGCGAAAGCCTGAGTTTGCAACCCTGGACCCAGGGCACAAGCCCGGGTTGACAGTGAGTGTTGCGATTTGCTCTAAACTCATCCCGCTCTGATGAGAACAAAAAACGAGGCAAAACAATGGACTGGGACGTTACCGATGTGAAAATCATAGAAAATCACGCCCTTTGGGTACGCTTTCACGATGGCGTGGAAGGCGCGGTTAATTTCCGGCCGATATTCTTTCGCGGCGCGTTCTCGCATCTTGATGACCTGGCCCAATTTCAGCAGGTCATGGTCGTTGATGGGGTGGTGACATGGCCGGGCGAACTTGATCTTGCGCCCGACGTCATGCACACAGAAATCAAGACGCGCGGGGAATGGGTGCTGGCCTAAGCCGGCGCTGCATCCTCCACATGTAGTTGCACCCGGCGTACGCCGCGCCATTGATCCGCGCGCAGTTTGCCCGCCACATGCAGGGGGCCGCTGCGCATGCCAGCCAGCAGCGCCTGTCCCAGTGGCGTTTCAGCGCAACCGAAAGCAATCCCGGATAGTTTTTGGCCACCCCCTGTCGCCAATACACAGCGCACATGCCTGGCGCCCACAATGCTGGAATTAACCACACTGGCATTGGCGATAACAAAGCGCGGTTCGGGATTGCCCGCCCCATACGGACCGGCCAGCGCCAGCGCATCGATCAGTTCAACCGTGGCCGCGCCCGCCACCAGCGTGGCGTCAATGGTCAGGTCGCCCGCATCGCTTGCTGCATCCACTTGCGCCGCCAGACGCTGTATGAGAAATGTTCGCAAGGCATCGATCTTTGCTGCCTCTACGGTTAACCCCGCCGCCATTTTATGCCCGCCGCCATTGATCAGCAGCCCGGCCTGGCTTGCCGCAATGACCGCGCTACCCAGGTCAACGCCGGTGATTGACCGGCCGGAACCTTTGCCAACACCGTTTTCGTCGATGCCGATCACCAGTGCGGGCAGATTAAAGCGCTCCTTTAACCGGCTGGCGGCGATGCCGATCACGCCGGGATGCCAGCCTTTTGCCGCCACCAGCACTAGCGGTTCATTCATGTTGCGGGTTTCCGCCTGCGCGCTTGCCGCTTCCAGCACCAGGGCCTCGATGGCCTGGCGTTCACGGTTCAGCAGATTAAGGTCCTGGGCAATGACGCCAATCTCATCCGGATCGTCACTGGACAACAATCGCGCCCCCAAATCGGATTTACCAACCCGCCCGCCCGCATTGATGCGCGGGCCAAACACAAACCCCGCATGATAGGTCGTAGGTTCCGCATCAATTCCCGCCACTTCCGCCAGCGCCCGCAGGCCCGCATTATGGCGGCGCGCCATCACCTTCAGCCCCTGACTGACCAGCACCCGGTTAACGCCGGTCAGCGGCGCCACATCGCAAATCGTGCCCAGCGCCACCAGATCAAGCCATTGCAATAAATTCGGTTCGCTGACGCCTTTTTGTGTGTACCAGCCCTTCTCGCGCAAACTGCGGTTCAGCGCCACCAGCAACAGGAACGCCACCCCCACCGCCGCCAATTGTCCGTGTCCGGAACTATCATCCAACCGGTTGGGATTAATCACCGCAAACGCATCGGGCAGATGCGCCTCCGCCTGATGATGATCCACGACAATAATATCCAGCCCGGATTTTGTCCCCGCCGCCAGCGCGTCATAGGCCAAAGTGCCACAATCCACCGTGATGACAATACGAACACGCTGCCCCGCCAGCGCCGTTAACGCCGCAGCATTCGGGCCATAGCCTTCTTTGATGCGATCCGGGATGTAGAGTATCAGCGGCACGCCAATGGCCGCCAGAAAACGCCTGATCAGCGCAGAGGACGTTGCGCCGTCCACGTCATAATCGCCAAACACGGCGATCTTTTCATTCGCCATGACAGCCCTGGCCAGCCGTTCCGCCGCACGTTCCATATCCATAAGGCAGGCAGGGTCAGGCAGATCATTTTGCAGGCTGGGGTGCAGAAAACTTTCCGCCGCATCGATGGAGACACCGCGCCCGGATAGTATCCGGCCAAGCATTTCCGGCAGATCGTGCCGTTGCGCAATGGCGAGAGCAGCGCGTTCGTCACAGGGACGCAAGCGCCAGCACCGGCCGTTCAGCGACCGCCCCACCCCTAACATGGGTGGCGGCAGGTTCATATTATACGAATTTGCTTTCATCCGTGTGGCGTGCACGAATCCAGCGCACTGTGCCGCTTGCCGAGCGCATCACCACCGTATGCGTGGTAACCGCACCATCCTTTTCGCGGTGAATGCCATGCAGCATGGAGCCATCGGTCACGCCCGTTGCTGAAAAAATCACATCACCCGCCGCCAGTTCTTCCAGCACATATTTGTGATTGAGATCTTTCACGCCCATTTTACGGGCGCGGTCACGTTGTTCGTCATTGGTGAACAGCAGGCGTCCCTGCATCTGTCCGCCGATACAGCGCAATGCCGCCGCCGCGAGAACGCCTTCGGGGGCGCCGCCAGAACCGATGTAAATATCGATGCCTGTATGTTGTTGCGTGGTCGCAATAACGCCCGCGACATCGCCATCGGGGATAAGCTGGATGCGCGCCCCCACACTGCGAATGCTTTTGATGATTTCGGCATGACGCGGACGATCCAGCACACAGGCGGTAATTTCTGTTACCGGCACACCCTTGGCCGCCGCCAGCGCTTTAATATTCTCCGCAGGGGTTTTGTCCAGATCAACTATCCCCGGGGCATAGCCCGTGCCAATCGCCAGCTTGTCCATATAAACATCCGGCGCATTCAGCAGATTGCCTTTTTCGGCAAAGGCCACAACCGCCAGCGCATTGGGCATTGCCTTGGCGGTGATCGTGGTGCCTTCCAGCGGATCAAGCGCAATATCAAGTTCCGGCCCTTTGCCGGTGCCGACCGTTTCGCCGATATACAGCATCGGCGCTTCATCGCGTTCGCCTTCGCCAATCACGATCACGCCGCGCATATCCAGCTTGTTCAGTGCGGTGCGTATCGCATCAACGGCCGCCTGATCCGCAGCCTTTTCATCACCGCAACCGATCAGGCGCGATGCGGCGATTGCGCCGGCTTCTGTAACGCGCGCAATTTCCATGCTGAACACGCGGTCCAGAACTGGTTTTGTCTCTGCCATGTGAATTCTCCTAAACCGGTTGGCGTTTTAATTAAAGTTTTTCGATACGTATGCGTACAGGTGGCTCGATGACATGCTTCAGTGCGGCAAGCTGCGCCAGCACACGGTTCATATGCGCCTCTTGCGTGTCATGTGTAATCAGCACCACGGGAACCCCGGCGCCCGGCGCGCGCGCGCGCTGAATGATACTATCTATGGATACGCCATGTTCCGCCATGATCGCCGTAATGCCCGCCATCACTCCCGGCTGATCCAGCACAGTCAGACGCACATAATAGGCGCCCTGATGCAATTCCATCGGGCTTACGGGTGCGCGTTCAAGCTGACTTGAAGGGGCTGCGAAAGGGGGCAAAATCTGATTGCGTGCAATGTCGACAATATCGGCGATGACCGCCGATGCAGTGGGACCAGCGCCCGCGCCCGGGCCTTCGAATACGCTTTGCCCTGCATAATTGCCAACCGCCACCACAGCATTCGTGACACCGCCAACCTCGGCAATCGGCGAACCCAGCGGCGCCATGCAGGGATGCACGCGTTGCTCGATCCCATGCGCCGTGCGCCGCGCCAGCCCCAGCAGTTTGATGCGATACCCAAATTCACGCGCGAACTGAATATCCAGCGCGCCCACATGCCGGATGCCTTCTATATAGACACCAGAAAAATTAACATGCGTACCGTAGGCCAGGCTTGCCAGTATGGTCAGCTTATGCGCCGTATCAATGCCGTCCACATCGAAGCTCGGATCGGCTTCGGCATATCCAAGATCCTGCGCTTCGGATAGTACTTCACTGAAATCCGCGCCGGTGTTTTCCATCTTGGTCAGGATATAATTGCAGGTGCCGTTCAGAATGCCATAGACACGCACGAACCGGTTCGCCGCCAGCCCTTCGCGGATCGCCTTGATCACCGGAATGCCGCCGCCTACCGCCGCCTCATAACACAATGCCCGGTCGGCTTTTTCAGCATGCGCCGCAAGCGCGCTGCCGTGCAATGCCAGCAACGCCTTGTTCGCTGTCACCACATGTTTGCCGGCATCCAGGGCTGTTTCCACAACCTGCCGTGCAATGCCTTCCGCGCCGCCAATCAATTCAACGACAACATCGACATCCGCCGCTTTTGCAAGCACGCGCGCGTCGTCATACCAGGTAACCGAGGACGGCAATTCCACACCGCGTTTTTTTGTGCGATCGCGTGAGGACACGGCGGTCACCTGCAAGGCGCGGCCGCAACGCTGACGCAACAATTCCTGCTGTTCTTCCAACAGACACAGCACCCCGGCGCCAACGGTGCCAAGGCCTGCAATACCAAGCCGTAATGGATTACTCACGTACAGCCATCCTAATCAAAAAGCCGCCGCCTTGCGCTGATCTGCTGACGCTGCAACAAAGGAATCCGCATCCGCCAGAAAGCGTTTGACGCTGCGCGCAGCCTGCCGGATCCGCTGTTCATTCTCAACCAGACCGATGCGCACATGCCCATCGCCATATTCACCAAAGCCAAGCCCCGGCGCCACCGCAACGTCCGCGTGCTGCAACAGCAGTTTTGAAAATTCAAGCGAGCCCAGAGATTTGAATGGTTCGGGAATGGGCGCCCACGCAAACATACTGGCGGGCGGAGAGGGTATCTGCCAACCCGCACGTCCCCAGCTTTCAATCAGAACATCGCGGCGGACCTTATAGGTGTTGCGAATTTCCTCGACGCATTCCTGCGGCCCGTTCAGCGCAGCCGTTGCGGCCACCTGGATAGGCGTAAAGGCGCCATAATCCAGATAGGATTTAATGCGCGTCAATGCGCCGATCAGATGGCGATTACCCGCCGCGAATCCAATACGCCAGCCCGGCATCGCATAGGTTTTGCTCAGCGATGTGAATTCAACCGCAACCTCCTTCGCGCCGGGAATTTGCAGAATGGATGGCGGCGGATTGCCGTCAAAATAAATTTCTGCATAGGCAATGTCCGACAGCACAATGATTTCGTGCTTGCGGGCGAAGGCGATCACTTCTTCATAAAACGCCAGGTCGGTAACCTGCGCCGTCGGGTTGGACGGAAAATTAACAATCAGCGCCTTTGGCGGCGGCACAGAATGGCGCACGGCGCGCGCAAGACTTTCCATAAATTCGCGTTGCGAATCCACCGCCGGAATATGACGGATCGCCGCGCCCGCAATGATAAAGCCATAGGGATGGATCGGATAGGACGGGTTCGGCACCAGAATCTGATCACCGGGCGAAGTGATCGCCATCGCCAGATTGGCCAGCCCTTCCTTGGAACCCAGTGTGGCGATAATTTCCGTTTCCGGATCAAGCTCAACGCCAAAACGCCGTTGATAATAGGCCGCCTGCGCACGGCGCAGGCCCGGAATGCCACGCGACGTGGAATACCGGTTGGTGCGCGGTTTTTGCACGTTCTCGATCAGTTTATCGACAATATGCCTGGGCGTCGGCATGTCGGGATTGCCCATACCCAGATCGATAATGTCCTTGCCGGCCGCGCGCGCCTGCGCCTTCAGCCGGTTGACTGACTCGAACACATAGGGGGGCAGGCGCTTGATGCGGTGAAACTCGAAGTCCATGACGTTTTATCTATCTCTATAATCCTGGTCCTATATAGGCCTATTCCAGAAACAGGTCTACCCGGCGGGCGGCGGCTTCTGCATCCATATATCCACCAGCCGATGCGGTCTGACTGTCACCGACAGCTTCTATAACAATCCTGGCTACATCCACCCCCTGACGAACCAGTTCGTCCGCCACTGCCGTGGCGCGGGCCTGGGAAACCTCCCAATTGGCAAGCAGGCGCTGACTTTCAGACTGGCTAGAAGCACTGCTGGAGGCATGACCAACCACCCGGATACGTGAAAAACCACCCTTTGCGGCCCTCGCCACCTGGGCGATGGTGCGCTGGTCACCACTGGATAATTGTGATGATCCCGAAGCAAACGGAATGCTGACATAGGCCCCGCCGGCCCCGCCGGCGCGCCCACCCAGAACCGGCGCAACAGGAAGCCCTGCTGGCGCGCCTGGAACCGGCTGACGCAAGGTTTCCTGATAGCGTTGCGCCACACCTGCGGGCAATGACGCCGCCAAATCCGCCGGAAGCGGCTGCGCCCGGGAAGGCTGGAAGGTCGTCGTGCTATAGGCCGTCGCCGTTTGCACCGGTGCGGCAGCAGCCGTACGGGGCGGCACGGACCGCGGCGCCTGCGGCGTCAACGGGATCGCCGAAGGTGGGGGTGATACAGGGGGCAATGCCGGAGTGGGCGCAGGTGCGCGCACCGGGGCCGGTGCAGGCGGGCTAACCTGTGCGACAGGCGCTTGCGGAACCACGGGTTCGGGCGCTGCTGGCGCAACGGGTTCTTCCGAACGCGGTGGCGCAGGCGGCTGCGGACGCGGCGGGGATAAAGCGGCAACCTTGCCACCCCGCAATTCCTCGTCGGTATATTTTGCCTGCTCACGATCCGCCACAAGCCCACTGGCCAGTTGCTCACGCTGGGCTTGGGCTTCGGGGGCTTTTTCTGCGGCTTTCGTGGCTTCTGCACCTTCCGGCACATCCGCCAGATCGGGATATTCCCCGTCCGCCTCTGGCGCAGGGGAAACCTCTGCATCATCCTTCTTGCGGCCCGTATTATCCGCAACCTTACCCTCCGCATCCGTCTCAAGCGGTGGGGGAAGCGGCAAGGGGCTATTATCAGAGCCAAACACACCGGGCATGGAGCAGCCCGAAACGGCCATCATGACAAGCCCTATCGCTAGCGGTGCACCAAAGCGCCACATCGCCGCACTACGCCCGTCTGTTTTAAGCATTAAGCCCTCCAACCGCCCACATCCTTGTCCCTGCTTATCTGTTAACGATTCGCACTCAAATTGAAATGAAACTATACGCATATTCTATAGCCAAGGTGGCATAGTTGCTCAAAGAATGGCTATATTAAGTCTTCTTACAGCATAAGTCATTTCGTGGCATAGTTTTGTCGTAAAATAAGGGTTTCAGGCAAATGGAACAAGAAAAGCCGGGTTTTACCATTCCCGATCCTGCGTTGTTCATACGCAATATGATGAAAGTGGCCGAACGTGGGCAGCGCTTGATGCAGGGCTTCGCCAGCCAGCAGATCAAACGTCAGGCCGCCCCCCCTGAACTGGGCGATCCGAACCGTGTGCGCACCATTGCACCGGCGTTTCTGGATCTTGCCAGGCATCTGCTGGGGAACGCCAATTATATTATCGAAGCGCAGGGCAAGCTATGGCCCGCCTATCTGCAACTGCTGCAAGCCACGACACGCCGTTTGCTGGGCGAAGAATTACCGCCCACCGTAACACCGGACCGTAGCGACAAGCGTTTCAAGGCCCCGGAATGGAGCGAAAGCGTCGCCTTCGATTTCATCAAGCAATCCTATCTGCTGGCCAGCAACTGGCTGATGCAGACGGTCACCGGGGTTGACGGAATGGACCCGACAAATGCCCGCAAGGTTTCATTTTACACCAGGCAATTTGTTGATGCGATTTCACCATCCAATTTTGTGCTGACCAATCCGGAAATTCTGCGCGCCACGCTAACATCGAACGGCGAGAATTTATTGCACGGCCTGGAAAACCTGCTGAAAGATCTGGAACGCGGTCATGGCAAGCTGGCCATCCGCATGACCGACATGGACGCCTTTGAGGTTGGCCGCAATATCGCGATCACACCGGGCAAGGTGGTCTTCCGCAATCCGCTGATCGAACTTATTCAGTATACCCCCACAACCAAAACCGTCTATCAGCGTCCGCTGCTGATCTTTCCACCCTGGATCAACAAATTTTATATTCTGGATCTCACGGCTGAAAAATCCTTCATCAAATGGGCGGTGGCGCAGGGCTATACCGTGTTTGTCGTGTCCTGGGCCAACCCGGATGACGAACTGGCCAACAAGACCTTTGAGTCCTACCTGCTGGAAGGCGTTTACGCCGCACTCGATGCCGTTGAACAGGCGACCGGCGAGCGCGGAGTAAACGCCATCGGCTATTGCATTGGCGGCACGCTGCTGACAACGGCGCTGGCGCATATGGCGGCAAAAGGCGACAAGCGCATAAAAAGCGCCACCTTCTTTGCCGCCCAGGCGGATTTTTCCGAAGCGGGCGAATTGAAAGTATTCATCGACACTGATCAGATCGCGGCCCTGGAACAGAAGATGGACCAGGCGGGCGGCCTGCTGGAATCCAGCGAGATGTCCAACACCTTCAACATGCTGCGCTCCAACGATCTGATCTGGTCGTTTGTCGTGAACAATTACATGCTGGGCAAGGAGCCGGCGCCCTTTGATCTGCTCTACTGGAATGCGGATCAGACCAATATGCCGAAAGAAATGCACCTGTTTTATCTGCGTGAATGCTATCTCAACAATACCCTTTCCAAAGGCGAGATGGTGTTAGGCGGTGAAAAACTTGATCTTGGCAAAATTAAAATCCCCGTCTATCTGCAATCCTCCGTGGACGATCATATCGCGCCCTATCGTTCGGTGTATAAAAGCACCAGACTGCTGGGTGGCGATGTGCGCTTTATTATCGCCGGATCGGGGCATATTGCGGGCGTCATCAATCCGCCCGCCGCCAATAAATATCAGTACTGGACCAATGACGCCCTGCCCGATGATGTGGAAGAATGGCGCAAGGGCGCAGTCGAACATCCGGGTTCGTGGTGGACCGACTGGCACGCCTGGCACTCCGCCAAAAGCGGCAAGAAAGTGCCCGCCCGCCAACCGGGCAGCGGTGCGCTGCCCGTGCTGGAAGACGCGCCGGGAAGTTATGTCAAGGTCAAGGGGCGGTAGGAGGAGGGCAATCGCATTTCAAAATAGGGTTAGGAGTTTGAGGAGGAAGTTATTGTTCCATGTTGCGCGTTTGAGTTTGACACGCAGGGAGCCTTTGGAGGCATCTTTTTCGGACTGCCTTGAGCGCCATGTTGAATAGCCACCCAGGTTGTGAGCAGAGCTTTTAACGAGTAGCTCCTGTTTGGTAATATCGCCTTTGCAGTGCCAGAAATAAAATATTGGCCTCCGGCACGGGGGGATTTTACATTCACGCCATCTCCATTCCGGTCATTTGATCTCTGAACAGGCGTCCCCCAGATCGGGCATGTTCCATCGTTGTTCATACTTCAACCTCCAAGTTCGGTGTCACCCCCCCCAGCCCCTCCCCACAAGGGGGAGGGGGGTTCCGTCAGAATGCTGCGCCGGAATGCTGTGCCAAATTGCCCTCCTCATCAAGGGTAGGGTTTTTGTGGGGATTTCCAGCACGGCATTCCCCTCCCCCTTGTGGGGAGGGGTGGGGGTATGGCTGCTCATTCAAGACCAAGTTCCAGATGGATGACCTGCATCACACCATCAATGTTGGCCAGAACATCATTGTTCCAGAAGCGCAGCACTTTATAGCCCTGACTTTCAAGCCATGCGGTTCGCGCGGTGTCTTTTAGCATCGCTTCATCCTGCGCATGTTGGCCGCCATCGCATTCGATGATGAGATTGGCGGAGTGACAGGCGAAGTCTGCGATGAAATTTCCGATGGGGGCTTGCCGCCGGAAATGGAAACCTGAGGCTTTCAGGTGTCTCAGTTTGCGCCAGAGTTTTTTCTCTGCGTCTGTTTGGTTTTGGCGTAACTGTAGGGCGGTTTTGTTGGCCATACCCCCACCCCTAACCCCTCCCCACAAGGGGGAGGGGGATCGTCCGGTGCAAATTCAGAGCAAAAATAAAACTATCTATTCCGCCGCCGCCTTCTTGCCCGGGGTTGGCGTGCGGGCGCGTTCCACTTGGCTGACATCGCGCACGGCGCCGCGTGAGGCGCTGGTGGTCATGGCGGCGTAGGCGCGCAGGGCCTGGCTGACCTTGCGTGGACGGGCTTTTTCGGGTTGCCAGCCATTGGCGTCCATGTCCATGCGGGCGCGGCGTTGCTGCAATTCTGCGGCGCTGACCGCCAGATTGATGCTGCGGTTGGGGATGTCGATGTCGATGGTGTCGCCTGGCTGGATCAGGGCGATGGCCCCGCCTTCGGCGGCTTCGGGTGAGACATGGCCGATGGACAGGCCCGATGTGCCGCCCGAAAAGCGCCCGTCGGTCAGCAGGGCGCAGGCCTTGCCCAGGCCCTTGGCTTTCAGATAGCTGGTGGGATACAGCATTTCCTGCATGCCGGGGCCGCCCTTGGGGCCTTCATAGCGGATCACCACCACGTCGCCGGGCTTGATGACGCCGGTCAGGATTTTGCTGCACGCTTCATCCTGGCTTTCGCAGATCACGGCGGGGCCGGAAAATTTCAGGACGCTGGCGTCAACGCCGGCGGTTTTCACGATGCAGCCTTCGGTGGCGATATTGCCGTACAGCACCGCCAGCCCGCCATCCTGGCTATAGGCGTTTGCGACGGTGCGGATGCAGCCGCCCGCCCGGTCCACATCCAGTGTCGCATAGCGGCGGTTCTGGCTGAACGCCTCGGTGGTGCGCACGCCGCCCGGCGCTGCGCGATAGAAATGGTGCACGGCCTCGTCTTTGCTGCGCATCACGTCCCAGGTGTCCAGCGCCTCGCCAATGGTGCGCGTATGCACCGTTGGCACATCCGTGTGAATGCGGCCGCCGCGTTCCAGCTCGCCCAGAATGGCCATGATGCCACCCGCGCGGTGCACGTCTTCCATGTGATATTCCGGCGTCGAAGGGGCGACCTTGCAGATATGCGGAGTGACGCGCGACAGCCGGTCAATGTCCTTCATGGTGAAATCAATGCCGCCTTCGTTTGCTATCGCCAGCAGATGCAGCACGGTGTTGGTCGAGCCGCCCATGGCGATGTCCAGCGTCATGGCGTTTTCAAAGCTTTTGAAATTGGCGATGTTGCGCGGCAATGCGGATTCGTCATTGTCCTGGTAATAACGCTTGCACAGTTCCACCGCCGTGCGCCCGGCGCGCAGGAACAGTTCGCGGCGGTCCGCATGGGTCGCCAGCACGCTGCCATTGCCGGGCAGCGCCAGGCCCAGCGCCTCGGCCAGACAGTTCATCGAATTGGCGGTGAACATGCCGGAGCACGAACCGCAGGTCGGGCAGGCGGAGCGTTCATATTTACCGACCATTTCATCGGACACGCTGTCATCGGCGGCGCTGATCATCGGATCGATCAGGTCGACCATTTTGGTGCTGCCATCGTCCATGATGACCTTGCCCGCTTCCATCGGCCCGCCGGAAACGAACACGGCGGGGATGTTCAGCCGCATCGCCGCCATCAGCATGCCCGGCGTGATCTTGTCGCAATTGGAAATGCACACAATGGCGTCGGCGCAATGGCCATTGACCATATATTCCACCGCATCCGCGATTACTTCGCGCGACGGCAGCGAATAGAGCATGCCGTCATGGCCCATGGCGATACCGTCATCGACGGCGATGGTGTTGAATTCCTTGGCGACGCCGCCCGCCGCCTCAATCTCGCGCGCCACCATCTGGCCCAGGTCTTTCAGATGCACATGGCCGGGCACAAACTGCGTGAAGCTGTTGGCGATGGCGATAATGGGCTTGCCAAAATCCGCGTCTGTCATGCCCGTGGCGCGCCACAAGGCGCGCGCGCCCGCCATATTGCGCCCATGGGTGGAGGTCTTT
>Ga0209867_1000009_pt1 | contig 115019 bp, 112 predicted proteins | sample GWRWmT4_4Nov14_FD_187197 | JGI IMG/M metagenome (GOLD analysis project Ga0209867, IMG submission 187197) | Sand microcosm microbial communities from a hyporheic zone in Columbia River, Washington, USA - GW-RW T4_4-Nov-14 (SPAdes) (version 2) | ecosystem: Engineered > Artificial ecosystem >...
GACGGCGCGTGGCGGCGGCATCTACGAGGAACGCCGCGGCCATCCAATCAACACTTTCCTTGCCATCATCCGCGCAGTGCAGGATGTGGTTGGCACCATGGTGCTGGGCGGGGTGTTTGAGCGCAATCCAAAACTGAAACTGGTCTGCGCCGAGGGCGATGCAGGCTGGATGCCGCATTACCGCTATCGCATGGACCATGCCGCGTTCAATCATGCGCAGAACGGCATTATCCGGGGGCTGAGCAAGCTGCCCAGCGAATATCTGAAAAGCAATGTCTGGATGACCTTCCAGGATGACTGGGTGGCGTTTCAGTCTGTCGCCGCCGGGATGATGGATCATTCGCAACTGCTGTGGGCCAATGATTTTCCGCATACGGATTCAACCTGGCCACGCTCGCAATCCCTGCTGGAACAGCATACGGGCAAACTGACCGAAGCCCAGCGTCAGGCCATCATGCGCGATAATGTGGCGGGAGTGTTCAACCTGCCCGCCGGGAATCTTTCCTGGCAAATGCAGAAGCAGGCTGCGGAATAGCCACTGCCAGTTTCTGGCCCGCTTTCTGAATAATTCAGTGCGGGCCAGAATCAGGCTTACTATTTCTTCAGCGAATCGCGAATCTCACGAAGCAGCAATACTTCTTCAGATGGCAAAACCGGGGTTTGTGCTGCTGTATCTTCCTGATCGGCTTTCAGTTTGTTCACACCCTTTACCAGGAAAAACACGACTATCGCGACAATCAGGAATTTGATGATTGAGTTGATGAACTGCCCATACATAATAAGCGGCGCACCAGCCTTCTGGGCCGCGTCGAGTGTGGGATACCCGCCCATAGACAGATCTATATAGTAATTTGAAAAGTCGATGCCGCCGATAATAATGCCAATTATCGGATTGAAAACATCGCCTACCAGCGACGTGACAATGGCCGTGAAGGCCGCACCGATGATAATGCCAACGGCCATATCAACAACATTGCCTTTGGCGATAAATGTTTTGAACTCATTCAGCATCTAAAATCTTCTCCCGAAAAAAATTTTAAAACCAGCGGGACTGAACAGGGTTGCTTCAGCCCCGCTCGAAATCCTTTACCGCGGCGCCATGCGGATTGCGCCGTCCAGGCGGATGCTTTCGCCGTTCAGCATTTCATTTTCGCAAATGTGCCGCGCCAGGCGGGCATATTCGTTGGGGTTACCAAGGCGTGACGGGAACGGCACCTGCGCGCCCAGCGCCTTTTTCACATTTTCCGGCGCACCGGCCAGCAATGGCGTGTTGAAAATACCCGGCAGAATGGTCACGCAGCGAATGCCTTCCTGCGCCAGATCGCGCGCGATGGGCAGGGTCATGCCGACAACGCCGTTCTTGGATGCGGAATAGGCGGCCTGGCCCACCTGCCCGTCTTCGGCGGCAACCGATGCGGTGTTGATGACCACGCCGCGTTCGCCATCTTCCATGATAGGGTCCAGGCTCATCATGCCCGCCGCCGATTTGGCGATGCAGCGGAACGTGCCGACCAGATTGATCTGGACGATCATGTCAAACCGGTCTATCGGATGCGACAGAATGGCGCCCGCATTTTTCTTGTCGCGTGAGGCGGTCTTCATGGCGATGCCGGTGCCCGCACAATTGATCAGAATGCGTTCCTGGCCGATGGCGGCGCGTGATTTCACAAATCCGGCGACGACGCTGGCTTCATCAGTGACGTTAACATTGCAGAATACACCGCCAATTTCCCTGGCAACCTTTTCGCCGCGTTCGGCGTTCATATCGAACAGGGCGACCTTGACGCCCTGTGACGCCAGTTCGCGCGCCGTCGCCTCGCCCAGGCCGGATGCGCCGCCGGTAATGACTGCTGAAATTTTATTGCTGAGTTCCATGGGATATTCCCTGCTTTTGTTGGTTTTCGATGACCCGTTTGTAGAGCAAAACAGAAAAAATTGGAACATTACTTGTCCAGAACAGCCCCAATCTCTATATTGCGGTCATGGAGATAAATGACCCCGGCATACATCTGCCTGCGACCATCATGCGCAACGAGAAGGCCGTTCGTGGGCGGTTCTGGCCCAAGCTGCGGCGATCTCTGGCGCATATCCCGTTCGCGCCGGACCTGATGGCGGCCTATTATTGCGCGATGGACCCGCACACACCCGCCAGGGCAAAGGCCGTGCTACTGGCCGCATTGGCCTATTTCGTGATGCCGGCAGACATGGTTCCGGATTTTATTGTGGGTTTTGGTTTTTCGGACGATCTGACGGTTCTGTTAACCGCCATCACAATTGTGCAGAGTAATATAACCGCGACGCATCGGGAAAACGCCACGCAGCATCTCAATCGCCTAAAGGAGTATCCTGTATAGGCGCAGCTTTCGTTTGTGTGCGTGCAACATATACCGAAACGCCAATGATCACCGCCGCGCCCGCCATCGCCCAGCCCCCCGGCACATCCCCAAACATAAGATAGCCAGCGGCGGCGGCAAATAGCAGCCTGGTATATTCCAGCGGCGCCAGCACTGTCGCCTCTGCCGCTGCATATCCGCGAATGAAACAGCTTTGCGCCAGCACCCCCAATAACGACATGACGATCAGCAGCAGCCATTCCATGCCTGTGGGTTGCGTCCAGACCAGAATACATGGCGCGGCCGTCATCAATGCGGCAATGGCGGAGGAATAAAATATCAATGTTGCGGGCGTGTCGGTGCTGGATAAACGTTTTACAGATATGACCACGCATGCCACCAGCGCCGCGCTCAACAGCGCCACCAGCGTGGCAAATTGAAAATCCCCTTGCGGCGCCGTCATCATGATAACGCCAGCCAGCCCGGCAAGAATTGTAAAGATGCGGTGTTTATCAAATTTCTCGTTCAGAAAAAACGCCGCCAATGGCACAAGAAACACTGCGCGCGTAAAACTTAGCGCCGTCGCATCCGCCAGCGGCAGGTGAATCATCGCATAAAAACTGCACATGATGGCGGCGGCGCCAAACATCCCGCGCCATAAATGCAGCAGGGGCTGCCGGGTTTGCAACCCATGCAGGCCCGCGCGGTAAACAGCCGGAAGAATAAAAATAAATCCAAACAGCGCGCGGAAAAAAGCCACCTGAAATGAATCAATCCGGCTTCCCAGCAGCTTCGCCAATACACCCATCAGGCTGAATAGCAGCGTTGATAACAGCACCCATACAGCACCGCGCACAATGGCTGGCTGGCCAAGCCGTTGCATGTTTGCGCGCACCAGCAATGCTGTTTGCAATGGTCTTTCCCTGATGAAGGTCAAATTCATTGGACCCGTACTGCTGTTATCTGAAAATGCCCGCACATCCTAATAGTTCGGCCTTTCCGTCTGGTTAAAAAACTGGAAACAAAGCCTTACTTCTGTGACCCCTATCACTGGAAAAAATACCGGAAAAATCTAACTTCAGAACGTGGCGTTAACGTTCTTCAGGTCACAATGCAGCACAGGGAAAATAAGGGGTTCAGAAGATGGCCGCACCGGTAGATATTTCGGAAACGCGCAACAGATCGCAGATTGCGCAGCGCGTTCCGAAAATGGCGAACGAAGGCGTTGTCGTTTTCATGCTGCCTTCCGATTTGCCGGTCAGCCTTTCACCGCATGATATCGCCATATTGCGCGATGCTTTCACACAGCAACAACCGCATGGCCTATGGTGCGGCTTTACACTGCTGGGCGACGAACGTGACACCGTAACCGGTGATCCGCTGCGCGCGTCGCGTGTTGTGCTGTTCACATTCGGAACACGCCAGCCCTATTTCAATCTCATGCGCTGGCTGGACGGAAGTTATGTGCTTGCAGATCGCGCCGGGCATGTGCTGCGCCAGTCGGCCGATCTGCGGCAATTGCTGTCGATATTCGAATTAAATCTGCCGACCTTGCATTAATTCTGCATGGGCCTGGCCGGGGCAACCCAGTTCAGTTGCCTGTGCAACTGCGCCACTGGCCCCACCACCATCATTGTTGGCGGCTGTAGCTGCACTTCCCGCGCCCTGGCGGCGCAATGCGCGAGGTCCGTCAGGATCACCTGCTGCTGATCCGTGGTCGCCCTGGAAACCAGCGCCACAGCTTCGTCTCCTGGCCGTCCTGCCGCCATCAAATGCCCCGAAATCACATCCAGTTGACGCAGCGCCATATAGATCACAATGACCGGTGACCCTTTGGCAATGGCCTGCCAGTCGACGGCGGGAACCTCGCCATCTGAATCATGGCCAGTCACGAATGTAACGGCGGAATTCATGGTGCGATAGGTCACCGGTATGCCCGCATAGGCCAGCCCGCCAATGCCCGCAGAAATTCCCGGAACGATACGAAAGCGAATGCCATTCTGTGCAAGGCTCAGGGCTTCTTCGCCACCCCGTCCAAACACGAACGGATCGCCCCCTTTCAGGCGCAACACCCGCTGGCCCGCTTTGGCCAACGCAACCAGCCTGCTGGAAATATCCGGCTGACTGATCGATGGCCGTCCGCCCCGCTTGCCTGCATAGATCAGATTTGCGTCCGGACGCGCCAGTTTCAGAATATCCGCATTCACCAGCGCGTCATAGACGATCACATCCGCATGGCGGAGCGCGTGGCGCGCCAGCAGGGTCAGCAGACCAGGCTCACCTGGCCCTGCCCCTACCAGCCACACGGTACCGGGAAGAAATTCGGGCATCTCAAACTCTGGCGCATCAGCCATTGATCACTGTTCCTGCAACACGCGTTTCCATAATCCGCCCGGCAAAGCTGTCGATGATCAGGGGGTGGTTATTCAAATGGGATGCCTTGACAAATTGCGTCGCCGGATAACGCGCCGCAACGGCGTCTGTATCGTCATATATGCGCTTTACCAGCATTCCGGTGAACAGAAAATAGGGCAGTACGACAACCCGTTGAAAAGAGCGGCCCGCGATCCGTTCCAGCGCATCCGGCACAGACGGCGACGCAATCCCGGCATAGGCCGTTTCAACATGGGCGAATTTCATTTCTGCCTGTATCAGATGGGTGATCGTTTCCATGCTGACAAGGACTTCCGGGTCTGAAGCGCCACGCCCGGTAACCAGCAGCGCAGTTGTTTCTAACGCAATGGAGCCAGACACATCACGCAGCCTCGCGCAGGCGGCCTGCACAAAATTGGCGTCCACATCAAACGCCCGCCCATAGCGAAGCTGTATGTCCGGGAATTGCGCCACAAAGTTTTTCAGAATGGCTGGAATGTCCTGCATGGCATGCCCGCCGCTGAACAGGGTTCCCGGTATTACCAATATGCTGGCGCAGCCTGCCCGGCGCAGTTTTTCCAGCCCATCCTGAATGGTGGGCGATGCAAATTCCAGAAAACCGGATTCCACCTGATATTCCGGCAGACGCGCCGCCACGCCGCTTGCCAGCGTCATGAACTCGCGCATGGTGTCAGCTTCGCGGCTGCCATGACCGCAAATCATTACACCTGTATTATTGACTGCAATCATTCATTTCGCTCGTGTACGATAGAACAGACAGACACCCGATTCCGGCTGACAAAGGTTGAACAATGTTCGGCAAGCATATCACACTCTTTCGTCTATATGGCTTTGAGGTAAAGCTGGACGCAAGCTGGGTTTTGTTAGCGTCACTGGTTACCTGGTCGCTGGCGACAGGTTATTTTCCCGCCATTATTCCAGGCCGCGCCGATAGCGTATATTGGAGCATCAGCGTGCTGGGCGCAGGCGGTCTGTTTGCTTCGATCATTTTCCATGAAATGTGCCATTCCCTGGTGGCGCGGGCCTATGGCCTGCCCATAAATGGCATCACCTTATTCATTTTTGGCGGCGTGGCCGAGATGGAAGATGAACCGCAAAGCCCCAAGATCGAGTTTCTGATGGCGATTGCGGGGCCGATTTCCAGCTATCTGCTGGCTTTTGGATTTTTCATTGCCGCCACTATTGCCGGGCCGGAGGATAGCCAGACGCCGTTTAGCGCACTGCTATTCTATCTCGCCATGATCAACACCATGCTGGCGACATTCAATCTTGTTCCTGCATTTCCACTGGATGGCGGGCGGGTATTGCGCGCAGCACTGTGGCAATGGAAAGGCAATATGCGCTGGGCGACGCGGCATGCGTCACAAATTGGCGCGGCCTTCGGGATTGGCTTTATTGTGCTGGGCGTGCTCAAGGTTTTACAGGGCGATATTGTTGGCGGTCTGTGGATCGCGGTGATTGGATTGTTCCTCAACAGCGCCGCCGGTTCGTCCTATACGCAGTTGCGCACCCGCCAGGCCCTGGAAGGCCAGCCTGTGCGTCGCTTTATGAGCCGCAATCCGGTTAGCGTGCCACCACATCTAAGCCTGCGCGAACTGGTGGATGATTATGTCTATGTCCATGGTCATGACATGTTTCCTGTTGTTGAAGAAAATCGCCTGCTGGGCGCGGTTGGTTTGAGCCAGATCAAACATGTTCCCCAATTACAATGGCACACTGTCCAGGTTCGCGAAATCATGTCGCCCTGCTCGCCAGACAATATGATCGATGTGAACGCCGATGCCGTATGGGCAATTTCCCTCATGCAGCGAAGCGGTAACAGCCGTCTGTTGGTTATTGACGGGGGGCGCCTTGCCGGTGTCGTCGCGCTGAAGGATATATTGCGCTTGCTGGCCCTGAAACTGGATTTGGAAACACTGGAGTAAACAGATGAAGATCAAGCATAAAAAAACCTGGGTCGTGGTGGCCGATGGGGCGCATGCGCGCATTTTTCTGAACGAGGGACCCGGCACAGGCCTCGTTCCCGCCCTTGATCATGATTTAATCGGCAACAGGCTGCAAAGCCATGAAATCGGCAGCGACCGCCCAGGCATCAGTTTCAGCACTGCGGGTCCCGGACGCCGCGCCATGGCGCCGCCCACAGACCCGCACGAACACGCCAAGCATGAATTCATCAAGCAGGTGGCGAAGGCCATCAAGGAAGGCTTGAATGGGCATGCTTTTGAGCAGTTGATTCTGGTGGCGCCGCCAAAAGCGCTGGGCGATCTGCGCGCCGACATTGATCCGCAGGCTGCAAAGTTGATCAAGGCCGAACTGCACAAAGACCTCACCCACCTGACGCCATATCAGTTGGGCGAACATCTTCAGGATGTGCTCAAAGTCTAAAAGACTTTGAGCGGTCGGCTAATGCACCATCATCACGGCAAGCTTCGCGTTATAAATCACATAGCGCGTAGCCCCGCCGAGGATCAGTTCACGGATGCGGCTGTGGCCATAGGCGCCCATCACCAGCAAGTCCGCCCCCAGATCTTTCGCAGTTGCCAGAATGACCTGGCCAACCGGCGCGCTGCCCAGCGGCACCTGTTTGGCGCGCACGGTGATGCCGTGGCAGCTTAAATAAGATTGCAGGGCATCCATGGCAAAGGCGTCCATCTCGCGGTTTTGCGCGGTGACGACAGTTACCTCAGCTGCTTCTTCCAGCAGCGGCAAGGCACCGGATAATGCGCGTGCGGCCTCTGGACCACTGTCCCACGCGACCATCACCTTTTTGCCGATTTGCAGATTGCTCTCGGCCGGGATCAGCAGGCACGGGCGCTGCGCCTCCATCAGTGTCGGCTCAATTTCATAGGCAAAATCCGATACCGGGAACATTGTCATGTCCGCCAGCCGCGCCGCGACCGCTGTGCGCTCGGCCGGGTCGCCCATGGTCTCGGTAAAGGTTGCGGTCGGTTTGTTTTTGCCCGGCTGAACCACGGATTCCTCAATGCCAGCTTCTTTCAGCGCATTGAGGAATGCCTCTTTGGCGCGTCCGCACTGGCGTTTGTTTGCCTCGCTGACGGCATTGACCAGTTCGGTCGCAATCTGCCCGGTCAAAGCCTCGCCCGCGATGGGAAGCGCATCGGTTGGATTGCGGTTCACGAACAGGCACTCAACATGCGCAGCGTAACGCTTGGCGGTGTTCAACCCAATGCGCAGGACGCGCTGGTCTGAATCAGCACCGGTTAGCGGGATTAATATCTTTCCGAGTCTCATGGGCTTTCTCCTTCTAGTGCGCAACACTTGAGGTTAATGGTATTTTGCTAGCGACAACAATACCTTGATGTGGATCAACAAGTCACCAGATCATTCAGGTGTACCGATCCCTTGCCGCAGCCCGATTTATACCGTTACACTCCTGCCATTGGCCCATCAGACGCAGTTAACAGAATTGGGAACGTTTTTTACCGGATAATAAAACCACAAATACGGGAGGAAATGAGATGGCGGATACAGCCGTAAAAGCAGGGGCGCTGGCAGGAGTGCGGGTGCTGGATTTCACGTCGTATATTGCAGGCCCATACGCCACCCGTCTGATGGCCGATCTGGGGGCCGAGATCATCAAGCTGGAGCCACCCGGGGGCGATCTGGTGCGAAACACCGTGCCGCGCCGCAAGGGCAAGAGCACAAATTTTGCCCAGCTTAATGCGGGCAAAAAAAGCATTTCCATTGATATGACCACGCCAGAAGGCCTTGATCTGGTTTTCAGGCTGATCGAAAAATGCGATGTGGTGTTTGAAAACAACCGCCCGGGCGTAATGAAGAAATATGGGCTGGATTACGATGCCGTTCGGGCGCGCAAACCAGACATCATTTATGCCTCGGTATGCGGTTTTGGGCAATCCGGCCCATCGGCTGGACTGGCCGCCTACGCCCCGATCATTCACGCGGCAAGCGGGTGGGAGCTTGCAAAAATGGCGGTTGAACCCGCCTTGAAAAAACCCATGCGCGCCAATGATGCGACGGCGGATTATATGAGCGCCACCCACGCCATGGCCGCGATGACCGCAGCGCTGTTCCGGCGCGAACGCACCGGCGAGGGCGAGCGTATCGACATTGCCATGCTGGATGTGATGCACAATGTGCTGGGCTTTGAATATCAGGAAGCCCAGTTTCCAATGAAATATGGCTCGCCCGTCAATATCCCGATCAAGGCGAAAGAGGGATTTTTTATGATCGCGCCGATCACCCCAAAAAACCTGACCGATTTGCTGGCGGCCATCGGCAAGCCGGAATGGGTGCATAGATTTCCGCTGAACACCACCGCCCATTTCACAGCGTGGGAAGATCTGATGGCGGCGGTTGAAGACTGGGCAAAGGATTATACAGCCGAAGAGGCCGAAAAAATTATCCTTGCCGGTGGCAGCCCGGTGACCCGCTACCTGACCATGGAGGAATCCATGAACCTGCCCCAGATCGCGGCGCGCGGATCGCAGGTCACCGTCAATGACGGCAGAGGCGATATCAAAATGCCCAATACGCCGTTGCGCACCCTGCATGCGGATAGCCGCCTGCGCCCGCTGATCTCTGAATATGGTCAGCACAATGATGAAATACTGGGCGGTCTGGTTGGCCTGACGGATGAAGAACTGGCCCGCCTGCGCGCCGCCAAAGTGGTACAGGGGGCGTAAGTTCAGATCAGGCGATGTTTGCGTTTAATCTAGCGTCACCGGCGATGGCTCCGGTGACGCACGGGCGCAGCAAATCTGGTTGCGTCACGAATACTATTTATCCCGCAACTCCCAGAAAGCGCAGGGCGTTGCCGCCCAGAATGCCGGGAAGCTCGGCCTCGGTAACACCGCATTCACGCAGGAAGCCGCCGGGTTTTGTCTGGCGGATCGGGAACGGATCATCGGTGCCGATCATCAGCCGGTCCGCGCCAAAAAGTTCCTTCACCGCGCGCAGCAAAGCGGGTTCATAGACCAGCGTGTCGTAATAAAATCTGCGCGCGGTTTCGAGCGGCGCTTCCGGCATCATCGTCGCCATTTGCGGCGCGCTTTTCCAGACCTTTTGCAGGCGGTTGATCACCGTCATGGCGGAACCGCCGCCATGGCTGAAGCCCATGCGCAGGGTGGGATGCGTGTGCATCACCTGACCATTGATCAGTGACGCAGCGGCAATGGCGCTGTCCAGCGGATAGCCCAGCAGGCCGCCCATCAGCGGATTGGCTCCCCAGCGTTCTTCGCCCACCGGCTGTAGCCCGTGCACAAAAACCGCCATGCCCAGTTCCGCCGCTGCGGCGAAAAACACCCTGAAGCGTGGATCGCCCAGATCCTTACCCATCACATGGGTGCCAATCTGCACCCCGTGCAGACCGTAATCGCGTTTCAGCACGGCAAGTTCCTCGGCCGCCCGGTCCGGATCTTGCAGGGGAACCATGCCGAGGCCATAAAAATGTGCGGGCGCCTTATCAATCATGTTGCGCAGGGTTTGCGCGATATGGCGGCCCATGACTACGGTTTCTTCGACATTAAACCAGTAGGACAACAGTTCCGGCATCGGCGAGAGCACCTGAATATCCACACCGTCTTCGGCCATAAAGCTCAGACGCCGATCCACATTCCAGCAGCGGTCATCGACCGGGCGGAACGGCTTTCCGCCGATCATCACCGTCGCTTTGGTGGGGTCTTTCGCATCGCACTGCATGCAGGGCCAGCGGTCGTTTTTTCCCCCGCTGGGATCAACGGGAAAATTCTGCGGCACAATATGGGCGTGTATGTCGATGGTTTTCATGGGAATGTTCCGTGTTCAGATTATAATGATTGAGTGTCGAAGCGCGTCTCAACATTCATCGTCATTGCGAGGAGCGAAGCGACGTGGCAATCCAGAGTCCCAAACACTGGCTTTCCCGTGAGACTCTGGATCGCCGCGCTTCGCTCGCGATGACGAAGTGTACGGTGTGACATCGTGCCACATATCGATTTCATCCGTGTTCAGAGCATCGTGCTGCCGCCATTGACGCTGACCACCTGGCCGGTGACAAAGGAAGCCTCTTCGGATGCGAAATAACTGACGGCCGATGCCACTTCGTGCATCTCGCCAGCCCGGCCCATGGGAATGACGCCGATGAATTTCTCGATCAGCGCAATGCCCTTGCCGATAAAGGCTTCCAGTTGCGGCGTCGCCACCGCGCAGGGGGCCACCGTATTGACGGTGATGCCATCGCCCGCAAATTCCCGCGCCAGCCCGCTGGTTAATCCGTGTACGCCCCCCTTGGCCGCATTATAGGCCGCATGGTCCCACAGACCGTTGCGCACGCTGTCCGCGCCAATGCTGACGATGCGTCCATATTTTGCGGCCTTCATATGCGGCAGCACCGCGCGGCAGCACCAGATGGCCGTCCACAGATTGCGGTCAATGGTCAGGCGCAGGGTTTCCGGCGTATGCTCCAGAAACGGCTTGATCACACCACCGCCCGCATTATTGACCAGAATATCGATTTTTCCCCAGCGCTTCATGGTGGCGTCCACCATGGCGTTGACGACGGCTTCATCGGCCATGTCACCGACATGGGTGATGATTTCCACCTTGCCTTTGCCCGCCACAATATCGGCGGCTTTTTTCAACCCATCCCCGTTGGAATCCGACAGCATCAGGTTCGCACCCTCCGCCGCCAGCCGTTCGGCAATCGCCCGGCCGATGCCTTGTGCCGCGCCGGTGACAATGGCGACGCGGCCTGCATGTGCTCCGCTCATGGCTCTCTCCTATCCTGCGGTTTCAATGACGCCCTTGGCGGCGAAGCGGGGGTCGGGAAAACCGCCCCAATAATCGATGGTCTCCAGCCCGGCCGCCAGCATGCGCGGCGGGCGCGCGTTATGTTCGGGAAATTCCTCCATGCCGAAACTGAACTCAATGGTGGTTTCATCGGGATCGAGGAAATAAAGAAAGATGCTGTCCGATGGCGGATGCCGCCCCGGCCCATATACAATCGGCACCTGCGTCTGGCGCGCGCGCACATTGCCCCGGCCGACATCATCAATATCCGTGACCATGAAATTCACATGGTTCAGCCGGTTTTCATTCGCTTTGCCGATGGCCAGACTGTGATGATAGGGGTTCGGAAAACAGCGGGTGAAAGCGATGACGCCGCTGATATAATCGGACACCCGGTAGTTCAACTGTTCGGTGAAGAATTTCAGCGTCTTGTCGAAATCCACCACGCTCAGCACCACATGGCCCAGCCGTGCGATCTTGGTGATTTTCTGCGAATATTTTGGCACAAACTGGGTGATGGTGGCGTAATATTCAAATGTCGCGCCAGTGTTAGGCTCGATCATGCGGAAGGTGCGGCCCTGGCTCAGGGCGTTTGATTCCGCCGCATCAAGCCAGTGCGGCTTCAGGCCGATCTCACTGAAATGCCCGAACGCCATGTCCAGATTGCGGTCATCCTCCATTTCCCAGCCAACGCGCTTCAGCCCGCCAACCTTTCCGGGGTAGAGAATGATATTGTGATGGTCATTGCTGCAGCGGAAAAACTTGCAGCCATCCGCGCCATCGCCCGCCGGGTCCAGCCCCACCATATTTTCATAAAATTTCGCCGACTTTTCCATATCGGTGACATTCAGCGCCACATAGCCCAGCTTTTTGTATCTGAAATCCATGCCCATTGTTTTGCTCCCTTGATGAGAATATTTTAGCGTGAAGTGCGTTTAGGTTGAAGCGTTTCAAAATACTCCGTCATTGCCGAGCGGCGCAGCCGCGTGGCAATCCAGAGCCTCACCCAAAGGCCCATGTTTGTGACTCTGGATTGCCACGTCGCTTCGCTCCTCGCAATGACGGGAAAAGGTCGTACTTCACGCAATCCACTCCAATAAACCTCATATAATAATGCTGATCTTGCCCAGCGCACGGATCGAATCCAGATCCAGCACCGAGCGTTTTTCCTGGATCTTCGGCCCTTGCGCACCTACCACAATCTTGTATTCATGATGGCCAATATAGGTGTTGGTGACATCGTTCTTGGTGCGGTAGGTGACAAAATTGCATGTCACCGCATAGACATTGCCCTCAACACTTCGAATACGGACATTATGCACCGTGTGCCGGGTTTTGGAGCGCGGCCATTCCGCGTGTGCGGTTTTTTTGTTCAGCCGCAACACCCGTTCGCCCAAACGAAACCGGTCATCGGCAATATAGAACAGTGAATTCGCGGGCGTCGAGGCGTCGGTGCAATCGGTGGACGGGACCATATAGCGCGCATCATCGGTAAACAGCGCCAGCCACTCGTTCAGCCGCCACTCATCGAGCAGGGCTGCCTCCATATACAGAAAATCTTCAAAATCGTGGCGGGTCATTTCCGGGGCATTGGCGCCCTTTGTCATTGTCTGGCTCATTCGGTCGCCTCCTTCGCGGTCATCAGGCTGTTCCATTGCCGCCAGAAGGCGCGCATCTGCAATTCGTCTGTTGTGCCGGGCTGCTCGCGGTTCATGCCCTTGGAAATATCGTTCCAGGCGACGGCGTGCATATTTTTATAGCCGCGCTGGCACATTTCCAGCGCCTCCACATCATCGGGCGTGGCGAAACCGCCCGGTCCCAGAAATTCCAGAAAGTTGAACAGGCGGCGTTCGCGCATTGCCGGAGTTTCTTCCCTAGGGGCCAGCGCCCAGGCGTTGACATGCATGCGGTCAGGCGCAATCGGATAAAAGGCGCGCAGTGTGATCGCCATGATGTCGTTCAGCACCAGGTTCGGGAAAATCAGAATATTGCGGTTCATCAGCGCGATGCGCCTGGCGCGTTCCTCGCCAAAGTTCCGGGTCAGCCGGGCCATGATGGCCACAATATCCTGTTTGCCGTCTTCGCCCCAGGCCGGCACATGCTGCGCCACGGGCCGCCCCCAGGGGGCGGAATATTCGATGACCGCATGGCCGCCGCCAAGCTGACGCCCGCCGCCGCCCAGGCCTGAATTGGTCATGCTGCCCACGGTGTTGGCGAGATAATCCATATAGGTCGCATGGGTGACGCCGCCGTGATAGCCATCAATGCTGTTTTCACACAGCAGTTTCCAGTTGGCGTCAATTGCATATTGTTGTGTGCCGCCCGCAATCTCCATGCCTGTTTCGGCCTGATCCATGACCAGATCGATATATTCCTTCACCCCGCCCAGATAGGCGTCAAGCGGCACCGCGTTACGGTCAAAATTGAGGAAATACAGGCCGCGATAATTTTCCAGCCGTTCCAGCCGCGCCAGATTACTGGAGCCATTATCATTGAATCCTTCGCAATAGGCCTCCTTTCCAGGCTGATCGATTAGCCTGCCCTCATCGGAAAAGGCCCAGCCATGGTAGAAGCACTGAAAGACTTTCGCATTGCCCTTGGCCTCGCGGCACACCATGGCGCCGCGATGAGTGCAGGTGTTGTAGAAGGCGTTGACCGCGCCGCCCCGGTCGCGGTTAAAAATCAGATTGCGCCCGGAAATGACGCGGGTGACAAAATCACCCGGTTTCGCCAATTCCGATTCATGGCCCAGATACAGCCAGCAACGCTCAAATATCCGTTGCCGCTCGTCCGCCAGCACCGCGTCATCGACGAAGCTTTTGCGCGCCACCTTGAACAGCCCGCTATTGCCATCATCGATGACATATTGGCTGCGGCTATTGGTTGACTGTTTTTCCATCCGTATAACGCTCCCTTACTTATTCCGCTGCGGCTTCCATCGGTGTCGTGGTCATTAACAGGTTCCAGTGCCGCCAGAAGGCGCGCATCTGCAATTCATCATTGGTTCCGGGTTTTTCGCGCAGCATGCCCTTGGATATATCGTTCCAGCCTACTGCCTGAATGTTTTTATAACCGCGCTGGCACATTTCCAATGCCTCCACATCATCGGGCGTCGCGAACCCGCCGGGGCCGAGAAATTCGAGGAAGTTGAACAGGCGGCGCTCGCGCATCGCCGCATTTTCCTCGCGCGGCCCGAGCGCCCAGGCATTAACGGTCATGCGGTCCGGGCTGAGCGGGTAAAAAGTGCGCACGGTGATTGCCATCACATCATTGATGATGAGATTGGGAAAGATCAGCAGATTGCGGTTCAAGCCAGCCATGCGTTCGGCCCGCTCGGACCCGGTGCGGGCAACCAGCCGCGCCTTGATATTTTCCACATCCTGTTTGGCTTCTTCACCCCAGGTGGGCACCCATTGCGCAATCGGCCTGCCCCAGGGCGAGGTATATTCGATCACCGCATGGCCATTGCCCAGCGCATGCGCACCGCCTGCCATGCCGACCCGCGCCAATGCGCCGCTATTGCCCAGATAATCCATATAGGTCGCGTGCGTCGTCATGGCGTGATAGCCGTCGATGCTGTTTTCGGTCAGCAGTTTCCAGTTGGCGTCGATGGCGTATTGCTGCGTGCCGCCGATGATTTCCATGCCGGTTTCGGCCTGATCCACCACCAGATCGATGAAGGGCCGTGCATCGCCCAGATAGTCTTCAAGGCTGATGGTGTTGCGGTCGAAATTAATGAAATAAAAGCCGCGATAATTCTCCAGCCGTTCCAGCCGCGCCAGATTGCTGGAACCATTATCATTGAAGCCTTCGCAATAGGCGTCCTTGCCCGGTTGGTCGATCAGTTTGCCGTCATCGGAATAGGCCCAGCCATGATAGAAGCACTGAAAGACCTTTGAGTTGCCCTTGGCCTCGCGGCATACAAATGCGCCCCGGTGGGTGCAGGTATTGTAAAAGGCGTTGACCACGCCGCTCCGGTCGCGGTTAAAAATCAGATTGCGCCCGGCAATGGCGCGAGTGACAAAATCACCCGGCTTCGCCAGCTCGGATGCGTGGCCGAGATACAGCCAGCAGCGCTCAAAAATCCGCGTGTGTTCCTCTGCCAGCACTTCCTGTGAAACAAAGGCGTTGCGCGCCACCTTGAACAGGCCGCGCGTGCGATCCTCCATTATGTAGACACTTTGCGTCATCCGGCTTGCCGCCTCCCCTTTATATTTTCGATTAGACTACACCTGAAACTACGATATGCTAAAGCGATAATCATAAGTAGCGTCAGGGGAGCAAAATGCACAGCGGAGACGAGCTTATTTCCAGCCTTTCCGGCCCCACCGGCTGGACACGGGCGGCCGTTCTGGAGATGGTGAATGAGGCGCGCGGCACCCTGGACCCGCGCATTTATACCGATGAACAGCTTTATCAGCTTGAACTGGAACGGATTTTTGGCCGCGCCTGGATTTTTGTTGCGCATGAGGCGCAAATTCAAAAGCCCGGTGATTTCTTCGCCACCTATATTGGCGAAGATCCGGTGCTGGTGGTGCGCCAGAAAGACATGTCTATTCGCGTGTTCCTGAACCAGTGCCGCCATCGGGGCATGAAACTGTGCCGCGCCGATGGCGGCAATGCGCGCAGCTTCACCTGCTCCTACCACGGCTGGGCCTATAACACCGCCGGTGATCTGGTGAACGTGCCGTTCGAATCCAGTGCCTATTTCAACGAAATCGACAAATCGAAATGGGGCCCGGTGCAGACCGCCAAGGTTGAAATCTATAAAGGGCTGGTCTTTGCAACCTGGGACGCCAATGCGCCGGGCCTGGACGCCTATCTGGGCGAGGCCAAATTCTATATGGATGCGTTTCTGGATCGCATGGAGGGCGGCACCGAAGTACTGGGCGGCGTCACCAAATGGGTGATCGGCTGCAACTGGAAGTTCGCCGCCGAGCAATTTTGCAGCGACATGTATCATGCGCCGGTGTCGCATGTGTCGCCGACCATCGCCGCACTGCCCGATGGCGTACCGGCGGAATTCGCCAAATGGCCGGATACAGGCATGCAATTCCGCGCCACCACCGGCGGCCATGGCACCGGCTTTTTCAGCGGCCCGGAAAAATTCATTCCCGTGGAAGAACGCGAGGACCGGCTGCTGCTGGGGCTGATCGGCCCGCTGGCCGGTAAATATTACGCAAGGGAATCGCGCGAGGCCTGCCGCGAACGGCTGGGGGATGCGCGCGCCGACCGCATTAATGGCGCGCATATGACGATTTTCCCAAGCCTGTCGTTTTTGCCCGGTGTGCAGACCCTGCGCGCCTGGCATCCGCGCGGGCCGAACGAGATTGAGGTCTGGGCCGTCACGGTGGTGGACAAGGACGCGCCGCCAGAAGTGAAAGAAGAATATCGTCTGGGCGTTATGCGCACCTTCAGCGTGGGCGGCATGCTGGAACAGGATGATGGGGAAAACTGGGTGATGATCCAACAGGGCCTGCGCGGATTCAAGTCGCGTCAGGCGCATTTTAACTCCGGCATGGGCAAGGGCCACACCAACGCCAATGACCCCACCTGGCCCGGCGTGATCGGCAATGTCTATGGCGAGGAAGCGGCGCGCGGTTTTTACAGCCATTGGGGCAAGATGATCGCCACCGATGACTGGGCGTCGCTCTATCCCGCTGAAGTCAAAACCAAAGCGGCGGAGTAGGCCATGTCCAGCGCCGCCAGCAAACCATCCGCCGCGCCCGCCGTCACCCCGCAACTGCAATGGGAACTGGAACAGTTTCTGTATGCGGAAGCCGCCCTGCTGGATCAGCGCCGCTACCGCGAGTGGTATGCGCATCTGGCGGAGGATCTGCGCTATCGCATGCCGCTGACCTTCAACCGGCAGGCGCGCGAACGCGATCATGAATATTCGCGCGACGACGAAAGTTTTCTGTTCGATGACACCAAACCCACCATCCATGTGCGCCTGAAACGCCTGGAAACCGGCATGGCCTGGGCGGAAGAGCCACCCTCGCGCACCCGCCACATGATCACCAATGTGCGTGTGGAGGCAGGCGGTGCGCCGGACAGTTACATCGTCCATTCGTATTTTTATCTCTACCGCTCGCGCCTCGAACGCCAGGTTGATCATCTGGTGGGCGGGCGCACGGACCTGATCCGCCGCGCCGCAACGCCACTGGGCTGGGAAATCGTCACACGCGACATCACCCTTGATCAGTCCACGGTGCTTTCCAACAATCTGAGCATGTTTTTTTAGGGGTGCGGGTAATTGTCATAGCGAGGAGCATGGCGACGCGGCAATCCAGAGTCCCAAATGAGGGCCCATGCCGTGTGGCTCTGGATTGCCGCGCCTCGCTTGCAATGACGCTACTATGATATAGTCAAACGGGATTTAGGACAGGAAAACAGTAAATGGCATTTGTAAAAGTATGCGCGGCAGGCGATGTGCCGCTGGATATGGGGCTGCGTATCGATATCGGGCCGGAACCCATTGCCGTGTTCAATCTTGACGGCGAGTTTTTCGCCATTGGCGACACCTGCACCCATAGCGACTGGTCGCTGTCCGAGGGCTATATTGAGGACGGCACGGTGGAATGCACCCTGCACATGGCGCGTTTTTGCATCCGCACCGGCAAGGTGAAAATGTCCCCGGCCACCGAAGCGGTGAAATATTATCCGGTCAAACGCGACGGCGATGACGTGCTGGTCGATCTTGAGGGCGGCGCTTACGCATGAGTGATATTATGGAGTTTATTTTTTGTATTGAATCTCAATACCTGCTCCGTCATTGCGAGGCGCGGTACGCGCCGTGGCAATCCAGAGTTACAAACGATGGCCTTTCCGTGCGGCTCTGGATCACCACGCCGCTATGCGGCTCGCGATGACGCCGGGGGACGAGTTGCATATGAGCGAGACACAGAAAAAGGAAAGTTAAATGGGCTGGCTGGACGGACGGGTGGCGCTGATAACCGGCGGGGCATCGGGCCTGGGCGCGGCGGTGGCGGAGCGTTTTATCGCCGAGGGCGCGCAGATTGCCGTGCTGGATAAATCGCCGGATAAAATTTCCGAACTGACCGCGCGTCTGGGCAAGGGCGTTTGCGGCACCCAGGGCGATGTGCGCGAGCTGAAAGATCATCAGCGCGCGGTGGCGGCGGCAGTGGAAAAATTTGGCAGGCTGGATATTTTTATCGGAAATGCGGCGATCTGGGATTATGGCGCGAAGCTGGTCGATCTGCCAGAGGACGCCATTTCGGCGGCGTTCGATGAACTGTTCGCGGTCAATGTGAAGGGCTATCTGCTGGGTGCGAAGGCCGCCCAGCGGGAACTCGTGAAAAGCCAGGGCTGCATGATCTTTACCGTTTCCAATGCGGGGTTTTATCCCGATGGCGGCGGGCCGCTTTATACCGCGTCGAAACATGCGGTGGTGGGGTTGATCAAACAATTGGCGTTTGAATGCGCGCCCCATGTGCGGGTGAACGGCGTGGCCCCCGGCGCCATCCCCACCGATTTGCGCGGCCCGGCTGCACTGGGCCTGGCGGACCGGTCCATCGCCAGCGTTCCATTACAGGAAATGATCAGGGGAAAAATGCCGATTGCGTATTTTCCCAGTCCCGGCGACTATGCAGGGGCCTATGTATTGCTGGCGTCCAAAGAAAATTCGCGCATGGCGACCGGGACTGTCATAAACTGCGATGGGGGCTTTGCCGCGCGCGGGGTGGCCACACCATCAGGGGGCATCAATCTGCCCCAGAAACTAGGGTTATAGGGAGACGAACATGGCACAGCAGGTAGAAGCAAAGGTTGGCAGCCTGGGATATCTGGGCATCGGCGTCAAAGACATGGCGGCGTGGCGGGATTTTGCCGCGAATGTGCTGGGCCTGATGGTGGCGGGCGAAGGCAGCGACGGGGCCACCCTGTTGCGCATGGATGAAATGAGCCGCCGTTTTATGGTTCATCCATCGGGCGAGGATGACGTTATCTTTGCGGGCTTTGAAGTCTCTGGCAAGGCGCAGATGGAAGCGCTGGAAGCGAAGCTGAACAAAGGCGGCGTCGAAACCACCCGCGCCACCGATGACGAGAAAAAAGCCCGCGCCGTGGTGGACATGATCCATTGCAAAGACCCGGCAGGCCTGCGCATTGAAATTTTTTACGGGCCGAAGGTGCTGTTTGATCAGCCGTTCCATTCCACCCGCCCGATTTCCGGTTTCCAGACCGGCGAACATGGGCTTGGCCATATCGTGCTGACCGTGCCGGACATGAAGGCGGCGCGGCACTTTTATGAAGACCAGCTTGGTTTTCTGATCAGCGATTATATCAGCATGGAACTGGCCCCGAAATTCAGCATTGATCTGGTGTTCCTGCACTGCAATCCGCGCCATCACACCCTGGCGCTAGCCCCGATAGCACTGCCCAAGCGGCTGTTCCATTTCATGCTGCAACTGAACAGTCTGGACGATATTGGCGCCACCTATGATCTGGTGAAAGAGCGCAACATCAAGCTGGGCATGGACCTGGGCAAGCACACCAACGACCATATGGTGTCGTTCTACATGCAATCGCCGTCGGGCTTTGAAGTGGAATATGGCTGGGGCGCGCGGGTTATTGATGACGCCACCTGGCATGTCACGCAGCATACATCGGGCAGCATCTGGGGCCACAAGCGCGCCGGATAAATTCAAACAACAAGAACCAAACAGCAGGGAGAAAAAAATGGCACACACAGAAGCAGGCACCAGCAAGTTCGTACAGGCGGGCAAGGTGCGCGTACATTACAATGAAGCAGGCGCGGGCGATCCGCTGGTGCTGATCCATGGCGGCGGGCCGGGCGCAACCGGCTGGTCGAACTATCAGCGCAACGTGGAAGAACTGTCCAAACATTTCCGCTGCATCATGATCGATCTGCCGGGCTTCGGCAAAACCGACAAGGTGCGCCCGGACACCGGACTGTTTGCCTTCTTTGCCGAAGTCATCCGGGACATGCTGAACGAGTTGAAAATCGACAAGGCGCATTTCATCGGCAATTCGCTGGGTGGCGGCACGGCGCTGAAATTCGCGCTGGATTATCCCGATCGCGCCGGGCGTCTGGTGCTGATGGGGCCAGGCGGGTCAGTGCCGCTGTTCACCCCCTGGCCATCGGAGGGCATCAAGCATCTGTTCAATTTCTATGAGGGCGAAGGCCCGACCATGGCGAAGCTGAAGGCGTTCATCGATGTCATGGTGGTCGATAAATCGGAACTGACCGAGGAACTGTATCAGCAGCGCTTCAAATCGGCGACCGATCCGGAAACCGTAAAAAACCCGCCGCTGCGCATGCGCAAGGGCATGCCGCTGGAAGAATTGTGGAAGGAAAATCTGGCGGGCCTGAAGCATGACGTGCTGCTGATCTGGGGCCGCGAAGACCGGGTGATCCCGCTTGATATGTCGCTGTTCCTGCTGAACCGGATTCAGAAGGCGCAACTGCATGTGTTCCCCAATTGCGGCCATTGGGCGCAATGGGAAAAGGCGCCCGAATTCAACCGCATCGTCTCCGGTTTCATCAAGGGTTGATATGTCAGCAATAGAAGAAACGGCGGCAAAGTTGCGCTCGGCATATTTGCCGGGCGCACCCATTGCGCCCATCAGCGCCGCCTTCAGGGAAGGCGACATTGAATCCGCCTACGCGGTTCAGGCCGTCAATACGCGCTACTGGCTGGGCGAGAAACGCCGCATGGTGGGGCGCAAGATCGGCCTGACCTCAAAAGTGGTGCAGCAGCAGTTTGGCATTGATCAGCCCGATTACGGCATCCTGTTCGCCGACACCGATATGTCCGGGCGCGAAATAGACAGTACACGGCTGATCCAGCCGCGCATGGAGGCGGAAATCGCCCTGGTGCTGGGCCGCGATCTGACCTCACCGCAACTGACACTGGCCGATGTCATGTCGGCGGTGGATTATGTGGTGGCGGCGCTGGAAGTGGTGGACAGCCGCATTGCGGACTGGAAAATCGGCATACTCGACACCATCGCCGATAATGGTTCCAACGGCATGTTCGTGCTGGGCGCGGCGCCGCGCAAGCTGACCGATATTGATCTGGCCGGGTGCGGCATGGCGATGATCAAAAATGGCGCGACCGTTTCGGTGGGCGTGGGCGCGGCCTGTCTTGGGCATCCGCTGTTCGCGGCCAAATGGCTGGCCCAAACCATGGCGAAAACCGATTATCCGCTGCGCGCGGGCGATATCATTCTGTCCGGCGCATTGGGCCCGATGGTGGAGGCGCGCCCCGGCGATGTGTTCGAGGCGCAGATCACCGGGCTGGGATCTGTGCGCGGCGTCATGAGCAGCAAGGGTTGATCGTGTGAGTGGAAAAGTAAACTGCGCCATCATCGGATCGGGCAATATTGGCACTGATCTGATGATCAAAATTCTCAACCGTTCCAGAATTTTGCAGGTAACGGCGGTGGCGGGCATTGATCCGCAGTCGGAAGGTCTGGCCATGGCGCGGGCGCGTGGCATCGCCACCACCGATAAGGGCATCGAAGGGCTGACCGCCATGCCGGAATTCGCTGCTATCAAAATGGTGTTCGACGCCACCTCTGCGGGCGCGCACAAACAGCATGATACGGTGTGCCGCGCGGCGGGCAAGATCATGATTGATCTGACCCCTGCCGCCATCGGCCCCTATGTCATTCCGGTGGTGAACAGCGATGCCCATCTGGACGCCATGAATGTAAACATGGTGACCTGCGGCGGTCAGGCGACCATTCCGATGGTCTACGCCATCAACCGCGTCGCCAAAGTCTATTACGGCGAAATCGTCGCCTCGGTCGCCAGCAAATCCGCCGGCCCTGGCACCCGCGCCAATATTGACGAATTTACCGAGACCACCCGCCATGCAGTGGAAGTGCTGGGTGGCGCCGGGCGCGGCAAGGCCATTATTGTGCTCAATCCGGCTGAGCCGCCGCTGATCATGCGCGACACGATCTTCTGCCTGTCCGCCGATGCGGAACCCGAAGCCATCAGCGCTTCGGTCAAGGCGATGGTGGCCGAGGTGCAGGAATATGTGCCGGGGTACCGGCTGAAACAGGAAGTGCAATTTGAACGCTTCGGCGCCAACAATCCGGTGCGCATTCCCGGCTATGGCGAATTTTCCGGCATCAAATCCTCGATCTTTCTGGAGGTCGAAGGCGCGGGCGATTATCTGCCGCCCTATGCCGGGAATCTCGACATCATGACCGCCGCCGCACTGCGCACTGCCGAACGCATTGCCGCGCACCGCTTTCCCGGCGGCGCCACATGAACACGCGCACAACGCCTAAACGCCTCTATATCCAGGACGTCACCCTGCGCGATGGCATGCACGCCATCAAACACCGCTATGGCGTCGATCATGTGATGAAAATCACCCAGGCGCTGGCCGATGCGGGCGTGGACGCCATTGAGGTGGCGCATGGCGATGGCCTGTCCGGCTCCAGTTTCAATTACGGCTTTGGCGCGCATACCGATTGGGAATGGCTGGCCGCAGCGCGCGAAACTTTCGGCGATACGGTGCTGACGGTGTTGCTGGTGCCCGGCATCGGCACGGCGCACGATCTGGACAAGGCCTGGGAATATGGCGTGCGTTCGGTGCGCGTCGCCACCCATTGCACCGAAGCCGATGTCGGCGCGCAGCATATCGCCCATGCGCGCAAAATCGGCATGGATGTATCGGGCTTTTTGATGATGTCGCATATGCTGGCGCCCGCCAAACTCGCCGAACAGGCAAAAAAGATGGAAGGCTATGGTGCGCATTGCGTCTATGTCGTCGATAGCGGCGGCGCATTGCTGATGCATGAAGTGGCCGAACGCTTTGACGCCTACGCCCAGGTGCTGAAGCCTGAAACCGAAATGGGCATGCACGCCCACCACAATCTGTCGGGCGGCGTCGCCAACAGCGTCATCGCCGTGCAGCACGGCGCGGTGCGCATTGACGCCTCGCTTGCCGGCATGGGCGCGGGCGCGGGCAATGCGCCGCTCGAAGTGTTCATCGCCTATGCCGACCGCATCGGCTTCAATCACGGCTGCAACCTGTTCGCCCTGATGGACGCCGCCGAGGAACTGGTGCGCCCCTTACAGGACCGCCCGGTGCAGGTGGACCGCGAAACCCTGACGCTTGGCTATGCCGGCGTCTATTCCAGCTTTCTGCGCCACGCCGAAACCGCAGCCGCCACCTACGGCATCGACACCCGCGACATACTTGTGGAACTGGGCCGGCGCCGCATGGTCGGCGGCCAGGAAGACATGATCGTCGATGTCGCGCTGGACTTGCTGGCGGCGCGGGGCAAAGCCGCGCCGTGACGGTAGGATGAGCACTGATCATGTCCATTGCGATAAATGACTCCTATGCAGCCTATGTCTACTTAGTTCTCCTCAAGACGTCTCTGTTCTTCTTGCAGAGACCCAGTCACTTGCGTCAAATAACGGATAAAAGGGGAGACAGCCTAACGGTCAATGTGATCATCGACTTCTATTGCCAAACAACTGCATTGATCGCCAGCGTCCTGAACTGGGGAACATTGGTCTTAGCCATCTATATCGGGTATGAATTCGGGATCGTTACCGGCATACTTTTTTTCTCAGTTGGCTCTCTGGGTATGTTTATTCTTCAGTTAATCATCCCGCCGCTGCCGGGAGTGGATATAGTGGCTCACCTCATCACTTTGCCCGCTGTACCTTACCTAATCATTGGCATATTGGAGACGTTGGAAAACTGAGAGTGGGCTAAGGGAGATTGTCCCAGTTCAAATCAAAGGCCGAAGGGCTTCTGCGCGACCTAAAAAAAGGCCCGTGACTATTGCTGCTAAGCTTTGGCGCAATTTTTCACTATCTTGGATTTTGCCAATACCCCCACCCCGGCCCTCCCCACAAGGGGGAGGGAGAAGATCAGAATTCGGTGGTAAAGCCCCTCCCCTTTGATGGGGCCTGAAGATGCAGGTACCAATAAGGGTTTGGGGTGGGGTGAGAAAAATGATTCAATCTAAGTGGATCAGACCTTAATAACTCACCCGCGCCTCGCCCGCACTTCAAACCGTACGCCTTCGCTTTTCTGAAGATAGGCCACGATCTGGAACAGATTGCGGGCCTGCGGATTGCCCTCTGGCCCGAACATGCGCATCAGGCTTTTGGGAGAACGATCCGTGGCGACGCCAAGAGCCTCGAACCCGACAGTGGCATTGATATAGTCGCGCAATACCGATTTTCCGGTCTCGATATCGTCGGCCAGCAGGCAATCAATTCCCTCTTTAAGCAGCGCTTCGCGGAAAGCCGCATCCCGGCGCACCCGCGCCTGTATGGTTTCTTTGAAATCCCGGGTCAATGCCATGTTCAAGTCTCCAGTTTTTTCCGTCGTTTGTAGTCCGCCCACAGAATTTTGGCGTTCGTGATATCGTTTTGCTGGCGTTTTTTTGTCCCGCCGCCAAGCAGAATGACAAGGCGATCCCCGTCCTTACCAAAATATATCCGGTAGCCAGGGCCGTAATGGATGTGGCGTTCGCCTCAAGCTGATCAAACCATCTCGCAAAAGGCGCGCGGCCCGCAGTATCGATATATTCCCGGACGTCCATTTTATGGTATCCTTTGTGTTACTATATGTCAACGGCAATCCCACCCCCGATTATCCATTAGCATCTTCAATACACTTGTCTTATTATCCTCTCAATCAATAGGAAAATATTCATCCAGAACACAGGGGAAACGGGACATGGCGCACGCGACGGCACAGGATTATGACGATCATGCACTGGATTTTGAGATTGTCATTATCGGGGCAGGGTTTTCCGGCATTGGGGCGGGCATCCGGCTGCTGAAAAGCGGCTTTGGGGATTTTGTCATTCTGGAAAAGGCCGAAAGTGCTGGGGGCACCTGGCGCGATAATACCTATCCGGGGCTGGCGGTGGACGTGCCGACGCTCAGCTATTCGTTTTCGTTCGAGCAGAACCCGAACTGGTCCAATCTGTACGCGCCGGGGCCGGAACTGAAGGCCTATGCCGATCATTGCGTCAATAAATATGGCGTGCGCCCGCATATGCGTTACGGGGTGGAAGTCACCAAAACCGTCTATGACGAGGCCCGCAATGTCTGGGTGACGCACACCACCACCGGACAGACCTTTACGTCGCGTTATATCGTCAGCGCCACCGGCTTTCTGACCCTGCCGAAAATGCCGGATGTCCCAGGTCTGGAAAAATTCAGGGGCAAGGTCATCCACACCTCGCGCTGGGATCATTCCTATGATTTCAAGGGCAAGAAGGTTGGCTGGATCGGCACCGGCGCCACAAGCATTCAGGCGATACCCGAGATCGCGGACGATGTTGCGCATATGGATGTGTATCAGCGTACGCCCATCTGGCTGTTGCCGAAAACCGATATGCCCATCCCGCCGCGCTTGCAGAATATCTTTGCGAACATTCCCGGCGCACAGCGCCTCGCGCGCATTCTAACCGTGATCATGACCGACGTGCTTATGATCAACCTTCTGGTGTTCAATAAATATTTTGGCAAGGCGGGAAAGTGGATCGAGAATATCTGCATCAATCATATCAGGAAGCAGGTAAGTGATCCGAAGATTCAGGAAAAGCTGATCCCGAAATATGATTTCGGCTGCAAACGGCCCAGCTTCACCAACAAATTCTATCCGGTGTTCAACAAGCCCAATGTCGATCTGGTCACCGATTCCATCACCCATATCACCGAAAATGGCATCGTCACCAAAGACGGAACAGAACGCCAGATCGATACGCTGGTCGCCGCCACCGGCTTTCAGGTGTTTGAAAAAGGCAGCGTGCCGACCTTCGCCATTGTCGGCAAAGGCGGCATCGCCATCAGCGACTGGTGGGATCAAAACCGCTATCAGGCGTTTGAAGGCGCCACCGTGCCGGGCTATCCGAATTATTTCATGATGTTCGGACCCTATAGCGTGTGCACCGCGTCGTTCTTTGGCATGATCGACACCCAGTCCATGCATCTGGTGCGCTGCCTGAAAGAAGCCCGGCGGCGCAAGGCCAACTATGTCGAAGTGACCAAGGCCGCCAACGACGCCAATTTCGCCAAGGTGCAAAAACGCATGCACACCACCATTTTTAACGCGGGCGACTGCAAGGCGTCGAACAGCTATTATTTCGACCGCCACGGCGATAACCCGATCATCCGCCCGGTAACCGGCGTGGAAATGTGGATCAAAAGCCGCATTTTCAGCATGCGCAATTACAGCTTCGATTCGAAATAGGCCGGGGTTTGGGGGACGCCAGTTTGGCTTCCCCCTCCTCCCGGAACCTCACCCGATCGCGCCCTTTTCACGTAGCGCGCTGATGGCTGCATCGTCTTTGCCCAACACCTCGCGCAGCACTTCGTCGGTATGTTCGCCCAGCATTGGCGCGTGACGTTCAACCTCCCAGGCCTCATTGCCAAATTGCGCCGCTGCGCGGGGCGAGCGCATGGTGACATCGGCCTTGGGGTGTTTGATCTCCAGCAATGACTGCTGCTGAACAATCTGCGGATCCAGATGCAGGCTTTCGCGCCGGTTGACCACGCCGCACGGCACATCTTCGCCGTCCAGCAGCGCCATTAATTCCACGCTGCCATATTTCAGATATTCCGCCTCGACAATATCCCATAATTCAAAAGCGTTTTTACCGCGCGCAGCGATGGTGGCGAATTTCTCATCATTGGCAATATCTGGCCGCTTCATGGCGCGGCAAAACCCCTGCCATTCGGAATCAGAGGAAACAATGCTGGTGATATAGCCGTCCTTGGTGGCAAACACCCGGTACAGATCGGACAGGTTCGGCCGGCCCTCGCGTTCCTCGCCCACATAAATGTAATTCGCCAGCGCGTCCGACCACAGGAATTGCAGCGATGCATCCAGCATGGACAGCTTGATATGCTGGCCGCCCTTGCCGCGCGCCTTGGCCAGCAGGCCCGCCGTGATCGCCTGACACGCGGTCAGCGATGTGACCTTGTCGATCACAATGGTGCGCACAATTTCGGGTTTGCCGGTTTTGGGATCGCCCTGCACATCGGTATAACCGGCAATGGCCTGCACAATCGGATCATAGACCCGCTTGTTGGCGTAGGGACCGCTATCGCCAAAACCGCTGATCGACACATAGACAATATCGGGATTGATTTTTTTAAGCTGTTCGTAGCCGATGCCCATGCGCTCGGCCACGCCGGGGCGGTAATTCTGCACAAAGGCGTCGCCCTTGCGCACCAGATCATAGATCAGCTCTTTGCCTTCCGGCTTGGCCACATTCACCGCCACCGAACGCTTGTTGCGATTGAGCACCGCAAAGACCGAGCTCATATTATTGCGGATCAAGCCCATATAGCGGATCAGATCGCCCAGACCCGGCTGTTCAATCTTGATAATATCCGCCCCCTGATCGCCCAGAATCGTGGTCGCGAACGGACCCGAAACGATGCTGGTGGCGTCGATAATCCGCAATCCTTCTAACGGTCCTGACATGCTCTTTCTCCCCTTTTTTGTTTTTTTGGTTGCATCCTGAGGGCTAGCCTACTATGCAAACACCACCACCCAAAAGCGTCTAGTGCTTTTTTCCCGGATTTATGTAAAAGACCCGGATAAATGGCTGTTTCAGACGTTTTCCCGGGCCTGTAGCTCAGTGGTAGAGCATCTGACTTTTAATCAGAGGGTCGATGGTTCGAACCCATCCGGGCTCACCACCCGTTTCGCCCGCGCCTTTTGGCGTGGTCTTGCGAAACGGAGTATCCCTCGAAGCTCATGCGCAGCATGAGCGTAGTGGGACTGGCGCAGGAACGAAGGCGGACGGGTTACCAAGTCCCCCCGTTAAAAAGCCTATCTTACCCCAAGCCGCCGCATGCCGCCGGGGGTGAAAAGTTCTTCGTCCACTTCCTGATTGAACACTACCGGCTTCTGCTCGTTGCGCAGGCCCAGCACGTGGTAGCGTCCACCACTGATGTCATACACCACGTCAGAGCCAATCGCGCAGAGCGGCTGGTCATAATAATCATACAGATGCCCTTCCTGTACGCGGGCGATTTTATCGCCTGCATCGTACAGCGCCGTGGCAAGCACGCTCCAGCTATCCTCATCGATATACATGCGCCTGCGGGCGGCGATGATATGGTTCTGGCCGGGTTTCAATTTGCCTTCCACCACCCATGTCCGGTGCAATTCATAGCGGATGGGTTCCGGGTTCAAATGGTGCTTGTGCAGAATGTCGCTGTATTTCAGATCAGACGAAGCCAGCGCAAACGTATTGTAGGGAATAAGCTTTTCCTCTTTGCCCAGCAATTCCCAATTGTAACGGTCGGTCGCGCCATTGAACACCTGCATATTATCGCTCGTGCGCATGCCTTCGCTGGTTGGCGTCAGGCTGTCATAGCCCAGCCCCATCATCCGCTTCACCTTGCGTTCGCCGGGCCGGTAGTTCCATACACGGCGCCCTTCCGTCACCTGATCCAGCGTATTGTGCATCACCATCAGGGATCCCGCCTGCGAGGATGGGCTGACGCCCTGCTTCAGGAAATGAAAGATGATGTTTTGCAGATCCTCGGTCTTGGCCAGTGCCGGATCGGCATATTTGTAAATCCACTGATCCGTCGAAACCTGTATCGTATAGTCGCCGCCTTTCGTCGGCGTCGCCTCGGCGGATTCGCGCTTTACCCGGAAGCCCTGAAACCGCAATTCGTGATTCCAGATTATTTCCTGCGCGGATTGCGGAATGGGAAACGGCGAGGCCACCGTGGCCCCCGTGACGCCATGCCCATCATGGGTGAGTTGCGCATTTACGGCGTTGCGCTTTATCCCCTCATAAACCACCGCCGGATAAGCGCAGGAGCGGTGCGTCGGATATACCTTCATGAGATAGCTATCAGGATAAGCCTTGAGCATCTCCTTATGGCCATCCGTTAACTGGGCGTCATACTGCGCCATATTCGCCCCGGTAACCGTATAGAGCGGCTGGTCGGCGGCAAACGGATCGGGCAGGTGTTTTGCCGGATCAATGGTAACGCCCGGCGGCGGCGCGGTCAGCCCGCCATCCCATGCCGGGATCGTGCCAGCCTGATTGCCCGCCTTTTCCGCCCCCATCGGAGTCAGGTCCGCCCCAAGCCGGTTGGCTTCTTCCGGGGAAACCCCCGCAATCGCGCTCTGCATGCCCAGTAGCAAACCCAAAGCCGCCGCGCCAATGCCCGATGCCCATTCCATACGCGCTCTCCCTCACACTGTTTTTTGTTTTTGATTCCCAAAAGGGTTAGCTCCATCGTATGCCCGCCTGCAAAGTTGCGCAATAGAGGAGCAGCGGGGTATGACATAGACCGCATATGCGCTAGAATGACCGGATTACTGGACCGGATAGACGGGAGGCCCATTTGCCGGAAACATTTGACCTGATCATATCCGGCGCGACCCTCGTCAACCATGACGGGCGCGGTATTGCAGATGTGGGTGTGCGCGATGGGCGCACCGCCGCTATTGGTGATCTTGGCCAGGCCAGCGCCGGGCGCACAATACAGGCCAAAGGACTGCATCTGCTGCCCGGCGTGATTGACAGCCAGGTGCATTTCCGCGAACCGGGCAACGAACATAAAGAAGATCTGGAAACTGGCAGTCTGGCCGCCATCATGGGCGGCGTCACCGCCGTGTTTGAAATGCCGAACACCAATCCCGCCACCCTGGACGCCGCCGCTTTGGCGGACAAGGTACGGCGCGCCAGCGGACGCATGCATTGTGATTTCGCCTTCTATATGGGCGCTGCGGTGGAAAACGCATCGCAGCTTGGCGAGCTGGAACGCCTGCCCGGTTGTGCGGGGGTAAAACTGTTCATGGGCGCGTCCACCGGTAATCTGCTGGTGTCCGAGGACGAAGGTGTGCGCCAGGTGCTGCGCCATGGCAGGCGGCGCGTGGCGATCCATTCCGAAGATCAGGCGCGCATGGTGGAGCGCAAGCATCTGGCGCTGCCGGGACAGGTGGAAACCCACCCGGTCTGGCGCGACGCGCAATCCGCGTTACTGTCCACGCAGCGTCTATTACGCATCGCGCGCGAGGAACATCGCCGAGTACATGTGCTGCATGTGACGACCGCAGAAGAAATTACTTTGCTGGCGGCGCACAAGGATATTGCCACCGTCGAAGTGACGCCACAGCATCTGACGCTTGCCGCGCCCGAGGCCTATGCCGAGCTTGGCGCCCGCGCCCAGATGAACCCGCCCATTCGCGACGCCATGCATCGCGCGGCGCTGTGGCATGGGGTTGCGAATGGCGTGGCCGATGTATTGGGGTCCGATCATGCCCCGCATACGCGCCAGGAAAAAGGCCTGACCGGCGACAGCAATATGCGCTATCCCAACACGCCGTCCGGCATGCCGGGGGTGCAGACTTTGGTGCCGCTATTACTGGATCATGTGGCGGCAGGAAGGCTGACGCTGGAGCGCTTTGTCGATCTCACCTCACACGGCCCCAACCGGATTTTTGGCATCGCCAACAAGGGGCGTCTCGCCGTTGGCTATGACGCGGATTACACGCTGGTGGATTTGCAGGCCGAACGGGTGATCACCGATCAGATGATGGCCGGACGCTGCGACTGGACGCCATTTCACGGCCGCAAAGTCACTGGCTGGCCCATGGGCACAGTGGTGCGCGGACAAGTAGTCATGTGGGAAGGCGCGCTGCAGACAGCCCATTGCGGCGCCGCCATCCGCTTTCAGGAATGTCTGTAGCCTCGGGCGCGATCAATGCAGCGTCGGCGATCCATCCAGCGCAATGACCAGGCCTGCCACACGGATGGGTTCCGCGTTAATCTTGCTGGCGCAGGCGACCCTCACCGAGTGCAGTTTGCCGTCCAGATTGGAATGCCAGAAATCCAGGAAATGGCATAAAACAGGAAAGCGCGGGGCAAGATCAAGCCGCTGCCAGACAAAGCTTTGCAACAAAACGGGATGATCGGGGATATGATAGAGAATCTCGGCAAGGGTTGGCCGGTATCCCTGTAACAAAAGTTCAAACTCGGTCATGATATTCCTCACAAACAGTGGCAAACACGATCCAGATGGTCCATCTTCCGCCTTTACAGACACTTAACGAGAACACACGCTGACAAAGGAAATACACTATGAGCGACAATTTCAAGGCCATTTATGTCAGCAAGACCGACACCGGCCAGTCGGTGGAAATCAGGACACTGACCGATGCCGATTTTCCGGCCAGCAGCGATGATAACGTCACCGTCGCGGTCGAATATTCCACCGTCAATTACAAGGACGGACTGGCGCTGACCGGCAAATCGCCGATCATCCGCACCTATCCGATGGTTCCGGGGATTGATCTGGCCGGTACGGTAACGGTATCCACGGATCCGGACTTCAAACCCGGCGACAGGGTGCTGGTGAATGGTTATGGCCTGGGAGAAAACCACTGGGGCGGTTATGCCCAGCGCCAGCGGGTGCCGGGCAAATTTCTGGCGCCGCTGCCCAAGGCATTCACGACGGCGCAGGCCATGGCGATCGGCACCGGCGGCTATACCGCCATGCTCTGCGTACTGGCGCTGGAAAAACAGGGGGTCCGCCCGGATCAGGGCGAAATTCTCGTAACGGGCGCAGCGGGCGGCGTAGGCAGCGTCGCCATCGCGCTGCTGGCCAAACTGGGCTTTAAGGTCGTGGCGTCCACCGGACGGCTGGACGAGGCGGGTTATCTGAAAGATCTGGGCGCATCCGAGGTTATTGACCGGGGCGCCCTTTCCGGTCCCGCCAAGGCGCTGAGCAAGGAGCGCTGGGCCGGTGTGGTGGATGCGGTAGGCAGCACGACGCTCGCCAACGCCATCGCCCAGACAAAATACGAGGGCGCTGTCGCCGCCTGCGGCCTGGCCCAGGGGGCCGATCTGCCGGTCAGCGTCATGCCCTTCATCCTGCGGGGGGTGAAGCTGATCGGCGTCGATTCCGTGATGGCCCCCATGGCTACCCGTCTGGAGGCCTGGACAAGGCTGGCGCGCGATCTGGACCCCAACAAACTGGCATTGATAGGCGGTCGCACTATTCCTCTGTCCGCAGTGCCCCAGGCGGCCCACGACATTCTGGACAGCAAAATCCGTGGCCGGGTAATTGTGGATGTTAACGCCTGAAATAACGCGCGGTTAACTTGACAGGACGCGCCCCACACTCCTATATGCGCGAGCCTGAACGGCGATACCCCATCCCTCGCGGGTGGGGCGGTATGTGATCTTTATATACCAATGGCGGAGTAGCTCAGCTGGTTAGAGCAGCGGAATCATAATCCGCGTGTCGGGGGTTCGAATCCCTCCTCCGCTACCATTGCCCCTTCCGCCCACCTCCCTAGAAGTCCAATAAACCGCAGAAATCAAGGAATTTTAATCCGCGCCCCTCCCCCGGCTTCCGCTGAAAAGCGTATACATCCGGCGAATTTGCGTATATATCTGTGTGTATATCGCGCCTCTCGCTTGGAGATATACACACATGAGCCTTTCAGACGCGGCATGCCGTAATGCCAAGCCAAACCTGAAATCATACTCGCTGGCGGACGGCCTGGGGCTATCTCTCACCATCACGCCAAGCGGCGGGAAGCTCTGGCGGATGCGTTGCCGTTTCGAGGGCAAGGCCCGGCTGCTGGCGCTGGGGCAGTATCCAGACGTTTCACTGGCCAAGGCCCGTGAGCGGCGCGATGAAGCCCGGCGGCAACTGGCGGACGGGATTGATCCGGGCGCCGCCAAAAAGGCGCGTAAAGAGCTAAAGCGGGAAGCCGCCGAAAATTCGTTTGAGGTCATCGGGCGCGAATGGTTCGCCAAGATAAGCCCTAATTGGGCGCCGGGGCATGCCAAACGGGTAAAGGCCAAGCTGGAAAACGACCTTTACCCATGGATAGGGGCAAGGCCGATAGCTGACATTACCGCGCCGGAACTGTTGCAGGTGTTGCGCAAGATCGAAGGGCGCGGCGTGATCGAAACGGCGCACCGGGCAAAACAGGTGGCCGGGCAAATTTTCGCCTACGCAATTGTCACCGGACGCGCCCTGAGAAACCCGGCAACCGATCTGCACAAGGCGTTAACATCAATGCGGGGAGAACACTTCCCAGCCGAGACTGAACCAAAGGCGGTGGGCGCCCTGCTGCGGGCCATAGACGATTATCCCGGATCATCCATCGTGAAGGCGGCAATGCGGCTTGCGCCGCTGGTATTTGTGCGCCCTGGCGAACTGCGCCAAGCCAAATGGACCGACATTGATTTTGACACGGCGGAATGGCGTTTCACCGCCAGCAAAACCAAAGTCCCACACATTGTGCCGTTAAGTGTGCAATCTCTGGCAATCCTGAATAACTTGCACCCGCTGACCGGCCATCGCGGAATTTACATTTTTCCCGGCGACCGCACCCCCTTGCGGCCAATGTCAGACGGCGCACTGGGGGCGGCGCTGCGCCGCATGGGCATAGGCAAAGACGAACATTCCGTACACGGCTGGCGCGCGACGGCAAGAACGCTGCTGGATGAAGCTCTGGGCTATCCGCCACACCTGATTGAGCACCAACTGGCGCATGCGGTGCGTGATCCCCTGGGCCGATCTTACAATCGAACCTCGCATCTGCCTGAGCGCAAATTGATGATGCAGCGCTGGGCGGATTACCTTGATGAACTGCGGGCCGGGGCAGAGATCATCCGCCTACGGAAATAAATAGAATACCGCGTCTAGGCCGACGGGCCGAAAAGCCGGACACCCTTCCCGGCCTGGCGCGGTTCCTTGAGGGGCGCATGAAAGGGTGTGCGATGGATAATATTCCGGCGTGGGCGCGCAGCGAGCTTGATAGTTTTGGGGAAAAGGATAGCGCACCGATTATTGAGCGATGGCGCGATATCGAAAGCGGCGTGCTACCGCATCTAAAGAATCTTACCGACGTACAAAAAGGCTACGTGCTGAGAATCGCAATAGGAAATTCCAGCGATTACGGCGGAAATATTACGAAAGAAGTCCGCCAGCAACGCGGGCGGCTAAAAGAGGTCAATGAGGATATTCGAAAACACGCGAAAGCCCTGGCAAAATCATTGCGCACTCGAAGGGCGTACAAGGAACAGGGGCACGTTTCGGATCACCAGCCAGACCTATGGGAATTGATTGAAGCGGCTGCCCAAAATTACCCAGTCTGGGAGTATGTCGCGCAACACAAGATGCAGGATTTTTATGCTGCACGGCAAGACTTTCTTCGCATCGCTACGGACCAAAGCGCACAAGGGCCAGACCTTGAAGACGTGCTGGATGGGCTGGAGCTATATTACGGCGGCGAATATTCTCATAGTTCAGCCCTACATACCCGGCAAACCGGACCATCGGATGGTGTGCGCCTGATATTGGCGAAGCTTGAAATATACAAACACAGCGCGACTATCCCCCGTTCATTCGAGTTACCTGATTCCGCGTTGGCAACGCTGACAAATGTCGCATTCAGCATACCTGAGGCACAGATGTTGACGGAGGACGCGGTAAGAAAAATTCGCAGCCGATGGGCGAAACCCGGTACTGGGCCACTGTAGGCAGCGCGCCGGACAACTCAGGGCGGCTTTTTCGTTCGAGTTGTCCGGGCGCGGGTGGTGGCCTTGGCGTAATCCTGTCGATACCGCCAAATGCCGTGCGGGCTTATCGACAAGGACTAACAACCATGAACGAAACCTTCCTCACCCTTCCAGAGGTTTGCGGGCGCATTTGCCTGCGAAAATCCTGGATTTATGACGCCGTTGCGCGTGGCGATTTCCCCCGCCCGGTTCACCTGACACCGCGCCGAGTCGCCTGGCGCGAATCAGAGATCGAGGCGTGGAAAGCTGAAAAAATTGCCGCGCGCGATGCGGGGTGAACGGCCATGCGCAAAACGAAACCCGCCCCAGTCGGCAAACTGGGCACGGGCTGTGTGAGCGACTTGAACGTTGCGAATAATAGCCCAAAAATATCCAGCAATCAAGCCGCCGCGTATGCAAGGAAATTAGGCGGCGATCACTTCGGCGCGAATATTTCCTGTCCGGGGCCAGGCCATGGACCGCGTGACCGCTCACTTTCGATCCGGCTTGATCCGAACGCGCCGGACGGCTTTCTCGTTAATTCTTTCGCGGGCGACGACTGGAGGGCGTGCCGCGATTACGTCAAGGACCGGCTGGGCCTACAGACTGATAGGGCATACGTCCCTCCCGTGCGTCAACAGGCGGAACCCGATAGATCAAATGCGGACTACGCTCTGAAAACCTGGGCGGCTTCGCGCGCTATCCATGAGACTCTGGCAGCAAAACATCTTGCATCACGCGGCATCGCACTTGCAGGCGATATGAGTCATGTCCTGAGATTTCATCCTGCCTGCCCGTTTGGGGATGGAGCGCGTTTGCCCTGCATGGTGGCCCTTTACAGGAACATTCTGACGAATGAACCCCGCGGCATCCACCGGACCGCTTTGACGCCAGACGGCCAAAAAATCGACCGCAAAATGCTGGGCGTGTGCCGTGGCGCGGCAATCAAGCTGTCACCGGATTGTGCCCCGCGGCTTGGTATTGGAGAAGGCATTGAGACGTGCCTGAGCGTCATACAGGCGGGCGCTGGCTCCGTTTGGGCACTTGGCAGTGCTGGCGGCATAGCGGGCTTCCCCGCACTGCCAGCCGTCGAAAGTTTATCCATTTTCGCGGATCATGATCCAGCCGGGCTTGAGGCGGCGGTGGCTTGTGCAAAGCGATGGCGCACCGCCGGGCGGGCTGTTCGGATTATCCGTCCACGGATTGCAGGTATGGATTTTAATGATCAGGTACACCCATGAATGAACCAATTAATCTTGAACAGGCATTAGACGCTGAAGCGTTTGACATGGACGATCCGGCGGACCGGGATAGACTTGAAGCATCGGCGACTGATGCTGGAAACAACGGCCCAACAGTCAGTCTGTTATGCGCCAGCGGCGTTAAGCCCGAGGCGATTAAGTGGATTTGGACCGGATGGCTGGCAGAGGCCAAAATGCAGATTCTTGGGGGGACGCCAGGGACAGGTAAAACCTCAATCGCCATGAATTTCGCTGCCACAATTTCGACCGGCGGGCGCTGGCCAGATGGTACCAAGTCGCCGGTCGGAAATGTCATTATCTGGTCTGGCGAAGATGCTCCGGCGGATACGCTTGTCCCTAGGTTGATATTGGCCGGTGCTGATCTGGATCGAATCTACTTTGTGGATAACGTGATCTGTGACGGTAAATCTCGATCCTTCGACCCCGCCAAAGATATAGATATTCTTCAAAGAAGAATGAGCTGCATAGGCGAAATTGGTTTGCTTATCGTCGATCCAATCGTGAGCGCCATTGCGGGGGACTCCCATAAAAATGCGGAAACACGGCGCGGATTGCAGCCGCTGGCCGATCTGGCGGCGCATACTCGCTGCGCATTATTGGGAATTACGCATCTCTCAAAAGGTTCAGCCGGTGGCAGTCCGTTGGACAGAATTACCGGCTCTTTGGCATTCGGCGCGGTTCCGCGTGTCGTGATGGTTGCCGCAAAAAACCAGAATGACGATGGGCGTATTCTGGTTCGCGCAAAATCAAACATCGGGCCAGACGATGGCGGATTCGGCTATCAATTCGATCAGCGCCAATTGCCCGCGAATCCGGAAATAATCGCAACCGCAGTTGCCTGGGGCGCGCCGCTGACCGGTACTGCGCGCGATCTGCTCGCCCAGGCGGACGCGGTTCCTGATGATCAGCGCGGGCAGGATGCGGCGAAAGCTATATTTGCCAAGGCTGACGCTGACGCAGAAGCCGCCCTGCGGGAAAGCTTGCTGGCCGATATTTTAAACGCGTTCAAGGCCGCCGATGCGGACAAGCTTTCGACGGGCGCTATGATTACAGCTTTAATCGCCGATGGCGAAAAACCCTGGGCGACCTATTCGGGTGGCAGGCCCATGACGCCACGCGACCTTGCGCAGCTTCTAGCCCCTTACAAAATAGCGCCGCGCTCAATCCGGATCGTTAAGGAGACGCCGAATACGGAGACGCCGAATACGGAGACTCTGAAGGGGTATAAGCTTGCCGACTTTGCCGACATGCGGACCTCTACATCGGAAAACACCGATTTGTCCGTAACACCGCAACAGCCCGCAGAAAATGCCGTCACATCCGTAACACCGTCACAACCGGCAGAAACCCTCAGTTTATGCGATAATCTATCCGTCACAGATGCCGTCACATCCGTCACAGATGCCGTCACATCCGTCACATCGGACACGTCTGACCATTACGGGGGTAATGGGCTGAACAACCCCTGTGGCGATGGTGGCGGTGATAATATTCTGATGGAAGAGAAGATGTGACGGCAGGACACCCATTTGTGACGGCAAACGTGTCTGATGTGACGGATGTACTTTCTAAAAACCCCAGCTCTTCTGCCGCTTGTGACGGTGTTACGGATGTGACGGATAAAAAACCCATGACTGGGCGAGGCGCATGTTTCGATGGCTCCGAAAGCGAAGTGGAAGGCGAAATATGAACGCCACTGTAATATTGCAACAGGCGCGGGGCGACGGGCCGAAAAGCCGGACACCCCTTCCCGGCCTGACGCGGTTCACTTTGAAGGCCGCAACCTCAATTCTTCAATCCCATTGCCCAAAACACTTGAGTGACGGATACTCCCGGGCTGGCAGTAAAATAGCGCTCCCTTGCATCGTTCATCACCCGGAAAGCACCCCATAACAATGGCCAACCCGAATCTCTCTTCCTTCATCTGGTCTGTCGCCGATCTGCTGCGCGGTGACTACAAGCAATCCGAATATGGCAAGGTCATCCTGCCGTTCACTGTCCTGCGCCGCCTTGACTGCGTGCTGGAAGCCACCAAGCCTGCCGTGCTGGCCGAAAAGGAAAAGCGCGAAAAGGCCGGGCTGAATCCTGAACCTTTCCTGCTGAAGACATCCGGCCAGCTCTTCTACAACACCTCGCCGCTCGACCTGAAAAAGCTCATGGGCGATCAGGATCATATCGGCGAAAACCTGCGCGCCTACATGCAGGCGTTCTCGCCGCAAGTGCGCGACATCTTCGAGCACTTCGAGTTTCACACCCAGATCGACAAGCTGGCCAAGTCCGGTTTGCTCTATATGGTCACAGAGAAGTTCGCCAACATCGACCTCCACCCCGATGCCGTCAGCAATGATGAAATGGGCACGGTGTTCGAGGAGTTGATCCGCAAATTTGCCGAGCTGTCCAATGAGACTGCTGGCGAACACTTCACCCCGCGCGAGGTGATCCGCCTGATGGTGAATCTGCTTTTTATCGAGGACGACCAGGCGCTGACCAAACCCGGCGTGGTGCGCTCGCTCTACGACCCCACGGCAGGCACGGGCGGCATGTTGAGCGTGGCCGGTGAGCACCTTGCCAGCCTCAACCCGGACGCCCGGCTGGTCATGTATGGGCAGGAGCTAAACCCCGAGTCCTACGCCATCTGCAAGGCCGACATGCTCATCAAGGGGCAGGACATCGCCAACATCGTCTTCGGCAACACGCTTTCCGCCGATGGCCTGCTCGGCAAACTCTTCGACTACATGCTTTCCAATCCGCCCTTTGGCGTGGAGTGGAAGAAGATCGAAAAAGAAATCCGCAAGGAAGCCGAGCAACAGGGCTTCAATGGCCGCTTCGGCCCCGGCCTGCCGCGCATCAGCGACGGCTCGCTGCTGTTTCTGCTGCACCTCGTTGCCAAGATGCGTCCCGCCGTGGATGGCGGCAGCCGCTTCGGCATCGTGCTCAATGGCTCACCACTGTTCACCGGTGGCGCCGGTTCCGGCGAGAGCGAAATTCGCCGCTACATGCTGGAGAACGATCTGGTCGAAGCCATCATCGGCCTGCCCACTGACATGTTCTACAACACCGGCATCAGCACCTATGTCTGGATCGTCAGCAACCGCAAGCCCGCCGCGCGCCGTGGCAAGCTGCAACTGATAGACGCCAGCAGCTTCTGGCAGAAGATGCGCAAGAGCCTCGGCAGCAAACGCAAGGAACTCAGCCCGGAACACATCGACGACATCACCCGCCTGTTCGGTCACTTCGAGGAATCCACCCGTGACGGTGTGCCCATCAGCCGCATTTTCAGGAACCAAGACTTCGGCTACCGCACCATCACCGTCGAGCGCCCCGTGCGCGATGCGGCGGGCAACATCGTGCTGGCCACCAAGGGCAAAGGCAAGGGCAAGCCGATGCCGGATTCTGCCCTGCGCGATACGGAAAACGTGCCGCTCTCCGAGGACGTGGAAGCCTACTTCAAACGCGAAGTGCTGCCCCATGCGCCGGATGCCTGGATCGACCACGACAAGACCAAGGTCGGCTACGAGATTCCCTTTAACCGCCACTTCTACGTCTTCAAGCCGCCGCGCCCACTGGGCGAGATTGATGCCGAACTGAAAGGCGTCACCGACCGCATCCTGACCATGATTGACGGGCTGACGGCATGAGCTTCCCGCGCTACCCGAGCTACAAGGACAGCGGCGTGGAATGGCTGGGGGAGGTGCCGGGGCATTGGGATGTGACGCGCCTGCGACATGTCACCAACATTCGCAAAGGCAAACTACCGAGGGAGACCTACCCTACGCAGTCAGCAAGCAGCGACTTACCCTATCTGTCGATGGAGTTTCTCCGTGGAGACACGGAGACTCCTCACTACGTCCCAGAGTCACCTAGTTTGCTTTGCGCTGAAGACGACGACGTTTTGCTTCTTTGGGATGGCTCAAACGCGGGCGAATTTTTACGTGCAAAGCGAGGAGTTGTGTCATCAACGGTCGCCCATCTTTCAGGAATCAACATTGACAGAGATTTCCTTTTTTATGCTTGCAAGGCCATCCAGCGAGGGCTTCAGGACCAAACCATAGGCATGGGCATTCCCCATGTTTCCGGTGATGAGCTCAGGACACGCGCCATCGCCTGTCCACAAATAGCCGAACAAACCCAAATCGCCGCCTTCCTCGACCGCGAGACGGCGAAGATTGACGCGCTGGTGGCAGAGCAGCGGCGGCTGATGGAACTGCTGAAAGAAAAACGCCAGGCCGTCATCTCCCACGCCGTCACCCAAGGCCTCAACCCCCACGCCCCCATGAAGCCGTCCGGCATCGAATGGCTGGGCGATGTGCCGGCGCATTGGAACTATAGCGCTTTGAAATACCTCGCGACGATCAAGACTGGATATGCATTCAGTAGCGACGATTTTGTTGGCGAAGGCATTCCCGTTCTCCGTATTGGCGACATCACAACAGATGGCAACATAGATTTCACTGATGCTCGGTGCTTGCCTGAAGATTATGGAACCGAGCATGCGGAAGTGGCCGTGGTTCGCGGTGACATCGTCATGGCGATGACAGGTGCGACGATTGGGAAGACGGGTTGGTATGACTCCGAGCGCCCAGCGTTACTAAATCAACGAGTGTGTATTTTTCGTTCAATAACACCCAACGAGCAGCGTTACATATGGCATGTTCTTAGCGCCTGGTTCTACGCCGAGCACATTGCTCTTGCCGCAGTTGGGGGCGCACAACCCAACATTTCTGATTCCCAGCTATTGCAGTGTGTAGTGCCGCTGCCTCCAAGGCCGGAGCAGGTCGCAATCGCGGCCTTCCTCGACACCGAAACCGCCAAGTTCGACACCCTCACCACCGAAGCCCAGCGCGCCATTGACCTGCTGCAAGAACGCCGCACCGCGCTGATTTCCGCCGCCGTCACCGGCCAGATTGACGTTCGCCAACTCACCAAAGAGCAAACAGCATGAGCATCCATAAAGAAATCAGCTTCGAGACCGAAATTTGCCAGCACCTAGCCGAGCACGGCTGGCTTTATGCTGAGGGCGATGCAGCGGGCTACGACCGAGCGCGGGCGCTGTTCCCGGCGGATGTGCTGGCCTGGGTGCAGGCGACGCAACCGCAAGCCTGGGAAACCCTGACCAAGAACCACGGCGCGCAGGCCGGTGAAACCCTGCTGACCCGTTTGCGCGACCAGCTCGACCAGCGCGGCACGCTGGATGTACTGCGCCACGGCATCGAGCTGCTGGGCTTGAAGAAGCCGCTGAAGCTGGCCGAGTTCAAACCGGCGCTGGCGATCAATCCCGACATCCTCGCCCGCCATGCCGCCAACCGGCTGCGCGTGGTGCGGCAGTTGCGCTATTCGCTGCACAACGAAAACAGTATCGACCTCGGCTTGTTCCTCAACGGCCTGCCGGTGGCAACAGCGGAGCTGAAGACCGACTTCACCCAGAGCATCAATGATGCGATTGACCAATACCGCTTTGACCGCAACCCCAAGCCCAAGGGGCAAGCCGCCGAGCCGTTGCTGTCTTTCCCCAATGGGGCGCTGGTGCATTTTGCGGTGAGCAACAGCGAAGTCCACATGGTGACCAAACTGGCTGGCCCGGCGACGGTGTTCCTGCCTTTCAACCTTGGCGACGACGGTGCGGCAGGCAACCCGGTGAACCCGCAGGGCGGTCATCGCACGGCCTATTTGTGGGAACAAATATGGGCGCGCGAAAGTTGGCTGGAAATTCTGGGGCGTTATCTCATCGCCCAGCGCGACAAGAAGAAGCAGATCAAAGAGATCATTTTCCCCCGCTACCATCAGCTCGACGTGACGCGAGAGCTCCAGACTGCCGTGCTCATCGACGGGCCGGGCGGCAAGTATCTCGTCCAGCATTCAGCCGGATCGGGCAAAACCAATTCAATCGCGTGGACGGCGCACTTCCTCGCCGAACTGCATGACGCGCAGCACAAGAAAGTGTTTGATACCGTGCTGGTGGTCTCCGACCGCAACGTCATCGACGCGCAGCTTCAGGAAGCGCTGTTCGATTTTCAGCGCACCAGCGGCGTGGTGGTCACGATCACCAATCAGGACGGCAGCAAGAGTGGCAAGCTGGCCGAGGCGCTCTCCGGCGACAAGAAGATCGTGGTCTGCACCATCCAGACTTTTCCCTTCGCGCTGGAAGCCGTGCGCAAGCTGGCCGCCACGCAGGGCAAACGCTTCGCGGTGATCGCCGATGAAGCACACAGCTCACAGACCGGCGAAGCGGCGTCCAAGCTCAAAGCGCTGCTGTCGCCCGAGGAACTCGCAGAGCTGAACGACGGCGGCGAAATCAGCACCGAAGACATTCTGGCGGCGCAAATGGCGACGCGCGCCGATGATGGCGGCATCACCTTCGTCGCGTTCACTGCCACACCGAAGAACAAGACCTTGGAGATATTCGGCACGCGCCCCGATCCCTCGCGCAAACCGGCACGGGACAATGTGCCCCACCCGTTCCACGTCTATTCCATGCGCCAGGCCATCGAGGAGAAATTCATCCTCGACGTGCTGAAGAACTACACGCCTTACAGCCTGGCTTTCAAGCTGGCGCACGAAGGGAAGGAAATCGACGACAAGGAAGTCGAGCGCAGCGCGGCGCTGAAGCGCATCATGGGCTGGGTCAAGCTCCACCCCTACAACATCGCGCAGAAAATTGAAATCGTGGTGGAGCACTTCCGCCTATACGTGGCCCCGCTGCTGGGCGGGCAGGCCAAGGCGATGGTGGTGGTCGGCAGTCGGCTGGAGGCTGTGCGCTGGCAACTGGCCATCGACAAATACATCAAGGAACGCGGCTACAAGATCGGCACTGTGGTGGCCTTCTCCGGCGAGGTAAACGACAAGGAATCCGGCCCGGACGCTTTCACCGAGAACAGCCCGGCACTGAACCCCAACCTGAAAGGCCGCGACATCCGCGAAGCCTTCAAGGGCGACGAATATCAAATCCTGCTGGTGGCGAACAAATTCCAGACCGGCTTCGATCAGCCGCTGCTGTGCGGCATGTATGTGGACAAGCGGCTGGGGGGCATCCAGGCCGTGCAAACCCTGTCGCGCCTGAACCGCGCCTACCCCGGCAAGGACACGACCTACGTGCTGGATTTTGTGAACGACCCCGAAGAGGTGCTGGCCTCCTTCAAGGCGTACCACACCACGGCGGAACTCTCGACGACGACCGACCCGAATCTCGTCTTCAACCTGCGCGCCAAACTGGATGCCGCCGGACACTACGACGACTTCGAGGTGGATCGCGTGGTGGCCGTGGAGCTAGACCCGCACGCCAAACAAAGCGATCTGGTCGCAGCACTGGAGCCGGTGCAAGACCGCTTGATGAAACGCTACAAGGCCGCTCAGGCAGCGCTGAAAGCCGCTCAGACCAAAGAGGATGAGACTGCAACCAAGGCGGCACAGGACGAGCTGAACGCCCTTATCCTGTTCAAGAGCGACATGGGCGCATTCATCCGGCTCTATACCTTCCTTTCGCAAATCTTCGATTACGGCAACACCGCCATCGAGAAACGCGCCATCTTCTACAAGCGCCTGCTGCCGCTGCTGGAATTTGGCCGCGAGCGCGAAGGCATCGACCTCTCGAAAGTGGTGCTGACGCATCACGACCTGAAGAACAAGGGTAAGCACACCATGCTCTTGGGCGAAGGCGAGACTCCAAAAATTGAGCCTATCACCGAAGCGGGCAGCGGCAGTGTGCAGGAGAAAGAGAAAGCCCGGCTGAACGAGATCATCGAAAAGGTGAACAGCCTCTTTGACGGCGAACTCACCGACCAGGATAAACTGGTCTATGTGAACAACGTCATCAAGGGCAAGCTGCTGGAATCGGCCAAGTTGATGCAGCAAGCGGCGAACAACACCAAAGAGCAATTCGCCAATTCCCCCGACCTGAAAACCGAACTGATGAACGCCATCATGGGCGCACTGGACGCGCACACACTGATGAGCACACAAGCGCTGAATTCCCCCGCCATACAGGGCGGCATGAAAGACATCCTGCTCAACAACGCGGGTCTCTACGAGACACTGCGCGCGCAGGCTGCTGCGTAAAAAAAAGGGGGGGTACTTTCCACGCAAACCCGCTGGTGCTAGTGGATAGAATCTAACACTTGGTGCCCTCTTTTGACAGCGGCGATAATTTTGTTGGGATCGGCGGTCCATGTGAAGGGCTTTGGCTTTTCATTATGCTCTGCGGCGAAGCGGTTGATAGCGGCCTGGAGGTCGACGACTGAGTGGAAGACGCCGCGCTTCAGGCGACGCTTGAGGACGCTGGCGGGGCAAAGTATCTCTTGGGCGTTGCGCGTGAAAACCCGCAGGTGTTCTGCGCGCTGCTTGCCAAGCTGCTGCCCAGTGAAATCACGGGCGGGAACGGCGGCCCCATGCTGAGTGTGTTGATTGAAGGCAAACTGCATAGCAATCCGGTACGGCGCACTTCCAGCAAGGGAGGCGTCTACATCCCGGCGCAGATGCGCGCTGCTGGCGACGATGGCGAAACCGTGTGGTGCAGGCCTGATCGCCTTTGATGCGGGCGCAGTGGAAGCGCTGGGCAAGCTCACCGCTGGCGATAGTGTCGCGGTGGCCGGGCATGCCAGCCTCACCACCTGGACGGCGAAAGACGGCGAACACAAGGCCGGTCTGAAAGTGACAGTCAGCCGGATAATGTCCGTGTACGAAGCAGGCAAACGTCGCGGGGCGGCCAGCAAAGACGGCGCCGCCTCATATGCGCAAGGGCGGTGATCCATGGCTATCAGTGACAAACCTGACACCATGGCTGAACGCAACAGACTGAGGGCCATCCCCCGGCAATCAAGCCGCCAAACGGTGCGCCCGATGAACAAGAACACCGACAAGGCCCGGCATTGCACCAAGGTCAGGCGGGGCAACTATCGGTTCCACACACGGTGAGCCGGAATATCAACGAGACTTTGAAGGCTTTTGTATGCTCTTGTATAAGAGGCCCAGTACATCGCGGGGCCAAGTCGCAAAAACTCCCAAAGGGGAAAAATATGGTAAAGCATGAGCCGCGATCCAAAACATGCGAGGTGCGCACGACTAGTGGCGCATGGGAAATAATTGATATTGACGATGCACTCGCGCGTCCCCGTTCTGCCCCCAAGCGATGCATCGAATGTCACGGAGGAGTTCGGGCGCACAAAGCTGGCCCGGAAGGTGTACCAGCGGCACATTTTGAACATCAGTCAAAACATGACGGCTGCTCGCTCGGGAATTATTTCATCGGTACGCCGCGTCGACACCCCAATCCATTAATTTAAGAATGTGTTTGTTGCGTAGAGAGCTCCATAAGGAAACGCTTTCGACGGTGATGATTGCGTTCCCATACTATAGCTGCTCCCTTGGATCAGCCTGGGCGTAATGCCGAACGAAGGCTAAGCCCTTGACGTCAAAAGGTACTTCTGAAGGGGTCCGGCATGAGGGCGGCAGAGGCCCAATTTGCATCTAGTCACAGCGGTGAAAAACTGGTTCCCCCCTGCCCAAACGCAACCGGCGGGATCAAAACGAAAGGAATGACAGGATGGGAATATCAATCAAGGCGTATGCCAGGCATCGCGGTGTGTCACCGGCTGCGGTTCGCAAGGCGCTTGAATATGGCCGGATCACGAAAGAGCCGGACGGCAGCATTGATCCGGTGAAGGCTGATCGGGACTGGGCCGCCAACACGATCCCGTCAATGACTGGGAAAGCGGCAAATTGGCCGGTTTAATGTAACCCCATGTCGCTGAATCTACACCGGCGGCATCTGGATACTGTATACCCATTTTCAAACCTGCCGCCTAGAAATGCTTCGGGCCTTTGGCGCTACCGTATTCCAAAAGCGCCGGAAGTACCTTGCCCGAAACGCGGTGGCGATCCGGCGGGCTTTGTGGTGTCGCTGAACCTGCACCGGCGGCACTTGGATACGTCACAGCGTGCGATGGTGGCGGCAAAGCTGGCAACGCTGCCCAATGGGGTTAAACAAGCTTCGTCAATTGGCGAAGCATCTAAAACACAGGCCGAAGCAGCGGGCATGCTGAAAGTGAGCGAGCGGACGGTGCGCAGCGCCCGCGACAAAACCGCCGCGTTCACGGGCGTTGCGGCCCGCACTCTGGACAAGGCCGACGCGCTGGTGGCAAGTTGCCACACCCGTGCTATATTCCGGCAACTGGCCTGAATGTGATGCAGGACGAACAGGGCAGCGGCAAAAATCTGTGTATATATTTGCGTATATGTGGAACGACGGTTCATAAAAAATGTATTTATATTCAATAACTTATAGGCGATAGCCGGTAGCCTCCTCCGCTACCACTGGCCAAAACATCAATCGTCGCGGTGGACTTTTTCACGGCGTTCGTGCCGTTCCTGGGCTTCAATGCTGAGGGTGGCGACAGGGCGGGCATCGAGGCGGCGCAGGCTGATGGGTTCGCCGGTTTCAAGACAATAGCCATAGCTGCCATCATCCAGGCGCTTGAGCGCCGCATCGATTTTGGAAATCAGTTTGCGTTGCCGGTCACGGGTTCGCAATTCAATCGAACGGTCGGTTTCATCCGAGGCGCGGTCTGCGATATCAGGATGCTGGGCGCTCTCGTTTTGCAGATTTTTGAGCGTTTCCTTGCTTTCCAAAAGAATATCTTCTTTCCATTTCAGAAGTTTGAGGCGGAAATACTCCCTTTGCCGTGGATTCATGAACGGCTCGGTCTCTTTTGGACGATAATTGGGAGAAAGCCTAGTCGCCATATCCCCTACTCCATGTGACGCTTCCATATACAAAATCGGCATGAGTATATGTTTACCCGCGCACGGTATCAACCTGTGTAATTAATAAATAATTTGCCGCCCGGGTTACCCAAAAAACGCCCAGGCCATTAAAATGACACCCTGGACATTTCCAGCTTGGCCAGCTCGACTTTGGCGCGCAACTCAATATCCGACAAAATAAGCCCCAAACGCGGGTCCATGAAGCCCTCGCGCTTTACATTGCTGAGGATCAGCAGACGGCGCAATTTATGCTCGGGCAGCACCCCGATCAGCAGGCCGTGCCGCACATCATCCAGCAGATCCAGCATTTCTTCAGCGCGGTTCAGGGTTTTGCGCTGACCACCCCCCTGATCATCAACTTCCTGAATGCTGAGCAGGGAGCCCACAACCGAAACCGGGCCTGCCCCCGATATAGGCTTTGCCCCGCCAGCATCGTCCGCTTGATCAAGCGAAAAACCCGCGCCATCACCTGCGCGCGATACATTCTTACGCCGCACCGGCGTTGTATCAATTTTGCCTGATCCGGTAATTTTCATCTTCGCTCATGCCTCTTGCCATAAATTAAGGCGTTTATCCTTAACAAATCCTGAAACACCCCCGGGTGACGTGGCCGAAACGGCAGATTTATCGTTTTAGCGGCAATAATTGCCGCCCGGGAACCTGCTGTCGACGAAAAACCCAAGCAAATTCAATGTTTTAGACTGGCATGGTTTTCGCTTATCCCACAGAGCCCGGCAGAAGGTCCGTGGCCCCCTAGGGATCAAATTATGCAACGGTTTTCAGTTCGATATTCATTTTCCGCCAGAATTCAGCGGCATGCAGGTCAGCTTGTACGGCTGACTGTCAGCATCTGCCTTGTTCTGGCCGTGAGCTTTCCACAAGCTGCGTCTGCCTCGCGCATCAAGGATGTCGTCGATTTTGAGGGTGTGCGCAGCAACATGCTGATCGGCTATGGCCTGGTGGTTGGCCTTAACGGCACCGGGGACTCGCTGCGCAATGCCCCCTTTACCCGGCAGAGCCTCGAATCCATGCTGGAGCGGCTGGGGGTTAACACCCGTGGCGCGACACTCAACACGAATAATATTGCGGCCGTCATGGTGACCGCCAATCTGCCCCCCTTTGCCGCCCAGGGAACCAATGTGGATGTTGCAATCAGCGCCATGGGTGACGCCAAAAGCCTGCGCGGCGGCATCCTGCTGGTCACGCCGCTGATGGGCGCCGACAGTGAGGTTTATGCGGTGGCGCAAGGCCCCGTTTCAGTGGGTGGTTTTTCAGGTGGCGGACAGGGCGCCAAAATCACCAAAGGCGTACCGACCAATGGCAAGATCGCCAACGGCGCCATTGTCGAACGCAGCATCGAATTCGCGCTGGCCTCCATGCCAGTGATAAAACTTTCACTGCGCAATCCTGATTTTACCACTGCACAACGTATTGCGGGCGCCATCAATGGCCGCATGGGCAACCCGGTAGCAGCGATGATTGATCCTTCTACGGTAAATTTAACAGTGCCGGAAAATTATCCTGGCGGGATGGTGTCGCTGATTACCGATGTGGAACAATTACAGGTCACACCGGATCAGCCGGCCACTGTGGTGATCGACGAAGCTTCCGGCATCATTGTGATGGGCAAGGATGTGCGCATCAATACGGTTGCGATTGCGCAGGGCAACCTGACCATCCGCGTCACGGAAACGCCACAGGTCAGCCAGCCCGCGCCCTTCTCACAAGGTGGCAAGACAGTGGTGGTCCCGCGCACAACTGTCGAAGTGGATCAGAGTCAGGATAAGAAACTCGCTCTGCTGAAGGACAGTATCAGCCTGGAAGATCTGGTGAATGGCCTTAACGCCCTTGGCATCGGTCCAAGCGACATGATCTCTATCCTGCAGGCGATCAAGGCGTCCGGCGCCTTACAGGCTGAAATCGAGGTGATGTGATGGCAGGATTTTCAGGCATTGACGCAAACACAGGGCTGATGGCGCTGCAACAGATGCGCGCCGGTCAGCCTGAGGCCATGGCGAAGCGGTTAAGCGCCCAGCAGCCAGGCGTCAGAGATGATGCCGCCGCCCGCAAAACCGCCAATGAATTCGAGGCCATGTTTTTGACACAGATGCTGGAACATATGAGTTCGGGCATCAAGACAGATGGGCCCTTTGGGGGTGGCCAGGGCGAAGAAATGTTCCGTTCCCTGCTTAATCAGGAATATGCGGGCATGTTGTCAAAGCGCGGCGGCATCGGCATCGCCGATCATGTCTATCGTCAAATTCTTGCATTACAGGAGGTATAGGCCATGAGCAATGCAGCACTTTCCATGCAGGAAACCGTTGCCGTCGATCCCCTGGGCACATCAACCCTGGAGGCGCGCGTGAACGCCATCCTAACCTTGACACGCCAGCTAACGGACCTGATCACTTCTGAAAACACCTTGTTGCGATCACGCCGGGCCGCAAGCCTGCGTGAAACAGAAACAGAAAAAACCCGGCTTTCATCGCTGTATGCGCGCGAGATGCGCGCCATTCATGCGCGCCCGGAATTACTGGCGGGTATCAATGCCAGACAGAAAGAAATGCTGCATAGCGCATCCGTAGCATTCAAAGCCTGTGTCGTGACCCAGGTCCGTATGCTGGCCCGTATCCGCGCCGTAAGCGAAGGACTGGTAGTGGCGATAGGGGAAGAGCTGAACCGCATGCGCAAGCCCGTGACCAGCTATAAAGGCCCCAACGCAGCAATGCATAACAGAGGCGCGGCCACGGCGCATTCGCCAGCGTTTGGTTTTGACCGGTCCATCTGAATAGTGCCATAACGGCACAATAATGACAGCAGATGTTCCATTACCGCGCCTGACATTCGTACTTGGCGGAGCGAGATCAGGTAAAAGCGCCTATGCCCAGCGGCTGGCGGAATCTGCTGTTCGTGCCGATGGCAGTTCGCCGGAACTTATTTTTGTGGCTACCGCCGAGGCCGGTGACGATGAAATGACCGCGCGCATCGCCCGCCATCAGGCTGATCGCGGGCCGCGCTGGCGCACGATAGAATGCCCCCTGGAATTAAGCCGCGCGCTGCAGGAGACGGCCGGCCCCGGACATGTGATTGTGGTGGATTGCCTGAGTTTATGGATAAGCAATCTTATGCATGCCGGGCGGGATACGGATCGGGCGTGTACAGAATTATCAGATATTCTTGCCAACTGTGCCGGCGCGGTGATTTTGATTTCCAACGAAGTCGGGCTTGGGATTGTACCCGATAACGCACTGGCGCGGGCGTTTCGCGACCATGCGGGACGCATGCATCAGAATATCGCCGCACAGGCGGATCGCGTGGTTTTCGTGGCTGCCGGGCTGGTGTTGCCGTTAAAATAGGCACCGTACAATTTATTGTTACCAATATTTCGTCCGTCAACCTATTGGTAATGGCTAAAGTACATCCTACCTATTGGCCTTGAGCCGTCGGCTTCAGTCATGGTTTTGAATTTGTGAATAACGGATTGGGGGATTATGCGCATAGCAATTATTGGCTCCGGAATTTCCGGGCTGGGCGCCGCATGGCTGTTACACCATGCCCACGACATAACCCTTTATGAAGCGGAGAACCGGATAGGTGGTCACAGTAATACTGTAGATATCGATTATGACGGCGAACAAATTCCCGTGGATACCGGGTTTATCGTTTATAATGCGCGTAATTATACCAGCCTGACCGCGCTGTTCGCATCTCTAAACGTAAAGAGCGAAGCCAGCGATATGAGTTTTGCCGTCAGCACCGGCGGCGGAAAAATGGAATGGGGAAGCGATAGCCTGAACGCCGTCTTCGCACAGCGGCGCAATCTGTTGCGGCCCCGGTTTTTATCCACACTGATGGAAATCCAGAAGTTTAATAAAAATGCCCCCCTTGATCTGAAGCGTGGCGCACTGGATGGGCTAACGCTTAACGCTTATCTGGACCAGAATGGATATTCAAAAAACTTCCGGAGCAATTACCTGTTCCCCATGGGGGGGGCGATCTGGTCAATGCCGGAAGGCGGGATGGTGGGATTTCCCGCCGAAAGTTTCGTCAGCTTTTGCAACAATCATTTTTTGCTGTCACGCAACCGGCCACGCTGGCGAACTGTCAGTGGGGGAAGCCGTGAATATGTGAAAAAAATGACCGCCCCGTTTGCGGACCGGATCCGCGTCAATTCACCTGTGGTTCGGGTGAACAAGACTGGCGACAACGTTCTGGTCCAGGACGCAAGCGGCCAGCAGACATTTTTTGATCATGTGATTATCGCCGCGCATAGCGATCAGGCCTTGCGCATGCTGGAAATGCCGGACCGGTTACAGCGTGATATTCTGGGGCATATCAACTACGCGCCGAATATCGCCTATGTGCATCGTGACCCCGCATTGATGCCGCGTCTGCGCAAGGTGTGGTCAAGCTGGAATTATATTTCGCGTGATAAAGTGAATCCCCAATTATCCGTCAGCTACTGGATGAACCGGCTACAGAATATCAACCCTGACAGGCCAGTCTTTATCACGCTGAATCCCGATACGCCGCCAAAATCCAAATTGACCTTTGCTGCGATAAAATATGATCATGTGCAATATGACATGAACTGCCTGCGGGCCCAGCGGCGGCTTGAAATGATCCAGGGGAAAAATAATATCTGGTATTGCGGCGCATGGACCGCGCATGGATTTCATGAGGATGGTCTGCGTTCCGGGCTGGCGGTGGCTGAAAAAATCAGCGGTATTCGGCCGCCCTGGGCTGAACCTGACACTGCTGCATACCGCGAAGCTGCCGAATGACTGGCGCCGCATCATTGCCTGACGCCGCGATTTATTATGGCCATGTCATGCATTGCCGGCTGCGGCCTTTTCGCCATCGTTTCGTCTATCGTGTATTTTCACTGTTTGCGGATATTGACGCACTGGATGCGCTGGCGGCGCGTACACCGTTTTTCTCTCACAACCGGCTTAATCTGTTCAGCCTGATGGATAGGGATCACGGCCTTGCAGATGGATCGCCGCTGCGTCCGTGGGTAGAAGCCCTGTCCGCCGATGCCGGCATAAATCTTGGCGGCGGGCGTATTTTCATGCTCTGCTTCCCGCGCATGTTCGGTTTTGTATTTAATCCGTTGACGGTATTCTTTTGCTTTGATGACCAGGCTCGCCTGCGCAGCATTATTTATGAGGTCCGCAATACATTTGGCGAGAAACACCCCTATGTTGCCGCCATTGATGGCGTTCCATCACCGGATGGGCTTATCACCCATCAGCGCGACAAAAATTTTTATGTATCACCATTCATTGACATGAACATGATCTATACTTTTCGATTACGTATGCCCGGGGAAAAACTGTCGGTTATGATCCGCGAACACGCGCCGGAGGGGGAGATCCTTATTGCAACACTGACCGGAGAAAAGCGGCCATTTAATTCCCGCACCCTGATAAAGGCCCTATGCCTGTACCCCCTGATGAGCCTGAAGATCATTGTGGCGATTCATTTTGAGGCTTTACGGTTGTGGCGCAAGGGTGCAAAATTCATTGCACGGACACCTACCGCCGCCACATAATAGCGGAGCAGCAACATGCCATCCAGTATATCTGATATGCCCCCCAGAGATGCGGCCGGGGATATTGCCCGGAAGGTGACCGGCAGGGACATTTCGCGGCTTGCCGGTCTGAACGGCTGGATTCGGGCGGCGCTGGCGATCATTGCCAATATTACTCATGGCAGCGTGATTGTCGCCTTGCCGGATGGCCGCAAATTCAGGTTTGATGGCGCGACCCCGGGAGATACCGGCGTCATCCTGGTGCGCGATATCCGTTTTGCCAAAAAATTGCTGCTTGGCGGCGGCATCGGATTTGCCGAAGCCTATCTGGACGGGCAATGGGATACACCGGATTTGCGAACCCTGCTGTGCGTCATCGCGCTGAACAATAGCAGCATTGGCGCCAAGGCGCATGGAAACAGGCTGTTCACCCTGCTGCAGCGGATACGCCACAGCCTGCTGCAAAGAAATACGCGCAGCGGTGCGCGGCGTAATATTGAGTATCATTATGATCTGGGCAATGATTTTTATGCCCTGTGGCTGGACGCCAGCATGACCTATTCTTCGGCGCTGTTTCAAAACGCCACCGAAAGCCTTGAGCAGGCGCAGCATAATAAATATCGCGCATTGGCCAAACGGATTGGCCTCGCGCCTAATCATCATCTGCTTGAAATCGGCTGCGGCTGGGGCGGCTTTGCTGAATTTGCAGGCAGGGAAATTGGCTGCCGGGTAACGGGGATTACCATTAGCCAGGAACAATATGATTTTTCAAAAAAGCGTATATTTGAAAATGGGCTTTCTGAGAAAGTTGACATTATCATTCAGGATTACCGTGATTTGTCCGCGCAATATGACCGCATTGCATCGATTGAAATGTTCGAGGCGGTGGGTGAAGCCTACTGGCCACAATATTTTTCCAAGCTGTACGATAGCCTGAAACAGGGTGGTCTGGCCGGATTGCAACTGATCACCATTGCCGACCGGTATTTTGAAAGCTATCGCCGGGGCAGCGACTTCATTCAGCGCTATATTTTTCCCGGTGGCATGCTGGCCAGCCCTTCTGTCTTGCTTGCGCAGATATCCCACGCTAATTTGCGGCTGCAGGAACAGACATCGTTCGGTCTGGATTATGCAGATACACTTCGCCGCTGGCATGAGAAATTTCAGATTAAATGGCCGGAAATTGAAAAACTTGGTTTTGACCCCCGCTTTCGCCGCATGTGGACCTATTATCTGGCTTATTGTGAAAGCGGTTTTTTATCGCGCAACACAGATGTTGTACAAATGACCCTGGCCCGCGCGTGACAGCATCACCATCTCCTGGTGGCCCGGACGGGCAGGTGCCGCCGCATCCGCTTGGCATGGGCAAATATATTGCCTATGGCGTACCGACCCTGCCGATCGCCGCCTTTGCTGTGCCGATCTATATCTACATCCCGCCCTTTTATGCCCAGGAACTGGGTATCAGTCTTGCCGCCATTGGCACAGTGCTGACAATTGCCCGGATACTTGATGCACTTTCATGGCCGGTGATCGGCATTCTTTCTGATCGGTTGAATACGCGCTGGGGACGACGCAAACCATGGATCGCCATAAGCGCGCCATTCATTCTGATTGCGGCAGTGATGCTATGTATTCCGCCGCCTGGATCCGGCAGCCTGTATCTTTTCACCTGGAGCACAATGATCTATCTCGCTTCCTCTGCGCTTACCTTGCCACACAGTGCATGGGGGGCAGAGCTTTCAGGCGATTATCACGAACGCTCACACATTGTAGCCTGGCGTGAAGGGCTAACCGTCGTTGGCACGCTGATCGCCACCGTGATTCCGTCATTTACCATGAAGTATAGCGGTGATGACCCGCAGCTTCCGTTGATAGGCATTGTTGTTTTTGCCGGCATCATGCTGCCCCTGAGCATTCCGTTCGCATTGCGCTACGTGCCTGAAACACCGGCGCTCCGCTTTCGCGAAACCGACTGGCGCACGGGGCTGCGGATTGTATGGCGCAACCATCCATTCAAACTATTGCTGGCGGCTTTTTTGCTGAACGGCATTGCCAATTCGCTTCCCGCAACCCTTTTCCTGCTGTTTGTTACCCATACGCTACATGCCGCTGAATATCAGGGAATATTGCTGTTCGCCTATTTTGCGGCAGGCGTCATATCGGTTCCAGTATGGCTTATGCTCACGAAACGATATAGCAAGCACAGGGTTTGGGGCGCCTCCATGCTATGGGCTTGTCTGATTTTCATGTGGGTGCCCTTTCTGGGGCGGGGGGATGTCCCCGCATTTCTAACGATCACCATTCTGAGCGGAATTGGCCTTGGCGCCGACATGGTGCTGCCTGCCTCGATGCAGGCCGATGTGGTGGACGCGGATACAATTGAAAGCGGCGCCCAACGGACCGGCCTGTATTTCGCCATGTGGGGCGTCGCAACCAAACTGTCGCTTGCGGGCGCCGTTGGCATTGCTTTTCCATTACTGGGCTATATCGGCTTTGACGCACAGGCCGTGAATAATGACGAGCGTTCACTTCTTGGGCTTGCGTTGCTCTATAGCATCGTGCCGGTGGTGCTGAAAATATTATCCGCCCTGCTGATCTGGAATTTTCCCATCGATGCCGAAAGTCAGGCGCGTATCCGGCAGGAAATAGAACAGCGCACCACCAGCGGGCATCTGGTGTAAAAGCTCAATCAATCAGCGCCTGATAGGTCAGCACTTTCATTTCCCGGCGCAGAGGATAGCTGGAAGATGGCATCAATTGCGTCAGTAGCATCCCTATCAATTCTTCCTGCGGGTCGATCCAGAACATGGTGCTGGCCATGCCGCCCCAGGCATATTCGCCCGGCGTCCCAATAACCTGCGCCTTTGCCGGATCAAGCATCACCGAAAAACCCAGACCAAAGCCGATGCCGTCATAGCTGGTTTCGCTGAAAACGGCCTGTCCCATGCTGGTCAGATCCCCACCAGACGGCAGATGATTGCGTGTCATATATTCCACCGTTTTGCGCCCTAAAAGCCGCGCGCCGTCCAACTCACCCTTATTCAGCAGCATGCCGCAAAAACGCAGATAATCCGCCGCCGTGCCTACGAGGCCGCCGCCGCCCGATAAAAATTTCCGCTGCTTCAGATAGCGGCTGGTCGCGGGCGCATCCGCCACCTGCAAACTGCCATCCTTGCGTTTCGAATAATTGGCCGTAAGCCGGCCTGCATGCTTCGCTGGCACGTTAAAGCCGGTATCAGTCATACCCAGCGGATCAAAAATCCGGGTGCGGAAAAATTCATCCAGCGGCTGGCCGGAAATTACTTCAACCAGATGCCCAAGAACATCCGTGGACATGGAATAGTTCCAGCGCGCACCTGGATGAAACTGCAACGGCATTTCCGCCAGCCTGTTCATGAATTCTGCAGTGGATAATTCCGTTGTGCCGCCATCAAGTTCATTCAGGCGATACATGGCGTCTACCGGCGACGTGCCCATAAAACCATACGTCAATCCAGACGTGTGCGTGAACAGATCACGGAAGCTTATGGGGCGTTCCGCCGCAACGGTCTCCGGCTTGCGTGCAGACCCGCCCGTGTAAACCTGGGCATTGGCAAAGGCGGGCAGATAACGGCCGACCGGATCGTCCAGTTGAAAGCGGCCCTCTTCATACAGCATCATGGCCGCCACCGAGGTGATGGGCTTGGTCATGGAATAGATGCGGAATATGGCGTCAGGCGCCAGCCCCATGCCCGCCTCAATATCCATTTTCCCACGGCTGTCCAGATAGGCCAACTGCCCCTTGCGGGCCACCAGCGTCAGGACGCCGGAAAGTTTTCCGTCATCAATATATTTCTGGAAGTGCGGGCCAATGCGTGCCAATCGTTTGGAACACAGACCAACACGCTCTGGATCGGCATCAGCTTTGAACATAATTTCCCCGGCGGTAATTCCTGCAGATTACACTAACCTAAACCATCGACAACCCAAGGGCCGATTATCATGGTAAAGCAGTCCCCGAAATTATCCAGAAAAATTCTGATGGTGAAGCGCCGTGCACCCATGGGAAGCCAGCCGGGAACCCTCATCGCTGATCCCGCCGCTCCCGCCCCGATCATCCGGATGATCGCTTATGACACCGCCGGAACAGAAGATGCGCTCATTTCAGACACAAGGATGCTGCGCGAAAAAATGGCGCACAAACGCAGCGTGACCTGGATAGACGTCACTGGGCTGGGCGATGTGGGCGTATTGCGGGAAATTGGAGAAATATTCGGCCTGCACCGGCTGGCGCTGGAAGATGTCATCAATGTGCATCAGCGTCCAAAAATTGAAGATTATCCAGATCACACATTTATCGTCATGCAAATGTCCGAAGTCACCGGAGAGTTTATTCCGGAGCAGTTTTCCATTTTTCTGGGGAAAGATTTTGTCCTGAGCTTTCAGGAAAAACCAGGTGACAGTTTTGAAACGATCCGTACCCGGCTTAACCAGGAAGGCAGCCGCATCCGAAATGAAGGCGCTGACTATCTGGCCTATGCGCTCATTGACGCGGTCACGGATTCATATTTCCCGATATTGGAAAATTATGGCGAGGCTATAGAACTGCTGGAAGACAGAATTCTTGGCGTCACGGATATAAGCTCCATCCACGAACTGCACGGCATTCGCCGCAAACTCATGCTGGTCCGGCGCGCCATCTGGCCGCTGCGCGATGTGCTGAATATTCTGACGCGCGAACGCTCGCCGTTTATTTCAGAAACGACGCGGGTCTATTTTCGTGATTGCGCGGACCATTGCTTTCAGTTGATCGACATTGTGGATACGGCGCGGGAACTGGCCGGGAACATTACCGATCTGTACCATTCCGGCGCCAGTGTGCGGATGAATGAAATCATGACGGTGCTGACCATCATCGCCACCATCTTCATACCGCTGGGATTTATCGCCAGCCTGTACGGAATGAATTTTGACCGGAGCGTATCGCCCTGGAACATGCCGGAGCTTGGCTGGCGTTACGGATATCTGTTTTCACTTTCCCTGATGGGGGCAACCGCAATTGGATTGCTGGGATATTTCTGGCGCAAGGGCTGGATCGGACGGCGCAAGGGGCGTTAAAGCGCCCTTGCCACCGCATCGCAGAATTCAGTCGTGCTCGCCTTGCCACCTTGATCCGGGGTTAGATGCCGGCCTTCCGCATAGACTTTTTCAACGGCCTTCACCAGGCGCGCAGCCTTTTCATCGAAGCCCAGATATTCCAGCATCATGGCCGCCGAAAAAATCGTCGCCGTCGGGTTGATGATGTTCTTGCCCATAATATCCGGGGCCGAGCCATGCGCGGATTCGAAATAGGCATAGTCCCTGCCGTAACAGCCGCTGGGACAAAGGCCAAGCCCGCCAATCACGCCGCCCGCCGCATCGGAAAACAGATCGCCATACAGATTGGGCAGCACGATCACATCGAAATCATGCGGCTTCATAATCAGCTTGTGCACCAGATCATCGGCCAGCAACGAATCAAAATGCACGTCGGGATATTTTTTCGCAGTCTCTCGCGCCACTTCCAGAAAATATCCATCGGCAATGGGCGAAATATTATGCTTGGTGCCGCTGGTGACGTGCGGGCGTTTGCCGCTAGCAGCCGCGCGCTTTAACGCCAGTTCGCAGGCGAACGCGGTGATCTGCTGCGTGCAGGCCTCGGTAATCACTTTCAGCGCGTATTTCCCCTTGCCCATTTCCTGAACCGGCTTGCGGTGCAGACGGCTGACGAAATTAATCGGCGCCAGATCGGCCAGATCGCCTTCGACGCCCACATAAGTGTCTTCCATATTTTCGCGCACGATCACCAGGTCAATCCCCTGCGGGTTTTTCAGCGGGCTGTTACAGCCGGGAAACCAGCGCGCCGGGCGCACATTGGCATAGGTTTTCTTGCCCCAGCGCAGATGCCGCATCGCCCCCATGCTGGCCCCATTGGTGGAGCCGAACAAAGTGCAATCCGCCTTGTCGATGGCGTCCTGCGCAATCTGCGGAAACGGATGGCCGTGTTGCGCAATGGCCGCTTCGCCTACCGGCGGGACATCCCACTCAATGGGAACATCAAGCCGGTCGATCAGCGCCACGGTGGGATGAAACGCCTCGGGTGCCGCATCTTCACCGGGAATCAGCACGACTTTCTTGGAATTACTGGTATTCGCCATCTGTTTTTTCCTTTGTGCGATCAGGCGGCAAGATTAAAGGCGCGCACGGCATTATCCCACAGGATTTTGCGCTTGGCGTCTAATGAAATCGGCTGATCGACAAGGCTTTTCATGCCCCAGGGGAAGGTGCCATCCGGGTGCGGATAATCGGTGTTGAACAGGAAATAATCCTCGCCCACCAGATCAATGGCCGCGCCCAAAGTGCGCTCATCGCCGCGCGCCGCGACAAAGAAATTCTGTTTGAAATATTCCGTCGGCGTCTTGTTCATGTCCGGATGTTCCGCCTTGCCGGAAAAATCATAATGCTGCTCCATACGTTGCAGCCAGTAAGGCGCCCAGCCCGCATCCGCCTCTACATGCACAATGCGCAGTTTTGGGAAATTCTCGGCAACGCCAAACCAGATCAGCCCGGCCATGGCCGACATCGCCTCAAACGGATGCGCAAGAATATGCCCGGCGGTGTGGGATTCCATGCGGTCGCCATACGACGGAATGCGCGGTGAGCCGCTATCATGCAGGCTCAGCGGTTTATTCAGCTTTTCAACCACAGCCCATAGCGGCCAATTATCCTTGTGATGCAGGTTCCGGCCGCAGATCGGGTTAGGCCGCACATAAAATGACACCGCCCCATTGGCCGCCGCGCGTTTGGCCTCTTCAATCGCCAGATCGGGCGCCTGTAGCGGTAGCATCGCTGCCCAGCGCAAACGCTTGGCGTCTTTCGAGCAATATTCCCGGCTCCAGTCATTATAGGCGCGGCAGATGGCGGCCAGCAATTCCGGATCCTTGAATTCGCGGCCCAATATTTGCCCGCCAATGGTCGGATACATGATCTGGACGTCGACGCCTTCTTCGTCCATGTCCATCAGGCGGCTTTCCGGGCTGAAGCGGGTGTCGCGGGCGCGCTTGAAACGGCGCATGGCCTTATCCACGGCCTCCAGAAATTCCGGCGCATGCATGGGGTAATGGCCTTCTTCCTCGGGCGGCTGCACCGGCTCGCCTTCCACACAGAACAGCTTGCGCCCCTTATATTCAGCGGGCTTCGGCTCGCGCCCCTTGAACGGCGCATCAATATAATCCGACCATACGGCCTGATTTTCCATCTGGTGGCAATCGGTATCGACGATCCTGTATCCATCACGCATGGCGCCTGTCTCCCTTTCTGATTATTTTGTTAACTGGCATTTCATAGGTGTGCGGGGGGAGTGTCAAGGACGTCGTAGACCGGTTGAATTGAAAGCAGGAAGGTATAAGCTCGCAGAGAAAACGAGGGAGAAAGATCATGGCGCACAAAACCTGGCTGGAAGTTGCCGTTAATGGCCCCTGGGGACGGAGGGTTCAGCCGCATCTTCCTGTGACCGTTAAAGAAATTGTCAGCGACGCGTTGGCCTGCATTCATGCGGGCGCGGCAATCATTCATTTTCATTCCTATGACGAAGCCACCGGGCGGCAAAAGGACGATCCAGAACTGTATGCCGCCATTGTTGCGGGCATCCGGGAAAAGAGCGATGCCATTGTCTATCCCACCCTGCCGGCCGATGAAAATTCGGAGATTGCGGGCACAAAGGGCGCAGCGGACCGGTTTGCCGCGCTGAAAGGGCTGGCGGACCGGGGACTGTGCGAATGGGGCGCGCTGGACCCCGGCTCCATGAATTTCGTGCATGCGCGGGATCTGAAGGCGGGGCGCGATGGATTTTTATACGCCAATACGGCGGCGCATGTGCGCGCCGGATTGCGCATTTCCGCCGAACATGGCGTACCGATGGCCTATGCCTGTTATGAGCCGGGCTTTATCCGCCTGGGTGCGCGCCTTGCCGCGGAACAGCCCGGGGCGGGGCAGCCCATCTACCGGCTGATGTTCAGCGATCATTTCACCTTCAGCTATCCGCCGCGCGGTTATGCGCTGACCGCGTTTCATGAACTGCTGAAAGAAGAGGCGCCCCATGCGCCCTGGATGATCGCTGGTCTGGATGTTGATCTGTCGCCAATTCTGGAGCAGGCGGTCGGCCTGGGCGGGCATGTGCGGGTGGGCCTGGAAGACGCCCGTCATGGCAGCGCCCAGACCAATGTTCAGATTACAGAAGCGGCGGCAAAAGCCATCACTGCCGCGGGCGGCGCATTGGCCACCCCGGCGGAGGTGCGCGCAACCCTTAAAGCGGCGCGCAGCCCTGCCTAACCGTGCCAGTTGAACTGTTGCGGCTTGCGGTTGGCCATTGCGGCGATTTGCACGTTCACAATCGCGGGGCCGTTGAACGCCATGGCGGCGTCCAGGGCTGGACCCAGTTCCGCCTCATCGGTCACATAATAGCCCGCGCCACCAAAAGCTTCTGCGATACGTTCATAACGCGCATCATAGGAAAGCCCGTGTGGGGGTAACGGCCTTCCCGGCTTTTGATCGGGTACGCCGCCGCCGATACCGCCATTATTGAGAATGATGATTTTGATTGGCATGCCATAGCGCGCGGCGGTTTCAAACTCCATGCCGGAAAACCCGAACGCGCTGTCGCCCTGCACGGCAATGACCGGACGATCGGGATGCACGGCGGCGGCGGCGATGGCGAAGCCCAGCCCGATGCCCATAGTGCCATAGCTGCCCGCATCCAGCCGGGTGCGCGGCTCGAAATTCGGCATTTGTGTGCGGCCAATATCCATAGTGTTGGCACCTTCACCTACAATGATGGCGTTACGCGGAATGCGCGCCACGATGTCCCTGAAGGCGCGATAATAATTCACCGGCGAAGTGTTATCGGCAATCATCGGCGCGACCGTTTCCTGATTGCCTTTTATTTTTGCAGCGATTGCCTGGCGCCATGGCGTTTCTGCCGGATAGAACCATTGCCGCGCCGATAAGGCCTGGTTCAACTGCCCGACAATAGACTTTCCGTCGCCAACAAGCGCCACTTCCGCTGCCCTGTTATTACCAATTTCTTCAGGGCTGATATCCAGTTGCACAACCCGCACATCCTTGGCATAGCGCGGCGGCAGTCCGAAATGCAAAATCCAGTTCAGGCGCGCGCCCAGCAGGAAGATCAGATCGGCTTCCTGCAATGCATGCGAACGCGCACCGCCAACCGACAATGGATGATCATCCGGCACCACGCCTTTGCCCATCGGCGTCGCCAGAAACGGCACCTGGGTACGTTCGATCAATTGGCGCACTTCGTCCTCGGCGCGCGACCAGGCCATGCCCTTGCCAACTATAATCAGCGGGCGTTTGGCGCTTTGCAGGGCATCCAGTGCTGCGTCAATGCTGGCCTGCGGCGCAAGGGTGCGGGGCGATTCGCCGACCGTCGCCGCGACATGCACCGTGTCTTCTTCCACCTCGCCCGTAATTACATCATCGGACATGTCCAGATAAGACGCTCCCGGACGGCCAAATAGGGAGCTGCGGATTGCCTGCTCCACATAAAACGGAATGCGCTCAATTTTTTCCACCGCATGGGCGTATTTGCACAAGGGTGAGGCCAGCATGACCTGGCGTTCTTCCTGAAACGCCCCCATGCCGTTTTGCTCCACCGACGATGCGCCGCCAATCAGGATCATCGGCCAGCAATTGGATTGCGCATTGGCCAGCCCCGCAAGCCCATGCACAACTCCAGGACCAGACACCACCAGACAGGCCTGTGGCCGCCCGGTCATATAGCCCGCTGCCTGCGCCGCATAGCTGGCGGATTGTTCGTTGCGCATGCCAATATAGGTAATGCCTTCACGCTGCGCCGCCATGGCTATCGGGATCACCGGAAATCCTACAATGCCGAACATATATTGTACGCCCTGCTGCTTCAGGGCACGCGCCATAATCGTCGCACCAGAAATTTTTGCCATGTCAGCCCCCTTTTTATTTTTGTTGAATGACGCCTTCACTGCACAATGCGTCCAGCTGCGCCTTGCTCAAGCCAAGCTCTGTTTGCAACACATCGCGGCTGTGCTGTCCCGCCAGCGGCGCCGCCGTGATCTGCACATGCGATTCCGAAAGCCGGATGGGCGAGTGCATCATCATGATTTCGCCATGTTCAGGATGCGGAATTTTCTCGAAAAAATTACGTGCCTTGAGATGCGGATCGTTAAACACTTCCTGCGTGTCAAATGTCGCGCTGCACGGCACACCCGCCGCGCCAAGATGACGCATGACTTCATGCTTGTCACGGGTGGCGGTCCAGGCGCCAATAATGGATTTGAGCTCCGCCGCATTCTGCATGCGTTGCAGGGGCTGCGCAAATTTCGGGTCTTCGGCCAGCTCCGGTCTGCCGATCGCCCGGCACAAATCCTGCCACATGCGCGCCAAAATCACCAGCAGCACCACATAATCATTAGGGCCATCGCCCTTGCAGCGATAAAGCCCGGATGGCGGGATGCTGTCATGGGTGCGGCGCGGGGCGGCGGGGCTTGCCTCGCCCCAATGCTGCGCCGTCTGGGTACGGATGAACATGGTCATGACTTCGTGCATGGACAATTCAATCACCTGCCCTTTGCCGGTGCGCTGCTGCTGCACATAGGCCGCCGTAATGCCCAGCGCTGCATGAATTCCCGTACCTGTATCAGCAAAGGTGCCGCCCGGCGGCATGGGTGGCCCATCCGGCGCGCCAGTCATCGAGAAAACACCTGCCGCCGCCTGGGCCAGCGGATCAAAAGATTTATAATCTGCATACGGACCATCCAGGCCAAACCCCTTGATCCGGGCGTAAATCAGTTTGGGATGCAGCTTGCACAGCACTTCGGGGCCAAGGCCCAGGCGCTCCACCGTTCCCGGCCCCTGATTTTCGATAAACACATCAAAGTTCGGCAGCATTTCAAGCAGCAGCGCAATGCCTTTGGGATTTTTCAGATCGATTGCCAGGCCGCGCTTGTTGGCATTGTAATTCATGAAATACTGGCTGTCTCCCAGCCCATTGCCGAGCAGCTTGCGCGCCACCTCGCCGCCCGGCGGCTCCACCTTCACCACATCGGCACCCAGCCAGGCCAGCATCATGGCGCAGCTTGGACCCGCCTCCCACTGGGTGAATTCAAGCACACGCATGGTTTCCAAAGCGGGCATTGGCGCCTCCATCTGAATGGTTTGGGCCGTGTAGGCCGGGTACGCATCCGCAACTAACGCGCACAGTCTAGCACCCGGGCAGACCATTACGTCCAGTGCTTATTTTTGGCGCTGGTTTAGCTTGCCACCAGCGCCAAAATCAGAACCAGCGCGCACAGGCGGCGATACAGCGCCAGCGCAGTAGAAATATCCACCGCGTTCAGCGCCACCCGGCCCTTGCCAAAATAGGGATCGGGATGCGGCGCGCCGCCGCGCATGCCGGGGCCGCCAAGACGAATATCCAATGCGCCCGCCATGGCGGCTTCCGGCCAGCCTGCATTGGGCGAGGCGTGCTTTTGCGCATCCCGCCACGCAACTTTCAGTGCGTTGAGCGGACGGGCGGGCCCATAAAAAATGGCCGCCACCGCATATAGCAGCGCCGTTAAACGCGAAGGCACAAGATTAAGCAGGTCATCCATTCGCGCCGAGGCCCAGCCGAACTGTAAATGCCGCGCGGATTTATACCCGGCCATGCTGTCGGCTGTATTGACCGCTTTATAAATGGCGATCCCGGGCAGGCCCGCCAGCAGATACCAGAACAGCGGCGCGACAAGACCATCCGACGTATTCTCGCTCAGCGATTCAATTGCGGCGCGGCAGACATCTGTTTCGTCCAGCCGGCTGGTATCGCGTCCGACAATTTTTGACAGTTCGCGCCGTGCGGCCTCTATCCCGTGATCGCGCAAAATATTTCGCACCGCCGCCACATGCTCATGCAGGCTGTGTCCCGCCAGCAAACTTGCCACCAGAATTATTTCCCATATCCAGCTCATCGGCAGCGCTTGCGCAAGCCACAGGCAGGCCCAGCCCCAACCCCCCGCCAGCGCCACAATGCCAAGCAGCATCACCGCACCAGATGTCTTGCGCTGTTCGTCCGTATCGGTTTCACGATTATAGGTGCGATCGGCAAAACTGATAAACGCGCCAATCCATGTTACCGGGTGCCCAATACGCCGGTACAACCATTGCGGATAGCCAAACATATAGTCAAGAATCAGGGCGAAGACTGCTATCATATTGTCCAACTTTTATCATGGTGACGCCACATATGCGATCAACTCCAACCCGGCATGGCGGCGACCTGACCGCGATCCGCAACGCCTTTCCACAGACGCAACAGCCATGGATTGACCTCAGCACCGGCATTAATCCGCAGGCCTATCCTATCCCGGAAATTGACCCGCGCATCTGGCAACACCTGCCTGATACACAATCGCTTGGCAATCTTTATCAGTCGGCGGCGGATTATTACCAGGTTGATGCGACACGGATAACCGCTGCTCCCGGCACCCAGGCGCTTATCCAGTGGCTGCCTTTTTTGCGGGCGCAACAGCATGGCGCGGGCCGCATTGGCGTCGTTGGCCCCACCTATGCGGAACATGCCCTGTGCTGGACCCGTGCGGGACATGACGTCACACAGATTTCGGCGCCCCATATTACAGATGGAAATTTTGATGTGGTTGTGCTGGTCAATCCCAATAATCCGGACGGGCGCATCATGCCCGGCGCGGATCTGATCGGGATGGCGGCGCAACTGGCCGCGCGCGGCGGCTGGCTGGTGCTGGACGAAGCGTTCATGGATTGCGATCCGGATAACAGCTTTTGCCCGCATCTGAACGCACACCTCAATGTGATCATCCTGCGTTCATTCGGGAAATTTTTTGGTCTTGCAGGATTGCGGCTTGGTTTTGCGTTGGGCGCGCCGGAAATGGTTGTAAATATTTCAATGCTGATCGGCCCCTGGCCGGTGAGCGGTATGGCGTGCGCTGTTGGAGCACTGGCGCTGCGGGACCACGCGTGGATCACGCACACCCGTGCGCGGCTTTCACACGCCGTCGAAACACGCGACGCCATACTGGCGCAACGGGGGCTGCACATCATTGGTTCGCACCCCCTGTTCAGCCTGCTGGATACACCTTATGCAGATCAATTATTCACGCATCTGGCGCAACATGGGATTTATGTGCGCCGGTTTGACGCCACACCGCACTGGCTGCGCATCGGCGCATTGCCCGATGATGATGCAAGCGCGCAACGCCTGACCCAATGCCTGCAAAACTGGCGCAGGCCAGAATAGGAAAATTATACGCTTGCAGGAACGATCAGCACCGGACAGGGCGCCGCCGCAACGAAGCGTTCAATATCTTCGCTGGCCGTGAATAGTGTGCCGGGCACAATAATCAGCCCCGCGCTCAGGCCGCGCAAATTTTGCGGCCCTTCATAGTTATGCTCAATGACTATTTCCTGTTGCGTGGTGCGGGCGATTTCCTGCGCCAGACGGACAAGGTTTCCGTTTCCGCTGCCGGGCGGTTCCAGCAGAACAACGGGGCCGCCGATGCGCACCGGGGCCGGGCCTGCGCCACGCCATGGAAAATCGGCGGTGCGCAGCAAAAGCAAGTCCCCCGCCCCCGCCTGCGCGACCAGCGCATGCAATAAATGTCCGCGCACAGTGCGAAAACTATATTGCCTTCGCGTATGTTCGGCCAGCCTGCGCAAGGCATTGTGCATCTGCAGGGCGATAGCGCGCAATTCGCCCTCCATGCTTGTTGCGTCGAGATTGCGGGTCTGACGGCTGGACGACAGGATTTCGGTGGAGAATGGCAACCGCGCCAGATCCAGCAATTCCTGATCCTCGACAAACACACCTGCAAGCTCCACCCCGGCCACCTGGGCGACCTGCGCTGCAAAATTGAGTACGCTGCGGCATTCCATATGATGATTGAAGCCAATCACTAACCGGTTATAAGGCGCCTTATGCGGTGGTTCCGGCGCGCGGCTCATTGGCGTTCTCATGGGCGTTCTCCGGTTTCGCCATCTGCAGATTTGCGCGCCTTGGCAAAGCCGGCAAGACGCGCCGCCACGCGGGCATTAATGCTGCCTTCTGGATAATGTCCATCAGCCTGACGCGCGCCTGCCGGTGTGCCGGTCAACACTTCTATGCCCTGATCAATGCTATCAATGGCATGGATATGAAAACGCCCCTCGCGCACCGCAGCCACGACATCCTGGCGCAGCATCAGATGTTTTACATTGGCGCTGGGGATCAGCACGCCCTGTTGACCGGCCAACCCACGCGCCTTGCAAATATCAAAAAAACCTTCGATTTTTTCATTCACGCCGCCGATGGCCTGCACATCGCCATGCTGATTGACCGAACCGGTAACGGCAAAGCATTGCTGAATGGGAACTTCCGCAATCGCCGATAACAGGCAGTATAGCTCTGCCGATGAGGCGCTGTCCCCGTCCACGCCGCCGTAAGATTGTTCGAACACCAGACTGGCCGTTAGCGCCAACGGGCTGTCCACGCCAAAGCGTTCCCGCAAAAATCCTGACAGGATCAATACGCCTTTGGAATGCAGTGGGCCACCCAGTTCCACTTCGCGTTCAATGTCCAGCACACGGCCCACACCAATGCCGATGCGCGCGGAAATGCGCGTGGGCCGGCCAAAACTTAAATCGCCGATGGACAATACGCTCAGCCCATTGATCTGGCCGATGCGCGCGCCTGCTGTATCAATCAGCACAATATCGCGGGTAATGGATTCCTGGCTTTTTTCGCGGATGCGCCCTATGCGTTCTTCGCGCATATCCACCGCCTGCTGCACATGCGCAGCGGTGATCAATTCCGCCCCCGCCTTGTGCGCCCAGTAGTCCGCCTCGCGCAGCAGATCGGCAATATGCCCCATGTGAATGGATAGTTTTTCCGCATCCGCCGCATGGCGCGCGGCCTGTTCGATCATCCGCGCGACCCCGCCCGGGTCCAGATGGCGCACGGATTCGGCGCGGCAGATGGCCGCCAACTGACCGGCGAAGGCGCGTTCGGATTCGGGCGTCCAATCGACCGTGCTTTCCATCTCCGCCACGGCCTTGAACAGACCCTGAAATTCCGGATCATTCGCCGACAACAGATAATAGGTCAGCGCCTCGCCAAACAGCACCACTTTGGTGCGCAGCGGAATGGGCTCCGGCTCCAGCGAGATGGTGCTGACCATGGAGAACATGTCGGCGGGGGATTCGATGCGCGTTTCACGGTTCCACAAGGCGCGCTTTAGCGTGTCCCAGGCAAAGGGCTGCATCAGCAAAGCGCGGGAATCGATCAGCAGATAACCGCCATTGGCCCGGTGCAATGCACCCGGTTTGATCAGCATGAAATTGGTAATAAGAGCGCCCATCTGCGCAATATGCTCGACCCGCCCGACCAGTTGCTGCACCGTAGGCTTGCCTTCGTCCACCACCGGTGCACCTTTGGTTTGGGAGTTATCAACGATCAGGTTTGCTTCGTAGCGGTGAAACGGGTTTCCCAGCGGATTTTGCGTCATGCCGTCGCCACCCTGCTGCGCGCCGCCAGGCAGTTCCGAGGCTTCCTGCATTTCCTGTGACTGCACAAACATCTGCACATTATTGATGATATCCGCCTGCACCATATCCAGGTAATCACGCACTTCGGATATTTCAGAAAAGGCCGCGCGCTCTTCATCCATGATTTCACGCACGGCAAAATTGGCGAATTCACGGTTAAGTTCGCGCAGGCTTTGACGGCGCTCTTTCTCCAGGCGCGGCATCTGCTCGAAGGTCTGAACCATGCTGCGTTGCAGTTCCTGAATGTCCGCTTCGATCTGCTTGCGTTCGGCCTCTGGCATTGCCTCGAAAATTTCGGGCTTTACCAGTTCGTTGTTACGCACCGGCACCAGGGTAATCCCGGCGGGTGTGCGGACCACACGAATGGATTTTTCCAGCGCGCGCTTTTCCAGAACCTCAAACGCCGCCTGCTGGCGGCCCTGGAATTTTTCGTCAATGGCGTGACGGCGCACACGATATTCCTCGCCTTCAAAAATCGCCGGAAGCGCGGTGCGCAGTTCATCGACCATCTGCGACAGCGCATCGCGAAAGCGCACCCCCTGCCCCGTCGGCAGCTCGATTGCGTTTGGCTTATAGGGTTCTGCAAAATTATACACATAGACCCAGTCACTGGGCGGTGGCTCAGATGCGGCGCGCTGTTCCAGCAATTGGCGCACCAGCGAGCGCTTGCCACTGCCCGGTTCGCCAAGCACAAACAGATTATACCCTTCGCGGACAATATCTGCGCCAAACGCGATGGCGTTGATCGCACGCTCCTGCCCGAACACCTGACCGGGCGCTGCAAGCTTCGCCGTGCTGTCAAACCCCAGGCAGCCGCTTTCGCAACTGCGGCGCAATTCCTCCGCCCGTAACGCGCCCACGCGTCTTTCAGATCTACCGTTTTCTTTTATCATTTAATCATGGTCCCTTACCTCTAACAGTCAGGATATGATCCAGATCAACCTTAACAGCTTATCACTGGCGGGATAAAAAAGCATGCAAACCCCGATCACAGAATTTGTCGAGGCCAACGGCCTGCGCTTTGAAGTGGATATGTGCGGCGGCGGCAAAAAACTGGCGCTGTGCCTGCACGGTTTCCCGGAGCATGCCTATTCCTGGCGGCATCAATTACCGATGCTGGCGGAGATCGGTTATCTGGCCTGGGCGCCGAATTTGCGCGGCTATGGCAATAGTTCGCGGCCTATTGGTGTTGCGAATTACGCCATGCCGCATCTGCTTGCCGATGTGGCCGGACTGATTGACGCCTCCGGAGCAGACGAAGTGATGCTGATCGCGCATGACTGGGGCGGCGTGATTGCCTGGGAATTTGCGCTGCGCAATATCCGGCCACTGAAAAAACTGGTGGTGATGAATATTCCGCATCCCAAAATGTTTGCACGCGGGATACGCACCTGGGCGCAATTCAGGCGATCCTGGTATGTATTTTTCTTTCAGCTTCCCTGGCTGCCGGAATGGGGACTGGCGCGTGATGGCGCAAAGAGCATTGGCGAAGTGTTTCGCGGCATGGCGGTGGACAAATCCCGCTTTCCCGACGAAGTTCTCGACGTTTACAGACGCAATGCGCTGCAACCGGGCACATTGACCGCAATGATCAATTATTACCGCGCCGCCTTTCGCGGTGCGAAGCCCATAGAAGCCCGGGTTCCAGGAAAATTGGACGTGCCGACCCTGATGATCTGGGGCGAACAGGACAGTGCCCTGGGCAAGGAACTGACCTATGGCACCCAAAATCTGGTCAATGACTTCACCATTCATTATCTGCCAGGGGTTTCCCACTGGGTGCAGCAGGAAGCGCCGGAAAAGGTAAACGAAATTCTGCGGGGCTGGCTTGGACGCCAAAGCGCCCCAAAGGTGTGATCCTGGCTTGCGCCGTGGCAAATGTCCCTGTATAACCCCGTTCCTGACCCATCATTACAGTCCATTCTGTGGCCATAGGCCCTGATCGGCGCTGACCGGAGCAAGCTCATGAAAAAGGACATTCACCCCGATTATCACCCCATAACAGTCGTGATGACCGACGGCACCCGCTATCAGACGCGGACAACCTGGGGCAAGGCCGGTGACGAATTGAAGCTGGACATCGACCCCACGACCCATCCCGCCTGGACCGGCGGCACGTCGCGCCTGGTGGATTCCGGCGGCCGGGTTGGCCGTTTCAACAAGAAATTCGGTAATTTCGGCCTGTAATCAGACTGTTCGCTGTATCTTTACGCATTGGTGAAAGTGCGTATTTGTACCAGCGCCTCGTGCTCATAAAAAAGGCCGCGCATCAAGCGCGGCCTTTTTGTTTTGCGTATGCCGGGGAAAGCGGATTACCGCACGCCCAGACGGCGGATGGCGTCCGGCGTATAGCGTTCTTCCGTCAGCTCTTCGGCATTCCAGCTAAGCTGGGGCTCCTGATTGTAGAAGCTGTCGACCAGATAACGGCTGGCGTTAAGATCGTGGGAAACCGCGCCGGCCCGGTCACACACCGGAATTTCATAATAGGTCATTGCGAACTGTTCCTGCGCACGCCACAATTTGCCACGTCCGTCATATTGCGTTGCCTGCACCACAAACCAGCTATCTTCTTCCACCCAGAATTTGCGTTTTGGATAGATATGACGGGTTTCGGGGCGGACATTCGCCTCGAACACATGCGCGCGCTGCAATTCGTAACGCGGCAAATCCTGATTCATATGCCCACCGGGAAGGAGAATATCCTTATACTGAACTTCTTTCTGCGCCAGCTTGTAATTATTGGCGGGCATGTAGGTTTCCTGTCGGCCGATATAGGTCCAGTCGTACCGGTCGGTGGCGCCGTTAAAGCCGCCGAACGCATCCGTGGTCTGCAACCCGTCGCTGTTGGAACCCGGATTATCATAGGCTATATTCGGTGCACGGCGCACACGGCGGGTGCCGGGGCTGTAGACCCATGCCTTGCGCAGGCCCTTGGAAAGGTTGATGGTGTCGTGCACCAGAATCACGTTGCCCGCGCTGCGCGCCGGCGCGATGGTGTTCGAGATGTATTTGAACGCGATGTTGTCAAGCTCCGCGACATCTTTCACCGCAGGATCCGAAAAATTCACATACCCTTCGTTCTGATCCACATAGGTCGTGAAATCGCCGGTGCGGGTTGGCGCCGCAAACACCAGTTGCCGCGTGAACTTGAAGTTACGGAATTTCAGCTTGTGGTTCCACATGATTTCCTGCGGAACGCTGGGGATCGGGAACACTGTGGAACGGATTGCCCCGCTAAAGCCCGAACTATCCGAGTCAATCGCGCTGTTCAGCGCATTGTTCTTCAGCACTTCATACACCGCCGCCGGCTGTGCGCAGGAACGATGCCCCGGATAGACATTCATTTTGTAGGTTTCCGGATAGGCAGCAAGCAAGGACCTCGACGTCTCACTCAGGTTCTTTTCATACTGCGCCATGTTTGCGCCAGTGATGGTGAACAGAATTTTGTCATCCGCATACGGATCAGGATGGCGATCCCCAATCTTGTAGGTGACATTGGCAGGCGGAGATTGCAGCCCGCCGGTCCATGCCGGAATCGTGCCGTCCTTGTTGCCGGACTTCTGCGAGCCCATAGGCGTCAGGTCATTGCCGAGACGGTCCGCCACCTCTGCCGGAACCCCTGCCAATGCCGCTGAAGACACCAGCGTTCCTAACGCAGATGCAAACAGAAACTTCTTCATGATCATGTCGCCCTTCCTTCCTTCGGTTGTTATTAGTCTTTTCACTACAGTCAGTTCACTACAGTCAGCCCTCTGCGATCCGCCCGCACCACGACCTTATTCACAATTCATACTCACCAGACGAATTGAATAACGCGCCGATATTACAGTCATATTCAATATAGTTCCATAACTTACTTTAATTAGAAATGCACGGGAATGCCCTGTCAAGATTTTATTGGACAAATTAATTTTGGCGTGAAAGCGATTTGGTCCTGGGCCAGACAGGTGTTATATTCACGGCGCTATTTCACCAGCCGGGCAAATAACGGGGCGATCAGCCCCGGCAGTTTTTCCGCTGGATAGCGGGCCGGTTCGCTAACCCCGCGCACCCCCAGGCCGATGATCTGATTCAGCAACATATCCGCCAGTTGTGGCGGGTAAGATTCAGAGGCGATCTGCCCGTCCAGCTGGGCCTCGCGCAGCCCCCGCACCAGTATATGCCGCAACTGGTCCGGGAAGACGGCGTGAGCGGTGCTCAGATCGCGTGAACCGGGTAATTCGCCCATAAACGCCACCCATACCTGCCAGGCATGAAGTCTTTCCGGCGTTACCGGCAGGGCCGCAAGCACCGCCGCCTCGACCCGCGCCATGCCAGTATACGTGGCGCTCGCCGCCTCCATTTCGCGGCTGAGAAACCCCGCCGCCTGCTCCAGCGCAGCCAGAAGCAGCCCCTGTTTTTCGGGGAAATAACGGGTCAGAAGCCCTGTCGTTGAATTCATCTCGGCGGAGATGGTGCGCAGACTTGCTGCACTTATACCTTCCCGGCGGATCACCCGCCATGTGGCGGCGATAATCTGCTGACGGCGCTCCTCATCGGATTTATAGCTCGACCTGTTGCTTTTGCCTGGACTTATAGACGATTGCTCCGACATGACAGTTCCTGGCGCGCCGTTAGGGACAAGGATCAGTCTATAATAAATTTCAATCGTTATCAACGAAATAACGATTGAAATTAAAATGGCTATTATATAATTCCGGCCCGCAATCATTGAAAAACATTCGCTATATAAAATGACGAAAAACCTGTTAAGCCGCCCCGCCCTTACGCTGCATTCAATGCACCAGGCGCAGCTTGAAGGGCTTTGACGCACCGGTCAGCGCATTGAACGGGATACGAAAATACGAAACCCCGTTGCTGTCCGCCGGGGGCGCCGCACCGCCTGCCATATTGAATTGCAGGGCCTGAAAATAATGATCGGGCTTGGAAAGGCCGCGGTCGCGCCGGGTGCGATAGGCGACAAAATCCGCCTCCTGCACATCATGCTTGATATGCACGTTTTTCTCCATCTGGAGCGCAATCGTGGTTTCCCAGGCGGGCGAACGGCCCTTATGCTCCGGGTCATGCCCGGAAAAGATGCGAGTTTCCGGCGGCAAGCCATAAAGCGCCCGGATGGAGCGGTACAGTTCAGCCGCATCGCCACCCGGCAAATCAGCCCGCGACGTTCCATTGTCCGGCATCAGCAAGGTGTCGCCGACAAAGGCCGTATCCCCCACCAGAAAGCTCATACAGGCCCTGCTATGCCCCGGCATGGCATAGGCGCGGGCGGGAATATCGCCGATATTGAATCCCGTCCCGTTTTCCAGCAGGCGGTCAAACTGGCTGCCATCACAGGCAAAATCGGGCAGATTGAACAGCCGCGCCAGTTCCGTCTGCACTTCGCAAACCCCTGCCCCGATGGCGATCACGCCGCCCAACGCCGCGCGCACATGGCGCGCGGCGGACAAATGATCTTCGTGCAGATGGGTTTCCAGGATCCAGTCAACAACCAGCCGTTCCTGTTTGACATATTCGATAATGGCGTCCACCGGCCCTGTATCGGTCAGGCAGCCGCCAGCGTCAAAATCCAGCACCGGATCAATCACCGCCGCGCGCTTGGCCTTGTGATCGGACACCACATAACTGACCGTCTTGCTCGGCTCGTGAAAAAAGCCCGTTACGGCAAGCACTTCATCTGACATTTTCTATTCCTCTTAGGCCCAAACTGCTTATTGGCGTGATAAAGCGGTTTTATCGCATGGAAATCAAGCGCGTTAACTTGCCCGATTCCCCCCAATAGGATAGTACTCAGCCGCAAATGAGCAAAGACACAGAATTCCGGCCAAAAGCCCGTAAACCGCGCGGCCTGCGCGATCAGTTCGCAGGCGATGTGCTGGCGCGCCGCCATGCCCTGGACGTGATCCGGGGGGTATATGAAGCCTATGGCTTTGAGCCGCTGGAAACCTCCGCGTTTGAATATGCCGATGCGCTGGGCAAGTTTCTGCCTGATGCGGACCGCCCCAATGAAGGGGTGTTCGCGCTGCAGGATGATGATGAACAGTGGCTGGCGCTGCGCTATGACCTGACGGCGCCGCTGGCGCGGCTGGCGGCGGAACATTTCGACGCCCTGCCCAAGCCGTTCCGGCGCTATCAGTTTGGTCCGGTATGGCGCAATGAAAAGCCGGGGCCAGGGCGGTTCCGCGAATTTTTTCAGTTTGATGTGGATACGGTGGGCGCGGCCACCATGGCGGCGGATGCCGAACTGTGCATGGTGCTGGCCGATGCGCTGGAGGCGCTGGGCATTGCGCGGGGCGATTACCGGGTGCGGGTGAATAACCGCAAAATTCTGACCGGCGTTCTGGAAACCATCAGGGCCGATGACGCCCATAGCAGGCTGATCATCCTGCGCGCTATCGACAAGCTCGACCGGCTGGGCATGGAGGGCGTGCGGTTGCTGCTCGGTCCTGGGCGTGAGGATGAATCGGGCGACTTCACCAAAGGCGCAAACCTTGCGCCGGAACAGATTGCCCGTGTCACCGGCTTTCTGGCGGCGGGTGACGCGGACCGCGCCAAAGTATGCGCGAGCCTGCGTGAACTGGTGGGCGATAGCGCCATCGGGCTGGAAGGCGTGGCGGAGCTGCAAGAGATTGACGCATTACTGAATGCGGGCGGCTTTGGCCCCGATCAGGTGGTGTTCGACCCCAGCGTGGTGCGCGGGCTGGATTATTACACCGGCCCGGTGATCGAAGCCGAACTGACCTTTGAAGTGCATGATGAAACCGGCCGCAAGGTGCAGTTCGGATCGGTGGCGGGCGGCGGGCGCTATGATGATCTGGTGCAGCGCTTCAAGGGTGTGCTGGTCCCGGCCACCGGGGTTTCCATTGGCGTTGACCGGCTGCTGGCGGCGCTGAAATTATTACACGGCGCAGCGCCCGCGCCCAAAGGCCCGGTGGTGGTGCTGACGCTGGATAAAACCCGCAGCGCCGAGTATCAGTCCATGGTCAGCGAACTGCGCCGCGCCGGCATCCGGGCGGAACTCTATCTCGGCGCCAGCGGCATGCGCGCCCAGGTGAAATATGCCGACAAACGCAACGCGCCGGTCGCCGTAATCGCAGGCGGCGACGAATTCGCCGCCGGTGAGGTCACCCTGAAAGATCTGGTGCTGGGCGATCAACTGTCCAAAGACATCAAAGACAACACCGCCTGGCGCGAAGACCAGCCCGCGCAGCAATCCGTGCCGCGCGAAAATCTGGTGGCGGCGGTGCGCGAAATTCTGGCGCGCGAACATCACCGGGGATAGCGCTGCTCGATTAAGCTACTGCGCCACCCGCCCACTGCGTCATCGCTGTATAGGTCATGTAATTCACTGACAAGAAACCTGGGTTAAGTGGAGGTTCGAAGACTTAAAAAGATTGTCATCCCGCACTTGATGCGGGATCCAGGGGACCACAAATGAAGGCCTGAGTTTGGGGAGCCATGGATCCCGCATCAAGTGCGGGATGACAGCTTTGTTTTAAGCCGGTTAACACCACCAACCTGTCAGCGAATTGTCTGGCTCTTACAATCGCGAGCCAGTGCTACACAGTGTGCCGTTATAGCGGCCGCTTTATCAGTGTTATGAGGGCTGTTCACAGTTTCTCTTTTACAAAATCAATCTGGTCGTGAACAAACAGCTGAATCAGGCCAGATGCAGCAACAACGTGAATCATGTGCCCGCGAGCGCTTGACTGTGTAATGCACTCGAAGGCATGCATCAACAAGGTGGCTGCTGGATTACCGCTACTTGATTTACTCGGATCAAAGAGCAAAGGTAGCATGCTGTTGTACTCAGCGTAACGGCCTTGATACTCCTTCACCGCTTCACCGAATGAAATTTTCTCTTTTGATGATGGGATGCTTTTCATAAGGATGTTTCGTGTTAAGCAATCGCAAATAGACGTAGGTCATCACGGCAGCGGCAAAATAGGTGATTTCCAATCTGCGAATGGTTGAGTCCTCGCAGCCGATAGCTTCCCGGAATAGCCGATACAAGATAGACTGCCCGCCGATGGTTTGGTTGGTCAGAGCATCGGCAACATCCAGCCTTTTGCGCTTGAAGAAATCAAACATGAGCAAGCCCCAACATATCGCCTGTTCTCGAATCTAAAGAAGGAATAAAGGGGACGCTTTGAGGCATCCCCGCTTTCACCGAGTGCGCAAAATTCTCGCCTGCGCGAATCACCGAATTTAACACGGCAATCCCCCTCACGCAGCATCCGCCGGCTTCACCCGCTGCGCAATGCTCTCGCCACGTTCCTGCTCCACCACGGCGATGTCATGCTGGCTTTGCAGATTAATCCAGAACTGCGGGCCGTTGCCAAAGTAACGGCCCAGCCGTACGGCGGTGTCCGCAGTGATGGAACGGCGGCCATTGAGAATATCCGTGATGCGGCCCGAAGGAACGCCCAGATCGAGCGCCAGACGGTTGGCGCTGAGACTGCGCGCCTCAAGCTCGCGCCGCAACAACCGGCCTGGGAGTGCAATCGGGGACATGGTTTTATCCTCTGTGGTAGTCGACGATCTCGACGTTAAAAGCATCGCCCTTGCGGAATTCAAAGCAAATCCGCCAAGGCCCGTTTATGGTCATCGCCCATTGACCCTTGCGGTCACCACTCAGCTTGTGCAGCCCAACACTCTTAAGCGGGCTCAAATCCTGAAGCGTCTCGGCTATGTTCAGGGCCAAAAGCAGGTCTATAGCGGCGTCAAAGTCCAGGCTCCGGAACCGGTTAGGCCTCTCGTCCTCCCAGACTTTGCGGCTTTGGCTATTGCGCCATGAACGTATCACGGCAAAAACGTACTACGAAAGGAGGTGAATTGCAAGGGAAATCCCACCACTCTCCGGGACCACCCTACCGCCCCACAAATTTCGCAGGGCGGCGCTCGGCCGTCGCCTTGATGCCTTCTTTCATGTCTTCGGTGCCCTGCAGTTTGTTCTGTTCGAGCAATTCGCGCGCGGTGGCGGCGCGCACACGCTCGGCCAGGCCCATGCGTACGGTTTCACGCACCGCCATCACCGCAAGCGGGGCGGCGGACGCCAGTTCCAGCGCCATTTCACGCGCAGCGGCGCGCACCTGGGGGGCGGGAACCAGACGGTCGATCATGCCCATCTCCAGCGCCTCTTCGGCCTTTACGCGGCGGCCGGTATACATCATGTGCCAGGCCTTCTGCTGGCCCACCAGCGCGACAAGCGTATGGGTCAGGCCAAAGCCCGGATGAAAACCCAACTGGGTGAAATTGGCGGCAAAGCGCGCCTCGGGACAGGCGACGCGGAAATCCGGCACCAGACACAGGCCAAGACCGCCGCCGATGGCCGCGCCATTCACCGCGCCGACGATTGGCTTCTTGTTGGTGAACAGACGCACCGCCTGATCATAGAGCGGGCTGCCGCTGGGGCTTTCCACCTTGGCCGACAGCCCTTCGGCGCGTGCGCCGCTGGCGAAATTCGCGCCGGCGCAGAACGCCCGGCCAGCGGACGCCAGCACGATGGCGCGGCATTTGGGCTCCTTGTCCAGATCGGCGAAGCAATCCGCCAGTGATGTCAGCATTTCCAGATCGAAGAAATTCAGATCGCCATTCTGCATTTCGACGGTGGCGATATAATCATCGGCCAGATCAACTTCGATCAGCGTGTAATTTCCAAACTTCGCCATTTCGGCCTCCCCTGTTTTTTATGATGTGTTGGGGGATGCTAGAGCATTCCGCGCCCCTATTCAAACACCCGTGTCGCCTTGGGGCGGATATACAGCGTATCGCCTTTTTTGACATTCAGTTCATCAACCACGGTTTTGGGCACTTCGGCCTGCAAAATTGCGCCGCTGGGGCGCAGCAGCTCCAGCTTCACCAGCGCGCTGGCCGGGTTGACATGAGTCACCAGAGCGGTGACATATTCTTCGCCGTCCAGCACCTTGCTGACAAAAATTTCGTGCGGGCGGGTAAATAATTTTACCGCCACCGCATTGTCCGGCCTGCGGATGGTTTTTTTCCTTTTGACCAGAACGGGAGCGGTTTTTTCCGGCAGCAGGCCCGGCACAACCTTGTTCACCACGTGACTGATTTCGGGATAACGCCCAAGCCAGCCTGACGTATTACTGCTCTGTAAAACGGTCTCTTCGGGGATTTCCACAATATCGGTTTCCGCCAGATGGACCTTGCCGTTTTCATCTTTCCAGCCATCGAACTCATTATAATTTCCAAGAAAGTCGTACACAAAACCATTGATGGGATGATGATAGACCTGTTCGGGGGTACCCACCTGTTCGATGCGGCCATTGCTCATCACCACCACCCGGTCGGCCACTTCCATGGCTTCTTCCTGATCATGGGTCACGAAGATGCTGGTGATGTGAATATCGTCATGCAGCCGGCGCATCCAGCGGCGCAGTTCCTTGCGCACCTTGGCGTCAAGCGCGCCAAACGGTTCGTCCAGCAGCAGCACCTTGGGCTCCACCGCCAAAGCCCGCGCCAACGCCACACGCTGGCGCTGACCACCCGACAGCTGACTTGGGTAACGGTCATGGAACGCCTCCAGATGGATAAGCTCCAGCAGCTCCATCACCTTGCGGCGGATTTCGGCATCGGATGGGCGCAGCAGTTTTGGACGCACACTTAAACCAAACGCCACGTTCTGAAACACAGTCATATGCTTGAACAGCGCATAGTGCTGAAATACAAAACCTACATTGCGCTCTTTCGCGTTTTTGGTCTGCTGTTCCTGCCCGTCCAGAATCACGGAACCGGAATCGGCAAATTCCAGACCTGCAATAATGCGCAGCAACGTCGTTTTGCCCGAACCCGACGGGCCGAGCAGCGCGATCAGTTCACCCGATTTGATATCGAGGCTGACATTGTGGAGCGCGACAAAATCATTCTTGAAGCGCTTGGAGATATCGTTGACCTGAATGCCCATAGGTGTACGCGCCTGTTCTAGTGCCGGTTGGTGGGGCTGCTGAATCTGCTTTCAAGCAGGGTTTTCAGCAGCAGTGTAATCAGCGCAAGGAGTGTCAGAATGGAAGCCACCGCAAAGGCCGCAACAAAATTATATTCATTGTACAGAATTTCCACATGCAGCGGAATGGTGTTGGTTTCGCCCTTGATATGCCCCGACACAACCGAAACCGCGCCAAATTCACCCATCGCGCGGGCATTGCATAACAGCACCCCATACAACAGGCCCCATCTGATATTCGGCAATGTCACACGGAAAAATAGCTGCCAGCCGGTGGCGCCCAGCAGGATTGCCGCTTCTTCTTCTTCGGTTCCCTGTTCCTGCATCAGGGGAATCAATTCCCGCGCCACAAAGGGGAAGGTGACAAAGATTGTCGCAATAATCAAACCCGGCACGGCAAAGACAATCTGCACGTCATTATCGCGCAGCCATTCTCCGAAAACACTATTGGCTCCAAACAGCAGCACATAGATCAACCCTGAAATAACAGGCGACACGGAAAATGGCAGATCAATCAGGGTAATTAGTAATTGCTTGCCATAAAAATCGAATTTGGTGATGGCCCAACTGGCAATGACGCCGAATACAAGGTTGAGCGGCACCGCAACAGCGGCCACGATCAATGTTAACCGGATTGCAGCAACCGCATATTCCGCCTGGAGACTGTCGGCATAGGCCGAAAATCCTTTGCGAAACGCTTCTGCAAACACAGCGGCTACCGGAAGCCCGATCAGCGCGGCAATAAAAACAACCGAAGTGCCGATCAGCGCGAACCTGAACCATGGGGGGCCCGCAATTGGCGATTTTTGTTTCGTTGAGATGTTATTCATCGCGTCTTCTCCGGCTCCAGGCCTGAAGCAGGTTGATTGCAAACAGCATCAGGAATGACGCCAGCAGCATCACCACCGCAATGGATGTGGCGCCGGTATAATCATATTGCTCCAGCTTGGTAATGATGATCAGCGGAATGATTTCAGAAACACCGGGCATGTTGCCGGCAATGAAAATCACCGAACCATATTCCCCCAGCGCGCGCGCCAGCGCCATGGCGAATCCGGTCATCAGCGCCGGCGTCAGTTCCGGCAATATCACGCGATAAAAGGTTTGCCAGCGGGTCGCGCCCAGGCTGACAGCCGCTTCTTCATATTCGCGGTTCATGTCTTCCAGCACAGGCTGCACGGTGCGCACCACAAAAGGCAGGCCGATAAACACCAGCGCAATGGTGATGCCAAGCGGCGTAAAGGCAATTTTGACGCCCAGCGGTTCGAAATAACGGCCAATCCAGCCCTGTGGCGCATACAGCGCCGTCAGCGCAATGCCCGCAACAGCGGTCGGCAGGGCAAAGGGCAGGTCCACCATCGCATCCATGATCCGCTTGCCAGGAAATTTATACCGCACCAATACCCAGGTGACGATCAGTCCAAAAAATACATTGATAAAGGCGGCGGCAAAAGACGCTCCGAAACTGATGCGATAGGCGCTCAGCACCCGCGCCGACGTCACCGTTTTCCAGAATTCGGCAAAACTGACCCCTGCTGTTGTGATGAACAGCCCTGACAGCGGGATCAGCACGATCAGCCCAAGATAAGTGAGTGTGATCCCGAGCGTAATACCAAAGCCCGGTATAACGCTCGGTTCCCTGAATTTTTTCATGCCTGCCACTATACCCATTATGTGGAAATCTTATTGCGCATAGATCTGATCAAAAATACCGTCATCGGCAAAATGCTTTGCCTGCGCCGCGTCCCATCCGCCAAACGCATCAATACGCAAAAGTTTCAGTTTGGCAAACCGGTCCGCATTTTTTGCCGCAATCTCAGGATCACTTGGCCGGTAGTAAAAACTGGCCGCCAGTTCCTGCGCCTCTTTCGAATACAGATGTTCCAGATAGGCGCGCGCCACATCCTGCGTTCCATGCTTTGCGGCATTTTTTTCAACCAGTGCAACCGTTGGTTCGGCCAGCATGCTAAGCGAAGGGATCACAATATCAAACTGCCCCTGGCCAAATTCGGATTCCGCGAGATAGGCCTCGTTCTCCCACGCCAGCAACACGTCGCCGATGCCGCGCTGCACGAATGTTGTCGTGGATGCGCGCGCGCCCGCATCAAGCACCGGCACATTTTTATAGAGTTTCGTCACAAATTGCTGCGCCTTTTCCGCGCTGCCATATTTGTTCAGGGCGTATCCCCAGGCCGCCATATAGCTCCAGCGGGCGGCGCCGGAAATTTTTGGATTTGGGGTAATCACCGCGACGCCTTCACGCACCAGATCATCCCAATCCCGGATCTGCTTTGGATTGTCCTTGCGCACCAGGAAGACAATCGTGGAGGTATAGGGCGCGCTGTTATTTGGCAGTTTCTGCTGCCAGTCCGGCGGCAACAATTTTCGGCCCTTCTGCGCAATCGCATCCACATCATAGGCCAGTGCAAGCGTCACCACATCCGCGCGCAAACCTTCAATGACCGAACGCGCCTGTTTGCCAGATCCGCCATGGGACTGACGCACCGTGACCTCCTGACCGGTTTTGTCCAGCCAGTATCTGGCGAACAGGACATTATACTTTTCATAAAATTCACGGGTCGGATCATAGGAGACATTGAGCAGCTGAATGGCGTCCGCCGCCCGCACGGATGCAGGCAGTAAAACCATTAAGGCCGCAACAAGCCCCACGATGAATTTGCTCATCGATACATTCCTCTCCAACCTGATTGAATTTACATGCCTGGCAGAATTTATGTTTCTACAATTATTATATGTTATAAAAGCTAATATCCACAAGGTTATGCGGAATTCGGGAAACTACCGTATTTTCAGGAACAATTTCAACACTTCTTCGAACATGCTGGAAGGAAAACGCCAAATAGGCTAACACCGCCGCATTATTGACTGGCTCTAAAGGGAAAAAACCGCATGCCGTCACTTGTAATGATCCGCCATGGCCAGAGCCAATGGAATCTGGAAAACCGCTTTACCGGCTGGCATGACGTGCCCCTGACCGATCAGGGTGTGGCCGAAGCGCGCAAGGCCGGGCAATTGCTGCGGGCGGGCGGCTATCGCTTTGACCGGGCCTATACATCGGTTTTGCAACGGGCCATCCGCACCCTATGGATTGTACTGGAGGAAATGGAACTGGTGTGGGTGCCGGAAATCAAGGCCTGGGAACTGAACGAGCGCCATTACGGCGCGCTACAGGGCCTGAACAAGGCCGAGACCGCCGCCCAACATGGCGAGGCGCAACTGCATATCTGGCGGCGCAGTTTTGACACGCCGCCGCCGCCGCTGGCCGGGGATGACGCGCGCCATCCCAGATTTGATCCACGTTACAAGGGCCTGAAACCCGCGCAGTTACCGGGCACCGAATCGCTGAAAAGCACGCTGGACCGGGTGCTGCCCTACTGGCAAACCGAGATTGCGCCGCATTTGCTGGCCGGTGAAAATCTGATCATCGCCGCGCATGGCAACAGCCTGCGCGCCCTGTGCAAGCATCTGCTGAAGATCAGCGACGAGGATATCGTGCATCTGGAAATCCCCACTGGCAATCCGCTGGCGTTTGAGCTGAACAATGATCTGTCCGTCAAAACCTGCCGCTATCTGGATGCCGCACGGGCGGAGAAAATCCCCCTCTAGCCGTGTCTGGACGGGGGCGCTAAACTGCTGCGAATGCAGGGGAGAGCGGACCATGAGTGTTGATCAGTTGCGGGATTTACTTGGCACGAGCAAGCGCGCCGTGGTTTTCACCGGGGCGGGCATCAGCACAGAATCCGGCATTCCGGATTTTCGCAGTCCGGGCAGCGGGTTGTGGACCAAATACAAGCCGATTTATTTTGATGATTTCGTCAATTCCGAAGACATGCGGCGCGAAAGCTGGCGGCGTAAATTCGCCATGGAAAGCGTGCTGGAAAGCGCCAGACCCAATCGCGGGCATCTGGCGGTGGCGCAACTGGTGCGGCGCGGGCTGGTGTCGCATATCATCACCCAGAACATCGATAATCTGCACCAGGATTCCGGCGTGCCCGATGAGCGGGTGATCGAACTCCACGGCAATAATTCTTATGCACGCTGCCTTGGCTGTCACGAACGCTATGAAATCGATCCGATCCGCGAGGCGTTTGCCCGCGATGAAACCCTGCCCATCTGCGACCAGTGCGGCGGCATGATCAAGACTGCAACAATTTCATTTGGCCAGTCCATGCCGGAACATGAAATGCGCCGCGCACAGGACGCCGCGCTGGCATGCGACCTGATGCTGGTGGCCGGATCGTCTCTGGTGGTATTCCCGGCGGCGGGCTTTCCGGCCATGGCCAAACAGAATGGGGCGAAACTGGTAATCGTCAATCGCGAACCTACGGACCTGGATGATCTGGCCGATCTGGTGTTGAATGCAGAATTGGGTCCGACGTTAGGGGCGGCTGTTGGATTGAACTAAATTCTGATATTCCGACATGGCCTGCGGCGTATCCAGATCAAGCAGGACGGCCGCATCGTCCATCGCCACTTCGCAGACCTGTTCGCTATATTCGCCGATCAGATGCTTCGCGCCCGCATCGCCCGCGACCGCCATCATTTCCGCAAAGAACTGCGCGCCGAATAAAACCGGATTGCCGCGTTTGCCCTGATAGGCAGGCACACAGATCGCGCGACCCTCCACCGGGTCAAAGGCCGCGATCAGTTTTTGCAGATGCGCGGCGCGCACATCCGGCATGTCGCCCAGGCAGATCAGCACCCCATCCACATCCCGCGGCAACGCCCCTAATCCCGCGCGCAGGGAACCGCTCAGGCCATGCCCATAATCGGGATTATGCGTGAAGGAAACTTTTTTGTCTGAAAGCGCCGCGCGTACCGCTTCGGCCTCATGCCCCGTAACGACGATGCAGGGATCAAGCCCCGCCGCCACGATCTGACCGGCCACCCGTGCAATCATATGCTGGCCATCTATCCGGATCAGCAGCTTGTTTTCCTGCCCCATGCGCGAGGAGCGGCCCGCCGCCAGAACCAGTGCGGCGATGCGCGGCGCCTTGCGCATATGTGGCGCGCGGCCCGCACGCGGTTGCGGGCGTGTGGGAATTTCCTTCAGCAAGCCGCCCGCACCCATGCGCATAATATCAGTTGGCGCAACCGGCACATCCGCCATCAGCCGTTGCAGCACCCAGTCAAACCCATTGAGTTTTGGCGATCGCGCGCAACTGGGCAGGCCAACCACCGGCACATCAGCCACCCGGCCCAAGAGCAGCAAATTGCCGGGATCAACGGGCATGCCGACATGCAGCACTTCGCCGCCTGCCGCCTCTATCCCCGCCGGGATCACATCGCGGCGATCCACAATGGCCGACGCACCAAAGATGAATACCGGCGAACAGCCTGCATCAATCAGTTCCCGGATTGTTGTGGCGAGTTCATCCGCATGATGCGGACAGCGCCGCTCCAGCACCGGATTATCGCCCATATGCACAAGGCGGCCCGATAGCGCCTGCAAATTTTTATCCAGCAGGCTTTTCTTGCCACCCGGCAGCAGGGTGGAGACAAGCCCGACCATCCGCCCGCGCCACGGCGCGATCTGCACCAGCGGATTTTTCAGCAGCGCCAGCGCCTGATCAAGTTTTTCGCGTGGCGTGGCGAACGGAATGATCTTGATGGTCGCTATCATCTGGCCTTTTTCAACCGGTTCATGGGGCGGAACGGTGGCGATGGTGATACTTTCATCGATCAGATTGATCTGATCAACCCGCGCGCGGTCAAGGACGCTAAGCCCATCCCTCGCAGCAAACAGATTTGCGCGCCCGGTAAACGCCGCGCCACACGTGATGTTATCGCCCGCACAGGCCCGCGCCAGCATATTTGCGGCGCTATCTTCGTCCACATCACCCGTTTCCAGTTTGGCGGCGATAACACTGTTAACGCCAGCCGCATTCAGACCGGCAATATCGCGCGCCGACAACACCCGCCCCTTCTTAAACACCAGCCCGCCAGTGCGCATGGAATGCGCCAGAATGGCGCCTTCGGCCTGCGCCAGCGGAAGATCGCCGAAAATCATGACACCACGCCGCCGCGCAAGGTGGAGGTCAGTTGCGCCAATATGGAGATGGCGATTTCCGCAGGGCTTTTTGCGCCAATGGCCAATCCGACTGGCCCATGAATGCGCGCCAATGCCGCGTCATCAAACCCCGCCAGACGCAACCGTTCCAGCCGCGCCGCATGGGTTTTTTTGCTGCCCAGACAGCCGATATAAAAACTGTCACTGTTCAGCGCCGTGCTCAGCGCCGCATCATCCAGTTTCGGATCGTGGGTCAGCGTGACAATGGCCGTGCGCGCATCGGGCTTGAGTTCGGCAACGCCCGCATCGGGCCATTCGGTCAGCAAGGTGACGCCGGGAAAGCGTTCTTGCGTTGCAAATGCGCGGCGCGGATCGATGATCGTCACATCATATCCGGCGAGTGCAGCCATACGCGCCAGCGGTTGGGCAATATGCACCGCGCCCGCAATCAGCAGGCGCAGCGGCGGGTTAAAAACATTGATGAATACTTCGCCTTCCGGCGTTTCCACCGTGCGGGCCCTGTCCTCGCGCAAGGCGATGCGGGCCTGTTGCGCAAGTTCGGTCTTTGCTTCATCAGAAAGATACAGCAACTGTTCCGTACCCGTTGCAAGGTTAGTGGCCAGCGCCACCGCCCGCTTGTTCGCGCAATCGCGTAATAACTGATCGAGAATTTTCTGCTTCATTTAGATTGTTCCATAATCCAATACACAAAATGTCATTGCGAGGAGCGACGCGATGCGGCAATCCACCAAGCCTTCGCAAGAAGGCTACGGCTGGCAAAGGAGCAACAAACACAGGCCTTTGCGTGAGGCTCTGGATTGCTTCACTTCGTTCGCAATGACGAAACGGGAACTGCCGTTCAATCGTCATAAATCAGTCCACACGCTCGACAAAGACTTTGATCTTGCCGCCACAGGCCAGTCCCACTTCCCAGGCCTGGCTGTTGCTGACGCCAAATTCCAGCAATTTCGGTTTGCCCGACAGAATAATATCCTGCGCCTCCACGACGACCGCGCCCTCGATGCAACCGCCCGAAACGGACCCCACAAAACGCCCATCCGCATGCACCGCCAACTGGCTGCCCGCCGGGCGCGGGGCCGATCCCCAGGTGGCGGTCACGGTGGCAAGGGCAACCCCAGCGCCCTCTGCCCGCCACAATGCGGCCTGCTCCAGAACCCTGTCATGGTCTTCCATCATCCCACCCTCAATTCACTGCGGAAATTTTCCCGAAATTTCTCAATGCCAAAACCTGTTTGCGGGCGGCTCAGCGCACCGGCCAGCGCCAGCAGACTATCAAGATTATGGCTTGCGCGAAACTCATCCACATGCGGCAAAATCGCCCGCACCCCCATGGATTTGGGGGCGAAAGCCTCATAGCGCAAGAGCGGATTAAGCCAGATCAGGCGGCGGCAGCTTTTATGCAACCGCTCAATCTCCGGACCAATGCCAGCGGCGGCATCCCGGTCCAGCCCATCGGAAATCAGGATCACCACCGGCCCCTGCGCCATGACGCGGCGCGACCAGCGCACATTGAATTCGCGCAGGCAATGGCCGATGCGCGTGCCGCCATCCCAATCGGCCACTATTTCCGTAACGCGCCGCATCGCGTCATCCACGTCACGTTCGCGCAACAGATGCGAAATATTGGTCAGCCGCGTGCCAAACACAAAACTGTATACCCTGTCCTGCTCCCGCGTGATGGCATGCATGAAATGCAGCAGCATGCGGCTATAGCGGCTCATGGAACCGGAAATATCGCATAACAGCACCAGCGGCGGATGGCGGCGGCGGGGCCGTTTATAGTGCAGACGGAGCGCGCCCCCCTGTCGCAGGCTTTGCCGCAGGGTGGCGTGCATATCCACCCGGCCGCCGTTTGATCCAGAGCGAAAACGCCGTGTACGGATATTTTGAATTGGCAGGCGCAGTTTCTGGATGGCCTGTCTGGCTTGGCTCAGTTCCTCAAGGCTCATCTGCTCAAAATCTTTTTTGCGCAACAGTTCCTGATCGGAAAAGGTCAGGGCCGCGTCGAATTCCACATCCGGCTCACCGGCCTGCGGCTGATCGCCCGTCTGCGGCAGCATCGCCTCGGCCAGGCGGCGCGGCGTTTTTTCTGTCCGTGGCGGCGCTGGCGCGCTGATAGATGGCAACATCAGCGCCATGGCTTTGTTCAGCAAGTCCGGATCGCGCCAGAACAGACGAAACGCCTGCTCAAACAAGGGCTGATCGCTGTGTTTGGATACAAACACAGCATGCAGCGCCCAGTAAAAATCCTCACGCTGTTGCAGCCCCACCGCCTCAACCGCTGTCAGCGCATCCAGCGTCCGGTCCGGACCAACCGCCATGCCACTGGCGCGCAGAAGCCGTGCAAAATGCATGATATTGGTGGCGAGCTTGCCCTGGGCTTGCATCTATTTTGCAGCAACCTTCTCTGTGCGGATTTGTTCCAGAATTTTCTCCGCTTCGCCGCCCTGAATACGGGCAATGTCGTCCTGATATTTCAGAAGCACCCCCAGCGTGTCATTGATGGTTTGCGGATCGAGTGTAATTTTGTCCAGCGCGGTCAGCGCATTGGCCCAGTCAATCGATTCCGCCACGCCAGGCGATTTGAACAGATCACGCTTGCGCAATTCCTGTACAAAACGCACGACCTCGGCGGACAGCCGCGCATTCGCCCCTGGCGCCCTGGCATGCAGAATTTCCAGCTCGCGCGCCGCATCCGGGTAATCGATCCAGTGATACAGGCAGCGGCGCTTCAGCGCGTCATGAATTTCGCGTGTGCGGTTGGATGTCAGAATCACAATCGGCGGATGGGCAGCGCGCACCGTGCCAACTTCCGGCACCGAAACCTGATAATCCGACAGCACCTCCAGCAGATAGGCCTCGAACGGCTCGTCGGCGCGGTCGATTTCATCAATCAGCAGCACCGGCGGCCCGGCAATATCCGGCTCCAGCGCCTGCAATATCGGCCGCTTGATCATGAACCGTTCGGAAAATATATCGGTCCCCAGCGCGCGCCGGTCCTGCACCCCTTCGGCCTCGGCCAGGCGAATTTCGATCATCTGGGCGGCGTAATTCCATTCATAGACGGCGCTGGCCGTGTCCAGCCCCTCATAGCATTGCAGCCGCAACAGCCGCCGCCCCAGCGCCGCCGCCAGAACCTTGGCGATCTCGGTCTTGCCAACGCCCGCCTCACCCTCCAGAAACAGCGGCCGCCCCAGCTTAAGCGCCAGAAACAGCACCGTCGCCAGCGGGCGGCCGGCAATGTAGCCGCCGGAGTGCAGCAGCTTGAGTGTATCGTCGATGGATGCCGGAATGGGATATGTCATGGAACCAGAATAAGCCATTGGGCGGCTTGACGATAGTGGTCCTTTAACCGGTTACAGGCATCTTGCCTGTTGACGATTGTGCGCGTATGTTCCGCCAACAATCACCAAAACGCCGGCTTAGCTCAGTTGGTAGAGCACCTGATTTGTAATCAGGGGGTCACGAGTTCGAATCTTGTAGCCGGCACCAATTAGAGGTCATTTTGGACCTCATGCCCCAAAATGACCTCAAGAAATTGCAGGCCATAGCGTTGCAGTTTCATTTCTCCGACGCCGCTGATCAGCCGCAGCGTCTCGGGCGAGCGGGGTTTGTGACTGGCCATTTCAACCAGGGTCTTGTCGTGGAAAATTACATAGGGCGGCACGTTCTGCGCGCGGGCAAGCTCCGTGCGCTTTGTCTTTAGCGCGTCTAGCAGCGACTGGTCCTTGACAGGCACGGCAGTGACAGGTTTGGATGCGGCCTGACGGGCTGGTTTGCGTGCAGGTGCGGCTGGTTTGCGCAGCCACAATTCTTCCCGGTTTTCGAGAAACGCCTGCCCCTGCGGCGTGATCCTAAGGCCGCCATGTTCGGAGATTTCAACCGATAACAGATTCTGCGCGACAAGTTGCCGGAAGATGCTTTGCCAGTCATTTTTGCTGTGTTCACCGCCAATGCCAAAGGTGCTGATTTTGTCGTGGGCAAAACTTTCCACACGCGCACTGTTTTTGCCCAGCAGGATATCGATCAGATAATTCACCCCAAAACGCTGGCCGGTGCGCCACACACAGGAAATTGCTTTTTGCGCGGCAATCGTGCCGTCGAAACGTTCAGGCGGATTTTGGCACGTATCGCAATAATTGCAGGGCGCAGACGCATCACCGAAATAATCCAGCATGACCTGCCGCCTGCACCGCGCCGCCTCGCACAGGCCCAGCAGCGCGCTGAGTTTTTGATGCTCGATGCGTTTCTGAATTTCCGGCGCGCCGCCGGTGTCAATAAAGCTGCGCTGCATGGCCGCGTCATTCATGCCGTAAAACATCATTGCGTTCGCAGGCAGGCCATCACGTCCGGCGCGGCCGGTTTCCTGATAATAGGCCTCGATATTTTTGGGAATGGTCATGTGCGCGACAAAGCGCACATCCGGCTTGTCAATGCCCATGCCGAACGCAATCGTCGCCACCATGATGATGGCGTCTTCGCGCAGAAACTTCTGCTGGTTGCGGGCGCGCGCCTTACCCGTCATGCCCGCGTGATAGGGCAGCGCGAGAAAACCTTCCGTACACAGCCATTCCGCTGTTTCCTCCACAGCCTTGCGCGACAGGCAATAGACGATGCCGCTATCACCCGGATGATTTTCCCGGATAAACCGCAAGAGCTGCTGCTTGGGATTATCCTTGATCGCAATGCTGTAATGAATATTCGGCCGGTCGAACCCGCCCAGAAACGTTCTGCCATCCTTCAAATGCAGCCGGTCGATAATGTCCTTGCGGGTCGGCGCATCGGCGGTGGCGGTCAGCGCCACACGCGGCACATTTGGAAAGCGTTCGGCCAGCAGTGAAAGCTGTACATAATGCGGCCTGAAATCATGCCCCCATTGCGAAACGCAATGCGCCTCGTCAATCGCAAACAGCGCGATGGGCGATTGCGACAGCACATTCAGAAAATCATCCGTCAGCAGCCGTTCGGGCGCCACATACACCATATCCACCGCGCCCTTGCGAATGGCGGCGATGGTTTGCGAAATATGCCCGACCGTCATGCTGGAATTGATCGCCGCCGCCCGGATGCCAAGCTGCTGTAACGCCGCCACCTGATCCTGCATCAGCGCAATCAGCGGCGAAATGATAATGCCCACACCATCCCGGCACAACGCCGGGATCTGATAACATAGCGACTTGCCACTGCCCGTCGGCATCAGCACAAAGGCGTGCCTGCCCGCAACCACATGATCAATGATTTCCGCCTGCTGGCCGCGAAAACTGTCATAGCCATAGGTTTTCTTGAGGATATGCAGTGCGGAAATATGTGGCCCTGTATTGTTCACTGCGTGATCATCACCGCTTATCCCCTGGCGGCGCTAAGAATATCGCGCACCATGCTAAAGCGGTGCACTTCTGATGGGCCGTCATAAATGCGGAACGCGCGAATGTCCCGGTATGTCCGTTCAACCACCGTATCGGATGTTATGCCCAATCCGCCCAATACCTGCACCGAACGATCCACCACACGGCCAAGCGCCTCTGAACAAAAAACCTTGCAGCGGCTGGTGTCCGTGCGCGCCTGGTCCCCCTGATCCAGCAGCCATGCGCAATGCCAGATGGCGAGCCGGCACAGATGCAGTTCGGTGGCGTTATCGGCGAGCTGGAATCCAATCCCCTGATGCTGTCCGATCAGACGCCCGAACGCCTGACGCTTGTTTGCATAGTTGACGGCAATGTCATGGCAGCGCCGCGCCTGGCCAAGCCAGCGCATGCAATGCGTCAGCCGTGCCGGGCCAAGGCGGACCTGTGCGTTGCGGAACCCCTGCCCCACTTCGCCCAGAACATCTTCCACCCCAACCTTCAGCCCCTCGATCGCAACCACCGAATGGCCGCCGGGCGAATTGCTGTCCATGGTGTCGAGCACGCGGACCATGCGTATGCCCTTTGCCTCCATCGGCGCCAGGAACATGGTCGCGCCCAGATCGGCGCCCGTCTCATCCTCGGTTCGCGCCATGATAATGTTGAGCGAGGCGCCGGGGAAACCCGTGATCAGCCATTTGGTTCCATCAATAATAAAATGGTCGCCATTGCGCCGGGCCGTAGTCGCCAGCAGGGACGGATCGGAACCCGCGCCGCCATCCGGCTCGGTCATCAGGAACGCCGTGCGGATTTCGCCAAGCGACAAGGGCTTCAGCCATCTTTCCTTTTGCGCCGGTGTCGCAACCTTGTTCAGCAGGTTGGTATTGCCCTCGTCCGGCGCCTGAATATTGAGCGCAAGCGGACCCAGCGGGGAATAACCGGCGGCCTCGAAAATCACGGCCATGCCAAGATGGTCGAGGCCGAGCCCGCCCCATTCCTTTGGCGCGTGTGGCGACAGCACACCGGCCGCGCGGGCGCGCGCCACCAGTTCCTTGCGGAATTCTTCCGTGGGGCCATGCGGCCCCTGACGCGGATCATGCTCCAGGGGAATAATCTCGTCGCGAATAAAACGCTCAACGCGGTCGCGCAACGCAACAATATCTTTAGGAAGCGAAAAATCGATCATCTCTCCAGGCCCTTAATGATTCAGTTTCAGGGGGGTATATAGTTAATATCCGCGCCCAGGCAGCGTATCAATGCGCGATGCAAGCCTGTCTCACATAGCATCTTTTCCGCGCCCTGCTAATTTGTTTCACGCCCCCTTTCCCCCTTTTTCCCGCCCACGCTCTGTGCTACAAGCCCCGCCTCATGTTGCATATCAATGACCTGAACTACAGCATTGCTGGCCGTCCCCTGTTCAAGGGCGCGACGCTTGCCATCCCGGATGGCTGGCGGGTGGGCCTTATTGGCCGCAACGGCACGGGCAAATCCACCTTGCTGCGCCTCATCACCGGGGAAATCAGCCCCGACGCGGGCAGCCTGAACATCAATCCCGGCGCGCGCATTGGCGTTGTGGCGCAGGAAGCGCCAACCGGCGAAACCAGCCTGCTGGATACTGTGCTGGCGGCGGACACGGAACGCGCAGCCCTGCTGCTGGAGGCGGAAACCGCCACCGATCCTAACCGCATTGCCGATATCCATACGCGCCTGGCCGATATTTCCGCCCATACCGCGCCCGCGCGCGCAGGGGCTATTCTGAAGGGGCTGGGCTTTGACGCCGCCCAACAGGCCCTGCCGTGCAGCGCCTATTCGGGTGGCTGGCGCATGCGGGTGGCGCTGGGCGCGGTGCTGTTTTCGGAACCCGATCTGCTGCTGCTGGACGAGCCGACCAACTATCTCGATCTGGAAGGCGCGATCTGGCTTGAATCCTATTTGCGCAGCTATCCGCGCACCGTCATTCTGGTCAGCCATGACCGCGATCTGCTCAATACCGCCGTGCAATATATTGTGCATCTCGATGACGGCCGCCTGAACATGTACACCGGCGGCTATGACCAGTTCGAGGATGTGCGGCGCCTCAAGCTTGAACAGCAGATGTCGATGAAGACCAAGCAGGACCATCAGCGCAAACATCTGCAGGCCTTTGTCGACCGCTTCCGCTATACCGCATCCAAGGCGCGCCAGGCGCAAAGCCGCCTGAAGGCGCTGGCGCGCATGCAGCCGATCGCTGCGGTCAGCGAAAGCCATGTGCTGCCCTTCAACTTTCCCAACCCCGAACATCTGGCGCCGCCTCTGATCAGCATTGAAAATGGCGAGGTGGGCTATGCCCCCGGCAAGCCGGTGCTGCGCAAGCTGAACCTGCGCTTTGACATGGAAGACCGCATCGCGCTGCTGGGCGCCAACGGCAATGGCAAATCCACCTTCGCCAAACTGCTGACCGGCAAGCTGCACCTGGAGCATGGGCGCATGCGCATGTCCAAAAAACTGCGCATCGGCTATCTGGCGCAACACCAGATTGACGAGCTGGACGGCCAGGGCACCCCGTTCGACCATTTCCGCGACGCCATGCCGGAAAACACCACCGAGGCGCAAATCCGTAACAAACTGGGCGGGTTCGGCTTTGGCTTTCTCAAATCCACGACCAAGGTGGACGATCTGTCGGGCGGCGAGAAGACCCGGTTGCTCTTTGCACTGATTACCCTGCCCAAACCACATCTGATGATTCTGGACGAACCGACCAACCATCTGGATGTGGACAGCCGCGAGGCGCTGGCGCAGGCGCTGAATGAATATGAGGGCGCGGTCATTCTGATCAGCCACGACCGGCATCTGATTGACGCCTGCGCCGAACGGCTATGGCTGGTAAAGGATGGCACAGTCGCCGCCTATGACGGCAGCCTGGAGGAATACAGCCAGTCGCTGCTGCAGGGCGGGCGCGCAACTGCGCCCAAACTCGCCGTTGCCAGGGATAAGGAAAACCCGGCGAAACCGGAACAGCGCCGCGCTGGCGCGCAAAAACGCGGCGGCATTGCGCCGCTGAAACAGGCCGTGGCGGACGCCGAAAAGAAACTGGCCGATCTGAACATTCTGAACAGCCGCATCGAAGAAGCGCTCGGCCGCCCCACCCTTTACACGGAGGCCCCCGAACGCGCACAAAAACTGATCAAGCAAAAAGCCGAGCTAACCCGCCTGATCAGCGCCGCCGAGGAACGCTGGCTGTCCGCGCAACAGGCCTACGACGAGGCGCTGGTGCGGGCGTAATGTGTGGAGCGGGAAGTGGGAGCGCAGCGTAATGTCTCCCTCTTTTTTCGCCTCACGGATGCGGCGTGATTGCGATGATGGTAATCGCTTTCTTCGCCGGATCATAATACCAGAAAATCCGGTACGCCCCCGGTGTTCTGTTTTCCGCATAGGCCTCAAAAACATCTTCGCCTTTGGGGCCAGACAGTGAAGTGTATTTGTGCGTGTTGAGACCGGGGTGGCGCGGATTGGTCTGTAGATAGCCAAGCGTTTTTTGCACCGCCTTCAGGCGTTTGGCAAAGGCCCGGTTTCGTTCCAGTTCATCAAGGTCCGAACTGGCCTGTGCGGTGAAGAAAAGCTCAAACGGCACTAGTCGATATCAGCATCAGCGAATTTGCTGAAATCACTGCGGCGCGATACTTTCCCCGCCGCCGCGTCCTTCAGGCCCTTGCGCACCTTCGTCAGGGCGGCGTCATTTTCAAACAGCCACGCCTCGCGCGCAGGTATCTCTTTATAGGGTTCCAGAATCAGCCGGCCATCCTTTTCCTGATGAATGCGATAGCTGCTGACCCCCCTGGCGAAAGCCCCAAGGGCGATACGGCCTTTCGAATCCGGCCTAACCGTATGTGCCTGCGAAGCGGTCATAACATCCTCCGATAATGCGGGGTAAATATCGCATAAGGTGGGATATAAGTCAAGTGGGATTATAAGAAATGGGGCGAATGCGCCATTTTCCCCTTGATAAAGGGTAACGTTCCCTTTATGTCCGATAAAGGCTAACGTCCCCTTTATGTCCAGCCAGAGCAGGTTGTAAACTTAAGAAATGTAGTTAAATCAGCATGGTGTTTACTTATGCACCTAATAATGCGGAATGGAAATTGGCAAAAATTGGAAGAAATTCACAATGCCCATGCAATAGCGGCAAAAAATACAAGAAATGCTGTGGCAGCATTCATGCTAGTCCGCCAAAGCCAATGGTACTAAATGCACTTGATAAACTTAAATCGCTTAGCAAGCATGAATTACTTCACCGGCTTGGTCGGAAAGATATTCAGCCTGCATTGAGGCAAGTGTTTGAGGAACTCAAAGCTAAGAACTTATTGAGGGAGCAACAGCAAGGTTTAGGACGTCCCATCATTTCCGCCCAAGTGGGTGAGTACCGGGTAGTAGCAGTAGGGAACACCGTTTATCACTCCAAAGAGTGGGTAACATTTCATGACTTCCTTTTTGAGTATATCAAAGTAGCTATGGGCGTAGATTGGGGTAATGAGGAAATTAACAAACCATATGAAAAACGACACCCAATTTTGCAATGGTATCATTGGGTTTGTAGTTACAAATTTGAGACTATAAAAGTACCAGGAAAAATATCAAATGCGCCGATGATAGGTGTTGTAGAAGTCTATCTTCAGCTTGCTTACTATCTTTATCTTCTAGCGCACAACACTATCAAAAATGAATTCAGCAAAAAACTACAAGACAGGCTTATTTCTAGATTAAAGAACTTGGAAAATTTTCCAGGGGCATATTACGAATGCTATGTTTGCGCCAACTTAATTCGAGCAGGTTTTGAGGTCGAGTTTGAAGATGAATTAGACCGATCATCTAAGCACTGCGATTTTAATATTACAAATAAGGCGACTAGCCAAAAATACACTGTTGAAGCCAAAGCTATAAGAAGGACTGGAGCACTAGGGGCCACACAAAACACCACCCAGAACAATTTACGCGCTAGCATAAGAAGCCAGCTTTATAGCGCGCTAGGTAAGCCGTCTGCAAACCCCAGAATCATTTTTATTGACGTCAACTTGCCTGAAAAGTCCATCGATGAAGCGCCATTGTGGGTTGAAGAGGCGGTCCAGATAGTAGAAGAGGCAGTAACCCTTACAGTAAATCGGAGACCGACTGAAGCGGCCTATGTGATTCTTACGAATCATCCCCATCACTATCACCTTATGGATTTACATACAGGCCGTGCAGTTGTTGCAGTCGGTTATAAAATTTCAGATTTTGGTCACGGTAAAGAATTTAAAAGCTTTAGAGACATCTACCATGCAAAACAAAAACACATCGAAATTCATAAATTAATTAACTCTCTTAAAATTCACTACGATGCACCATCAACGTTTGACGGTAGCCTTCCCTCGGAGACGTTTCACGGCAAACCTCATCTGTATAAAATAGGGTCATCGCATTTCTTTGAAGAAATTGGTAACTCTGGTTCGGTTGCGACAATAACAACGGCAACGATAAGTAAGGCCGAAAAATTAATTTATTTAGGAACTGACAATGGGTATGTCATACGAAGGCCAATATCTGACGAGGAATTAGAAGATTATATAAAATTCCCAGATGTTTTTTTTGGGGTTGAGTACACACAAGGAAAAAATATCGACGATCCTTATGAAATGTTTGAATGGCTGTTGAGGAGCTACTCCAAAACTCCAAAAAAGAAATTACTTGAGTTTATGAAAGAATGGCCAGACTTCGAGCAACTCAAATCCATAACACAAGAGGAATTAGCCCTTATTTACTGTGAGGGCTGCGTGCTTTCGCTGCAGCAAAATAATGTGGGCTAACGGGAACATCCCAAATAACTCACCCCCACCCCTTCAGCGCCCCTCTTACCTCTTTCCCTGTCGCGGGCTCACCACCCGCCGCGCGGATGGCGCGGACACATTCCTTCACCAGATCGGCATTCGTCACACGCGAACCCATCGGCGCGTCTTCGAGGCCGGTGCGCACACCGCCGCCGCGTGCGACGATGGCGGGGATGAGGCTGGTGATGTCGCCGCCCATGCTGCCTGCCATCCATGGCGCGCCGGGGGCTTCCATTTCCAGCAGGCGCAGGTATGTATCCAGCGCCCATTCTTCCGGCGGCAGGCCCAGGGTCAGGCCCTCGGCGAAGCGGAAACTGTAAACCGGCATGGGGGCGTCCGGATAGGCGCGGTGCATGGCAGCACCCAGGCGCACGAAGCCGGGCTCGAAACAGGCATATTCGGGATGGAATTTATATTGCGCCGCCAGTTGCATGCCCCGGCGGATTTCCGCATCCGTGTTGACATAGACCACGCCCTTGCCCTGCAACTGTTTGGTCTTGAAATCATAGGCGTTGATATTGAGCGAACCCGGATCGACCACCGCCCATTCCAGCAGGCCGCGCCGGCCCAGTTCCGCCGCGCTCTGATAGCGGTCGGTCCAGCCGGGATAAAGATGGATCGGCATGGTCGGATACACAATGCCATCGGTTTTGGCGCGGATGCCCTGCAATATGGCGGCGTAAATATCCGGATCGTCATTCTGTTTGCCGGTGACCGGATCCACCGCATGCAGATGCAGGATCGCTGCGCCCGCCTCGATGCAGGCCACGCCATCGGCGATTATTTCTTCAACCGTTACCGGCACATTGGGCTGCTGCGCGCGCCCCCATGAACCGTTCAACGCCACCTCGATCCAGACTTTGCGCGCCATTTCCCGCCTCCCATTTTCTGTGATTGCCCTATGAACGTTTCTCCCACGCCCCCTGCGCGTCCTGCTGCCAGTAGGTGACATCGTATCCGGCGTCACGCGCCCGGCGGTAGCGTTCCCGCGCGGCTTCTGTTGCTGCTGCGTCATTGCCATCGAACAGATCGACGGTGCGGTCAAATTCCGCCTGCCTATTAGTGCCCGCCCCATCCACCAGAAACAGAATATTCGCTTTATTTGGTGCGGCGCCGGGTGGATCGAACGCCGCCGTCAGCAGGATCGGATGATGCGCCGCCTGGGGATCCCCCGCGACGCCATGCGGCAGAAAACTGTCGTCGCGATAGGTCCACAGATGCGCATCCAGCGCTTCCACCCGCTCTTTCGATCCGGCAAGAATAAGGCTGCGCCAGCCGCGTTCGATGCAGCGCTCCAGCAGCACCGGCAGCACCGCTTCCAGCGGGCGGCGTTGCAAATGATAGAACCAGACTTCGGTCACGTCAGGAAAATCACTCCTCGTAATTATCCGCGATCAGACGGTCCAGCAGCCGCACGCCAAAACCGCTGCCCCAGCTTGGCTTGGCGTCACCGGTCCAGGCGACACCGGCAATGTCCAGATGCGCCCAGGGCGTATCATGTTCGATAAAGCGCAACAGAAACTGCGCCGCCGTAATCGAGCCTGCACCCGCGGCACTTGAAATATTCTGCATGTCGGCGAATTTGGATTTTATTTTGGCGTCATACTGGCTGCCCATGGGCATGCGCCATACCGGTTCACCGACGGCCTTGCCCGCCGCATCGATCTGCGCAGACAGCGCGTCCTGATTGCTGAACAGCCCGGCATAGGCGTCGCCCAGCGCAATGGTGATGGCGCCGGTCAATGTTGCCAGATCAATAACCGCGCGCGGTTTATATTTGCGCTGCACATAGGTCATCGCATCGGCCAGCACCAGGCGGCCTTCCGCGTCGGTATTCAGCACTTCGATGGTCTGCCCCGACATGGATGTGATAATGTCGCCCGGGCGTTGCGCATCCGGCCCCGGCATGTTTTCCACGCAGGCCAGAACGCCGATCACATTGGCCCTGGCGCGCCGGCCCGCCAGTGCGGCCATGGCGCCAAACACCGCTGCGGCGCCGCCCATATCGCCTTTCATGTCCCCCATGCCCGCGCCGGGCTTCAGCGAAATGCCGCCGCTGTCAAAGCACACGCCCTTGCCGACAATCGCGACCGGAGGTTTTTTGGATTTGGGCGCGCCCTTCCAGTGCAGAACGACAAGCTGACTTTCTTTTGAACTGCCCTGTCCCACCGCCAGCAGCGATCCCATGCCGAGCTTCGCCATTTGCGCTTCGTTCAGCACCTCAACCTTCAGACCAAGCTTGCCGAGCGCCCTGGCGCGTTTGGCAAATTCCGCCGGGTAGAGGGTGTTGGCGGGTTCGTTGACCAGATCGCGCGCAGCGAACACGCCATTCAAAACATGATCCAGTGACGTAAAGGCCGCCTTTGCCGCAGCCTGTTTAGGGCACATCACGGTGATCTTCGTCAGGCTGGGTTTGTCGGTTTCTTTCAGCCTGGTGCGGTATTTATCGAACCGGTAAGACCGTGAACGCGCGCCCGCCGCCACATGCGCTGCGATCAGTTCCGCCTTTATCGCACTTTTAGGAATTTCGTCAATTGCGACGCTAACCAGTTTTTCTCCGCTCATGGATAGCCGGTCAACGATCAGCGCGCCGATTTTTTCCGCCGAAAGCGCCTTGATCTCGGCTGGCTTGCCCAGCCCCACAACCAGAACCCGGCTGACGCCAAGCCCGGTGGGCGATAATATTTCAAGAGCCTGTTCGGATTTGCCTTCAAAGCGTCCGGCCTTGATGGCGCGGCTAATGGCGCCGCCGCATTTCTTGTCCACCTCCTGTGCGGTTTTACTTAAAACACCCCCTTCCACGGCGGTGACAACCAGCGCCCCGGCGCGCGGCAGAGCGATATTGGAAAAACTGATATTCATGCCCGATCAACCCCTATGGCCGGTATTCCGGCCCATTCAGATGAAATCCCATTGCGTGCAAATAGCATATCCGTTCGCAAGAAATATATCCAATCCCGGAATTACCCTGCAAAAAAGCGCGCCGGGCTTGCGTAAGCGGCCCCGATCAGCGATTCTGTCCGCCAGAACCGCCACGCGATTCACCTGGAGCAGCATGCCTGCATTAAGCCGCTATATCATTTATCAGATTGCAGGACCTTTGGGCTTCTTCACGTTCAGCTTGACGGGAGTCATCTGGCTGACCCAGTCGCTGCGCCTGCTGGATGTCATTATTACAAAGGGACAATCGGCGCTTACCTATATCGCCTTTACCGGCCTGGTTGTTCCCTCGGTTCTGTCGCTGACACTGCCGGTCGCGTTTTTTTGCGCAGTGCTGTATGCCTTGAACCGCCTGGCCGGCGATCATGAACTGGTGGTGCTGTCTGCAACCGGACTAAGCATATGGGGCATAGTGCGGCCACTGCTAATGTTGGCAGGCCTCGTGGTGGCTGCGGTCTATATGATCAATCTGTGGCTGATGCCTGCGGCCAATACAAGGTTGAAAGACCAGATAATGGAAATACGCGCCGATCTGGCGGCGACGTTACTGAAAGAAGGTGCGTTTTCCAACCCTATCCGGGGGCTTACGGTTTACATCCGTGAACGCGAAGCCAACGGCGATATGCGCGGTATTCTGGTGCATGACAATCGTGAACTGAATAATCCCATCACCTATATGGCGGAACGCGGCGCGCTGGTAAAATCGGATACGGGGCCGCGCCTGATCATGCTGAATGGCAATGTACAGCGCCGCACCGTTCAAACCAGTGAGAATAGCGGCGGTCTTTCCCTGTTGTATTTTGACCGGTATGTATACGACCTGTCGGAATTCATGCCCGGTCCGGGGCAACGCTGGAAGGAACCTGAGGAACGATATCTCAACGAACTGTTTTTTCCTGACGCCACGCCCGGCGACCAGACCCATCTCGACGAATTCCGGGCGGAAGGACATCGCCGGTTATCATCACCGCTTTACGTTCTGAGCTTTGCCCTGATTGCCATTGTGGTCCTGATATCGGGCCAGTTCAGCCGCAGGGCGCAGTTCTGGCGGCCCGCTCTGGCGCTTGGCGTTGCGATTGCGATCCGTCTGGCAGGGCTTGGACTGGAAAACCTTGTGGAAAAAAATCCGCTGATTGCACCGGGGCTATATCTATGGCCATTATTCGTGCTGGCTATTTGCCTGTTTCTGCTTACGGATGAAGGGCAATACTGGCTTGGCGGGCTTCGAGCCAGGCTGACCATCGGCGCACGCCGGCAAACGGGTTGATGGCATGCGGCTTTCCTGGACATTGTCACGTTATTTTGGTCTGCAGCTTCTGGGCGGGATAGGGGCTGTCCTTGCTTTGTTTGCGGCGCTGATTTTTCTGGGCGGCGTGGTGGAGCTGATGCGCCGCAGCGCCGGCAATGCGGACGTCAATTTCAGCACACTGATTATTATGGGGGCACTGCAACTGCCCGCCCTTGTTGAACGCGCGTTACCATTCGCAGTTCTGTTTGGGGCGCTGTGGAGCTATATCCGCCTGGGACGCAACCATGAACTGGTTGTCATTCGCGCCTCGGGCGTGTCTGTGTGGCAGTTTCTGGTTCCCGGTATTGCGCTTGCCCTGCTTACCGGCATTTTTACAGTCGGCGCCTATAATCCGGTCTCGGCTTCTTTCACGGCGCACTATGAGCAATTGGAAGCAAAATATCTGCGCGGCGGGGCCAGCCTGCTGGCCGTCTCGCCATCCGGCCTGTGGCTGCGTCAGGCAGATCCGCGTGGCCAGTCGGTCATCCATGCGCTGCGGGCATCCAACCAGGGTATGGATCTGGAGGATGTGATCATTTTTCTCTACGAAGGAAGTGATAAATTCGTCGGCCGTATCGATGCGGCGCAGGCCAAACTGCATGAAGGATATTGGGAAATATCACAGGCAACCCGCACCGGCCCAAACCAGACACCGCAGTTTCTGGCGTCTGACCGGCTGGCGACCAGCCTGACGCCTGAACGCATCCAGGACAGCTTTGCATCGCCTGAAACCCTGTCATTCTGGGATTTGCCAGGGTTTATCGACGTGCTGGAAGAGGCCGGATTTTCTGCTGTGCGGCACCGCCTGCATTGGCACTCCTTAATGGCCATGCCGCTACTGTTATGCGCCATGATCCTGATTGCGGCAACGTTCGCATTGCGCGCCTCGACACGTACAGGCATTGCCATGACGGTGCTTGGCACGTTAGTTACTGGCTTCGTCCTGTATTTTCTGACGGACCTCGCATTGGCTTTGGGACGCAACGGCAGTCTGCCGGTGCTTCTGTCAGCCTGGACGCCTGCGGGGGTCAGTATTTTGCTTGGCGTCAGTTTGTTGCTGCATCTTGAGGATGGCTAGGGTGTATTTCAGTCCACGGCTTCGCACTGGTTTGGTGATGGCCCGCGCAGTGCTTGTTGTGGGGCTGGCGGCGGCGTGGTGGGTACAACCTGTTCCGGCAATTGCGGCGCAACCGGTACAAAATCAGGAAGCCATCCTGTTTCAGGCTGATGACCTGTCCTATGATCAGACCCGCGACACGATCATCGCCCAGGGACATGTAGAGGCGGCCTATGGCAAGCGCCTGCTGTTTGCCAACCGTGTCACCTATAACCAGACGACAGGCGTTGTAACCGCAACCGGCGACGTGGTGTTAACCGATCCGGACGGCAGCACCCTGTTTGCGGATGGCGCGCAGTTAAGCGATGATCTGGCCCAGGGTGTTGTACGCGGCATCGGCATGCGAATGGCCGATAATTCGGCGCTGGCCGCGGCAAGCGCGACACGTCGCAGTGAAAACCTTACTGAAATGAATCGCGCAGTATACAGCCCGTGCAAGCTGTGCCCCGAGAAAGGCAAAACAACCCCGGCCTGGCAAATCCGCGCCAAAACGGTTCGCCACGACAAACAGGCCAAACGCATCACCTATAATCATGCGTTTCTGGATGCTTTCGGCGTGCCAATCTTATACACGCCATATTTTTCGCATGCTGATCCATCCGTTAAACGGGAGTCAGGTTTTCTGACGCCCAGTCTGGGCAATTCGTCAGAACTGGGGCGCAAGATCGAAGTCCCCTATTACTGGAACCTTTCGCCATCGCGCAACCTGACGGTGTCACCGCTTTATACAAGCCGTGAAGGCACCGTGATGAAGGCGCTATATGAAGAACGCACACAGCGTGGGCGCTTTGAAATTGATGGCAGTTTTACCCGTGTGGATGAACGCGACAACAATAATATCAAAACCGGCAACACAGAATCCCGTGGCCATGTTTTCAGCCGCGGGCGTTATGCCGTCAGCCCGAATGATATTTGGGGCTTTGATATTGAACGCACCACCGATGACACATATTTATCGCGCTATAACCTGACCAGCATAGATACATTGACCAGCCGCCTGTTCACGGAACACAAATCCGGGCGGGATTTCGGCAGCGTGGATTTTCTGCTTTTTCAGGGCCTCAACCAGGATGATGACCCAGGGCTAACGCCGATGATCCTGCCACTGCTGCAATATAGCGGTAAAACTGATCCGGACTCTGCCGGCGGACGGTTCTCCTTTGACGCAAACGCACTGGTCCTGCGCCGCCGTGACGGGCAGGATTCACATCGGGTTTCAATGACTGGCGGCTGGCAGCGCAATTACGTGTCCGGGCTAGGCGAAGTATATTCGATTTTCACCGATCTGCGCGGTGATGCCTATTACATTGATGATATTGCGGTGCGCAAAGACAAGAACGACCTTACGGGCCGGATATTGCCCCAGGCTGGTGTTGAGTGGCGATTACCGTTTGCCAGTCGCGCGCAATATTTCAGTCAGGTTGTGGAACCCATCGCGCAAATAATCATAAGCCCCTATGGCGGCAATCCCGATGATATTCCCAATGAAGACAGCGGCAGTTTTGAGTTCGACAGCACAAATCTTTTTAGCCCAACCCGGTTTCCCGGGCATGATCGCTGGGAAGGCGGGCCGCGCGCCAATGTTGGCATGAAGTGGGGCGCCTATCATGACAATGGCGGCTATGCCAATGTCCTGCTGGGCCAGGTATGGCGGGTAAAGGACGACACCACTTTCGCACCCGATACTGGCCTCGATAACGAACGGTCAGATTATGTCGGCAGCATTGCCCTCAGCCCTTCACCCTGGCTTGAGCTGTTGCATCGTTTCAGGCTTGACCGGCAGGATCTGGGCTACCGGCGCAGCGAAGTCGATCTGAATGCCGGGCCTAGCCGTCTGAGGCTGGGGGTCGGATATGTCCGGCTAGCCCGGGAGCTGAGCACGACGGCGTTGGAAAGCCGGGAAGAGATCGCAGTTTCCATGCACGCACAATTTGATGAAAATTGGCGGATGTCGGCGTTTACCCGCCGGGAATTGGACCATAACTCGACGATTGGCACGAATGCGGGCATCTATTATCAGGATGAATGCCTGCTGTTTGGTGTGATTTATGACCGGCGTTACACAAGAGACCGCGATATTCAGCCATCCAGCTCGATCAATTTCAAAATCAGCCTGCTAAATCTGGGCTAAAGCGGATTCGACTTTCAAGGTGGCGCAATCGCCTGATTTTAGCTAAACCATCACTGAATATATGGAGTGACAACACAATATCATGGTGACACCTATCAAAAGCGATCATATGTGGAGCCGGGGCATTCGGCTGGCTTTTGCGATCAGCATCGGTTTGCTGGCGGCATGGCCGGTGAATTCCGCACTTACGCAGGAAGCTTTGGGCATTGCGGCCGTCGTGAATGACGAGGTGGTGTCTGCCTATGACCTGGAACAGCGGGTCGCGCTGATTGTTTCATCCACCGGCGTTGACGGGTCAGGCGAGGCGGGCAAGCGCCTGCGCGAGCAGGTGCTACGCACCCTGATCGACGAAAAATTGCAGATGCAGGAGGCCAAACGGCTCGAAATCGTGGCCGACCCAAAGGAAGTAGACGAAACCCTTAGCGGCATCGCCGAACAGAACCGCATGACCACCGATCAGTTGCGCGAAACCCTGGAACGGAGCGGTGTCAGCATTGATTCCCTGCTTACGCAAATCCGGGCAGAAATCGCCTGGTCCGATCTGGTGCGAAAGAAATTCCTGTCCCGTATCTCGCCCGGCGATGAGCAGGTCGATGAAGTTCTGGCGCGCATGGAAGCCAATGCCGGACGCCCGGAGTTTCTTGTGGCCGAAATATTTCTGAGTGTTGAATCGCCTGACGATGATGAAGAAGTGCGCCGCAGCGCCATGCGTCTGGTTGAGCAATTACAGCAAGGCGCCGCATTTAACGCGGTGGCCCGTCAATTCAGCCAGGCCGCCACAGCCGCCACCGGCGGCGATCTGGGCTGGGTGGCGGAAGGACAGTTGGCCACGGAACTGGACAAGGTTCTGGCCAGCACCACACCAGGCGAAATTTCTCCCCCGATACGTGCGGGTGGTGGATATTATATTCTGCTTTTACGCGATAAACGTTCGGCTTCTGGTGGTGGCCTGTCCGGTGTCGAGGTCGATGTGCGTCAGGTTATGTTTCCATATATAGATGAGGCGCAACCGGACAAACGCATTACCATTCCCAATCCAACAGCCAGCCACCCCATGGCGGCGGCGGCAATCGCCAGGTCCAACAGCACCCTGCAATCAGGCGTTGATTGCAAAAACTTTCAGCAGACTATAGCCACATTGGGAAAAAGCGTACTTGGTGATGGCGGTAAAATGATGCTGGCCGACGTGCCGCATCTGTTTCGCGAAACGACCGGGAAAATTGATATTGGGGTTCTCAGCCAGCCGCTGCTTTCGCCACAGGGGGTGCACCGGGTGATGGTATGTGGCCGCGAGGAATATAAATCGAAACTGCCGCCGCGAGATGTCGTTGAAGCGCGCCTTAACCAGGAAGCGCTGGCGCTGCGGGCGCGCCGCTATCTGCGCGATCTGCGCCGTGACGCGGTGGTGGAGTTCCGCTGATCACCCCGCCGTCCCTTAAGGCTGCAAATCCCATTGCACTGACAATGGGAGAGCCCGCCGGAATCGGCGGCGAGATCACGCTCAAGGCATGGACAGAGCGTAAAAAATATAAGCTGCACCCATTTTTTGTTATCGGCGATCCGCAATGGCTGGCTGGTATTGATGCGGGTGTAGCCATCACAGAAATTTCCTCGCCAAAGGAATGCGCAAAATGTTTCCGGCAGGCCTTGCCGGTACTGCCATTGCGGCTGGCCACACCCGCCGTGCCGGGAAAACCCGATCCGCGTAATGCGGATAATGTGCTTGGCGCCATTCGTACTGGCGTGAAGCTGGCGCAGTCCGGGGCCGTTAGCGCGCTTGTCACCAATCCGATTGAAAAAGCGGTTCTTTATGGCGCCGGCTTTACCCATCCGGGGCACACAGAATTTCTGGCGGAACTAACCGGCGCGGCAAAGCCGCCCGTGATGCTGCTTGCCTGCCCCGCATCCGCCAAAGACCCTGGCCTTCGCGTGGCGCTGGTTACCGTGCATCTGCCGCTGGCGCAGGTTGCATCAAAATTAAGCCGTACACAGATTATTGATACAGCACAGGCGGCGGCACGCGCATTAACACAGGATTTTGGCATCGACAATCCCCGCCTGGCAATTGCAGCCCTTAATCCGCATGGCGGCGAACAGGGCGCGCTGGGCCGTGAGGAAATTGAAATTATTGCACCGGCGGTCGCCGGTCTGCGCGCGGCGGGCATTAACGCGCAAGGTCCATTTCCAGCCGACACACTGTTTCACGCCGGGGCACGCCGCAACTTTGACTGCGTCATCTGCATGTATCACGATCAGGCGCTGATCCCGCTAAAGACCATCAATTTTGCGCACGGCGTGAACGTGACCCTGGGCCTGAACATTGTGCGCACCTCGCCCGATCACGGCGTGGCGCTGGACATTGCGGGCCAGGGCATCGCCAACCCGGCCAGCCTGATTGCCGCATTACACATGGCGCGTGATATTGCCCGCTGCCGCTATGACCGCTGATCTGCTGCCGCCATTACGTGATGTGATCACGCAGTATGGATTGCGCGCCCGCAAATCCCTTGGCCAGAATTTTCTGCTGGACCTGAACCTGACCGGGCGCATCGCCCGATCCGCAGGGGCATTGGACAAATGCACCGTGGTCGAAATAGGCCCCGGCCCGGGCGGCCTGACCCGCGCACTATTACAGCACGGGGCGCAACATGTTGTCGCGCTGGAGAAAGATGCGCGCTGTCTTGCCGCACTTGGCGATATTGCCAGGGCCTATCCCGGACGTCTGAAAGTTTTCGAGGGCGATGCGCTGGAATATGAGCTTGGCGACATTGCACAACAGCCCATCAAGCTGGTCGCCAATCTGCCTTATAATGTGGCGACCCCCCTGCTGATCAAATGGCTGACCCCCGATCACTGGCCGCCGCTTTGGGAAAGCCTGACGCTGATGTTTCAGAAGGAAGTGGCCCAACGCATTACCGCACCCGTTGGCGGCAAGGCCTATGGACGGCTGGCGGTGCTGACCCAGTGGCGGTGCGATGCGCACATGCTGTTTGATATTGACCCGCGCGCCTTTACACCCGCACCCAAAGTGACATCCACCCTGGTGCAAATCACGCCGCGCGCCACGCCGCGTGCGCAAGCCGAACTCACTGATTTGCAAACCGTGGCGGCCGCCGCCTTCGGCCAGCGGCGCAAGATGCTGCGCCGCAGCCTGACGGCCCTTGGGGTGGACACCGGCCAATTACTGGAGATTTCAGGGCTTCCCCCCACCGCCCGGGCGGAAGAAATCGATATTGAAGGGTTTTGCGCCCTTGCACGGGCCTATCATAATCTGCGCCATATGCGCTAAACTGTGCCCATTCGTTAAATCATAACGCCTATCGGAGAATAGCATGAAACCGGACCTCATTGAATTCAAGGGGCTTGGCGGCCTGAAACTGGTCGCTGATTCCTACGGAACCCCCGGCAATCAGCCGGTCATATTCGCACATGGCGGCGGCCAGACCCGCCATGCCTGGGGTGGCACGGCCAAACTGCTTGCCGAACGCGGCTGGCATGCCGTGTGCCTGGACCTGCGCGGTCATGGCGACAGCGGCTGGTGCCCGGATGCAAATTACGCCGTTGACGCCTATGCCGAGGATTTACGCATCATATCGCGTACCTTTGCCAAACGCCCGGTAGCGGTTGGCGCCTCGCTGGGGGGTAATTCCTCACTGATCGCCGAAGGCGAACATGAGGGGCCGGTTTTTTCCGCCATCGTTCTGGTCGATATTACGCCGCGCATCGCAGAAGAAGGCGTCAAGCATATCCAGGATTTCATGAGCGCCAACATGGAACATGGCTTCGCCAGTCTGGACGAAGCCGCCGAATCCATTGCCAAATATCTGCCGCACCGGCCAAAGCCAAAAGACACCAGCGGCCTGGCCAAGAACCTGCGGCTGCGCGACAATGGCCGTTATTACTGGCACTGGGATCCAAAATTCTTTTCCGGCCCGAAGCGGGCGCGCGACCCAAACCGGCAGGCAAGAATGGAAGCGGCGGCCCGCGCCCTGACCTGCCCGACACTTCTGGTGCGTGGCAAATCCAGCGATCTGGTGACCATTGAGGCCGCCCAGGAGTTTCTGGCCATGGTGCCGCATGCGGAATTTGTCGATGTCGGGGGCGCCGGACACATGGTCGCAGGCGACAAGAACGACGCCTTCACCGATGCTGTCGTGCAATTTCTGAATAAACTATAACCAGACAGAGGGAGGCCAAGATGCCATTAGATGAAAAAAAATATCAGCGCCTGAAATTTGATTGGCCGGTCGAGCGTGTGCTGCGCATCACCATTTCACGGCCGGAGCGCCTGAATGCGCTGGACAAGATCGGCCACCGGGAAATCACCTATATCTGGCCGGAAATTGACAGCGACCCGCGCATCAATGCAGTGATCCTGACCGGCGAAGGCAAGGCGTTTTCCGCAGGCGGTGATTTCGAGATGATCGAAGACATGATCGATGATCACAAAGCCCTGCTGACCGTGTGGAAGGAAGCCCGCGATCTGGTCTACAACATCATCAATTGCAACAAGCCGATTGTTTCGGCCATCACCGGACCGGCGGTTGGCGCTGGGCTGGTTGCGGCGCTGCTCTCGGACATTTCCATCACCACGAAAAAGGCGAAGATCGTGGATGGTCACACCCGTCTTGGCGTTGCGGGCGGCGATCATGCGGCCATTATCTGGCCCTTGCTGTGCGGCATGGCCAAGGCGAAATATTATCTGCTGACCTGTGAATCGCTGGACGGCGAAGAAGCTGAACGCATCGGCCTGGTGTCAAAATGCGTGGGCGAAGACGAATTGCAGGGCGAGGCGCTGCGCGTCGCCACCAATCTGGCCAAGGGTGCGCAGGGCGCGATCCGCTTTACCAAGATTGCGCTGAACAACTGGCTGCGCATGGCCGGGCCATCGTTCGATGCCTCCACCGCATACGAAATGCTGGGCTTCGCCGGCCCCGACGCGCGCGAAGGTGTGGCCTCACACCGCGAAAAACGCCAGCCGGTGTTCGATCCCGACTGCCCGGTGTAAAAAATTGCCAGGTGCAAAGTCTTGCACCTGGCATCCCGCAATCTTGACACCGGACATTTAAGGGACGTTTGAACAAGTCCCGTGTCATTCCAGGCGCCTGTTCCACAACCAGATATGTCTACAAAAAAGTTTCTCAACAACATGAAAGAAATATTCAAACGCTCAAAAGTTTTTCTCTTTCAGACTGTAATGGACATGATTAACGTCCAACGGCTGCTCCGGTTTGGAATTACGGGCGTTCTCACCACTACCGCATATTTTTTACTTTTGATTGCCATGGTTGAAGTTGTAAACCTGCATCCGGTGTGGGCGGCGGTTGTCGCCTACTGCGTACCACTTCCGCTAAATTATTTATTGCATCGTAACTGGTCATTCGAAAGCAATGTCGGTCACTCGCAAGGCGGATCGCGTTATCTTTTCACGATACTGACCGGTTTTTGCCTCAATACACTCATCATGTATGTTGGCGCCACGATCATAAACTTCCACTATCTGTTTGTTCAAATCATCGCGACAGGCGCCGTCATCGCCTGGAATTATATCAGCTTTAGTGTTTTCGTTTTTCACCGCCGGTAAGCTGTACCTGTTATCATCTGCACATGTAAAAAACACACCCTCTTGCAATGAAATACAACCGGTTATCGGCGATCAAAGAGCATCCGTCATGGGACGCTGAGATTCATTGACCACAGAGCGCTTGCAGAGATAACCTGCTGCAAACAAGATAAGAGGAGCGCGCAATGCTAAAGGGTGTGAAAGTAATCGAAATGGCGACCTATGTTGCGGCGCCGTCCGCAGGCGGCATCATGCGCGACTGGGGGGCCGATGTCATCAAGATCGAATCGCCCAGAGGCGATCCGTGGCGGGTGTTTCCGACGCCAGTGAAGGATGCGGCGTCGTTCGGCAATCCGCTGTTCGATCTGGACAATCGCGGCAAGCGGGCGATCTGCATTGACACATCAACCCCCGAAGGCGTTGACGTGCTGAAGCGTCTGGTGCGCGACGCCGACGTGTTCATCACCAATACGCGGCCCGGCGCGCTGGAACGCGCTGGTCTCGATTATGAGGCGCTGAAAAAAGAAAACCCGCGGCTGATTTATTCCAGCGTGTCTGGTTATGGCATGGTGGGCGAAGAACGCGACCGTCCAGGCTTTGACATGGCGGCATTCTGGGCGCGCGCAGGCACCTGCCGCACCATGGCGCCGGAAGGCGCCAATCCATTTCCACTGCGCACTGCGGCGGGCGATCACGTAACCGGGCTGACGACGCTTGGCGGCATCATGGGCGCATTGTATGAGCGCGAAAAAACCGGCAGGGGGCGGCTGGTGGAAACATCCCTGCTGCGCACCGGCATCTATATGATGAGTTCGGACTATGCCATGCAGTTGCGCTTTGGCAAGCTGGCCCCCACCCCGCCGCGCGAAAAAACCATCAGTCCACTGACCAATTTCTTCCAGGCGGGCGATGGCCACTGGTTTGCCTATCTGCCGCGCCAGACGAAACGGGACTGGCCGGAGCTGGCCAATGTGCTGGGCCTTGAGCATCTGGCGGAAGATGAGCGTTTCTCCACCCCGCTGGGGCGGCGCAAGAATGCGGTCGAACTTGTCGGTATTCTTGACGCGGTGTTTGCAAAAAAAACCATGGAGCAATGGGGCAAAATTTTCGATGCCGCCGATCTGGTCTGGGCCCCGGTGCAAACCGCAGCCCAGGTGGTGGTGGACCCGCAGGCCCATGCTGCGGGCGCCTTTGTCGAAGTGACCCGCAGCAATGGCGAGACCTATAAATCTGTCGCAACGCCTGTGCGCTTTCACGACGGTGAAGACGCCCGGCCGCGTGGAGATACGCCTGCATTTGGACAACACACCGTCGAGGTGCTGCGCGAATATGGCTATAGCGAGGGCGAGATTGAGGCGCTGAGTAGCAAAAACATCATCGCCAGCGGCAGAAAAGCAGCCGTTTAATCCTGGGAGCATCCATGCCGGGTTAGAGGCATGGATTTTCTAACATTTGGTAAAAATCTTAATACGACCGCTTCAAACCGCTTGCTATTCGGCCCATATGGGTTATTGTGGTATTCGCATAATTCAAAAATCCGCAGGAGGCACGTCATGGGCAAAGAGTTGAACCTGAGTTACGACCCGGCTTATGAGGCGTGCGCCCCGGATGATTTTCCTGCGATGCTGACGCCCGAGCGTTACGGCAAGCGTTCCAGCGCCTTTGATAAGATCATCGCCGCAACCCATGACCATTTCTGGGATCCGATGGACCCGAAATATGTGGATTTCAGGGTGCCTTTCGACATCAACAAAGAACTGGTGATGCCGGAAGACACCATTATCGAATTCAAATGCGGCGTCGTGGACAAGGTGCCGCCCGCTGATCGCGTACGGTTCGGCAATATGATCAATCACCACATGCTGTCCGGCATTCTGCATGGCGAACAGGCGGCGCTGAACCTTTCGGCCAGTCTGTGCCACATTCTGCTGGACCCCGGCGCACAGGAATATGCATCCAATCAGGCGCGTGAAGAAGCCCGCCATGCGACGGCGTTCACCAATTATCTGATGTCGCGTTTTGGCCATATCCGCCCCTGCGGTGGCATTCTGCGTGGACTGCTGACCGAACTGGTCGCAACGCCTATCGTCTGGAAAAAACTGGTCGGCATGCAGATGGTTCTGGAAGGCATGGCCATGGGCACCTTCGCCAGCATTTTCCGCAACACCAATGACCCCGTGCTGCGCACCATGATCCAGTTCACCATGACCGACGAAGCCTTCCATCATAAATTCGGCAAGATCTGGGCGGACAAGACCGTGCCGCATCTGCCCGAAGAAGAACGCATCAAAATCGAAGACTGGGCCTGGGAAGTGTTCCAGCGTCTGCTGTCCAACCTGAACAGCCCGGAACTGAAGCAGGACATCTACGCGCAATTCGGTCTCGACTGGCGCTGGGTCAATGATCAGGTCAATGCGGCGCTGGAAAATTCGAAGAAGCGCAAAAGCCTTTCCAAGAATACCAGCGTGTTCCGCACCTTTATCAAGACGCTGTTGAAAGCAGGTTTGATCACCGGCCGCACCGCGCCGAAATATGCCGCCTTTGTTGATATGGAAGAACTGCATGTTGAAGGCGACAAGATGATCGGGGACGAAATTGCCGATGAGGGCATTCGTGCCCTGCGCGAAATCAACAAAGCAGGCGGATTGTTTGTTTCGCTTAACGCAGCTGAATAATTCTCTCCCTAAACGCTACCCAACTTTTGAACGGCGTCCTGATAGAGGGCGCCGTTTTTATTTGTGGCCCCAGAGATCGTAACTTTTATAACTTGCTCGCGGAGGGTTGCTCTTTCCTTATCTAATATGGATAATGGACGGTGGGGACTAAACTACACTTTGGTATAAAAGAGGGCGAAAAATTGCTCCGATTCGACGTCTATTCATGGCTTCCCGACAATGATCCAGTGTGTATTTCGCCTGGCGATGGGGCTTATTTTCAGTCCACCATTCATCCCGACGGTGAACATGCCCTGTTTTGGGGCGGACCTTCCGGCCCTCCGCGCATCTGGCGCGCAGACCTGGACGGCAATGATTGCACGCCCCTGACGCCCATAAATAGTGGTGCGCGCCATCCGTCCTATTGTCTGAATGGCCAGCGTGTTGTTTACGTATCCGACTGTGGCGCAAAACAGACACCGGAAACGGTGGAAACTGTCTTTGATGAAAATCCAACCGGACCGGTGCGGCGCGACCTGATCCTGCATATTTTTTCCATGAAGCCAGATGGCAGCGATATACGCCAGATTACCGATGGCCCGGTGCAGGATCTACGCCCAAGCCTCAGCCCTGATGGCAAAACCATCTGCTTTGTTTCCATACGCGGCGGCAGCACCGGACTCTGGCTGGTTCCCGCAGATGGCAGCGCCAAACCACGCAAGCTTAATGTACCGGTCACTGTTTACCGCCCTACCTGGTCGCCTGACGGCAAACGCATTTATGGATTTGCCGCAATCAGTAACGAACGCCATCAGGTTGGATGGGTTTGCCCCGGCTCAGGTGCGTGGACCCCGCTGGCGAATGATGATATTGCCGTCACGCATTCTCCCTTTCCCGATCCCCATGGTGAATCATTGCTGGTGCATTCAAACCGCACCGGGCGCTGGGGCCTTTACGAATTAAAACTGGATGACGAAACGCCGCCCATACCCCTGATACCGCACGGTTTCGAAAAATTAATCTGTGTGCATCCTAATCGCGCCAGGAACGGCGTTATGACATTTGATTCAATTCCGGAAGAATCCTGGTCCCGCTACAGGCCCGGCAATCAGAGCCTCAATTATTAGAGGGCGGTGATTTTAGGTTGATCATACCCCACATCGTCAATTGCGAGCCGCGAAGCGGCGCGGCAATCCAGGAGCCACACAAAAAAGCTTGCGATTGTGGCTTCTGGATTGCTTCACTTCGTTCGCAATGACGCAGCAGGGAAGTGATTCAACCTGAAATCATCACGCATCTAATCCGCGATCAGATCTGGATTGGAATCCAGATCCTCGCGCAAGGTCAGGCCGGCGATATAATAATGGATGCCCGCCCATATATTGAACAGGAACACGAACATCAGCGCAATGCGCAGGGATTCCTCGCCAAATTCGGGCTTCAGATAATCGCTCAGCACACCCACCCCAAACGGCCCCAGTCCCAGGCCGATCAGGCTGATGACAAACAGCAAGATGGCCGAGGCAATGGCGCGCATGCGCACGGTGGCCAACCCCTGGATCATGGCGAATGTCGGCCCCAGATAGATATAGTTGAAATAAAGCGGCACGATCAGCAAAGCCAGCGTCGTATATTTATCATCGGACATAAACGCCAGCAGGAAAAACGGCACGCTGATGGCGAGCGTAATGCCGGGAACCCACACATACCAGCGCCGGTCGCGCCTGGCGAAATAATCCGAAATATACCCCCCGGAAAATGTCCCAAGTCCCGCAAAAATACCAATCAGCGGCGCCAGCCAGCTTCCGATTTCGGCACTGCCCATTCCATAGGATCGCGCAAAAAACGCCGGCAGCCAGCCATTATAGCCATAACTGACAAAGGCGTGAAACGCCACCGCAAGCACCACATGCCGGAACGAAGGCCGCGCCCATAAAAAAGCGATCGCCTCTTTCAGCGGCACGGGCGCCTGTTCTTTCATGATTGCTTCGCTATTGCCGCGCGGCGGCTCTTTCACCGTCATGCGCACAATGATGGCCATCAGCACACCGGGCAGGCCGACCACAATGAACGCCGTGCGCCAGTCGAAAAAATGCACCAGCCAGCCCCCGGCCAGCAACCCGATCAGCGTCCCAATGGGAACGCCCATGGCGTAAATGCCCATGGCGCTTGCCCGTGTTTCGGGTACGAAATAATCGGAAATCAGGGAATGCGACGCCGGGCTGGCACCGGCCTCGCCCACCGCCACGCCAATTCGGCCCAGCATCAATTGCCAGAAATTCGCCGCCAGCCCGCACACCGCCGTCATCACGCTCCAGGCGGCCAGCGACCAGGAAATCACATTCACCCGCGAACTGCGATCCGCCAGCCGCGCAATGGGAATACCCAGCGTCGCATAAAAAATCGCGAATGCCACGCCGGATAAAAACCCAAGCTGCGTATCGGAAAGTTTGAGATCCTGGCGGATAGGCTCCAGCAGGATCGAGAGGATTTGCCGGTCAATGAAATTGAAAACATAGACGACCAGCAATATGCCAAGCACATATTGCCGGTAGCCAGTGGTAAAGGAGGCGCGCGCCTGCTGGGCAGGCAAACCTGTTGCGCTATCCATTCACTCCCCCCACTTTGCCAGTCTATTTATGTAACCGGTCAATAATTATTGTCGTGCGGGTAACCGTTGCTGATTTTCATGTGAATGGCAAGCGCATAGTTCAGCTAGCCACTTTGTTTTCTGATCGAATCGCAACACCTGCCACGTCATCGCGAGCGAAGCGTGGCGATCCAGAGTCTTACGCGAAGGCCTTCATTTGTGGCTCTGGATTGCCGTGTCGCTTCGCTCCTCGCAATTGTGTGTTGGAGATGTGCTAAAGAAGGTGTGTGGGCAGGTGACCGTTCGCAATGTGGGTTTACGCCCGTCGTCATCTTGGCTCCCTGCCCACGTTTCTCCTAACCGCTTGAATG
>Ga0209867_1000010_pt1 | contig 113082 bp, 109 predicted proteins | sample GWRWmT4_4Nov14_FD_187197 | JGI IMG/M metagenome (GOLD analysis project Ga0209867, IMG submission 187197) | Sand microcosm microbial communities from a hyporheic zone in Columbia River, Washington, USA - GW-RW T4_4-Nov-14 (SPAdes) (version 2) | ecosystem: Engineered > Artificial ecosystem >...
AGCCCGTCAACACGTTCATGGATGAAAGAAAAATCAATCACCGCGCCGATCTTGCGCAACAAATGATCACGTGGAACCAAACTCTCGAGACTGACCATCTCAAGTTCGGTTTGCTGGGCTATCGGTTCTTTCAACATACCCCATTGAATCAAAAAGCCCGGCGCGCCGCCAGGCTTTTCTTGACTTTGTCAGAAGTCTGAGGCCGGTCCCTTTCGAGACCGGCCTGCCTGTAATTTTGGCCAAGCAGTTCAGCCCAGCGCGATATAGGTCGCCTTCATCTGGGTGAATTTGTCGAGCGCATGCAGCGAGCCGTCGCGGCCAATGCCGGATTGCTTGTAGCCGCCGAACGGCATGGTCAGGCCGCCGCCATTGGTGTTGTTGATGTTGACCGAACCGGCGCGGATTTTGCGGGCCATCTTGTGCGCCTTGGTCAGATCATTGGTCCACAGGTTCGCATACAGGCCATAGATCGAATCATTGGCGATTTTCAGGGCTTCTTCCGTATCCTTGAAGGTCAGGGTTGACAGCACGGGACCAAAGATTTCTTCCTGCGCGATCTTCATGTCGTTCTTCACATTGTCGAAGATGGTCGGTTCGATATATTCGCCGCCGGTGTTCTGGCGCACCTGCTTGCCGCCCATAACCAGCTTTGCGCCTTCCTTCTGACCGGCCTCAATATAGCCCATCACGCGCTTGGTCTGCGATTTATCGACCATCGTGCCCATCATGGTTTTGGGATCCAGCGGATCGCCCGGCTGCATGAACTGGCCAACGGCTTTCACTTTTTCCAGGAACTCGTCCTTGATGCCTTCTTCGACCAGCAGGCGCGAACTGGCCAGACAGACCTGTCCGGAATTGAAGAAGATCGCCATGCCTGCGGCCTGTGCGGCGGCATCCAGATTCGGGGCGTCCTTCATGATGATGTTGGGGGATTTTCCGCCGCATTCCAGCCAGATCGCCTTCATGTTGGACTTGCCGGAATATTGCAGGAAATATTTACCCACTTCGGTTGAGCCGGTGAACGAGATTACATCCACATCCATATGCATGCCCAGGGCCTGACCGGCGGTTTCGCCATAACCCGGCAGTACGTTTAGCACGCCTTCGGGAATGCCCGCTTCCATCGCCAGCTCAGCCAGGCGGATCCCGGTCAGCGGGGATTGTTCGGCAGGCTTCAGAATGACGCTGTTGCCGGTCGCCAGCATGGGCGCCAGTTTCCATGCCGACATCATCAGCGGGAAATTCCACGGCACCACGGCGCCAATCACGCCCACCGGTTCGCGGGTGATCATGCCAAGGCCAGCGGGCCCGGTTGGCGCAATTTCGTCATAAATCTTGTCGATGGCCTCGCCATACCACTGAAAATTATTGGCGACGCCAACCATATCGACATTTTTGGCCATCATCACGGGCTTGCCCATGTCGAGGGTTTCCAGCAAGGCCAGTTCTTCGGAATTTTCCCGGACCAGTGCGGCCAGTTTCAGCAATACCGCCTTGCGATGGGCAGGGGCGGCTTCGGACCATTTGCCGGCCTCAAACGCGCGCCGTGCGGACTTGACGGCGATATCCACGTCGGCCTTGTCGCATTCGGCAATTTTGGCCAGTACGCGCCCGTCGATGGGGCTGACGGTTTCAAAGGTTTTTCCGGAAACCGCATCCACATATTTGCCATCGATAAACGCCTGATTGCGATAGCTCAGCCCATCACGCATTTTCTGCCAGTCTTCGAGTGTCTTTGCGGCCATGATTTTCTCCGTCTTCCCTGGGGGTTGTTAACGATAAAAAGGGATCATCCTTCGCTGCGATCCGATTACGTCAGACACTATCAAACCCCGGCTTTCCCGGCTAGCGCAATTTAGAAGGTTCCCTGATCAGACTGAAGCGCCTGGCCTTCTTGCAGCAAGTTATTGATCACCTTGCTCCGCCCACGGATTTCCCTTCGCCAGCGCTTGGGTGGCGAGGGGCTGGTGCATGGCAAGAGAGCGGGTCTGATCCGGCCAGAGAGAAAATGATCTGGCCGTTAACGTGACCGGACGACGCTGCCTGGGCGGGCGCCGGTGTCGGCGCCGTTGCGCTGAATGGCCTGACCGGACACCAGGGTGGCCACATAACCATCGGCGCGTTGCATCAGGCGCTTGCCATTTGCGGGCAGGTCGCACACCACCTCCGGCGCCAGGATTTTCAGGCGGTCCAGATCGATCAGATTGATGTCGGCGCGCTGTCCGGGCGCCAGAACGCCGCGATCCATGATGCCATTGCTGCGCGCGGTTTCGCGGGTCTGCTTTTGCACCACCCATTCCAGCGGCAGGCGGCCATGTTTGCGGTCCCGCGTCCAATGCGTCAGCATGAAGGTGGGGACGCCCGCATCGACGATCAGGCTGCAATGCGCCCCGCCATCACTGCCGCCCAGCAGGGATAATGGATGCATCAGCATCTCGCGGGTGCGGTCAAGATTGCCGTCGCCATAGCCCGCCGCCGCATAGAACAGGAATGCCTGGCCATTATCCTCCAGCATGAGGTCATAGGCGACCTCCGTTGGTTTGCGCCCCGTGCGTTCGGCAATCGCGGTCAGGCTCTGGCTGGGGTCGGGTTCATAATTGGGCACGGCGCCCAGCGCATAGGTCAGCTTCCACGGATTGGAGAAAAGCTGCGACCAGGCGGTGATCGCCGGGTCTTTGTCGGCCAGAATGCGCGCCTTCACTTCAGGATTGCGCAGCATCGCCAGACGCTCCGGCTGCGACAGTTTCTTCAGTTCGATGAAGCTCGGGAAGCGCGCAAACGGGTTCTCGCTTTCGAAACTGAACAGCATGCCGACAGGCCGGCCCGAGATTTGCGGCAAAAGTTGTGCTCCTTCCCGGTTGGCCTCTTCCGCCATTGTAAACGCCTTGAGAGAGGAGGAAGTGGTCAGGAATGTCAGGGGCCGGCCAGACGCGATGGACAGCCGTTTCATCAACCCCATCTCGGACGAAAATGGGATGACGTCGGACTTCACGACGCCGCTTGGAATGACTTCAATGATCCCCTTGCCCGATGCGCCGATCGCACGCGCAATCGCCATCAGTTCGGCTTCCTTGGCGAAGGTGCCGGGGATCGGAACGCCCTGCGGCGTCAGATGGATGCCCGTGCGCGATGTCGAAAAACCCAGCGCGCCGGCCTCCATCGCCTCGCGCATAAGCGCGGCCATGCGCGCGGTTTCCTCGGCGCTGGGGTCCACATCCTCGGCCCCGCGTTCGCCCATCACATAGGTGCGTAACGCGCAATGCCCCACATAAGAGCCGATATTGACGGCGCGCGGCATACGGTCCAGCGCATCCAGATATTCCGGAAAGCTTTCCCATTGCCAGTCCATCCCCGCCTTCATGGACGCCGCCGGAATATCTTCGACGGACTCCATCAGCTCAATCATCCAGTCGCGATTGCCGGGCTTTACCGGGGCGAAGCCGACGCCGCAATTGCCCATCACCGCCGTCGTCACCCCGTTCCAGCCCGACGGCGTCAGCAGCGGATCCCAGGTAGCCTGCCCATCATAATGCGTGTGAATATCCACCCAGCCCGGCGCCACCACCAGCCCATCGGCATTGATGGTCTCGCGCGCCCCGCCGGTGAGCTTGCCGACCTCAACGATCATGCCGTCCTTGACCGCAATATCGCCGGTAAACTTCGGGTTTCCGGTTCCATCCACAACGGTTCCGCCCTTGATGATCAGATCAAACATGCCGTTTCCCTCCACATTTTGCGGCCGGGATTATTGGCTTCCCGGACATTCCTTTTAATGCAGCTTAAACAATATCCGCCCGAATGGAAGCGAAAGCTCAATATTCAGGCGGGGGAAGGACTTACGCGGGCGGGGTGTGGGGCGCCGGGAAAATCCATAACGAGCCACCCTGTTTTCCTCCGAAACCCGGAAAGGCGCATAAGCTTACGGGGGCGTCTTTGGAAAACAGATTGCCCCCCAAACGGCGCCCAAGTTTCCTCTGGTGCTGTTGGATAAATCAGTTATCCTGTCTCAAAATGGAAAAAACTAGGGAGAGAGACATCATGCCCGTTCAAAAGTTTCCACCGATGCGCAAGGATTTTCCGAGCTTTGATTGCGATGCGCATGTCGCCGAACCCAACGCCATCTGGGAGCGCGCCGGAGAATATCTGACCAAGGATGAGATGGCCGCCCTGAAATCCACCATGTGGTTCGATAAAGAATCCAATCAGTTGATCGTCAATGGCGTTTTGGGCGCGGGCATAAGATCAAGCGAGGGGCAGGGCCGTGCAGGGTCCATGAACCTGATCGGGGTCGCCGGACCGGGCATGAAGCACCGTATTCAGCGCACGTTCAATGTGCGCAATCTGGACCCCAAAACCGCGCTGACCAAGGAACAATCCGCCTATGTGGATCACAAGGGCGCATTCCTGCCCAAGGCGCGGCTGGCGGACATGGATTTTCAGGGCATCGATCAGGTGATGCTGATCCCATCCGATGTCGATACCTATCCCTGGCTGCAAAATGGCCTGGGCGCTGCGGCCATGTGCAAGGCCTATAATGAATGGGCCTGGGAATTCTGCCAGGAAAACACCGAGCGGCTGTATTTCGCCGCGCTGATACCGCTGCAAGACCCTGTCGCCGCCATCCGCGAAGTGCACCGGGTTGCCGCCAAGGGTTGCCGGGTCGGCCTGATACGCCCCATTGATGCGATGGGCAATTATCCGCTGCAACCCAAATATGATGGGTTATGGGCGGCCATGCAGGAAGCCGGCATGGTCTATGGCATGCACCCGTTCCCGGCCTTTGGCGCGCTGAAGCCGTCTGGTTATACCGAACAGCATTCCCCTTCGGAACTGATCAACCGCACCATTTCGTCGGCGCGGATTTCGCATTCGTTCCTGACCAATGTGCAGAACTTTCAGTCCGAGGCGGCGGTGTGGGTGGTATCCGCATTGATGTCGGGCCTGTTTGAACGGTTTCCGCGCCTGAATGCGGCGGTGTTTGAGGCGTCCTCCACCTGGCTGAGTTTTGTGCTCGACGAATGCGACAAGCATTACAAGCTGTATCGCAATGAACGCACCATGCGGCCGCTGAAAAAACTGCCCAGCGAGACATTTTTCGAGCATTGCATGACCGGCTTTGAAGGCGATGAAGCGCCGCCCTCGCGGCTGCCGGAATTTTACGAGGATATTCTGGTGTGGTCGTCAGATGTCTATCACCATGATGGCGATGATGTCTGGCGCGCGCTGGAAACCATGCGCAAATGCAATCTGACGCCGGACCGCCAGGCCAAATTTCTGGGCGGCAATGCGCGCAGACTTTACAACATCCAGGCGCCCCGCACCTTTATCACCGAACGGGTGACCGAGATGGAACGCCCCGACTGGTGGCCGACCGAAGACGAAATCGCCCATGCGATGACAGCCGAGGCGTCGCTGATGCCGTGGCGCAAGGCGGGAGGCGCAAGGTCATGAGCCGGAATAAAGCCTTCGCCGTTTTCGACAGCGATTCCCACATTGTCGAGCCGCACGCCATCTGGGAAAAATATCTCGACCCCGAATACCGTACTCTTGGCAAATTCGCCCTGTGGCGGGAGGATGGCGAAACCGGATCCTATCTCAAGGTCAACGGAAAAATATTCCGGGATTCCATGAACCCGAATATCCCCCGCCACGCCATCTGGAAACCAGGCCAGACCTGGGAGCAGGTTGGCGAGCTGGACCCCGACATCCGCCACGCCAAAACTGCGGGCGCGTCCGATCCGGCGGCGCGGTTGCGCGACATGGACGCCATGGGCGTTGATCAGACGCTGCTGTATCCCACCTGGTTCGCCGAGGGGTTTCATCTGGTGGAAGACCCGGATGTGGCCTATGCCCTGGCGCGCGCCTATAATGACTGGATCGCGGATTTTTGCGCCGTCGCGCCGGAGCGGCTGTTCGCCGCCGCCATGGTTCCGTTGCAGAACATGGATTTCGCCATCGCGGAATTGCGCCGCACCGCCAAAATCCCCTGCTTCAGGGGCGCCTTCATCCGCCCGATGTTTGTTGAGGAGCGCTATTTCACGCACCGCTATTTCGATCCGCTATGGGCGGCGCTCGAAGATCTGCACATCACCGCCGCCGTGCATCCCGCCAGCGGGTTGTGGAACCCGGAATGGACCTCGCACGGGCAGTTCATCGAAAAAATGAACCGGCGTCTGGGGACGCAGAGCTTTTTCCGCGAAGCGGGCGGCGGGCCGCAGTCCGGCGGCGGCGGCGGCGCAGCGGGCATGGTGTTCGGTCCCAGCGGCGATCTGGGGCATCCGATGTCGCCAATCATTTCCCCATGGCTCGATAACCACATGTTTGTCGCCGCCACCCTGCTCGGCTTTTCGGTAATGGACCGCTATCCGAAAATGAAAGTCGTCATGGCGCATGGCAAGGCGTCCTGGATGGAGGAAGTGCTGGAAAAAATGGAGGCCTCGGCCCTCACCTTCCCGCTGGTGCACACCTATCCGGTGACCACCGACCCCGAAGAACTCTGGGAAGAAGGCGAAGTCATGCTGGGCTTCGACGCCGAGGAACGGCTGATCCAGAAACTCCCCCAGGACTTCGCCAAAAAAGTCGTCTGGGGTTCGCACTATCCCCGCCAGGACACCACCACAGCCTGGGACGCCATCGACCAACTGTCCGGCGCCGGCGTCGACGAAGCGACGATTGCGCGGATGCTGGGCGGCAACGCCGCCGCGCAATTCGGCGTGACACTGGCGCGGGCGGCGGGGGTGTAGGGGCGAGGATGGGGGTGCCTCAGACTCGATTAATTTTGATAATTTAATCGAGGCTGACCCCATTTCTTCCGCCATTTCTTTTTGCCTCAACGGCAACTTTCGTATCCTATATCCATCAGATTTTTCGGGTTCTCAGGTGCACAAAGCAAACATAATGGATGACCAGCAATTAAAGAGAAGCCTGAGGTCGATAGGCATGGCATGTTTTGTAGAACATTATGAGATGTTTACCGATTCCTCAGTTTCAAACGACACTGCTGTCGATATTCTGATGAGACAAAAAAAATATTCTGAATCCGGCAGCCGCACCAGGGTCAATCAGTCAAGACGCATTATTCGCGAAGGTCGCCGGGATGATGCTTTGGAACACATTGCCCAATCAAACAGGATAGACAGCAAGTGGACAGGCAAGGCAAAAAGCCTTCTGGCCGCTAATAAATAGACCAAAGGGGTCTGACCCCTTCAGATCGCAGACATCGTGCGATCATGCTGATTGAGAAAAGGAAGGCATCGACTTTAGTGACTTTTCCTCGACTTACGCAACGAGTTGTATCACGCGAATATTGCCGGAAAGCAAAAAAAAAGGGGTCAAGTCTCAAAAAAAAAGGGGTCAAGTCTTGACATGCCAGTTTTCTCAGAGGCCGCACGATCATGCGATCTGCGATAATGGGGTCAGACTCGATTGATTTTACGGGGTTGATCGTTTGTTTTATTTTTCCAATGCAGCGCGGGGGTCCTGGCTGCGCAATATCCGCACGATGACAATTTCGCCGGGGTCAATGCGGTAATAGATTGCATGCGCACCGCACACACTGCGCCTGTAACCAGTACGGATATGCTCAACGGCGGGACTGTGCATCGGATGTGCCGCCAGTGCTGAAAATCTCTGTTTGAGCCGGTCGCGGTACCGGTTGGACTGCGCCACCCCAAAATGTTCATCGCCATATTGGGCGATCCCCTTCAAATCTTCCGCCGCTGCGCCACTAAGCCGGTAATCAGGCATGTTTTGTCTTGCGCCGCTGCCTCGCGTCTTGCCATATTTCGTCAATGCTGCGGTCGCTAAACCCGCTCTGTTCGCCTTTTATCAGCGCTGCGCGGATGGCCGCAATCCCGGCTGGGGTTTCTTGCTCTCTTATTTGGCGCTCCCGGATCAACTCGCGCACGACCTCGCTTTCGTTGCCGAAATGTCCGGTTTCGATCTGGGCTTTGATCCAGTCATCTTGCTGGCGGGTAACTGAAATGCTTTTCTTAACCATTGCCATATTTTGTCCTCCGATGGGTAGGGGGAAACTTGCCTACTTGGTAGTATAATATACGCCTTTTGACAAGTCTGGTTCTTCTTATGATCATGGGGTCAGGCGATCATGCAGATCACAGATCATAGTAGATCATGGGATCAAACACACAAAAACGGGGTCAGGTCTTGACATGACAGTTTTCCCAGGCTAATCTCCGCCCATGTCCCGCCCGCTCCGGCTCGAATATTCAGGCGCTGTTTATCATCTTACTGCGCGCGGCAATGCGCGGCAGGCGATTTTTCTGGATAATGCGGACAGGGAGATGTTTCTGGCCTGTCTTGGCGAGGTGGTGGCGCGGTTTGGCTGGCTGTGCCACGCTTTTTGCCTGATGAACAATCATTATCATCTTCTGATCGAAACCCCTGAGGCCAATCTGTCGCGCGGCATGCGCCAACTGAACGGGGTTTATACCCAGCGGTTTAACCGCCGCCATCAGCGGGCCGGGCATGTGTTTCAGGGGCGCTACAAGGCCATTCTGGTGGAGCGCGACAGCCATCTGCTCGAATTGTGCCGCTATGTGGTGCTGAACCCGGTGCGGGCCGGGATGGTGAAGCAGGCCGCGCGGTATAAATGGAGTTCCTGTCCGGCGACACTGGGCGCGGCGGCGTGCCCGGACTGGCTCAGTACCGACTGGTTACTGGCGCAGTTCGGCAAGCGCCGGCCGGCCGCGCGCGCGAAGTATGCGGCCTTCGTGGCGCAAGGCATGACGCAGCCCTCGCCCTGGGCCGGGTTGCGAGGCCAGGTGCTGTTGGGCTCCGAGCGCTTTGCAGAGCAAATGCGCCCGTTGCTGGAAGGCGGGGACGCACTGAAAGAAATCCCCCGCATGCAGCGCCGGTTGCTGCGGCCCAGCCTGAAAGCGCTGTTCGCCGGGCGGGTGCGCGGCGATAAAATTCTGCGCGACGCGGCGATACGAAAGGCGCTGGAATATGGCTATAGCATGGTGGCCATCGCAGAGCATGCCGGGCTGCACTATTCAACCGTCAGCAAGATCATTAAAGGCGAACGCTGAAACTGTCATGTCAAGACCTGACCCCGAGGACGTGCGAGGACACGGAGGACGCGCGGCGGGGAAAACGCCGGGACGTTCACACATGATACCGGGGCCGGTGTAACGCCATTCACCTTTTTAAGGCATCCCATTGGGAAGCATGGAAAAGACGGCGCTTGCAGTGCCGACGCGCTGACCTTACCCTGAGGGTGACAGCTTCACGCTTACCAACCTTCACGCTTACCAACGGAGTTCAGCAATGACCAGCACGCCAACTTACACGCCGCCTAAAGTCTGGAAGTGGGATGCCGGAAGCGGCGGGCGGTTTGCAAACATCAACCGCCCCATTGCGGGGGCGACACATGAAAAAGATTTGCCCATCGGCAAACATCCGTTGCAGCTTTATTCGCTGGGCACCCCCAATGGCGTCAAGGTCACCGTGATGCTGGAAGAGCTGCTGGCGCTTGGGCGCACGGGGGCCGAGTATGACGCCTGGCTTATCAATATCGGCGAAGGCAACCAGTTCGGCAGCGGATTTGTCGCCGTCAATCCGAACTCCAAGATTCCGGCGCTTATGGACCGCAGCACGCCGAAGCCCACACGTGTTTTTGAGTCGGGCGCCATTCTGCTGTACCTCGCCGAAAAATTCGGCGCGTTCCTGCCCGAGGATCCGGGCCTGCGCGCAGAATGCTATTCCTGGCTGTTCTGGCAGATGGGCAGCGCGCCCTATCTCGGTGGCGGCTTTGGGCATTTCTACGCCTATGCGCCGGAGAAGTATGAATATGCGATCAACCGCTTCACGATGGAGGTCAAACGTCAGCTTGATGTGCTGGATCGCCACCTGGTGGACAAGCAGTATTTCTGCGGCGATGTGTATACGATCGCCGATATGGCCATCTGGCCCTGGTACGGCGCGCTCGTCAAAGGCACGCTCTATGAGGCGGGCGAATTTATCGAGGCGCATAGCTACACCAATGTTATCCGGTGGACGGACGCCATCGCGGAACGTGCGGCGGTCAAACGCGGCCGCATCGTGAACCGCACCTGGGGCGCGCCGGAAAGCCAGCTTCCAGAACGCCACGACGCCAGCGATTTCAAGAGCAAGACCTGAATATAATACCAACGCCCCCCCTGGTGCGGCGACATCCTTCGTGCATGTCACTGCGGCGAAGTGTAAAGTTACGCCAACGATATAATTGGAGGTTTCGATGAAGGTTGGATTATTACAGTTTTTCTCCTGGACGGGCCGCACCCCGGTAACGACCGTGTATGACCGCGCGATGGATCGTGTGGACCGCATGGAAGACAGTGATTTCGATTGCATCTGGCTTGCGGAACACCATTTCACGGATTACAGCGTCTGCCCTTCGGTGACATTGATGGGTACGCATATTGCGGGGCGGACAAAGCGCCTGCGTATCGGTACGGCGGTCACGCTCAACGCCTACTACCATCCTCTCCGGCTGGCTGAGGAACTCAATATGCTCGATATATTCTCGAAGGGCCGCCTCAACTGGGGATCGGGCCGGGGCTTCGACCCAACCGAGTTCAAGCTGTTTGGGGTTACGGCCGACGATGTCTATGACCGCTTTCGCGAGACAGTGGATATCGTCCAGAAATCATGGGCAAATGAGCGCTTCTCCCACCACGGGAAATACTACCACTATGATAATGTGCTCGTGCTCCCGAGGCCGTATCAGGATCCGCATCCACCCGTTTATCTGGCCGCAGATTCGCCCGATTCCATCCGCAAGGCCGGAGCCGAGGGGTATACCATCATGCTGGGGCCGCACGCCTCCAATGCCGACTGCAAATACAAGCGGAGGCTCTATCAGGAAGTGATGGAGGCGAACGGCCATGTGGTTGGCGGCCGCGACCTGCCCATGGTTCGCTATGTCGCGCTGGGAGAAACCCGTGCCGAGGCGGAAGCCGTTGCGCGGGCCAGTTCCGGCTGGACCGTCGGCGCCTATGCAAACGCGGATAAGACGGCGCATCTCAGATCACCATCCGCCGACATTCTGGTTGACCCGAAGGTGGATCCGGTCGAGCGTTATCTCAATGACGTTGCGATTGTCGGCACCGCGCCCGAAGTGGTGGACCGCCTCAAACAACTGGAAGCCGAGATCCCCATGAACTATCTGATGCTCGCGCCAATGAGCAACGATTCATTCTTGAGGTTCACGAAGGACGTGCTGCCAAAGCTCGCATAGAGCGGGATGATTTTAGGTCCGTTCATAGCCTCATCGTCTTTGCGAGGCGCGAAGCGGCGTGGCAATCCACCAAGCCTTCGCAAGAAGGCTACGGCTGGCAAAGGAGTCACAAACTCAGGCTTTTGCGTGAGGCTCTGGATCGCCACGCTTCGCTCGCGATGACGAAGTATAAGTTTGTGATTCAGTCTAAACAGAAGCCGATCTAAAATCACAAAACATATCTCCAGGCATTATAATACCGTCGCCTGCACCACGGCCTTCATGCGCTCGATCAGTGAATATTCGTCTGTGGTGAAATCCGCATCGATCCACCATTCCTCGACCTCACGCAAAACGGCTCCGATCTGCGGGCCGTCTGGAACACCCGCCAGCTTTACGTGATGCCCATCCAGCGGCAATACCGGCGGTTTCCAGCTATCGATCATGGGAAGCAGGGCGCGCCATTGCACCGCATTATGATTGCGCTTCACATCGCCCGCCCAGCGCAGCATGGCCACATCGCGCATGACCTTGGGCGTCATGCGGTATGCCGTGCGGCGCATTTCACGCACCGACATATAACAAAACACACGCAAGGTGGCGGAAAGCATGGCAACCAGACGGTCACGCTGCGCATTCGAAAGCCGCAACCGGGTCGCAACCGCAACCGCGATCGCGCCATCATCAGGTAACAGCGCGCCAAAACGCAAAATAGGATCAACCTCGAAAAATGTCATCGCGTCAATTTCGATCAGGGCGTTCAGGCGTTCCAGATTGCTTGCTTCGGGCAGCACCGCCGTCAGAATACCGCTGGCCGCCATTTGCCGCAGGGCGGGCATGGGGTTGCTGGCGGAAATCAGTTTCAGCAATTCTTTCGCGATCCGCTCCGGCGACAATTTCGCCAATCCGGCAACATGGCGCGCGCAGGCCTGCAACCCATCGCGGTCCATTTCGCCTTTTCCGCACCAGGCGTAAAACCGGAAGAAACGCAAAATGCGCAGATAATCTTCCTGAATGCGGGCGTCGGGATCACCGACAAACCGCACAAGCCCTGCTTTGGCGTCGGCAACGCCGCCCAGCGGATCAAACAGCAAGCCATCCATATCCGCATAGATGGCGTTCATGGTGAAATCACGCCGCGCCGCATCCGCTGCCCAGTCTGTGGTATAGGCCACCTCGGCACGCCGTCCATCCGTATTCACATCATGGCGCAAGGTGGTGATTTCAACCGGGCGATGGTTTGAAACAGCCGTTATGGTGCCATGATCAATGCCGGTAGGTACCGCTTTAAGACCCGCCGCGTTCAACAGTTCAATGACTTTTTCCGGCATCGCAGTCGTCGCAATATCGACATCCACCTGTACGCCATATTGCATCGCGCCGCGCACCGTGTCGCGCACCGCGCCGCCAACATAACGCGCTTCGACGCCTGCGCCCGCCAGCAAAGCCTGCATGACCCTGACCACATCGGGATCCATGATCCAGCCAACCATCGGCAGTCTGTCATTGCTCATTACTTTACCTCACCGGGAATCAATTTCCCGTTTTCCATTCGCGCGGGCACATAGGTTCCGCCCGCATCTTCGCCGCCCACATAGGCCGTGACCAGCATACCAATCACGATCAGCGCCAGACCGGCTTGCAGCAAGAAACTCAGGGGCATGTTTTCCCATTCTACCGCAACGGCATTCTGATTGCGTTCTCTGGCATAGAAATACGCTGCATATAAGGCAAGCGGCAGCACAAACAATGCAATGTTGATCAGGACAACCCGCAGCATTATCCATACAGCCTGTTAAACAGATTCACCAGCATGCCTGCCGTCGCGCCCCAGATATTATAGTCCTTGTAGGGCATCGCGTAATATTGCGCCATCCTGCCTTTGAATTCGGTTTCCTTGCGCTGATGATTGTCCGGGTTCATCAGGAAAGACAGCGGCACTTCGAAAATTTCAGCAACTTCATTATCGCAGGCCTTCAGCGCAAAACCGGGGGTGACAAGGCCCACGACCGGCGTGATCTGAAAGCCGGTGCCAGTATGATAATCATCCAGCCGGCCTACGATTTCCACATGATGCGCTGGAAGCCCGACCTCTTCTTCGGCCTCACGCAGTGCGGCGGCAACGGGATGCGCATCCGTTGGATCGACGCGCCCGCCGGGAAACGCCACCTGTCCGGCATGCTTGTTCATGTGATCGGGACGCCGCGTCAGCAACACTGTCATCCCATCGGGATGGTCGATGATCGGCACCAGCACAGCCGCAAGACGAAACTCGGTGACGCCGGACAGTACATGCCTGCCATCCGCAGGCGGCATGATCTCCGGATGCACCAGCGTGTCCGGCAGCGTGGCGCGCAGGCGGTCGCGGATCAAATCGCGCATGTGTTTTGCCCCACCTGATCTGACGGCATAAAGGGATAAAAAATATCGCTGCTCCAGACACCGAACATATCCGCGCCGTTGACGGGTTCATCTACACAGAGTTCAACCAGATCATAAAACACTGCCCGGTTGATCAGCGCCTCCAGGCGTCCGCGCACAAGCACATAGGGCGAAGGTTCCAGCGTTTCGGGCTTCAGCGTCACGCGCAAGGGATGGGCGGCGTCCACCGTAACCCAGTCATCGACATTGGTGCGGAACGACAAAACCTGTCCCCGGCCTTTATTTTCGACTTTCATTTCGATCGCCACAAAGGGGGCGTCATCGACCCGGATGCCGACTTTTTCCACCGGGGTGACGAGATAATAGTTGTGATCCGCGTCCCGGCGCAGCACGGAAGCAAACATCTGCACCATCGCCACACGGCCAATGGGCGATCCCATATAGTACCAGACGCCATCGCGGGCGATCCGCATGTCGATATCGCCGCAGAAATCCGGCTCCCACTTGTCCACGGGGGCGGGCCCCCGTTTGGCGCGGGACCATATTTGCTGCTCAATCCCCCGAAACAGGTCGGCGGGGCTGGCGGGGCTGGTTTGGCTCATATCCCAGGACTATCCTTCTTCAATGCCGTTCACAATAGCGCTATGATGGAAAATAAGGTGTAATGATTTGATGCGCCAAGGGCTTCTGCTAGGATATAGTCATTCATATGCATAATGTCAGCGAAGCTTCCATAACTATAATCCCGGAGATTGAGCGGGAAATTGCCCAGCTTGGCGATAAAATCGCCAGGGTCCGCGAAGGCATTGGGCGGGTCATTATCGGCCAGAATGAAGTGGTCGACCAGACCCTGATCACCATCCTGTCCGGTGGCCACGCCCTTCTGGTGGGTGTTCCGGGGCTGGCCAAGACCCGCCTGGCGGCGGCCATGGGGACGGTGCTGGGGCTGCATAATAACCGTGTCCAGTTCACCCCCGATCTGATGCCCGCCGATATTCTGGGCTCGGAAGTGCTGGAAGAAACCACCAATGGCAAACGCGGCTTCCGGTTCATCCACGGGCCGGTATTCTGCCAGTTGCTGATGGCCGATGAAATCAACCGGGCCAGCCCGCGTACCCAGTCGGCCCTGCTGCAGGCGATGCAGGAACATCATGTCACCGTGGCCGGACAACGCTATGACCTGCCACTGCCATTCCATGTGCTGGCAACGCAAAATCCGCTGGAACAGGAAGGCACCTATCCTTTGCCCGAGGCGCAACTGGATCGCTTTTTGTTGCAGATCGATGTGGATTATCCCGATGCGGCGTCCGAACGGCGCATGCTGCTGGCGACGACCGGCGTCGAAGAGGCTGTCGCCGAACAGGTGATGAATGATGGCGAGCTTGGCGCCGCCCAGCGCCTTGTGCGGCGCTTGCCGGTGGGCGAAGCCGTGATCGACGCCATTCTGCGCCTGGTGCGCGCCGCGCGCCCGGATGACGCCGCCGCGCCGGAAATTCGTCAACATGTCGCGTGGGGGCCGGGGCCGCGCGCCAGTCAGGCGCTGATGCTGGCGGTGCGTGCCCGCGCCTTGCTGGATGGCCGTTACAGCCCCTCGATTGATGATCTGGCGGCGCTGGCCGGACCGATTTTACGTCACCGCATGGCATTGAATTTTACTGCACGCGCCGATGGGGTTACCATTAAAGACGTGATCAACCGACTGGTTGGAAATCTTACTTAACTGCCGGGATCAAAGCGCCATGGCGGCTAACGCTCAGGGAATGGATGCTGCCGGCCAGGTAACTTTCCTGCGCCAGTCCGCAGACGCATTATCCACGACACTGCCTGCCCTGATGCTGCAGGCGGATCAGATTGCAAACACCCTGTCCCACGGCGAACATGGCCGCCGCCGTTCGGGTATTGGCGAAAGTTTCTGGCAATTCCGTCAATACAGCCCCGGCGACGCCGCGAATAAAATCGATTGGCGGCAATCGGCAAAATCCCAAAGTCATTTTGTACGCGAGAATGAATGGCAGGGCGCGCAAAGTGTGTGGCTATGGTGCGACCGTTCGCCTTCCATGAATTATTGTTCGGCATTCGCAACGCACGCCAAGCAGGAACGGGCCCTGGTGTTAAGCCTGGCGCTGGCCGGTCTATTGATGCGCGGGGGCGAGCGCATTGGACTGTTGCAACGCGGCGGACAACCGCCCGCATCAGGACGCACGGCATTTTCACGTCTGGCGGAAAACATGGTGCTTTCACCGGCTGGTGAAAATGATCTGCCGCCCCTGTTGCCGCTGCCGCGTTTTGCCCGACTGGTTCTGGTGGGAGATTTTCTGTCGCCACTGGAAGAAACTGCGGCCTGCGTGAATGCCTATGCCGCGAAGGGCGTGCAGGGCCATCTGCTGCAAATACTGGATCCCGCCGAAGAAGACCTGCCCTTTACCGGGCGGGTGCGGTTTGAAGGCATGCAGAGCGAAGGAAGTCTGACGGTTGGCCGCGCGGAAGGATTGCGCGGCGCCTATCATCGCCGCATTCAACAGCACCAGGACGGATTGCGCGCCCTGTGCCGCGGAACCGGGTGGAGCTTCGCCAGTCATCGCACCGACCGGCCCCCGCAACTGGCGCTACTTGCGTTGCACCAGCTTTTGTCGGGATCAACCCGTATGGGGCGCTGATGCTGTATCTTGGCCCGATCGCATTTGTATATCCCTGGATGCTTGCGGCCCTTGCCGCCTTGCCCGCCATCTGGTGGCTGCTGCGCGCCGTTCCGCCATCGCCGCGCCAGGAATGGTTTCCCGCGATCCGCCTGTTGCAGGGGCTGCGTGAAACGGAACAGAGTGCGGAACATACGCCATGGTGGCTGTTGGCGCTGCGGCTGCTGCTGGCGGCGCTTGTGATATTTGGACTGGCGCGCCCGCTTATTAATCCGTCTACGGAAGGATTTACGGATGGCGTTCTGATCCTGGTGATCGATGATGGCTGGGCGTCGGGTCCGCAATGGGAAGCCCGGCGCAAGGTCATGGATGACATGCTGGCGCAGGCCGAACGTCATAACCGTGAGGTGTTGCTGCTGACCACCGCGCGAGAGGATGCCGCCGCCAGTCCGCCCCAGATAACAACGGCCAGTGCGGCGCGGGCGGTGGCCGCAAGCCTGCTGCCCAAACCCTGGTATATTGATCGCACTGCGGCGGCAAAACGTCTGACGGCTGTACCCCTGACAGATATGCAGCGCAGCAACATCACCAGCGTCTGGCTGAGCGATGGGCTGGCCAGCAAAGAGGATCAGGCGCTAAGCGAAGCGTTGGCGTCACTGGGGCCGGTGACACTTTTGCGCGATCCGCCATCCATGCCCGTGGTCGCATTGCTGGAACCGCAATCCACAGGAGACGGTTTCGAGATCAATGTCCTGCGATCGCATGCAGGCGCACCGCAAATAGCGGAGTTGCATGCGCTGGGCGAAGACGGAAATATTCTGGCCAGCGCACCCATTACATTCGCCGCAAGCGACACAAAGGTCACGGTTCAGCTTACGTTACCCACGGGGGTGCGCAATACAGTCACGCAAATCCGCATTGCGGGGATTCATTCCGCCGCATCAGTCTGGCTGCTGGATGATCGTTGGAAACGGCGCACGGTCGGCATCGTTTCCGGTGCGGGCAGTGATGCGGCGCAGCCCCTGCTGGATGATCTGTTTTATCTGGAACGCGCAATGAGCCCGTTTGCCGATATTCGCAAGGGAACCATTGGCGCGCTATTGGCCGCACCCCTGTCGATGCTGGTGCTTGCAGATGTTGGACGGATTGTCGGCGAGGACAAGGCGCTGGTGGAAGACTGGCTGGAAAAAGGCGGGCTGCTGGTGCGCTTTGCCGGTCCACATATGGTGGAGCAGAGCGATGATCTCATTCCCGTGAAGCTGCGGCAGGGCGGACGGGCACTGGGCGGTGCGCTATCGTGGGATGTGCCAGCAAAGCTGGCGCCATTTCCGGAAACCAGCCCGTTTTTCAGCCTGCCTATTCCCGCCGATGTAACCGTGGAGCGCCAGATTCTGGCGCAACCGGATGCGGCGCTGATCGCAAAAACCTGGGCGGGACTGGAAGACGGAACGCCCCTGGTTACCGCCAGCCGCAACGGCAAAGGCTGGAACGTGCTGTTTCATGTGACGGCGAATATGCGCTGGTCGAACCTGCCTGCGTCCGGACTTTATGTCGGCATGTTGCAGCGTATTACCGCCCTTGCGCAGGGCGCAGGCGACGTGGCCGCACATGCGCAAAGCGCGCCCCTGAGCGCATTGGTCGTGCTGGATGGGCAGGGCCAGTTGCGCAGCCCGCTGGATAGCGTGCGTCCATACGTCGCGGGCGATGCGGCGCCCGATACCGGCCCGCATTTGCCGCCGGGATATTATGGCGCCAACACATACCGGGTGGCGGTGAATTTGAACCGGGATGCAGATCATCTGCGTCCGCTTGGCGCATTGCCGGGAACGCAAGATCTTGATTATGGACCCCGTGTGGAATTGGAAGCGGGCCCCTGGCTGCTGTGCGCAGCGCTGATCCTGTGGCTTGTGGATGGCGTTATTGCACTGGCGCTGCTGGGCCGGTTGCCCGCATGGGCTGGAAGAAAATTTATGTCCGGTACGGCGGCGGTTTTGTTTATTGCCCTTATCATGGCTGCATTTCCAAACGCCACATTGGCGCAGGAAACCCGCGCCGCAGATGAACAGGCGCCCCAGGCCGCTCTCGAAACACGGCTTGCCTATGTGATCACCGGGGATGCGGCGGTTGACGCAATGAGTGCGGCCGGCCTGACGGGATTGTCAAAAATCCTGCGCGACCGCACCGCATTTGAAGCCGCCGATCCAATGGGCGTAAACCCCGAGCATGATGAACTGGTGTTTTTTCCGCTGATCTATTGGCCGATGACCGTCAGGCAACAGATGCTGCCGGAAAAAGCGCTGTCGCGCATTGACGCCTATATGAAAAATGGCGGCACCATTTTATTCGACACCCGTGACCAGCTAACCAATTTCAATCTTGGCCGCGAAGGAGAGCGTGAGCCGGGCCCCGGTCAGGCGGTGTTGCGCGAAATTTTAAAATCGCTGGATATTCCACCCCTGGTGCAGGTGGCGGAAGATCATGTATTGACCCGATCCTATTATCTGCTGCGTGATTTTCCGGGCCGCTATGCCGGTGGACAATTGTGGGTGGTGGCCGCCGCAGACGGCGCGCAGGAAACCACCGGCGGAGACGGAGTTTCCGCCATCATCATCGGGGCCAATGACTGGGCCGCAGCCTGGGCAGTTGATGAAACTGGCGCACCGCTATTGCCCGTGGAACCCGGCGGCGAACCCCAGCGCGAGCGCGCCTACCGCACCGGGGTTAATCTGGTGATGTATTCCCTGACCGGAAATTACAAAACCGATCAGGTGCATCTGCCGGTATTGCTGGAGCGGTTGGGGCAATGAGCATTGTTCTGGCCCCGTCCATTCCCGGTATCCTGCTGGTGCTGCTGGCGATTGCGGCAGCCCTGCTGAGTGGATACGCACTGTTGCAGCGCACACGCGGTGCGATATGGCGGGCGCTGGGGGCAACGCTGTTGCTGGCGGCATTGGCCAATCCGATGATTGTGCGCGAAACCCGCGCGCCGCTGCCTGACATTGTGGCGCTGATCAATGATCAAAGCCCCAGCCAGGAATTTGATGGCCGGGCGTTGCAGGCCCGCGAAGCAGAAGCAAGCCTGCGCAAGCGTCTTGCGGCAATACCCAATCTGGAAGTGCGCAGCGCCACGCATAAAGGATCAGCCGAAGGAACCCGCCTGTTCGAAGCGGCGCAGAATCTGCTGCTGGATACGCCGCCGGATCGTCTCGCGGGGGTCATTTTTCTGACCGATGGACAGGTGCATGATGTACCGGACAGGGCAACGCCGGGGCCATTGCATGTGTTGCTTACCGGCGATCCAAAACGTTCCGACCGCCGGCTGGTGCTGGAGCAGGCGCCGAAATTCGGTATTGTTGGCGAACCCATATCCCTGACTGTACGTTATGAAGATCAGGGCGAAATGGCGGCGGCGGAAAGCGCGCAATTAACCGCGCGCCTCAATGGCGGCCTCCCGGTTCAGGCGCGCATAGCCAATGGCCAAACGCATACGCAGCAATTCAGGCTTGATCATGCAGGCGCAAATATTATCGAGCTGGAGATTGAGGAGCGGCCGGGTGAATTAAGCACACGCAATAACCGCATCGCGCTAACCATCAACGGGGTACGCGACCGTATGCGCGTGCTGCTGATTTCAGGCGAACCCAATCCGGGCGAGCGCACATGGCGCAATCTGCTGAAGGCGGACCCATCTGTGGATCTGGTGCATTTCACAATTTTACGGCCGCCTGAAAAGATGGACGGCACGCCGGTGGATGAACTGGCGCTGATTTCATTTCCAACCCGTGAACTGTTCATGGTCAAGCTGCACGATTTTGATCTGATCATTTTTGACCGGTATCAGCAACGCGGCGTTCTGAATTTCACGCATTTCGATAATATCGCAAAATATGTCGAAAAGGGCGGCGCGCTGCTTTCTGTGTCCGGCCCTGATTTTCTGGCGCCGGACAGTCTGTACCGCACGCCACTGGCTGTGGTTTTTCCCGGCCAGCCAACCGGGCGCATCCTTACCGGCGGGTTCAAACCGCTTCTGACCAGCACGGGCCTGCGCCATCCGGTTACCGAAGGCCTGCCCGGCGCCAACAAAACCGCAACGCCGGAATCTGTCCCGGAATGGGGCCGCTGGTTCCGGGTGATTGAGGCTGAAAAACTGTCGGGTCAGACACTGATTGCCGCGCCCGGCGGAGAACCGCTGCTGATTGTGGATAAATTTGGCGAAGGGCGCGTGGCGCAGATTTTATCCGATCACGGATGGTTGTGGGCGCGCGGCTTTGAAGGGGGTGGCCCGCAGGCGGAATTATTGCGCCGCGTCGCCCATTGGCTGATGAAAGAACCGGGTCTGGAAGAAGAAGATTTGCGCGCCGAGGCCGCCGATGGCCAGATTACAATTACACGCCGCAGCCTTTCAGACACGATCATGCCGGTCGAGGTAAGTTATCCCGATGGAAGAAAACTGCCCGTCACCCTGAATGAAACACAGGCCGGCCGCTGGCAGGCGGTGATTGAAGCGCGTGAACCCGGAATCTATCGCCTGAATGATGGGCAGCGCACGGCGCTGGTTGCCGCCGGTCAGACCGACGCGGTGGAATATTCCGATCTGAAATCCACCGATGCGATTATGCGCCCCGCTGTAGCGGCGGCGGGCGGTGGATTATTCTGGCTGGGCGGCGATGGCATGCCTGCGGTACGGCAGGTAAAACCAGGCCGCGATCTGGCGGGCCGTAACTGGATCGGGCTGCGCGATAATGGGCGCTATCGCGTGCTGGCGGAACAGCAGCATCCGCTTTTTCCGCCTGTGCTTATGCTCGCACTCGCCGCCGCCGCCCTTGGCATGGCCTGGCGCATGGAAGGCCGCTAAAGGGAAAGTGCGCGCCGCATTTGCGCATGATAGGTGTGCTGACTGAATTGGCTGGCGTCTGTTTTGGCGCGATTTCCCAGACGCTGGCGCAGAGCAGGATCAGCCCGCAGCAGACGCAGCCATCGCGTGGCCTCATCAATGTCGGGATCCGCCCATTTTTGATCCGGGTAATGATAATTACCCTGCGGGTCGTGCGCCGGAATCAGTCTGTAAGGAACCGGACAGGCATTTTCCGCATTCAGGAAATCAGTGGTCGCCGACCAATCCGTGGCGATGACGGGTTTACCCAGCAGCATCGCTTCCGCCGCCAGCAACCCGAATCCTTCGGCGCGATGCAGCGATACAACAACATCCGCCGCCGCCAGCATGGAGAATACATCGCCGCGCGTCATCACCTGCGTCACAATCTTTATATTCCTGGCCCCACCGATGGCGGCATGCAGGCGGCGTACGCCTTCAGGCCACACTTCGGGGTTCAGCATCTTGATGATCAAACAAGCAGCGCTATCAATGCCGAAGGCGCGGCGGAAAGCAGTAATCGCGGCCAGCGGATTTTTACGCTCGAACCCCGACGCCATATTAAACTGGGTGACCGCCAGAAATCCGTTTCCCGCCAGCGCGCGCCACGGCGCCGGATCAATATTTTCAGGCACTGTTACTGCATGGGGAATGACGCGCACCGGCCCCTGAAAATCCTGCCGGACGGCGTCTGCGACAAAGCGGCTTGGCGTCCATACTTCATGCACATGCGCGCAGCCCGCCTGCCAGTCTGCGGGCAACCGGGGCAACTCCCAATGCCAGAAGCCAATAATGCGCTTGCCCGCTGTGATCGGCCGCCCCAGCGCGCGCAAGGCATAGGGTACAAACGGCCCGCTGACATGCAGGATCAGCGTTCCTGGCCCCGCAGCAGCGGATGGAAATGTTGACGGCGCCAGTTCCTGACTGCCCAGCAGCGTATGACTTAAATCAGCAACGCCGCATGTAATGCCGGCGTCATGCAGGGCCGCAAGGTTCAGCCGTGCCGATTCGCCCAATCCGCTGGTTGAACGAAATACACCCGCAACCGTGACCGGCGGGCGCGCCACGCCCGGATCGGGTAACGGCCGCATGCCAAAACTGCTGGCCTTCACAAACAGCCAGCGGCGCGGTCCTCGCGGTAACAGCGACCAGATTTTGCGGATGAGATTATTTATTATGGTCATTTTTTGCCATCAAACCTGTAACCCATATAGTGTGCGTATGAAACAAATTAGAGTTCAGGAATGACAAGGACCAAATCACAGTGACCGGATTATACGCATAATGCAGATATTTGGAATTGTTGGCTGGAAAAATAGCGGTAAAACCACGCTGGTGGCGGCGCTGGTGCGTGAATTTTGCGCGCGAGGGCTGCGCGTATCGACCGTAAAGCATGCCCATCACGCCTTCGATTTGGACCGGCCCGGGAAGGATTCGTATCAGCATCGTGATGCAGGCGCACACGAAGTGCTGATCGCATCCCATGGCCGCTGGGCGCTGCTGCATGAATTGCGCGGCGCGGCGGAACCCGCGCTTGCCGGATTGCTTCAACACATGTCGCCCGTTGATCTGGTGCTGGTTGAAGGCTTCAAGGGCGAGGCGCATCCCAAACTGGAAGTGCGCCGAAATGGAATTGAAGGTTCATTATTGTCTGATGGCGATCCGCATATTGTGGCGATCGCAACTGACTCAGCGATCACACCTCAGGTGAAACCAGTATTAGCCCTGAATGATGTTGCGGCGATTGCAGATTTTATTTTGCGTTATTGCAATTTACCGGGATAGCCATAGATTATCCCGGCATTAATATTCAAGCGCGTCTGCGGTTTGGACCTCGGCAATTATACGCTGTCCCGTCTCGCGCTGTGCAAGAGCCAGCTCGTACTGTGCCTGCAGGTTAATCCAGAACTGCGGTGCATTGCCGAAAAAGCGGCCAAGGCGTAGCGCGGTATCCGCGCTGATGGCGCGTTTGGCATTCAGGATATCCACAATCCGGCCAGGGGGAACGCGCAGCGCCCGCGCCACCGCATTGGCGGACAGTTCACGCGCGTTAAGCTCGTCCCTAAGAATTCGTCCTGGATGCACTGGCATCATCGTCTCTCTCCTTCAATGATAGTCCACAATCTCGACATCATATGCATGCCCGTTTCGATACCGGAAACATAGCCGCCAGGGACCATTGATGCTCAGTGCCCATTGCCCCTTACGCGCCCCTTTTAGAGGGTGTAAACCTACACTTCGCAAAGGGCTAATCTCGTCAAGCCGCGACGCTGCGTGCAAGGCGGCAAGCCGGTTTAGCGCCAGACCGGCATCAAGACCACGGAATTTGCATTCGCCAGTATCGAATAATCTGCGCGTGGCCGCATTGGTCCAGGACATAATCACGCGTCAACATACTATGCGTAACGTAGCATGTAAAGCATAATAGCCAAGCCTGATAATGGCTGGTTCTTCCCCGTTTGGCAGAAATAGTGGGGTCTTTGTCATTGCCGCCACCGTTGGGCGGGCCTAGATTGCCGTCATGCAAGACAAAATCCGCATAGATAAAACCCGCAACATTGTGATGCTAGGCTTTCCCGGCGCGCAGGTGCTGGATATTACCGGGCCGATGGAGATTTTTAAGGGCGCCAATGATGTGCTGGCGCGCAACGGGCTTTCCAACAGGCCCGCCTACAAACTTACCTTGGCCACCCATGCGGGCGGTCTGTTTGCCACCACATCGGGCATCCATCTACTGGCCGATAGCGATCTTTCTGCGCTGCGTTTGCCCATCGATACGCTTCTGGTCAGCGGCGGCGACGGGGTGCGCGAAGCGATGCGCGACAAGGCGCTGATCGGGTTTATCCAGAAGGCGTCGAAAAAGGCGCGCCGGATCGCCTCGGTGTGCAGCGGGTCGTTTTTGCTGGCGCAAGCGGGACTATTGGATGGCCGGCGCGCGGCGTCGCATTGGAGATCATGCGATTTACTGGCTAAACTTTTTCCAAAGGTCACCGTGGACCACGATGCGCTCTATGTGCGCGATGGAAAGTTTTCCAGTTCCGCAGGCGTTACGGCGGGCATGGATTTATCGCTGGCGCTGGTTGCGGAAGATTGCGGACAGCGCATCGCGCTGGAGGTCGCCAAGGACAAGGTGCTGTTCATGATCCGCAGCGGCGGGCAATCGCAGTTCAGCACACATTTACTGGCCGAAAGCGCAGAAAGTGACCGGCTGCGCACGGTGATGAACTGGGCGCTGGAAAATCTGCACACAGATTTAACGGTGGAAATTCTGGCCGGCCGCGCCGCCATGAGCCCGCGCAATTTCGCCCGCACATTTGCCAGGGAAACCGGCACGACGCCCGCGCAATTTATAGAACGCGCGCGCGTGGATGCCGCCCGCCGCAAACTGGAAGACAGCCGCAAGGCGGTGGATATTGTCGCCACGGACTGCGGCTTTGGCAATGGCGAACGTATGCGCCGCGCCTTTCACCGGCATATGGGCATTGCCCCCAATGCTTATCGCGAACGTTTTCAAATTCACTGATGAAGGAGAACATCATGTCCAGCACGATTGGCATTCTGATTTTTGACGGCGCGGAAGAACTGGATTTTGTTGGCCCCTGGGAAGCGTTCACCATGTCCAATGAGGTGCGCGACCATCTGAAGGACGCAACGCCAAAAGATCGTGTGCTGATGGTTTCGCAAAATGGCGGCACGATAAAATGCGCCAAGGGCATGCGCGTCATCGCCGATCACAGCTTTGCTGATTGTCCGCCCATTGACGTGCTGCTGATCCCCGGTGGTCAGGGTACGCGGCGCGAGGTGGAAAATCCCGTGATGCTGCAATGGATTGCGCAAACCGCAGCAAAATGCACCTGGGTGACCAGCGTATGCACGGGATCACTTTTGCTGACCGAGGCCGGACCGGCGGCGGGCAGGCGCGTCACCACCCATTGGGGGTTTGTGGACCAGTTGACGGCGCGCGGCAAGGCGACAGTCCTGCAAAATGTACGCTATGTGCGTGACGGTAATGTCGTCACTGCGGCGGGGGTTTCGGCGGGCATCGATATGGCGCTGTGGCTGACCGGGCAGATGCATGGGGTGGCCCATGCCCGCGCGACTCAGCGACTCATGGAATATGATCCGGCGCCGCCTTATGCCGCCGATGCGTAGGGAGCCAAATGGTAACACTTTCCTCACATTTTATAAGGAAATCACTAGAAAACTGTCACCACTGAGCAACAATCCTTCAGAATAGAAGCTAAATCCCCTGCCAGAACCGTCCCCCAGCTTGACTATTTAACTGCCCGAACCTTAGGGTCTGGCCTCGAATTCTAAAAAAACTCCAGGAGATCAGGAATATGGCTCGTTTTTCTTTCGTTCTGCCCGCAATGGTCGGTCTTGCCGTGAGCGTCAGCACTGTCGCACTGGCTGCCGGTGGCGGTAATTGGGCCGGCCCCTATGCCGGTGCACAGTTCGGTTATGGCAATGCAAGCGATGACAATGTCAACACCAGCGGCCAATTGGCGGGCAACATCAGCAACGTAGCCGGTGGCGCACGCCCCGCCAGCGTATCCCTTGACGCGGATGGTCTTGTCGGTGGCGTCATGGCCGGTTACAACTGGCAATCGGGCAATGCGGTTTTCGGTCTTGAAGCAGACATTAACCTGACGGACATTGAAGATTCGAAATCCGTAGGCACCCTGTCTCTCGCAACTGCCACCCCACCCCTCGCAGCGCTGAATAACAACTTCAAGCAAAGCCTGGATTATCTGGGTACGGTTCGTGCGCGCGTTGGTTACGCCTTCCAGAACACGATGGTATACGGCACCGGCGGTCTGGCCTATGGCGGGATCGATAACAGCGTGAAATTCTTTGCCGCAACTTCCCCCACGGGCCCGCTGCAATTCCAGGGTTCAGATGATGAGCTGGAATATGGCTATGCGCTCGGCGGTGGTATTGAGCAAATGGTAAACCCCAAATGGGTCGTTTCTGCGAACTATCTGTACTATGATCTGGGCAGCAAGACGACCAATGTCGCTGCCGTTCCGGGTGTAGGCACAGGCGGTTACAACTCCAAGTTTGACACCGCCGGTCACATCTTCCGCGCGGGCGTTGGCTACAAGTTCTAATAGCGCCACGTAAGCCGTTAGCAAAAAGCCCCCGGCGGATGCCGGGGGCTTTTTTATGAAAATATCACCCATCATCCGCCTGGATAGGGACAGTGCATCGTTGACAGCTTGATTGCTTTCTGCGGACAATGTGGTCACGAATAATAACGCCTGGACACAAGAGGGCGACAGGGGGATAGATGACCACCGGGCAGATGGGCAATAGCAGCCGTTGGGTAGATAATGAGCGTGGCATTATTGAGCGCGACATCTTTGTCAGCGACGAAATCTATGCCCGGGAGCTGAAACAGGTGTTTGGCCGCGCCTGGCTATTTGTCGGGCATCAGAGCCAAATTCCCAATCCCTATGATTTCTTTGTTTCCCGCATGGGCGCGGAATCGGTGATCATGACCCGCGACAAAACCGGGCAGATACACATTTTTCTGAATACCTGCCGCCATCGGGGCATGAAGGTATGCCGCTATGACCAGGGTAACGCCCGCGTCTTTACCTGCCCTTATCACGCATGGTCTTATTCCGTAGACGGAAATCTGACCGGCGCCCCCGGCGGGCTTGCGGGCGTACCGCAATATAAGGCCATCTATCATGATGAACTGGACAAGTCACAATGGGGCCTGGTCCCGGTTGCCAAAATGGTCAATTACAAAGGCAGCATCTGGGCTACCTGGGACGCGAAGGCCCCAGAGTTTGAAGATTATATTGGCGGTATGAAACTGTATCTGGATACCGTTCTGGACCATCGCGATGGCCGGCCCGGCGGTTCAGAAATCATTGGCGGCATCCAGAAATGGAAAGTACCGAGCAACTGGAAATTCGGCGCGGAAAATTTTATTGGCGATCTCTATCACATAACCAGCCACCGTTCGGTTGATATGGTGTCGATCGGCCCCAGCGGGGCTGGCCGGCGCGATGCGCCTATTGTGAAGCGCGAGGGTGCCAAGCGTCCACCGCCTTTCGCCAGTATCGGCTTTCCCAATCATGGTCACGGACTAATCGGCAATCTGCCGTATTATGAGGAAGCGGATTATGTGCCGCAGTTCACCCTGACGCCGGAAGTGGAGGAATATTACAAACATATTTATCATGCGCGGGTAGCGAATCTCGGCAATCAAAAGCGTGCTCTGGCGGCTGTTGGCACAATATTTCCCAACCTGTCCTTCCATGGCATGCAGCCGCGCGCATTGTTCACCTGGCATCCGAATGGCCCGCGTGAAATGGAAATATGGAAATGGTATCTGGTGGACGCAGACGCCCCCGCAACCGTCAAGGATGTGTTGCGCCGGTATTATCTGCGCTATGCGGGCCCGGCGGGGTTGACCGAACAGGATGATATGGAAAACTGGAATTACGCCACATCGGCGAGCGCCGGCATGGAGGCCGGACGCTATCCGTATAATTATCAGATGGGTCTGGGCTATGAACAACAGGCGCCGGATCTGAGGGATGCCGTTTACACCACAGCCGTTACGGAACAGAACCAGCGCATATTTTACCAGCGCTGGGCGCAATATATGGATGCAGAGAGCGGCGATCAATTACATCCGGGAAACAGTTCCAATTTTGCGGACCTGCTCGCACGGCGGCGGTCATGAGCGCGCGGGAAAGCGCCATAGACGCGCTGTTGCTGCAACGTGAAATCGAGACTTTTTATTTTCATGAAGCCGAATTGCTGGATGACCGGCGCTTCGACGCATGGCTTGATCTGTTAACGGACGATATCGTTTACTTCATGCCGCTGCGCCGCAACGTCAAATATGGTTCGCAGGCAGAGGCGGAAAATTCCGCCGAGGGGGTGGATGCCGCCTGGTTCGATGAAGGCAAGCACACCCTGTCTCAGCGTGTCGCGCAGATCAAAACCGGCATTCATTGGGCGGAAGAACCTTTGTCGCGCATACGCCATCTGGTAACAAATGTGCAGATCACGGATGCGCCCCCGGGCGGGGATGGAGCGCGGGAACTGAATGTGAAAAGCCGCTTCCTTGTCTATCGCAACCGTATTGACGATGAGACCGATATTTTTGTCGGGCAACGCACGGACCGGCTGCGCCATGTGGACGACGGCTGGAAAGTCGCCCGGCGGGTGATCCTGCTGGATCAGAGCACCTTGCTGGCGAAGAACCTGACATTTTTCTTCTGAGGGATGATGACAATGGCTGACAATGAAAAAAAAGGCGGCAGCAGTCTGGCCCGCCTTGAAGGTGTGCTGACCCTCGATCTGGTGGCCATCGAAGAAGGCGCCAGGGTGAAACTTCGCGACGGCGAAATTGCCGAGGTAATTGATAATCCGCGCGACGGCATGTGGATATTGCTGCGATTTCTCGAAGCGCCCGATGATCCCGCCCGTGTGGGCGGGGAGGAACTGGTTTTCTGGGCCGATGTTCTGGGTGTGCTGCCATGAGCGGGCGTATCGTTCTTATCACCGGCGGCACCTATGGCATTGGCCGCGCGGCAAGCCTTGGTTTTGCCGCACAGGGTGACAAGGTTTACACATTCGGTGTGGGCGAAGCCGCAACGCAAGGCGTGATGCGCCTCGCCCGTGAAGCGGGGCATGAGGTCGTCGCATCAACGCTGGATATTACCGACAGCGCGGCTGTGCGTGCGCTGATTGCGGGCATTCTGGCGCGTGAAGGCCGCATCGATGTGCTTGTGAATAATGCCGCCGTGCGGCCCACGGGAACAATCGAAACCGCCACGGATGAAGACTGGGACAGTGCATTTGATGTGAATGTGCGCGGCATGTTTGTTACGGTAAAGGCGGTGCTGCCGCAAATGCTGACGCGAAGACAGGGCGTCATTGTCAATGTTGCGTCCGGCTCCGGCTATGGGCGCGGCGGGCTGCTGGCCTATGGTGCGTCAAAGGGCGCGGTTTTCGCCTTCACCAAGTGCCTTGCCATTGACCACGCGGCCCAGGGCATCCGCGTCAATACGGTGGTGCCGGGCTTTACCGAAAGCGGCATGACCGAAGGCTTTCCGGAAAAGGTCATGGCCATGGGCGCGGGCATGAGCGTTGCTGGCCGGGTCAACAAGCCCGAAGAAATCGCCAACGCCATATTGTGGCTGGCGTCCGATCAAGCGTCCGTCGTCAGCGGCATCACGCTGGAGGCGGGAACACTGCCGCGTTAGAGTGTGAGGTGCTGTTGCGACGAAGCGAGAGAGGAATTTGTGTCAGGATGTCATGCTAGGCTATATGTTGGACACAAATATTTTTGGCAAACTAAAGCTAAAAGGGCTTGATCAAAAAGCTCTATATGGCGCTCGCTTATATGTAACCCATAATCAATGGGATGAGATTCAACATACATCGGACGAAGACAAACGAAATCAGCTGATGGAAGTTTTCCAGCAAGTCGGCGCTTACGAGGAACAAACGATCAGTTTTTTTCTTGGTATTAGTGTGCTTAACAAAGCCAAACTGAGCAGCGGCTGCCAATTTAATGCGATGCTGAATCGTCTCATAGAACTTGATAAAGAAGATGGAAAGACGCCGCCTGTTGACAATCAAAGGCGTGATATTTTAATAGCAGAGACGGCTATTAAACTAAATCATACACTTACCACGAATGATGGAAACTTGAGGAAAGTGGTCGGAGAATTTGGTGGCCATTCGATAAAATTTCGAACTTTATCGTCGCGTTTAGCAAAAAATGGACGCAGCTTCAGTCGCGAATGATGCTGCTGCGGCGGAATTCATCATCGGGAAACACGCGCCCGGTCATTATCGTCCCCCAGATATGATCGAACACTTTGCCGGGTTTGCCCTTTTCCTTGCCGGAGCGAAAATACGAATGGCCCTTGGGCATGTCATAGGCCGTATTCACATCGTCGCAATCCACCGCATACACGTTGGATGGGGTGAGGCTCATATCCTCTGGCCCTGTGTGACCAAGACGGCGGGACGCGATCTTGTTTTTCAGGTTTGAAACCTTGCTGGAGCGTAGCGCCAGATCATCAGACGCATAATACACGACCACATTGCGCGATGCGTGGCTGATAAGCTCCCCTGCTTCACCTTTATGGATGGATTCGTTTTCAATATCCGCCGCCACCAGATAGGTATTGCGGAAAATAAGCGGCACGCCATCGGCAAGGTCATATCTGTCCCAGGCCCGCATGGTTTCACGCAGCACCCGGTTGCCCATCGAATGCGCCAGCATATTGATGCGTTTCAGGCACGGATCATCGGCAGGATTTTGTTTTGTATCCTCTCGCCATTTCAAAAAGTGCTCAAGCACCCGCGCCAGGGACATTGCGCTGGCGTCGGCGGCTTTCTGATCGTCCCAATAATCCTTCACAATTCCCAGATCATTGTCGCAGGGCCAGATGATGGGCGCCACCAGCACCTCGTTCTGTTTGGCCTTGTCACACAGTTCCTGAAATTCCATCGCGCCATCAAACACGGCCTCAGGCAGGTTGGAAAAGCCATGGATGTAAATCAGCAATTGCCGGTACTTTGAGGCCTTGAGCGCGGACATGAAATTGAAACCGCCAACTTCTTCATACTGGTCCGCGCCGTTGCGCCGGCAATAAAACACCGAATTGCTGGGCGCATTGTTTTTCATATCAAAATCAAACGCCCGGCCAACCCGTGTCTGAATGCTCTGTTTGGGAAAACGATTGGTAATGAACAGCATGCGGAACCCCCCTGGTTTCCATTGGCGTCTTTTTGTAATTGATTGAATCGAAAAAAGCCTCATCGCGATGACACCGTAGCGTATTAACTTAAAACGGAAAGACGCTGGCGTCTACGCCATCATGAATCATTCTACCGCGCCGTCCAGCCGCCATTGAAGCCGGTTGTCTTGGTTTCCTCTCGCGAAGAAGACGTTCCATTCGATCTACAGCACATCCGTGCTGGCCTGCAACGCAGCGAGGGAGGGGGAGGGAATGGCGAGCCTCGTGAAATCGCGATGCCCGCATTATTGCATATTTTCCTGTTCACCGATACTGCCCGCCCGGACAAACATCCCGCGTTTTCGGCCATTCTGGAAACAACAGGAAGCTTGACAAGCTATGGTGTTTCCACCATAATATGCAAATGTCAAAATCTATGAAATCCGTTTCATGGATTGGTTCGGCTTACAAAGATTTCAGGGCATTTCCCGATCCGGTTCAGGACGCGATGGGGTTTGCACTGTATCAGGCGCAGATTGGCGGCAAGAGCGTCAATGCAAAACCGCTGAGGGGTTTTGGCGGGGCTGGCGTGCTGGAGATCATTACTGATCATGCGCGCGACACATTTCGCGCAATATACACAGTGAAATTCGCAACGGCGATTTATGTTCTGCACGTCTTTCAGAAGAAATCGAAGACTGGCGTTAAAACGCCCGCCGAAGACATGGAACTGATCGCCAGGCGGTTAAGGGTGGCTGAAGCTGATCATAAAATGTTGATGGAAAAAGGAAAACAATCATGACCAAAGTGTCTGATAACAGCGTGAAACGCGGTACACAGAATATCTTTGCCGATCTCGGGTTTGCCGACGCCGAAACGCATCTGCTTAAAGCAGGCCTGGTGAACCAGATTCAGGAAATTGTAACCGCACGCGGGTTTACCCAGACGGCGGCGGCCAAACATCTTGGGATCAGTCAGCCCGATGTGTCGCGGCTGCTCAAGGGCCAGTTCCGCGATGTATCCGCCCTACGCCTGATGCGCCTGCTGACGCGGCTGGGCTGTGACGTCGATATCGTCATCCGCGATCACGGCAAAAAAACCGCGCCGCGCGAGACGTTTCATTTGCTGGCGGGTTAACCGAGAGGACTGCTGGGGAGAAGAACTGTAACGTCCACTTTATCCGCACATGCTCGATGTCTGGCCCCCTCTCCCCTTGTGGGAGAGGGTTGGGGTGAGGGGACGATGAATCAAAGGGTAGCGTCCCCTTTATTCTAGATTTTTTGCTCCCCAAAGTACCGCTTAGCACGACGAAAGCCTCTTTGTTCCGCTTCCTTAACCGACTGCACGTAAAATTCCTCATTCCCCTGAATTTTTACTCGGTCATATTGTTGATCAATTGGCAAATGATAAATTTTCTCACCCTGATTAATATTGCATTTTATTATTGGATAATATTTATCTAGCGGAGTCTGTATCACAACAACAGCCAATCGCTTGGCCGCCTCTTTAGCAACCTCAGAAAGCAAAGTCGTCGTAATAAATATCGGAACCACCATTCCAGGTAACAGGCTATTTTCAATCTCATAATAAAGTGCAGTTCCATACAATTGGAAAACGTGTTTTTCATGGATGGTTTTTTCTGTAGACCAGCATTTTGCCTGTACTATATGTGTTACTCCATTTCTTCTGCAGATTAAATCTCTGCCCATATCCTCAAATCGTTTAATGGCCCCAGTATAATTTACGTCCCACCCTTCCGACTCATATAGGTATCCAAGATATCGCTCATAGAATCTCCCGATCCCCCATTTTGTTTGGGGGCGCGCAAGGTAACGATCAAGGGCTAGCTGGTTTCGTTCAACGGTTGATAAATTTTTATATTCTTCCGGGCTGAGAAAAAGCCCTACACGGTCAATATCGTCAACTACTGCATCTGAGTTTTCTACTGAAAAGTCTATTTGCTCATCTAATATCGTATCTTTGAATTCCTCTAAAAATGGAAAATATTCTTCGTAGCTCTTGATTTGAAATTCTAAGAATTTGAGTTGCTTTAAGGCATTTCGTTTTTCTGCTTTAGCCTTACTTATTTCTTCGGCGGCCTTATATGCAGGACGTTTTTTCCAGCGTAGAGAATTTGATATTTGATCATCGAGCGTTTTACCCGCCTCAGATATAAACTCTGCCAACCATCTCCTGCCTTTAATATAGCCTCCTTCAAATGAGGCTCTGAGGTTGGTGAGATAAACCTCTCTTTTTTCCAACTCCGCTTTCAGCAAAGCCAATTCTTTTTTGGAAGCCTCTTTTTTTTGTTCAATTTCTAATTCTAATTCTTTTTTTCGTGCTTCAAAAAGTCGATTGCTCTCAATTTTTGCTTTGCTTTCAACAAGAGCATTAAACTTTGCAATCCCCAGAAAGATGCTCACAATTACAGCTAATATTAAAATTACTTCCATATATTTTTCCGATCATCCGATATGGAAAAAAATAGATAGCAAATTTTCTTCCAAACATTAATGGGGAGGTTGCCTTTTATTCTCGGAATGCTATCGCCCCTCTCACGCCGCCCGCTCAAACCCCGTATCCACGACCTTCACAATATCCGCCATGATGTCATTCAACTGATAGTCCTTGGGCGTGTACACCCGCGCCACCCCCGCTTTGCGCAGACGATCCGCATCCTCGGGCGGGATGATGCCGCCGATGATCACCGGCACGTTGCCAAGGCCTGCGGCGCGCATCCGGTCCAGCACATCCAGCACCAGCGGCACATGGCTGCCCGACAGGATGGAGAGGCCGACGACATGCACGCCTTCCTCCAGCGCCGCGTTGACGATTTGCGCCGTCGTTAGCCGGATGCCTTCATAGACGACTTCCATGCCGGCGTCGCGGGCGCGCACGGCGATCTGTTCGGCGCCGTTGGAATGGCCATCGAGGCCGGGCTTGCCGACCAGGAATTTCAGGCGGCGGCCCAGTTTGGCGGATACGGCTTCGACCGCGTTGCGCACATCTTCCAGGGCCGCCCCGCCGCTGCTGCGCGCGGCGCGGCCGACGCCGGTGGGGGCGCGGTATTCTCCGAAAGTTTCGCGCAATGCGCCCGCCCATTCGCCGGTGGTGACGCCCGCGCGGGCCGCTGCAATCGAGGATGGCATGATGTTCGCGCCCGATTGCGCGGCGCTGCGCAATTCCGCAAGGGCCGCTTTGACGGCGCCATCGTCACGCTGCGCGCGCCAGATTTTGAGGCGTTCAATCGCCTGCGCCTCGACAGTTTCATCGACGGTCATGATGCCGCCATCGCCGCCCTGCGACAGGGGCGAAACTTCAGTCTCGGTGAATTTGTTGACGCCCACCACGATGTGCGATCCGGCCTCGATGGCGTTCAGCCGCGCGCTGTTGGATTCGACCAGCTTCTGTTTCATGTAACTGGATTCGACCGCCGCGATGCCGCCGCCCATCTCATCAATGCGGGCCAGTTCGGCGCGGGCCTCTGATTTAAGTTCCGCGACCTTCGCGGCAATCACATGGCTGCCGTCAAAAATATCGCCATATTCCAAAAGATCGGTTTCATAGGCGACAATCTGCTGCAGGCGCAGCGACCATTGCTGATCCCACGGGCGGGGCAGGCCCAGCGCCTCGTTCCAGGCGGGCAATTGCACGGCGCGGGCGCGCGCGTCTTTCGAGAGCACCACACCCAGCATTTCCAGCAATATTCTGTACACGTTGTTTTCCGGCTGCGGCTCGGTCAGGCCCAGCGAATTGACCTGCACGCCATAGCGGAAACGGCGCAGCTTCGGGTCCTGCACGCCATAGCGTTCCAGCGTCAGTTCATCCCACAATTCACCAAAGGCGCGCATCTTGCACATCTCGGTAATAAACCGCACACCCGCATTCACAAAGAAGCTGATGCGCCCGACGACCTCCGGAAAATCTTCCGGCGGCACCTGGCCACTGGCTTTCACCGTATCCAGAATGGTCACCGCATTGGCGAGCGCAAAGGCCAGTTCCTGCACCGGGGTCGCGCCCGCTTCCTGCAGATGATAGGAACAGACATTGGTCGGGTTCCATTTCGGAATTTCGCGATAGGTATAGGCGATCATGTCCGAAGTCAGCCGCAGGCTGGCGGCGGGCGGAAAGATATAGGTGCCGCGCGACAGATATTCCTTGATCAGATCATTCTGCGTGGTGCCGGTCAGCGATGCGCGCTTTGCTCCCTGTTCCTCGGCCGCCGCAATATACAGCGCCAGCAGCCAGGGCGCGGTCGCATTGATGGTCATCGAGGTGTTCATGCGCTCCAGCGGAATGCCGTCGAACAGCGCGCGCATATCGCCCAGATGCGCCACCGGCACGCCCACCTTGCCCACCTCGCCGCGCGCCAGCACATGATCGGCGTCATAACCGGTTTGCGTCGGCAGATCGAACGCCACCGACAGGCCGGTCTGGCCCTTGCCCAGATTGTTGCGGAACAGCGCGTTCGAGGCCTCGGCCGTGGAATGCCCCGCATAGGTGCGCAAAATCCAGGGGGCGTCTTTTTTTGGGGGGGTACCGGGTGTTTTTGCGTCGGTCATGGGTTTATTCCGTTAAACTGGATATATTCACGTAAATATCATATTCTGTGTTGCGGTGCAAAATTCGCTTGAATTGGCCCCGTATACGCGCTTTATCAAGCAATATGACTTAATTTTAGGCAAACCCGCGCCCCTGGAGCTTTACCCCATGTCGCAGACAAAAGCTAAAGTACAAGAATTAAAGGATTTATACGAAATCGGCGAAATTCCGCCGCTGGGTCATGTGCCCAAAAACATGTATGCCTGGGCGATCCGGCGCGACCGGCAAGGCCCGCCCGAACAGGCCATGCAGCTTGAAGTGGTCGAAACCCCCACACTGGACAGCCAGGAAGTGCTGGTGCTCGTAATGGCCGCCGGCGTCAACTATAATGGCGTCTGGGCGGCGCTGGGCACGCCGGTTTCCATGTTTGACGTGCACAAACAGCCTTATCACATTGCCGGGTCGGATGCGTCGGGCATTGTTTACGCCGTCGGCTCGAAAGTCACCCGCTGCAAGGTCGGCGATGAAGTGGTTGTGCACTGCAACCAGACCGATGGCGACGACGAAGAATGCAATGGCGGCGACCCGATGTTCTCCAGTAGCCAGCGCATCTGGGGGTACGAGACCCCGGACGGCTCCTTCGCGCAATTCTGCCGGGTGCAGGCGCAGCAGATCATGCCGCGCCCCAAACATCTGACCTGGGAAGAAAGCGCGTGCTACACGCTGACGCTCGCCACCACCTATCGCATGCTGTATGGCCACCGGCCGCATATTCTCAGCCCCGGCGACAATGTGCTGGTCTGGGGCGCCAGCGGTGGCCTCGGCTCCTTTGCCGTGCAGCTTTGCGCCACTGCGGGCGCCAATGCGATTGGTGTAGTGTCGGACGAAAGCAAACGCGAGTTCGTGATGTCGCTGGGCGCCAAGGGCGTCATCATCCGCAACGATTTCAATTGCTGGGGGCAATTGCCGCAGGTGAATGGCCCGGGTTTTGCGGAATACATGACCGAGGTGCGCAAATTCGGCAAAGCCATCTGGGACATTACGGGCAAGGGCGTGGACGTGGATTTCGTGTTTGAACATCCGGGCGAGGCCACCTTTCCGGTGTCGTGCATGGTCTGCAAACGCGGCGGCATGGTGGTGTTCTGTGCGGGCACCACGGGATATAATCTCACCTTCGACGCACGCTTTGTATGGATGCGGCAAAAACGCATTCAGGGCAGCCATTTCGCCAATCTGCAACAGGCCAGCCAGGCCAACCGCCTGGTCATTGACCGGCGCATCGATCCGTGCATGTCGGAAGTATTTCCGTTCAGCGATATTCCCAAGGCCCATACCAAAATGTGGAAGAACGAGCACGCCCCCGGCAACATGGCCGTCATGGTCAGCGCCAAACGCCCCGGCCTGCGCACGGTGGAAGACGCGATCGAGGCCGGGCTGGAATAGAGGCGGGTACATACCTCCATCCTTTCACTAGCATGGGCAGGTGGTAACAGGGATGGCGGTTGTTACGGCGCGATCAGATCTATATTGGAAAAATAGCTGCGGTAGCGTTTTACGTCGCGGGTCAGCAACTGGTGTCCGGCGAGGGCCGCGTGCGCGCCGATGAAAAAATCCGGAAGGGGGGATCGTTTTGCGCCGCCGCGTTTGCGGTAAGCCAGAAACACCTTTCCGGCCAGAAACGCTGCTTCGTAGGGAATCGGCTCGCGTTCGAACAGATTTTTAGGCAGCGCCTCTTCGAGCGCTTCGATCCTGGAAAAACGGATTGAAACCTCCGCATAGATCACCGGGTTGATGATCAAACGCCCCCTGTCTGCGGCCTCCGCCAGCGCAGTGCTGGACCAGTCAAACCAGCGCACGTCGGATGTCATCACATCCAGCAGTACATTGCTGTCTACAAGGGTCGCCATTAGCCGTCGCGCGTAAACGCCATGATGGCGTCGGTGCTGAGGGCGGCATCGCCTTTGCCGCGCAATTGCGCGATCACGCGCGCGCCGCGCCCTGCGCCCTTGCGGCCGGCCGCGCACGTGATGCGCACGGTTTTGCCAGTGATGCTGAATTCCACCTCGGCGCCAGGCAACAGTCCTGCCTGCTCGCGCAGGGCGGCGGGTATGGTCACCTGTCCTTTAGACGTCATGCGCATGGCTGTTTCCCTATTCCTACTCTTACTGGTAAGAGTATTACATTAGCGCCTTGTATTCAAGAGCTTTGACCGCATTTAAAGTATGGCCCCTCTGGGTTGAATCGTTATCCTTTATCGCCATCGCGAACCGCGAAGCGGCGTGGCGATCCAGGAGTTCCATAACGCCGGAGCAGGTGGCGCGCGAGATCAACGCCATGACAGCTAGCATGCGCACCACGCATCTGGTGCTTGGCATGCACCTGCCGGGCCTCGACCCCGCCAAAAGCCAGAAATCGATGGAGCTGTTCGCCAAAGAGGTAAGACCCGCACTGCATTAATATGGCAATGAAAATCTTTGCGCGTGATATTGTAACCGCCGCTTGCTGCAAGCGTTCCCGGCTTGCATAATGGGCGGAAGCGGCGCTTTTAGAAGCCGCCCCACAATAAGGGAGAGCCATGCCATGACACTGCGTCAGGAAAATTATCAGGCAATGCTGATCGACAAGCGCGCCAATGGTGTCGCGGTAATCACGCTGAACCGGCCGGAACGGCTGAATGCGGTCAATGGGGTGATGCACCATGAACTGGCGCGCTTTACGCGCGAGGCCGAGGCGGACCGCGACGTAAAAGTCGTGGTGCTGGCGGCGGCGGGGCGCGCCTTTTGCGCCGGGGGTGACTTTGGCGGGGGTGGCGACGCCTCGGAGTTGAGCCTGGAAGAGGGCCGCCAGATTGTGGATCACATCCTGGAATTGCGCAAACCCATTATCTCTGCGGTGCAGGGCTATGCGATGGGGCTGGGTGCGACGATTTCGCTGCTGTGCGATGTGGTGGTCGCGGGCCATGGCACGGTGTTCGCCGACACCCATGTCAGCATGGGCATTGGGGCGGGCGATGGCGGGCAGGTGATCTGGCCGTTGCTGTTGGGCGTCAACCGCGCGAAATGGTTTCTGATGACCGGCGAACGCCTGACGGGCCAGGCGCTGTTCGACATGGGACTGGTCAATTTTCTGGTGGACGACAAGGATATTCTCACCAAGGCCCTGGAATGCGCCGACCGGCTGGCGGCGGGGCCGCAGGCGGCGATCATCGCCTCCAAGGTGCCGATCAACAGCTATATCCGCGCCATCTCCAATCAGGTGCTGCCGCTGTCACTGACCATGGAAGGCGAGACGATGCGCAGCAAAGATGCTAAAGAAGCCCAGCGCGCCTTTGCCGAAAAGCGCCCGCCGGTGTTTGGTAAAAAATAGGAAATTTCATGTCTGACGATCAGTTTTTCCCCGTCCCTACTGAATGGGCCAAAAAGGCCTATGTGGATAATGCCGGATATCTGGCCATGTATGCGGCGTCCGTTAATAACCCGGAGGCGTTCTGGGGCGAACAGGGCAGGCGTATCGACTGGATCAGGCCCTATACGAAGGTCAAGGACGTGTCGTTCGACGCGAAGGATTTCCGCATCCGCTGGTATGAAGACGGAACCCTGAACGCCAGCGTCAATTGCATTGACCGGCATCTGGCCACACGCAGCGATCAGGTGGCGATCATCTGGGAAGGGGATGAGCCCACCGAAGACAAACGCATCACCTATAAACAGCTTTATGAAGAAGTATGCCGCTTCGCCAATGTGCTGAAGGCGCAGGGCGTCAAAAAGGGCGACCGGGTCACCATCTATATGCCGATGATCCCGGAAGCCACCTACGCCATGCTGGCCTGCACGCGCATCGGCGCGGTGCATTCGATTGTGTTCGGAGGTTTCTCGCCCGATGCGCTGGCGGGCCGTATTCTGGATTGCACGTCCACCTGCGTGATTACCGCCGATGAAGGCGTGCGCGGCGGCAAGAAAATTCCGCTCAAAGCAAATACGGACGAAGCCCTGCTGCAATGCCCGGATGTGACGTCCGTGATTGTGGCGCGCCGCACCGGCGGCAATGTCGCCATGAAAGCGGGGCGCGACATCTGGCTGCATGAGGCGGCTGCGAATGTGCCCGCTGCCTGCGCGCCCGAGGAAATGAACGCCGAAGACCCGATGTTCATTCTGTACACGTCAGGTTCGACCGGAAAGCCCAAGGGCGTGCTGCACACCACCGGCGGTTACATGGTGTTCGCCAGCATGACGCATCATTATGTGTTCGATTATCATGACGGGGATATTTACTGGTGCACCGCCGATGTGGGCTGGGTGACGGGGCACAGCTATATTGTCTATGGGCCGCTGTCTAATGGCGCGACGACCTTGATGTTCGAAGGGGTGCCGAACTATCCAACCAACAGCCGCTTCTGGCAGGTGTGCGACAAGCATCAGGTGAATATTTTCTATACCGCGCCCACGGCCCTGCGGTCGTTGATGCGCGAAGGCGACGGGCCGGTAAAATCCACCAGCCGCAAGTCCTTGCGTCTGCTGGGATCGGTGGGCGAGCCGATCAATCCCGAGGCGTGGCTCTGGTATCACCGGGTGGTGGGCGACGGGCGCTGCCCCATTGTCGATACCTGGTGGCAGACCGAAACCGGCGGCGTTCTGATCTCGCCGCTACCCGGCGCCACCGCGCTGAAACCCGGTTCGGCGACGCGGCCTTTCTTTGGAGTGCAGCCGCAACTGGTGGATGCCGATGGCGCAGTGCTGGAAGGTGCTGCATCAGGCAATCTGTGCCTGACCGACAGTTGGCCGGGACAGATGCGCACGGTCTATGGCGATCATCAGCGCTTTATCGAAACCTATTTCACCACCTATCCGGGGCGCTATTTCACCGGCGACGGGTGCAGGCGTGACGAGGATGGCTATTACTGGATCACCGGACGCGTCGATGACGTGCTCAATGTATCAGGCCACCGCATGGGTACGGCGGAAGTGGAATCCGCCCTGGTCGCACACCCCAAAGTGGCCGAGGCCGCCGTGGTGGGCTATCCGCACGATATCAAGGGCCAGGGCATCTATGCCTATGTCACCCTGAATGCGGGCGAGCCATCGACCGAGGAACTGCGCAGGGAACTGGTGCAATGGGTGCGCAAGGAAATCGGCCCGATCGCCTCGCCCGATCTGCTGCAATGGGCGCCCGGCCTGCCCAAGACCCGTTCGGGCAAAATCATGCGCCGAATCCTGCGCAAGATCGCGGAAAATGAATATTCCAGCCTGGGCGATATTTCCACACTGGCGGACCCCAGCGTGGTGGAGGATCTGATCAATAATCGCATGAACAGAGGCGGATAGGGGCCAGCGCTCAATTCGCCTGGATTTATACGGGTTGGGCGCTATCAGGCTGCTGAAAACCCTGCACTTTGGCGGCCTGTTTATGGGCTCAACGCATTACGCGTTAACGTGTAATGGTAAGCTCGTTGTGGTTGTTGCCGGAGACGGTGCAGCACGTACCGGTGATATTTGCAGCGGCACGGTCCACTGCGTACCAAGCCATATCTTCAGCCAATCCCTGTTCAGGGCGCCCAACCGGAAGTGAGCCATCATGCCCACCCCCGGTTTCAGACAAGGCTTGCTATCGTGGAGAATCTCAACCGCCCCAGTGCGGCAGCCCGATACGGCTTTTTTGTCCTGCCTGGCCAATATGCGCCGCCAGCGCCATGATCTGGGTCTTGCGGCCCAAACGGGCTTTGCGTACCTCACCCAGCGGCATGGAACGCAAGTTGCTGGTCGCAGTTTCCACCATTTTCACGGCCGTGGGCTTTCTGAAAAAATTGAAGGACATGGCAAATCTCCTTTGTTTTAAAGCTATGCCGACGCTTCAGTTAAAAATGACGTTAACTATAAGAACAAATCTCGTCACAATTAAGAAAAACTGCGGCCAATTCGAGTTCTTATTAACGCATATTTTACCAATTCTTTGAAGTGACCGCAATCACTTTAAAAATGGAAATATATCGTTAACTATATTATTCTTTAAAACGATTTTTTCTCTGGCGGTTCATGGGTTGACAGTAATTCCAGCAGATTACCGTCTGGATCGCGGAAATATACCGACTGGCCCCAAACCCCGTCAGCGGCGGGGCGCGGCGCGGGCCCTTCAATCACTGCGACGCCATTTTTCTCCAGCATCGCGGCGGCATCGGCAATCGGCCCCTCCCACCGGAAACACAAATCCGCCGATCCCGGCGTCGGCTGGCGCGCATGCGGAGCAGCGGGCGCCTTGGCCTGATGCACATTCATGCGGTTGGCGCCCAACTGGATCGAGATGACCGGAATTCTGCCCTCGCGCCACTGCTTTTCCCACAATATTTCCGCCCCCAGCACATTGCGGTAAAACGCAATCGTCGCCTCCATATCGGCAACAGTGATAGCGTAATGGTCAAAGCCCTTGATCATGTTTGTCTCCCCGTAATTATGCGCTAGTGTGCCATGATTAGGGGGAGCAAAGCATACATGATTGCCCGCGTCTATACGGTGGCGTTTGAAGGGGTCGATACGCGCGAGGTCGATGTGCAGGTGCAGATCGCGTCGGGCCTGCCTGCGTTCACTGTGGTCGGTTTGCCCGATAAGGCTGTGGCGGAAAGCCGCGAACGGGTGCGCGCGGCGCTGGGGGCCATTGGTCTGGCTTTGCCGGCCAAGCGCATTACCGTTAATCTGGCGCCCGCCGATCTGCCAAAGGAAGGCAGCCATTTTGATCTGCCGATCGCCATTGCGATTCTGGTGGCGCTGGACGTGCTGCCGCGTGATGAGATGGCGGGGTATACCGCGCTGGGCGAATTGTCGCTGGATGGCAAGATCAGTTTTGTACCCGGGGTGCTGGCGGCCAGTATTGGCGCGGCGGCGGCGGGGCGCGGCCTGATCTGCCCCGCCGAATGCGGACCGGAAGCGGCGTTTGCGAGCAGCGGGGAAATTCTGGCGCCCCAAAGCCTGCTGAGCCTGATCAATCATTTCAAGGGCACACAGGTGCTTAGTCCGCCAAAGCCGCTGATTGTGATGCCCCTGGCGGCGGGCAGTGGACGGTTTGATCTGCGCGACATCAAGGGCCAGGAAACCGCCAAGCGCGCATTGGAAGTCGCCGCGTCCGGTGGGCATAATTTATTGATGCTCGGCCCGCCCGGTTCCGGAAAATCCATGCTGGCCGCGCGCCTGCCCGGCCTGTTGCCGCCGCTTGATCCCGGCGAGGCGCTGGAGGTCAGTATGGTCGCCAGCGTGGCGGGCGAGTTGCGCGGCGGGGCGATCAGCCGCCAGCGCCCGTTTCGCGATCCGCATCATTCGGCCAGCCAGGCCGCGATGGTCGGCGGCGGCATGCGCGCCAAACCCGGCGAAATATCGCTGGCGCATCTGGGGGTGCTGTTCCTTGATGAACTGCCGGAATTTTCACGCAACGTGCTGGACAGTCTGCGCCAGCCGCTGGAAACAGGCGAAGCCGTGGTGGCGCGCGCCAATGCCCATGTGCGCTATCCTTCACGGGTGCAACTGGTGGCGGCAATGAACCCGTGCAGATGCGGATATTTGTCGGATGCGGAACGCGCCTGTTCGCGTGCGCCGCGCTGTGCGCGCGATTATCAAAGCCGGATTTCCGGGCCGATGTTTGACCGCATCGACATGCATATCGAAGTGCCCGCAGTATCCGCCAGCGATCTGCGCCTGCCGCCGCCCGCCGAAGGCAGCGCCGAGGTGGCAGCGCGCGTGCTGCGTACACGCAATATCCAGACGGAGCGCTATCGCGGGCTTGCGCCAAACGGCCAGCCCATCCGCACCAATGCCCAGGCCGATGGCGAACTTCTGCAAAAAGTGGCGCAACCGGATTCAGCAGGCGAAGCGCTGCTGGCGCAAGCCACCGAACGTATGAAGCTTTCCGCGCGATCGTACCACCGCATGTTGCGCGTGGCCCGCACATTGGCCGACATGGAAGGGGTGGCACAAGTCACCCGCCTGCATATCGCGGAGGCGCTCAGTTACCGGAGGCTTGACCTGGGGCAGTGAGGGGATGCCTGAATTAGACACACAATGGCCAGGCAGTGCGATTTGCTATTTCGTCATTTTATGCCACACACCGTCCCAGTCCGATGGTGGATCATCGTCATGCAATTGACGCGCGCGCGCAGCCATGACAGATGCGGGGCGGTCGCCGGATTCGGCTAGCTTCTCCCAGATGGAAGCGGCGGCCACGAAATCGCGGTCTCGATAAAACGCCAATGCCCTGGAATAATCTGCAACAGCGCCGGGCGCGGCGGCGGCCCCCTCGACCGGCTCGAAAATACGCAGCGGCGTTGCGCGTCCCTTGACAGCGATGCGGTCAAGTTCGCGCAAGGCAAAATCGGCCCCCAGCAACGCGGCCGCCTGTTCACCGATAATCAACATACATCTATAATCACCGGGTACGGATTCAAGCCGTGCGGCGACATTAACCGTATCGCCAACGGCTGTATAATTCAGCCGCTTTTGCGCGCCGACATTGCCCGCAATAACCAGGCCTGAATTTACGCCGATCTTCACACTGAAGCCATCCACACCGCGCTGCACCGCTTCGGCGTGCATCTGTGCGATGCGCTGTGCGATACGCTGCGCGCACCGCACCGCATGTGTTGCGTGGTTCGGGTCCGTGATCGGCGCGCCCCAGATCGCCATTACCGCATCGCCAATATATTTATCGATATAGCCATTACTGGCATCGATCTCTTCCGCCATCAGGCCAAGATATTTATTGGTCAGCGCAACGACCTGGTCCGCGGGCAGGCGCGAGGACAGGGTTGTAAAACCGGAAAGATCTGCGAACATGATGCTTGCTTCGCGCAGTTCGCCGCCAAGGGTTGGCATCTCCCCGGTTTCGCTCAGGCGTCGCACAAGTTCTGGCGCAAGGTAATGACCAAAGGCGCTCTGCATACGCAGGCGGTGGCGTTCCTCGAATAAAAAGCGAAAAACAAAAGCGCCCCCGCCGGATAGCAAGCTTAACAGAGATGGATATCCCATCGCGGCATACTTGTCCGCATCAAGTGCAGCCAGTTCACCTGACCATAGTACAAGGCAGGTTCCTGTTATTGTGAACATCGCAAACAGTGGGCGGAAATTAAGAACCCCGGCCACGGCAACTGCGACTGCTATTCCATATATAAGCGTCGCCAGCCAGATATTCAGATCGCTGAGTAAACGCTTTGACAACACCTGATCCGCCGCCTGGGCATGCAGATAGACGCCAGGAATATTGTCTTTACCCTGAGAATTTTGGGCAGGATAACAGATTGTCGTATCTGCTTGTTTTACCGCTTGCTGCCCGGCAGCGCCGTCGCGTTGTGTATCGGCGAAAAAAAATCTCGATGGAGCTGGCTTGCGATCTTCCTCCTCCAGGACAGTGCCGATAAAGACAATCTTGCCGTTAACGGTTCTGGTTAGCGCGGCAGGATCAGATTGCGCGCAGGCCAGCACCTGGGACAGGGATAAAGCCGGCAAACTATCGACCGGCTGGCGCGGCGCCAGACGGACATTTTCCGGAATGTGCGTAACACCCGCCATATTCAGCGCCGCCGCCGCCAGAACCGGAACGTTTCTATCGTCCCCCAGCATCAGCGGAATGTTTCTGAAAACACCGTCACCGTCCGGTGTGATTTCCGATAGGCCAAGTGACATGGGCGCAAAACCAAGTGCTGCACTATAGCTTCGGGCGGGCAGCAGATGTTGGGATCTTCCCAAAACCACATGATCCCGATTTTCATACAGCGCGCGCAGGAAGGTACGGTCATAACCCGGTGCGATTTTTTCGCCGCTGAACGCCAGGATAAAATCGAAGACCACCACTTTGGCGCCTGCTGCGCGCAGCGCCGTCAGGGTTTGTGCCCATACAGGCGCAAATAACGCGCGCGGGCGCTGTGATAAATCGGGGTGCGATAAACTGGCTTCGTCTAACCCGACAACCAGCACAGCGGCGTCATATACCGTATCTGGTTGCAGATACGCACGAACGGCCAGGGCCGTATCATAATATATTCCTTCCAGCCATGCAGGGCCTTTTGTCATCTGAGAAAGAAGAACAGCCAGCATCACGGACACAATAATCAGCAGCCTTTTGCGCCATGCCGCACTCATTGGCGCTGACTATTCAGGGTGCGGGCAGAATGCGGGAGTGTCGCGTAAAGCCGCGTTTGAATATCTGGCCAAACATCCTGCCAGCAGCATTCATGATCAATTCCTGCAAAAATCACCGGCGGGACATTTTGCCGGCTCAAGGTTTTCTGCGCCAGAGAGGCGGGTATGTTCCCGTCCTTTTCTCCAAAATAATGTAACTGTAAAATCGAGCGCGGCAATGGCGCCATGTCCGCCGGATTAAGCGATCCCGACAAGGGGGGGGAATTATGGTAGGTTGCCAATGCAGCATTATCCAGATTGCCCGCCAAGGTAACCAGTGCAACGGCCCCAGGATATTGCGCCGCCATCAGAAACGCCACTGTGCCGCCGCCACTATAGCCAAAAAAAACCACTTGCTTCGTCGCTGAATGTTCCAGTTCGGTGTGCAGGGCCTTGATCATGCTTTCAACAATTTCCGCAGAATAGCGCTCTGGCCCAAGATGCCGGATTTCGCAATTATCCGTTGCGAACATCCCATGATAACACGGCCTTCCCAGCAGGATAGCCCCGGCTTTATCCTGCTGCATCAGGCGCAACATCAGGGGATGGCGGGGCGTGGGATCTGGCGGTGAACTGCGCAGCGCCTGCCTGACACTTGTATCACCCTCAATAAATACATGCAGCGCGCCGCCGCGCAAAGCCTGGTTGTTGCGGTATATTTTATGGTGAAACCGCGCGCCCTGAACGGTGTGTTCAAAGATATTGGCGCTTTGCGCCGCGCGGTCATATTTTTGGGCAGGGGATGCGCAGCCAGTTGCAACGCCTGCCGCGAAAAGCGCGGCAAGCGCTGCGCGCGGGCGCCCGTTGCGCAGCACCTTAATTCAGGCGTGTTGGAACAAGAAAAAAGTCACCGGATTCGTGCCCGGCATATTTGATGGGCGCATATTGCGGCACCTGTTCAAAATCGGCTGTCGCGGATGAATTGGCAACTTCAGATGACACTGCCTGGAACAGTTTTTGTCCCTCAAGCACCCCCTGATTGGCCTCAAGCGCATTCAAAAACGCCCTGGCGAAAACCGAATGCCCGCCACCGCCGCCATCCAGCACCGGCGCGACACCACCCGACGTCAGAACCACGCGGGAACGTTTTTCGGCCATTTTCTCAATCCATTTGCCGCGCGTCGCGGGGCTCATGCCGCTATCAAGCCGGGCGAGGCCCGCGCGGGTCAACGTGCCCGAGTAACACGAATCCACCACCAGCATGATTTGGCGCGCGGACATGGCGTTAAGAACGTCCGTGATCTGAATATTCGAAATCCAGTTGGCGGTGCTGTCCGGTTCGGCGTCAACAGGCAGCCAGTTGCCACGCTGGTTGACCCGGTCCAGATCGCCATGCCCCGCGTAATAGATCAGCAGGTTCTGATCCTCGGTCAGTTCTTCGCGCATCTTGTTCAATACGGACAGAATGTCATAGCGCGACGCATCCAGCAGGGTCGTAACCTTGAACCCATAATTTTCTTTCAGCATTTTTGAAACCTGCTGCGCATCGTTTTTAGCGGTCTTCAGTTCGGGCAAAAACTGATATTTGCTATTGCCGATCACCAGCGCATGGTATTCGCCGAATTTAACGTTGAGTTGTTTTGGATCGATGACATCCGGGTTGGCGGAGACGGGCGCCACCGCAGCAAGCTCTTTGCCCTTGATCATATTGAATGTCAGGGTGCGCCGTTGTCCCTTGACATCGATCGCCACCACATTGACGGGTGTTTCCTTTGTGGTGACAGGAACGCTGACACGAAACATGGCGTTTGCGTCAACCGGCACTTCCGCGCCATTGACCTTCAACATCATCAAATTGGCTTTGGATGTCACTTTGCCAACCACCACCTGGCTGGCGGGTGAATTGACCGGCGCGGTAAGATCCTGCGCGCCGCGCGTCACGACCAGCGGTGGATCGATAATTACGATTTCGGGTCCGGCGCCGGCACCGGCCATTTGAACCGGTTGCGCCTGCGCCGATGCCGCTTGCAGCTTTTGCTCCAGTTGCGCCAGGTTTTGCGCCATTTGCGATGATTTTGCCGTACTGGCGGCGGCGGCGTTTCGGGCGTCCGCCAACGCCGCTTCAAGCGCTGCTTTTTCAGCCGCCATTTTTTTCTCTAGGTCTGTGCGGCCCGTTTGCAGCGTGGCGCTTTCCTGTTTGGCTTGCGTCAATTCAGCCTGATGCGCGGCCTCCCGCGCGGCAAGCGTTTTTGCGAGTTCGGCAACCCGTTGCTCTTTTTCCATGGCATTGTTCTGTTGCGCCTCAAAAGACTCGCGAAGGCCGGCTATTTCCGCGCGATATTCGGCAAGCTGCTGGTCTTTGCTGCTTGTAGTCGTTTGCAACTGCGACGCCAGTTGCGAAGATTGTTTTTCCAGATTGGCGATTGCGGCTTTCAGTTTGGCTTCGTTCGCGCGCTGGGCTTCAAGTTCGACCGCCAATGCGCGGGCGCGTCCATCATCTGCACCTTGTGGCGTCTGCGCGGCGGCCTGCTGGCTGCGGGTTTTTTGCAGTTCATCTGATAAACCGGACGATTTTTTCGACTGATTTTTTAGCTGGCGCTGGGTGTCGTCCAGTTGTTTACGGAGCCTGTCCAGTTCGCCCTTGAGACTGTTGCGGTCTGTCTCTGCGGCATTACGTTCGCGGCGTAATTGCTGCACTTCTTCATCCTTCAGACCGGGGACAAATTCAATGTTCGCGGTGTCAAGCCCGGATGCCTTGCGGTACCAGAACGCCGCCTTTTCCTTGTTGGCTTCGACGCCATTTCCGCGCTCATACAACTCACCCAGATTCACCTGGGCAGCACTCAGGCCCTGTTCGGCGGCCTTGAGATACCATTCAGCGGCCTGTTTATACTGTGGCGTCCCGCCGATGCCTTTTTCATAAATTTCGCCGACATAATTTTGCGCCCTGGTGTCGCCTTCCTGGGCAAGCGGCAACCAGATTTGCAGCGACGTGCTGTAATCGGAGCGGTCATAAGCGGTGTATTCGCCGCCGCGAATTTCACAATCCGACTGGCTGGTGCGCAGCGCCCTGCGCGCGGTCACAAAGCTTACCTTCTTGCCAAGTTTGCGCATTTTTCCCGGCAGCAAACAATCGACGACAAGAAAATCTTCGGCCACGGCGGCCTGGGCGCTGTTGATCGTCACGCTGAAAATCATGCTGGCGGCAGCGACCGCCACCAGCACCGTCAACGCAATCAACCGGATTAACAGCAGCCTGGCATGTAAACTTTCATGATCATTGCGCATGTGACAACCTCTTGAAAGCGCCATAGGGGACTGGAATAATATTGCACAATCATGGCGCGAAGTGAACTATAACAATATTTGCGGGTTAATGCCCCCGGTAAACTTGCAATTACCACTTATGGACAAGCCGCAATGGACAAAATTTTACATTTCTGGCGTAATTATAGCTGCGGCTTATACGTAATAATGACTATATTTTCCGCAGCACTCGCAACCGGTGCTGCGGCGGAACCGGTCGCGCTGGTGCTTGATATTGTAGGCGAGGTGACCCCGCCGCTTGAGGCCTTCAGTGAAATCCAGGCCGGGCAATCCTTCGATCTGGGGGTTGGCGCCCACATGGATTTTTTGCATTATCCGACCTGCCAGAAAGTTGTCGTGGAAGGCGGAAAGTTAAGTCTTTCTGCAGAAAACTTCCGCGTCAGCAAGGGCAAGGTCATTGACATGTCGCGTGCGCAATGCCCGCAGCGGATCCAATTGGCGTCGAATGAGGGCGGTGCCGGGATTGCTGGCCTGGTGCTGCGCAGCGCCGCTGATGGCACATTAAAGGTGTCGCAGCGGCCGAGTTTCTTGTTGCTGGGCGCGTCTGCTGGCCAATTCAAGCGGTTACAGGTCATGCAGGGGAAGACTTCATTGTTTGACGCAGCTCTGGACAGTAAGCCGCTGGTTTGGCCTGAAGCACAGGCTTCTTTGCAGGCGGATGGCGAATATTCCGTCGTGCTGTCCGGCGCCGGCACGCTCACCCGCCAGATTCCCCTGTCGGTCACCACACAGAACAAGCAGCAGGCCCCGGCGATAATTCAGTTGCAATAACGCCAGGCCAGGGTGATGTTTTTCGGGCACAGTTTTGCGTTATTCTTGTTCCGGCCCCTGTAAACCGTTTAAATGCCTGATTGGCAGGGTGGAATTTGTAGTTTACTAATCCAGTAGGGTATATCTATTTTTACGGGGGACTATAATGCGCATTTGTATTCCACTTCGGGGGAAAGGCGTCCAGATTGGCCTGGTTTCATTTTTGCTGGCCGGGTTCACACTAGGCGCCAGCACCGCCGCTATCGCGCAAAATCTGGCCAATGTGCCGGGAACCACGACCCTGCAATCACGCACCGGCGCGGCTATTGCTGCGGTCTGTGGCCAGTTCATTGCCGCCAACGCGGCCAATCCGGCGGCTGTTGTAGGCCGCGATAATGGGACTGCCCAGGGTGACCTGTTTGGCCGCTGCGGGGATATGGTCCACAATGCGAATGCCCTCCTGGGTAATGGTCCCACCGCCTTTTCGCTGGGTTTGACGGCGGCCGATCTGAACGGTGCGCTAAGCGACATCGCTCATGATGAGGCCACGGTGCAGGGAGCCAATACCACGCAGGATACCGAAGTGCAGATCAATAACCTGACGGGGCGGCTTTCCGCATTGCGTGGCGGGGCCAAAAGCGTCTCGACGGCGGGCCTCACGGTGCGCGACAGCTCCGGGCAGTTGCTCGCTGCAAATTCTGACTGGCTTGGCAGCGCGCTCGCGGCCGGCGGGGAAGATGCCGACAACAGCAAATTTGGCGTGTTCGTCACCGGAGACTACAGCTTTGGCGAAGACGATGGCAGCAACGAAGAAGCTGGATATGATCTCGACGGCTATGGAATTACCGCAGGCGCGGACTACAAGCTTTCGGAAAACATGATCGCAGGCGCGGCGTTTGGCTATACAAACACCAATAATGACTTTGATCAGAACGGCGGCGAACTGGATCAGGACACCTACAGCCTGTCGCTCTACGCCAGCGTCTATTCCGGGCCACTCTATCTGGACGGCGTAGTCAGCTATGCCTTCAGTGATATGAATATCGACCGCAATCTCTCCTATGGCGGCTTGGTGCGGCCAGTAAACCGGGTTGCAAATGGCGATACCGAAGGGGACGAATGGTCATTCAGCATTGGCACAGGGTATGAATTCAGCAGCGGCGGCTGGTCACTGACCCCGATGGCGCGGGCCACTTATTCGGATGCGGACATTGACGCCTATTCCGAAACCGGCGCGTTTGGGCTTAACCTCGCGGTTGCTGATCAGAATGTTAAATCGTTCGAAACGGCGTTGGGCGCCGATGTGAGCTATGCCCACTCCACTAATTTTGGCGTGGTGATGCCGCAGTTGCGGCTGGAATGGGCGCATGAATTTGACAATGACAGCCGGCAGATCACGGCCCAATATGTCAACGATCCGCGCAATAACCGTTTCTTCGTGCGCACGGATGCGCCGGATCGCAATTATTTCGTTCTTGGGGGTGGCCTGAGCGCCCTTATGGTTGGCGGCATGACAACTTTTGCCGAAGTCGAAACCATACTGGGCAAGGAAGACTATAATAAATACACGCTTAGAATCGGCGGCCGCTTCGAGCTATAGCGGACTGGACCAAATCCCGGGGTGCGTAATTTTTTGAAGGCAGGCTAATCGCCCCCAGGCTTGCGGTGGCCGGGGTATCGTCCCTGCTTAACATTCATACTCACCAATCTAATGCTGTGCACCTGCGTGTGGTTGCGCTTAATCGTCGCGTCCCGGCTGTTAACGCGCATGCATGCCGCCAGGGGATCAGTTATCGCAGACTCGACCTTGGGCAGTGGGATCTGTGCAAAAACCGATGTGGCGGCAAAGGGATTATTCTTGCAAAGTGCCGAACCCAACGGTTATCTTGCGCCCACAATGGCCGGAGACGTAACCTAGCGGCGAAATGTCGGCCTGAACATAATCAAAAACAGCAAGCAGGAAGAATAAACACCATGACGCAGCCAATCCGAATTGACCCAGCCACGGGTCTAAAGCTCTTCAATACCGTCGCCGCCAAGGCATCCGACAAGATCGTCGGCACGGGCTATTCAACGATTTCAGACGATTCCCTGAAAGTATTTCCCGACGCCCCTCCAGGCGCGGTGTTCAATGCCGAGGAACAGGCCAAATATCGCGAGTTCAAAGAAAAACGGCGTGGTGCGGCCGATTACATCCCCCTGGAAGGGGAGTTCGCCAAATATCTCGAGGATGTCTATTCCGGCCCCCGCGTCGAGCGCGAAGCCTTGACCGATACGTGCGAAGTCCTTGTCATCGGCGCCGGCTTTGCCGGTCTGCTGCTGTGGCACAAACTGAACCAGGCTGGCTTTACCGATGTCAGATTCTGTGAAAAGGGCGGCGACGTCGGCGGCACCTGGTACTGGAACCGCTATCCTGGCATCGCCTGCGACGTAGAGGCCTATAGCTATCTGCCGCTACTGGAGGAGATGGGATACATCCCAACCATGAAATTCGCCTCCGGCTTCGAGATCCTCGAATATTGCCAGAGCATGGCGAAGAAGAATGGATTTTATGATCACGCCCTTTTCCACACAACTGTCCAGGACACCGTGTGGGATGAGGCCGAAGGCCGCTGGACGGTCATCACGGACCGGGGCGACAAAATGCGCGCGCGTTACGTCGTGCTGGCGAACGGTATCCTGACGACCCCGAAGCTGGCCAAGATTGAAGGCATGGAGACCTTCGCAGGTAAATCGTTCCATACCTCACGGTGGGATTACAATGTCGATCTTAAAGGCAAGCGCGTCGGGATTATCGGGACGGGCGCAACTGCGGTGCAGGTCATCCCGGAAATCGCCAAGGTCGTGAAGGAACTCTTTGTGTTTCAGCGCACGCCTTCCTCGATCGATGTGCGTGATCAGCGCGCGACAACGCCCGAAGAAATTGAAGCCTGGTCGAAAGAACCGAATTGGGCGACGGCCAGGCGGGCAAGGTTCGACAGGATTTCAGAAGGGCGCACCGCCATCAAAGCCAATGATGATTACCTGTCGGGTAAAGTTGCTGATTTCAAGGAGCGCAAGGTACATACAGAGACGCTGACTCCGGAACAGATGGTTCAGAAGCAGTTGGACACCAACTTCCGCATCATGGAACAGATCCGCGCTCGCGTTGACGCCATCGTCAAGGATCCAAAAACCGCCGCAGCGCTCAAGCCTTACTATCCCTATGGCTGCAAACGGCCGACGTTCCACGATGAGTTCCTGCCTACATTCAACCTGCCGCACGTGCATCTTATTGATACAGCCCCGAAAGGCGTAAGCAAAATCAACGCCAGGGGCGTGGTGCATGACGGCGTGGAATATCCTGTGGACGTTCTGATCTATGCGACCGGATTTCAATGGATGGCGACGGCGACATTCAACATGATCACCGGCCGCAACGGGCAAACCCTGCGCGATAAATGGAAAACAGGCGGCGTCAAGACCTTCCTGGGCCTGCACAGTCAAGGATTTCCCAATCTGTTCATCATGTCGGGACCCCAGGGTGGCGGCGGCAGCTTCAATTTCACCAGCGCAATAGAAGTTCATGCTGACTATGTCATCTGGATGCTGAAGACCATGCGCGAGCGCGGCGCCGGGATCGTCGACGTCAAGAAAGAACCGGAGATCGCCTATGCGGAGCATTGCGCCGATGCCGACATAAAAACCCTGCCTTTGCGGGACTGCATCTCCTATTACAATGCTGAAGGAGGCGCAGAGCCAGGCAGCCTTGCCTATTATGGCGGTGGCCAATGGCGTAAACGCTGCGTCGAAGCCCAGGCAACCCTTGATCCCTATATTTTTGAGGCTGCGCGGAGCTAGAGCGTTTCATTATTTGACTGAAGCACCCCGCTTAAGCGTCATTGCGAGGAGCGAAGCGACGTGGCAATCCAGAGTCACAAACTCAGGCCTTTGCGTGAGACTCTGGATCGCCACGCTTCGCTCGCGATGACGAAGTATACGTTTGTAATTCAGTCTAAACAGAAGCCGGTATAGGTTGAAAAAATCGCCCGCTTGCGCGATGTGAGGGGGTGGCTTTTACCGCCTATGTTGACTTTGCTGGCGCGGGCGGATGGCGCAGCAGGGCCAGAAGCGGTATCGGCGCCAGGCTGACAAACACCATGATCATAAAATCAGTGGAATAGGCCATGGCCGCCGCCTGCCGCGTCAGTTCGGCATTGAGCGCCGTCACGCCGGATGTGGTTCCCATATCCCAGGCGTCCGGTAGCCACGGACTCTGCAACACCGTCCGGAAAGGCGTGACCGTCGCCGCCAGAATGGCGTGATTGGCCTGGGTGTAGCGGGCCAGAAGCGTCACCATGATCGAAATGCCGATACTGCTGCCCAGATTGCGGATCAGGCTGAATATGGCTGTTCCTTCGGTCCGGTGTTCCGGCAGTATCCCGGAGAATGTCAGCGTATTCAACGGCACAAAAACGAATCCAAGCCCAAATCCCTGTAACACTCCGGTTTTCAATATCGTGTAAATATCCACCTGGAGCGTGAATTGCGAAATCTGCCACATGGAGAAAACTGTCAAACTCAGGCCGCACAGGATGAGCAGCCGTGCATCAATTTTCCCGACCAGCCGCCCGACCAGCATCATCGACACCATCATGCCCATGCCGCGCGGTGCAATGACATAGCCCACCGTGAGTACGGGATAACCCATCAAATGTTGCAGGAATGGCGGCAACAGCACCATTGTCGCCAATTGAATTATGCCCATAAGAAAGGTAAAGACCAGGCCGACAACCAGATTGCGGTTCCTGAACAGCGCGGGCCGCAGGAAAGGGTTCGTAGCCGTGAACATGTGCACCAGGAACATATACAGCGCCAGTCCGGCTATCATCCCTTCGACCATTATTTCCGTCGAGGACAGCCAGTCCTCGGAATTTCCGCGATCCAGCATCAATTGCAGCGCACCAACCCCTATACTGAGCAGCGCAAAACCAAACATGTCAAATCGCAGATTCGTTTGCTTGCGGGTTTCCGGCACCGTCGCCATTATGCCCAGGAATGCAAGGGCGCCGATCGGCAGGTTGATATAGAACACCCAGCGCCAGTCATACATGTCCGTCAGATAGCCGCCTAGGGTTGGCCCCAGTATTGGCCCCACCATCACGCCCATGCCCCACAGCGCCATGGCGGAACCATGTTTTTCAGGAGGATAGGTATCCAGCAACAGGGACTGGGAAAGCGGCACCAGCGAGGCGCCGAAAGCCCCCTGCAGCAGTCTGAAAATCACCAGTTCAGTAAGGTTGGTGGCCATGCCGCATAAAATGGAAACGACGGTAAAGCCACCTACCGATAGCAGGAAAAGAGTCTTGCGCCCAAAACGGCCGGCCAGAAAACCCGTGACCGGCGTGGCTACGGCCGACGCAATGATATAAGACGTTAGCACCCATGAAACCTGATCCTGGGTCGCGGACATGCTTCCCTGAATATTGGGCAACGCAACATTGGCGATGGTCTGGTCCAGCGTCTGTATGATTGTCGCCAGCATGACCGATCCGGTAATCAGCGCACGCCGCAGGGGCGTGACGGGGATCGTCGCCTCGGTCATGGATGCGCGGCCTCATGATCCGCCACACCTGTCTGGGTCACGGCGGATGCGCTGGTTGTGGAACTGGCGGTGGAGGGCGCTTTGTGATTCTTGCCTGTGTCTATTTCCACGACGACGCTCATCCCTGCGCGTAATGGTGGCGCACCCTCTTCGGGAAGCACGGTGATACGCACCGGAATGCGTTGCACGACCTTTACCCAGTTGCCGGTGGCGTTTTGTGCGGGAATAATTGAGAATTCAGACCCGGAAGCGGGCGCGATGCTTTTGACCAGCCCATGCCATTCATGGTCCGGATAGGTGTCAATATGCAGCACAACAGGCTGTCCCGGCAAAACGTAAGTGAGCTCGGTTTCCTTGAAATTGGCTTCAACCCACAGATTATGATTGGCAACAAGGCTCATGACGGCGACGCCAGGGCGCGCGTAATAACCCGGATTAGGCGTATTGGCCGCGATACCCGCAAATGGCGCCCGCACCGATGTACGGGCAAGATCAAGTGCTGCCCTTTCTGCATTGGCCGCAGCTTCCAGATAAAGCGGATGCTGCGCTGTCACTATATCAGGGTCACCGCCCAATTGGGCTTGTAGCCGTTCCAGCGCGCGCGATGCAATGGTGACACGATCCTGCGCCATATTCCGGTCATGACGGGCTTTGTCTAGGTCCGAAACCGAAACGACACTGCGTTTGGAAAGCGTGGATTTCCGGGCGAATTCCGATTCTGCGTAACCGGCGTCCGTGCGCGCCATTTCCAGTTGCTGCTGTGTTTCACGGTAACCGGATTTCAGTGCTTCGACTTCCGCGCGCACTGTTTCCAGGCGCGCCTTCGCCTGGGCGAGCGCGATCCGGTAAGCCGCATCATCGATCTGGAACAACAACGCCCCTTTTTCCACGGGCTGATTTTCTGATACGGCCATGGTCAGGATGGGACCGGATACCTCCGGGCTGATCGCCACGCGGCTGGCCTTCATATAGGCGTTATCGGTTTCCACATACCGCCCGCCGGTAAAGTAAAAGAAGGCGGCCAGCATGATTACAAGGGCTGGCACACCCAGCAGCAGCGTCGCGCGCAGCCGCGGAAAGTCGAAAGACAGTCTTCGTCTGCGTTTTGAAAAGTCACCAAATGTTTCCGGGGTCGCCCGGGATCCGTCATCAGGGGCCATTTGTTTCATTCACTCTCATGCAGAAATTGAGTTCGTCAGATCAGGCTGAAACAGTCGCGGGTCAGCCGTTGGATTTGCGCCGCCCAGATTCACCTTTATGCGGATGAGCATATTGATAAGGTCTTCGCGCTGGGTCTCGGAAAACCCTTCAAGCGCGGCTTCACGGGTTTGCGCGGATTGCTCCCACAACGCATCCAGAACGGGCTGCGCCTTGCTGGTCAGATAAAGCCGGACGGCGCGCCGGTCATCCGGGTCGGGCCGCCGCTCCACCAGGTCCAGCGCCGCAAGCCGGTCGATCAGGCGGGCGAGGGTAATAGGCTGTATCTCTAATATCTCTGCCAGCGTTACCTGTTTGACACCCTCGTTGCGCGCCAGATGGGCGAGCGTACGCCACTGCACCTGCGTAAGCTCAAATCCCCCGATCCGCCGGTTAAAGTCACGCCGCATCAGCCGGGAAATATCGTGCAGCAGAAAGCCCAGGCTCTGTTTTGGATCGGTGTTATTCATGATTTTTCTGACTATATACCTTAGACATAATAAGTAACACATACTAATATGGGAGTCAATGATACGGATCTCTAAAAATGGAAATTTTGCGTATATGCTGGAAACGCATGTCCTATTTTTGCCGGTCATGGCTTGCGCATGCGCATGGGAGAGATTGGGTGTGTTATGATTAATATGACATGCTCGTGACCCGTGTGCGCGAATTCCCGACCAGGTAAGCAGAGGGGGAAGTCGGCGCTTTCGGAGCGCAAATTGCCCACGACGTAAAGGTTTGAACAGGAGGAAGACATAATGCAGATCGGAGTCACAAGCGGAGCCGCCGCCGCCAATAATTTGGAGGGAGTCGTCACGCGGGCGAAAGAACTGGAGGCCAAAGGCTTTCCGACAATGTGGATGGTTCAGGCCTTTGGCCATGACGCCATCAACGCCCTTTCCATTGCCGGGCGCGAAACAAAGACGATTGAGCTGGGCACATCGGTGACGCCCATTCATCCGCGCCATCCGGTCGCCCTCGCCCAGCAGGCGCTGACCGCCGCCACAGCGACGGGCGGGCGGTTTACCCTGGGTATTGGCCTGTCGCACAAGGTGATGATCGAGGATATGCTGGGTCTGTCCTATGCGAAACCCGCCAGCCATATGCGGGAATATCTGGCTGTGCTGGGCCCTTTGTTGAAAGGTGAACGGGTCAGCTATGCAGGCGAACTGTATAAGGTGAATGCCGGTGTCAGCATTGCAGACGCGCCCAAACCGGTGCAGGTGCTGCTGGCGGCGCTTGGCCCTGTGATGCTTAATGTCGCGGGTAGCCAGGCCGATGGAACAATTACCTGGCTGACCGGTCTCAACACATTGGAAACGCACATCGTGCCGGTGATCAACAAAGCCGCGCGTGATGCGGGGCGGCCCGCGCCGCGTATCGTTGCCGGCCTTCCTGTGCTGCTTACCAATGATCCCGACAGTGCACGAGAGGTACTTGCCAGAGAACTTAAATTCTATGATGCGTTGCCTTCCTACCGCGCGATGCTTGACCGTGAAGGCGCTTCCTGCGCCGCCGGTGTAGCCATTGTTGGTGGTGAGAATGTGCTTGATGATGCGATAGCGCGGCTCAAGGATATCGGCATCACGGATTTCCGCGCGTCGATCACCAGCATTGGCGGCGATTCAGAACAGCGCACCGTCGACTATCTTGCCAGCAAGCTCTGACCGGCGGTCAACGGTGAGGGAGAGTTGCCCGGCCCGCCGCGATCATTTTTCCGCTAACGGGATGATTTCAGGTTGAACCATTTTTTCTCCCATAGACTGTTTCATTATTTGACTGAAGCGCCCCGCTTAAGCGTCATTGCGAGGAGCAAAGCGACGTGGCAATCCACCAAGCCTTCGCAAGAAGGCTACGGCTGGCAAAGGAGCCACAAACTCAGGCCTTTGCGTGAGACTCTGGATCGCCATGCTTCGCTCGCGATGACGAAGTATACGTTTGTGATTCAGTCTAAACAGAAGCCGGTCTAGCGCTTTATTCAAAATGAATAACCTTCCTTCTTTTCCGGGGCTGGCTGTGGCTGCGCTTGCGGTTGTGGCGGTGCGCCGCTGCTATTGGCGTCCTCCGCATCTTCCAGAATACGGCCTGCTTCTTCCGGTGCGATGATGCCGGATGTGCGCAGGGTTTCCACGGCGTCGGCCATGGTTTGCATGCCAAATTTCTGGCCCATCTGCATCATGGAATAAATCTGCGGAATTTTATTTTCGCGGATCAGATTTCGGATCGCGGGTGTCGCTATCATGATTTCATGCGCCGCCACACGCCCGCCACCTTCCTTGCGCAACAAGGCCTGCGCCACCACCGCCTCCAGCGATGTGGACAGCATGGCGCGAACCATTTCCTTGTCGCCCGCAGGAAACACATCAATGATGCGGTCAATTGTTTTAACAGCCGAGTTGGTGTGCAGCGTTCCCATCACCAGATGCCCGGTTTCCGCTGCCGTCAAGGCCAGCGAGATGGTTTCACGGTCGCGCATTTCCCCCACCAGGATCACATCCGGGTCTTCGCGCAAGGCGCTTTTCAGGGCGCGGGCGAATGAGTGGGTATCGCGGCCGACTTCGCGGTGATTGATCAGCGCCTCACGCGACGTGTGCACAAATTCAACCGGGTCTTCGATCGTCAGGATATGCCCGCCGCGGGTATTGTTGATATAGTCAATCATCGCGGCCAGTGTTGTGGATTTGCCGCTGCCCGTAGGGCCGGTTACCAGCACCAGGCCGCGTTCAAGTTCCGCCAGCCGGGCAAGCGCTGGCGGCGCATTTATTTCATCCAGCGTTTTGATCACGGTGGGAATGACGCGAAATACCGCCGCCGCGCCATCTTTATTGCTGAAGGCGTTGATGCGAAACCGCGCATTATCGCCAAATGAAATCGCGAAATCCGTTTCCAGTTCGGCTTCAAATACGGCGCGTTGCGCTTCGCTCATCACGGTATGGAGCATGGCGCGGATCGCATCGCCGCTCAGCGGGTCGGCCTTGATCCGGCGCAGGCTGCCATCAATGCGCAACACCGGCGGGCCGCCCCCCGACAGATGCAAATCCGAAGCCCCGTTTTCGATGGCAAAAGCAAGCAGTTCCGAAATTTCCATTGCGTGTCCTGCGTCATCACCTGGTTTAACGATTACAGATTACAGCGTACTTATTACCGCAACATCAACAGGCTTAAGGGCTGCGGCGCGCCACCGGCGGCCAGCAGCACAACGGCATAGAGGCCAACGGCAAGGGCAGGCCCGAACGGAAACACCGCATCACCGCCCCGCCACCGCCAGCCAGCCGCAAACAGGATGCCCGCAAGCCCGGAAATCATCATAAAATCCGCCAGACCATAAATGCCAGTCCACAAACCGGCGACAGCAAAAAATTTCACGTCCCCAAACCCCAGCGCCTCGCGCCCCTTGAGACGCTGAAACGCTACGCGCAGCAGCCATGCAATGGCAAACCCCGTCAATGCGCCAGCGCCCCCCGATATCCACGCATCCATGCTGTTATCTGTCAAGCCATGGTAGGCGACGCCAGTTCCGGCAAGCGCCAGCGACGCCTGATCCGGGATAATCTGATATTCCAGGTCAATGGCCGTGATAATCACCAGGCCAACGGCCAGCGCCCCCAGCGCGAATACCGGCAATCCCGGTCCCGCCGCCGCCAGCGCCAGCATGAACAATATAGCCGTAATGATTTCGATAATTGGATAGCGTGGGGAGATGGCTGTCTTGCAATACCGGCATTGGCCCCGCGACCAGACATATGAAAACACAGGAACCAGATCGGCAACGCCAAGATTGTGCCCGCAGTGCGGGCAATGTGAACGCCCCATGACAATGGATTCTCCGCGCGGCAGACGATATGCAATCAGGTTTGCAAAACTGCCCAACAGCAATCCGGACAGCACCGCTTTTGCATAGAGCATCACAGGCGTTATGATCATCTGCGAATGGTCTGGCTTATCAATGAAGCGGTTTCATTGAGCCATGGGCGGATATCGGTCAGGCCGAGCCGCGTCTCAACAATATAAAATGAGGTCGCCAATACGGCAAAGCAGGCCAGCAGCACGAATGATGACATAATCGCGGGCGCGGGGCGCAACCACCAGGGAATGGGAAAAAACCTGTCCGGACGCCGCAGGCTTAGCTGGCGTGCCTCGCGCACGGCCGCCCGCACATGTTTGCGGCTGACCTGGGTGGCGCCTTCGGAAAAGGCCGCCAGCAGGCTTTTGTCGCCCAGAATATTCATCAGGCGCGGATTACACTGGCCTGCCCGCACCAGATGCTGGATGCTTGATTCCGCAAATATTTCCATGGCCGCGTCGGGATTGCGGCTCGCCATTTTGGCCCGGTAGCGGATGTAGGCGATGGCTTCCGGCTCCGTCAGCGGCTTTGTCTCAAACGAAAAATTGATACGTTGCGCCACCTGGCGCAAATTGTGCCTGGCCAGCAGCCTGTCCAGTTCCGGCTGGCCGAACAGGACAATCTGCAACAGCTTGCGTTTTTCTGTTTCCAGATTGGAAAGCAGGCGGATCGATTCCAGCCCTGTCTCGCCAAGCGCCTGCGCTTCATCGACCAGAACAATACTGTTAATGCCCTCGGCATGTTTCTGAATCAGGAACCGGTTCAGACTGTTATAAAGATCGTCCGAATGCTGAACATCCAGGCCAAATTCCCGGCAGATGGCGCGTACCACCCAATCGGCGTCGTTGCGCGGATTATTCAGATAGGCGATTTCAACTTTTTCTCCGAGGGCATCCAGAAGCATGCGGCATAAAAGGGTTTTTCCTGTGCCAACTTCGCCCGAAACCTTGACAATGCCTTCACCACGGCCAATCGCATAAAAAACTGATTCATAAACTTCCTGATGCGCCATCCCGGGAAAATACATCGCCGTATCCGGGGTTAGCGAAAACGGATGTTCGGCCAGATTGAAATGTGTCAGATAGGGCATCGGATCATTTCACGTCCAGATAGGTCATGCGGCTTCGCACTGTTTCCAGGGGTATCTGTCCATCGGGATTTTGCGTCGCCATTTCCAGGCATTTCCGGTAATAGCGCAGCGCGTTCTGTGGCTGCCCCCATTTGTCGTACAAAACCGCCAGATTAAAAATATATTTGGCATTTTCCGGGTCAAGCGCCACGGCCCTGTCCAGGCTGCGCGCCGCCATTTCAAAATTCCCCTGCGTCATCAGGACCATGCCAATCTGTGCGGGCAGTAATGCGGTTTTGGGATTTAACCGCTGCAATCTTTCAAGTTGCGCCAGTGCGTGTTCCGGCGCTTGCGCCGACACCAGACCCAGCAGATTGACCATCGCCCATTCATCACCGGGAAACGCCGCCAGCACATCTTCATAGGCGCTGATCGCCAGTAGGGATCGCCCAAGTTTTTGCAGGGCTGCGGCGCGTCCCAGCAGGGCAAGCCTGTCCCTGGGGTTATTGCGCAGCAACAGGTCGTAAATATGCAGGGCTTCTTCCGGCTGATTGCGTTCCAGCATGAGCGCAGCACTTTCATACCGTTCACGGACAATCGCCGTGTCATCGGTAATCTCAACCGGCCCGCGCTGCCCGATATTTTCGCCTGCCGCCGTCCGGTCGAGCCGGATAGGGGCGCCAAGGCCGGACAGGGCTTCGCGCGCCACCTGCTCCTCGACGAATTTTTCCAGGCCGCCATCGCGCACGCGCTTTTGACCGGGCCTGACTTCTGCCGGATCTGGTGTTGCGCCAATGCGTTCAGGCGCCGCCGCCTCTGTTTGCGCCGGATCAGCCGCTTCTGCATCCAGCGCTTGCGCCAGATTATCCGCCGCATCAGCAATAGAAGGCTCAGATGTGGCCTGTTCCTGCGGCACGGGATCGACCGGGACCGGTTCTGCCGCCGCCTGCACATCAGCGACGGGCGGTTGCGGCGCCGGAACCGTTTCAGGCGTCGCTACCTGTTGTGGCGGGCTCGCGGGCATTAACAGCGCGATAGAAACCGTAATAACCGCCAGCCCGACAAGCCCGAATAGCGTCAGACGCGCGATGCGCATGACGCCGCCCTGTTTGCCCGTGGACGCAAACCCTTCGGCCATCAATCGTTCCGCCAAAGGCGCAGCCGCAGCGGCGCCTGCCCGCGATGCGTCGGCGGCATCTGCTTTTTTCGCCCCTTTTTCACGCAATTGCGTTGCTTGATGAAGGGCTTTGTATAATAGGCTCATGCCGGTTTCCCGTGCGGTCTACGCTGAGTCGCTGTCACTTTATACATGATTTCCACGTCTGCTCGCGATCATTCCGTACTCGCCGTACTCAGCCATGCCAGCGCTGCTTCCAGGCCTGGAACATCAGGATATTCCATAATAGCTGCGGGCTTTCGCCGCCGTCTTTTTGCAGGCGTTCCCAGGCCGCCAGTACCGCAGCCCCATCAAAAAATCCGTCCTGTTCCAGTGCTTTCGGGTCCAGCAGGGCCGCCCCCCAGTCGCGCAAAGGCCCGCGCAGCCAATCCTGCAATGGTACGGCAAACCCGGCCTTGGGCCTGTCGATCAAATTTGGGGGCAGATAACGGCCCAGCAGGCGGCGCAATATCCATTTGCCCTCGCTGCCGCGCATTTTCATCTGGGGGGGCAGCGTCCAGGAAAATTCCACCAGCCGGTGATCCAGCAGCGGTTCGCGCGCTTCCAGTCCGGCCGCCATGCTGGCCCGGTCCAGCTTGGTCAGAATATCGCCGGGAAGATATCCCAGCATATCGTCAAACTGCATATGCGGCACAAATGACGCATCGCTAACCGGAAGCGCATGACCAATGCGTTGCGGCGGCGGATGGCGCAAAAACCGGTTCGGGTTTGCCCCCTGCTGCATCAGTATCTGGTACAGGCCGGCCCGGTCCTGCGCCCCGATGGCGGCAGCAAGCTGATGCAGCTTTTCACCCGGTCTATTGATCTGGTGTCGCGTCGGCAGCATGGCGGCAATTCTGTCCCAGCGCTCAGTGGGCGTCCGGCGTAATAACCCCGCCACCATATGGCGCATCGCCATGGGCAGCGGGCTCAATATATGCGCAATACGGTTAAACCACGCATAGCGGCTATAGCCTGCAAACAGTTCATCCCCGCCATCCCCGGACAGCGCAACGCGAACATGCCTGCGGGTCAGGGCGCAAACCAGATAGGCCGGCAGTTGCGAGGAATCGCCAAACGGTTCGTCATAGATATCCGCAAGTTGCGGCACAATCTGCAAGGCGTCATCCGCAGAGAACATATGTTCGGTATGATCCGTACCAAGAATATCCGCCACCTGCCGGGCATAGGGCGCCTCGTTCAACCGGTCATCGGCAAAGCCAATGGTAAAGGTGCGCACGGGCCGGGTGCTTTGCGCCTGCATTAGCGCCACCACCAGGGATGAATCTATGCCGCCTGATAAAAACGCGCCCAGTGGCACATCCGCCACCATGCGCCGGCCAACAGCGTCTTTGAGAAGCGTTTCCAGTGTCTCCAGGGCGTCCGCCGTAGCGATACGGGCGTGCCCGGCGCGCACCACCTCTGTCAGATCCCAATAGGTTTCAAAACGCAGTTGCCCATCGGACGCCAGATGCAACATGGTCCCCGGCATTAACTTATACACCCCATGATAAATGCTGTAGGGCGCACCAATATAGGAATAGGCGATCATATCCCCCACTGCCGCTGGGTTGATGTGCGGGCGAAAGCCATCATGGCGATGCAGCGCCTTCAATTCCGATCCAAACAGGAACAGCCCGTTTTGATGGCTCCAGTATAAGGGCTTCACCCCCACGCGATCGCGGATCAGCGTCAGGCTGCGCGATTGCTGGTCCCACACGGCAATGGCGAACATGCCCAGCAGGCGGCGCACGGTTTCGCCAATGCCCCAGCAGGCAAAGCCTTCGGCGATGGTTTCAGTGTCGCTGTGGCCGCGAAACACATGGCCACGGCGCTGCAATTCCTGCCGCAGCTCGCCGAAATTATACACTTCGCCATTATACGCGATGATATAGCGTCCATTGCCGGACACCATCGGCTGTGCGCCCTGCGGCGACAGATCAATGATCGACAGCCGCTGATGCCCGATGCCGACGCCTGCCAGCGCATCTACCCAGACGCCTGCATCATCGGGACCGCGATGCCTTAAACTCTCCGCCATGCGGCGCGCCTGATCCGCCAGCGCCCCTGCCTCGCCCGGGCGTGAGGGGCGCCGGTCCACAAAACCCGCTAACCCGCACATTGCAACTTTGCCATTTATATTCCGCGTGATTCGTATAGAAGCGGCTATACTAGCAGCAACTGACGCAATGGATGGTGCAATGCGCAACCCCCAGCCAAATTCCGATTCGCCCGGCGCGGTTGACCCCCGGTTCTGGGCGGGCAAGCGGGTGCTGCTTACCGGGCATACGGGTTTCAAGGGAAGCTGGCTTTGCGTGTGGCTGGCGCAGATGGGGGTGGAAATTTTCGGATATGCGCTGGCCCCTGAACGGGATGACGATATTTTTTCGGCGCTGGATTTGCCCGCGCGTCTGGGGGGACGCCTGCACCACCAGATCGGCGATGTGCGCGATCTGGACAGTTTGACGCAAGCGGTGCGTGTGGCGCGCCCGGATATTATTTTCCATCTGGCGGCGCAGCCCCTGGTGCGGCGTTCCTACCGCATGCCGGTGGAAACATTCGCTACCAATGCGCAGGGAACGGTGCATGTGCTGGACGCTGCGCGCGCCCATGATGGGGTAAGCGCGATCATCATCATCACCACCGACAAAGTGTATGAAAATACCGGCGATGAACAGGCCTATGCCGAGACCGACCGGTTGGGCGGGCATGATCCCTACAGCGCCAGCAAGGCCATGGCTGAAATTGCCGTCAGCGCGTGGCGGCGCTCGTTTTATTCAGCAGATGGACCGGCTATCGCCACCGCCCGCGCGGGCAATGTCATTGGCGGCGGCGACTGGAGCGAAGACCGCCTGATTGCCGACGCGATGCGCGCCTGGCGCGCGGGTACGGAATTAATTATCCGCAATCCTCATGCCATCCGTCCCTGGCAGCATGTGTACGATCCGTTGCGCGGTTATCTGATGCTGGCCCAGGCGCTGGCGGCCGGCGGCGCACGCTATGCCCAGGCCTGGAATTTCGGGCCGGAAATATATTCCGTATGCGACGTAGGGGGCGTGATCGGCCGGTTGGCCACCCATATGCGCAGCCATGATTTCCCGGCGCGCTGGCGTTCTGATCCGCCCAAGGATCAACCCCACGAGGCCGCGCATCTTGAACTGGATTGCAGCAAGGCGCGTGAAGAACTGTTTTGGCGCCCACAGCTTGACCTCGATGCGGCGCTATCACGGACCGCCGACTGGTGCCGCGCACAGATTTCGGGAGCGTCACCGCAGGCACTGTTTGATCTGACGGTGGCGCAGATTAACAGCTAAACCCGCACCGCGCCCGTATGCGTGGCTTCCAGCGCAAAGGCGGCGGCCATCAGCGCTTTTGTATAATCCGTTTGCGGATGATCAAAAATCATGTCCGCCGCGCCCTGTTCAACGACGCGGCCAGACTGCATCACGATCACCTGGTTGGCCATGGCGCGCATCACTTTCAGGTCGTGGCTGATGAACAGATAGGCCAGCGCGTGGCGCGCCTGCAGATCGCGCAGCAGGTCAACAATCTGCGCCTGCACGGTCATGTCCAGCGCGCTGGTGGGTTCATCCAGCACGACAAGGCGTGGTTGCAGCGCCATGGCGCGGGCGATAGCGATACGCTGGCGCTGGCCGCCGGAAAATTCATGCGGATAACGGTCCTGCAATGCCGGATCAAGCCCCACTTCGGTTAGCGCATTGGCCACAATGGCGCGCTGCTCTTGTGTGCTCAGGCGTTTGCCATGCACCAGCAATCCTTCGGCGATGATCTGCCCCACTGACAGTCGCGGACTTAGCGAACCATACGGATCCTGAAACACGATCTGCATGTCCTTGCGCAAGGGGCGCATCTGCTGGCTGTTCAGATCATGGATCGGATTGCCCACATAGGTAATTTTGCCCTGCGATGCGATCAGACGCAGAATAGCCAGACCAAGCGTGGTTTTTCCTGAACCGGATTCGCCCACAATACCCAGGGTTTCGCCCGCCCGCACCGAAAGCGAAATGCCGTCCACGGCCTTGACATATTCCTGGGTGCGGCTGAACAGGCGGCGCTTGAGCGGAAACCACACTTTCATATCCTCCGCCGTCAGCACCACCGGTGCGTCAGGCTTCACCGCATGCGGGCGGCCTTTGGGTTCGGATTCGATCAGATGCCTGGTATATTCCTCATGCGGATGATCGAACACCTGTTGCACCGGCCCGGATTCGATAATTTTTCCGCCCAGCATGACGCACACATCATCCGCCATTTTGCGCACAATGCCCAGATCATGGGTGATCAGCAGCATCGCCATGCCCAACTGTTTTTGCAGGCGCTGCAACAGTTCCAGAATCTGCGCCTGTACGGTGACATCAAGCGCGGTAGTGGGTTCATCGGCGATAAACAGGTCCGGTTCATTGGCCAGCGCCATGGCGATCATTACGCGCTGGCGTTCGCCGCCCGAAAGTTCATGCGGATAGGCGCCCAGCCGTGCTTGCGCCTTGCGCAACCCCACCAGATGCAGCAGTTCCAGCACGCGCGCCTGCACCTGTGCGCCGCGATAGCCCTTGTGCAGTTCCAGTATCTCGCCGACCTGACGCAAAATCGGATGCAGCGGATTAAGGCTGGTCATCGGTTCCTGAAACACCATGGAAATGCGATTGCCGCGCACCTTGCGCAAGGCGGCCTCATCCGCGCCCATCAGTTCCTGACCGGCAAACAGGATCGAGCCGGACGGGTGGCTGGCCGCCGGATAGGGCAGCAATTGCAGAATGCTCAGCGCCGTGATGGATTTGCCCGAACCGGATTCGCCCACCAGCGCCAGCGTCTTGCCTTTTTCCAGCGTGAAAGAGGCGCGCTCCAGCGCCAGCACATCACGCCCCTCGGAACGAAATGCGACAGACAGATCGCGGACCTGTAACAGGGGTTCGCCGCTCATTTTGCGCCCAGCGCTTTACGCGGATCAAACGCATCGCGCACCGCCTCACCCACAAACACCAGCAGGCTCAGCATTACCGCGATCACCGAAAATGCGGTAATGCCCAGCCACGGCGCCTGAATATTGTTTTTGCCCTGCGCCAGTAATTCTCCTAACGAAGGCGATCCCGGCGGCAGGCCAAAGCCCAGAAAATCCAGCGAAGTCAGCGTGGTGATGGACCCGTTCAGAATAAACGGCATGAAGGTCAGCGCCGCCACCATGGCGTTGGGCAGCATATGCCGCCACATGATGGTCACATTGCCGACGCCCAGCGCGCGCGCGGCGCGCACATATTCGAAATTCCGGGCGCGCAAAAACTCCGCGCGCACCACCGGCACCAGGGCGATCCAGCTAAAGGCCAGCATGATGCCCAGCAATATCCAGAAATTCGGCTCAATCACGGCGGCCAGTATGATCAGCAGATAAATGATCGGCACCGATGTCCACACCTCGATAAAACGCTGAAACCCCAGATCGATCCAGCCCCCGAAATATCCCTGCACCGCGCCCGCAATGACACCCGCCACGGATGAAAATAGGGTTAGTGTCAGGCCAAACAGCACCGAAATCCGGAACCCGTAAATCAGCCGCGCCATCACGTCACGCGCCTGATCGTCCGTACCCAGCCAATTATCCGCCGACGGCGGCGCGGGGGCCGGAACCGGCAAATCCAGATTGATGGTCTCATAGCTGTAGCGGATAGGGGGCCACCAGATGCGTCCGTCTTTTGCCGCGATTAAATCTTTCAGAAACGGGTCGCGATAATCGGCCTCGGTGTCAAAATCGCCGCCAAACGCGGTTTCGGGATAGCTGACGAATGCCGGAAAATAATAGTCCCCGTCAAACCGCAACAGCAGCGGCTTGTCATTGGCGATCAGCTCCGCAAACAATGTGACAAAAAACAGCGCCAGAAAAACCCATGTGGACCAATAGCCACGCTTGTTCGCCCTGAAATTCTGCCATCGTCTGCGGCCAATCGGGGTCATCTTCATACCTCACGGCTGGCAAAATCGATGCGAGGATCAACCCACGCATAGGTCAGATCGCTGATCAGAGAAATCACCAGTCCCATCAGCGAAAAAATATACAGCGTGCCAAACACCACCGGATAATCACGGTTGATGATGGATTCAAACGACAACAGGCCCAGCCCATCCAGCGAAAATATGGTTTCGATCAGCAGCGAATTGGCGAAGAAAATCCCGATAAACGCGCCCGGAAATCCCGAAATCACAATCAGCATGGCGTTGCGGAACACATGCCCATACAGCACTTCACGTTCACTCAGCCCTTTTGCGCGGGCGGTGACCACATAATGTTTCTTGATCTCGTCCAGAAACGAATTTTTTGTCAGCAATGTGGTGGTGGCAAAGCCGCCAATCAGCATGGCGGTGATGGGCAGCGCCAGATGCCAGAAATAATCAACAATGCGCATCGGCCAGGCAAGCTGATCCCAGTTTTCCGACACAATGCCGCGCAGCGGAAACAGATCGAGAAAACTGCCGCCAGCGAACAGAATGATCAGCAGCACTGCAAACAAAAATCCGGGAATGGCATAGCCGATAATGATCACAGCACTGGTCCACACGTCAAACCGGCTGCCATCCTGCACGGCTTTGCGCACCCCCAGTGGAATGGAAATCATATAGGCCAGCAGGGTCGTCCACAGGCCCAGCGATATGGAAACCGGCATTTTTTCCTTTATCAGTGAAATCACGCTGACATCGCGAAAATAACTTTCGCCAAAATCAAACCGTAAATAGCTCCACAGCATTTTGCCAAAGCGTTCATGGGCGGGCTTATCAAAACCAAACTGTTTTTCCAGTTCCCTGATGAATTCCGGGTCCAGCCCCTGCGCCCCGCGATATTTGCTGCTGGCGGTTCCCTCAAAATTCTGGGCGCGCGCCGCACCGCCGGTCATTTCCCCGCCGCCGCCGGAAAACCGCGCGGTGGCCGAAACATCCGTACCCTGAACTTGCGCAATAATGCGTTCTACCGGCCCGCCGGGCGCAAACTGCACCAGCAGAAAATTGATCAGCATGATGCCCAGCAATGTCGGGATCATCAGCAAAATGCGATAGGCGACATAACGCGCCATCAGTTGGCCTTTCCGCTGTCGATACGCGCCGCCTTCGCCGGATCCACCCACCAGGTGTCGATGATGCCGGTATCATATTTTGGCGTCACCGTGGGGCGGCCAAAACGGTCCCAATAGGCAATGGTGTGCACGCCCTTGAACCATTGCGGCACCCAGTAATGCTGGCTGCGCAACACGCGGTCGAGCGCCTTTGCGGCCGCAGTGAGGGCTGCGCGATCCGGGGCGGCGATCACTGCTTCGATCAGTGCATCGATTACCGGGTCAGAAATGCCAGCAATATTGCGGCTTCCCGGCTGCGCTGCGGCGGCGGAAGAAAAGTACCCGCGCAATTCAATGCCCGGCGTATTGCGCTGCACATAGCGTGATGTGGTGATGTCGAAATCAAAACTTTCCACGCGCGCTTCATATTGTGAGGGATCGACCGTGCGCACCTTTGCGTCAATGCCCAACCGTTTCAGATTGCGGATATAGGGGCCGATGATGCGCTCAAAGGCGGTTTCATAATTCAGGAATTCGATTGTCAGGTGTTCGCCGCTGGCGTTCACACGTTTGCCGTCTTTAACGCGCCAGCCCGCCGCATCCAGCAACTCACCTGCCTGCTTCAGTTCCTCACGCAGATTGCCGCTGCCATTGGTGACGGAGGGTATATAGGCGCGATCAAACACAGCGGCGGGCAGTTTGTCCCGGTGCGGTTCCAGCAATGCAAGCTCGGCGGCGCCGGGCAGGCCCGATGCGGCAAGCGCGGAGTTTTCAAAATAGCTGTCCGTGCGGTCATACAGGCCAAAAAACAGATTGCGGTTGGCCCATTCAAAATCAAACGCCAGATCAAGCGCGCGCCGCACCCGGATATCGGCAAATTTTTCGCGCCGCAGATTGATGAAAAATCCCTGCACCCCGGACGGGTTTTCGTCCGCCAGCGTGGCGCGCACCACGCGCCCGTCGCGCTTTGCTGGAAAATCATATTCCGTCGCCCAGGTTTTAGAGGTGAATTCCTCACGCATGTCATACGCGCCTGCCTTGAAGGCCTCAAACGCCACGGAACGGTCGCGGAAAAAATCATAGCGGATGGCGGCGAAATTAAACCGCCCGCGATTGACCGGCAAATTCCATCCCCAATAATCCGGATTGCGGGCATAGGTGATGGAACGGCCAAGCTGCACATCTTTTACCTTGTACGGACCGCTTCCCAGGGGCGGTTCCACCGTGGTCGCAGTAAAATCATGCGCCGTATAATAGGCTTTGGAAAATACCGGCAATTCCGCCACGATCATTGGCAGGTCGCGGGTTTCCGCGCCCGCGAAAGTAAAGCGCACATGCTGCGCATCCAGCGCCTCGGCTCTGGCCACGTCGCGCAATGGCAGGCGGATAAAGGGATGGCCATCTTTCTTCAGTGTGTCAAAACTGAACACCACATCGGCGGCGGTCACCGGGGTTCCATCCTGAAAGCGCGCATCGGGACGCAGGGTAAAGGTGACGGCGCTGCGATCCTCTGAAATCTCTGCGGCGCTGGCCAGCAGCCCATACATGGCGTCGGGTTCATCCATGGCGCGCACCATCAGCGTGTCGAACAGCAGGTTCAATCCTTCCGCCGGCTGCCCTTTCAGGATAAAGGCGTTCAGACTGTCAAACGATGTAACACCGGATGTGCCGATCATCGACAATTGCCCGCCCACTGGCGCATCGGGGTTGGCATATGCGAAATGCGTGAAATTTTCGGGATATTTCAGATCTCCAAACGCCGACAGCCCATGACTGGGTGTGGCGTGTGCGGGGATGGTGATGAGTAATAGCAGGATGAAGGCAATAAAATGCAACATACCACGGCCGTCTTTGCGAGGAGCGCAGCGACGCGGCAATCCAGAGTCACAAACACAGGCCTTTGCGTGTGACTCTGGATAGCCGCGCTTCGCTCGCGATGACGAGGAGCTATGGGATTGTTCTAAGCTGCATAAAATTCGCATCGGGCGTCCGGGTTAATTGGCCTTGACCCCCTTGTACCACCACAGATCGGGAAAGCCGATATTATAGTCCGGTACGGGACGTGGATAATCGATGACATCCCAATAGGCGGTGCGGGTCACCGGCGTATGCCATTGCGGCACCAGATAATGCCCCCACAACAGCACCCGGTCCAGCGCCCGGCTGGCTGCGACAAGTGCGGCGCGGTTTTCCGCAAAGATGATCCTGTCAATCAGCGCGTCCACGACCGGGCTTTTAACCCCCGCCAGATTGCGGCTGCCGGGGCGGTCTGCTGCGGCGGCGCTCCAATATTCGCGCTGCTCATTGCCGGGCGAAAGCGAATTGGCAACGCCGCCGATGATAATGTCAAAATCATAGGCGTCGGTGCGATTTTTATATTGCGCGGTGTCAATCATGCGGATGGATGGCTTGATACCCAGCCGCTCCAGGCTGCGCGCATAGGGCGATACGACGCGCTCGAAATTCGGCTGATCCAGTAAAAACTCGACCTGCATTTTTTCGCCGCTGGCGACATGGGTCAGAACGCCGTTCTTCACCTGCCAGCCGGCCTCTGCAAACAGGCGTTGCGCCTCGCGCAGATTTTTGCGGTTCTCGCCGCTTCCGTCAGTCACTGGCGGCTTATAAATAGTGGTGAAAACTTCCGGCGGCAGTTGCGCTCGATAAGGTTCCAGCAACGCCAGTTCGGCGGCGTCGGGCAGTGCGTTCGCCGCCAGTTCGGAATTCTGGAAATAGCTGCTGGAGCGCGCATATTGGCCATAGAACAGGTTCTTGTTCGCCCATTCAAAATCAAACGCATAGTTGAACGCCTGGCGCACGCGCGGATCGGAAAACTTGCCGCGCCGTGTATTGAACAAAAACCCCTGCATGGGTTCGGCATTGCGGGTTTCCAGTCCGGCGCGCACCACCTTGCCCTGTTTTACTGCAGGAAAATCATAACCAATGGCCCAGTTCTTGGCGCTGGTCTCGAACCGCACATCAAAATTATTGGCCTTGAAGGCTTCCAGCGCCACCGTGTCGTCGCGGTAATATTCAAACACGATCTGGTCAAAATTATGCGCACCCACATTCACGGGCAGGTTCTTGCCCCAATAATCCTTCACGCGCTCCAGGGTAATATTGCGGTTCGTTTCAACCTTGCCGATGCGATAGGGGCCACTGCCCAACGGCGGATCCAGTGTCGTTGCCTCAAAATCCCGGCCTTTCCAGTAATGTGCGGGCAGGATCGGCAATTGTCCCATGATCAGCGGCAATTCGCGATTGCCCGCCGCGTCAAATTCAAAGCGCACCCCATTTGCTCCCGCCTTGGCGGCGCTTTTCACATTGGCGTAATAGAAGCGGTAAACCGGCGCGCCCTTGTCGCGCAGGATGTTGAAGCTGAACACCACATCTTCCGGTGTGACCGGCTTGCCGTCATGCCAGCGCGCTTCGGGTCGCAGGGTGAACACAACCCATGAAAAATCCGCCGCGACCTCGATGGAGGAGGCCAGCAAGCCATATTCCGCGCCCGCTTCGTCATAGGATGCGCTCAGCAGCCGGTCATAGATCTGGCTTGCGCCCGCCGCCGCCTCGCCTTTCAGGATAAACGGGTTCAGGCTGTCAAAGCCGCCAATCGCCGCCATGCGCAACACGCCGCCCTTGGGGGCGTCCGGGTTCACATAATCAAAGCGTTTGAAATCCGGCGGATATTTCAGTTCACCGAACAGCGACAGGCCATGCGCCGTGCGGCTATCCGCCGCATGTGCAACACCGGACGCGATCAGCAATAGTGCAATCAGACATCCGGTGATTTTTCGCATGGGCCTATCGTTTGTTATAGGGCGCTCCGGTTAGTTCTTTGGAAGCGGCGGCGCCTTGGGGCTGTTGGCGCGCAGATACAAAATGACATCCGCGCGATCCGCCTGCTTTTTCAGGCCCGCAAAGGCCATTTTGTTGCCGGGTACTGCCGCCTTGGGATTGGTAAGATATTTATCCAGATTCTCATAGGTCCATTCCCCGCCATGGCCGGTCATGGCCGGTGAATAGCCAAAGCCAGCGGCCGACGCAACTTTGCGGCCAACCACATCGTGCAGATTGGGGCCAACCTTGTTGCCCGCCGCCGCATCTACCGCATGACAGGCGGCGCATTTCTTAAAGACCTTGCCGCCATTGTCCGCATTACCGGCGGCCAGCGCCGCCGCCAGACTTACTTCGCCCGCTGCTGCGGGGGCTCCTGCCTCTGGCGCGCCTTCAGCCGGGGCTTCGGCCTTTGCAGATTCGGTCCCGTGTGATTCGGGTTCCGGAAAAATCTGTTCGCTCGCCAGGCTGATGGCGAACAACAGCAGAAAAGTGCCTAAAATGGCGCCTGCTATCTTGTTAATTGTATACGAATCCATGATTTTCCGCCTTGCTGGTAACGACGCGGGACATTAGCCGCTTCCGGCGGCACGGCGCAAGCCGTATAAGGGGGGCCAAATCACGCTTATTCAGGAAGCCAATCAGGTGAACACCCGCAATCCGATCATTATTATTCCCGCCCGTATGGGGGCCACACGGCTGCCCAATAAGCCGCTGGCCGATATTCATGGCCAGCCCATGATTGTGCATGTCTGGCGCAGGGCAATCGAATCGAAAGCCGGGCGGGTGCTGGTCGCGGCGGGCGAACAGGAAATCGTTGATGTGATCCTTGCGGCAGGCGGCGAGGCGGTGCTGACCGATCGTGAACTTACCACCGGGTCTGACCGGATTGCGCAGGCGGTAAAACGGCTGGACCCGCGTCAGGAACATGATTTTGTGATCAATCTGCAGGGCGATCTGCCCACTATTCCGCCCGCTGATATCGGGACTGTGCTGCTGCCACTGGCCGACCCGGCGGTGGATATTGCGACGCTGGTGACCGAAATTACCCGGCCCGAAGAAGTCCATGATCCCAATGTGGTGAAAGTGGTGCTTTCATTTCCGGTGAAACAGACCGGCCCGGTACGTATTGCCAATGCGCTGTATTTCAGCCGCACCGCCGTTCCATCAGGCGAAGGGCCGCTGTATCATCATATTGGCGTTTATGCGTACCGGCGTTCCGCGCTGGAACGCTTCGTTACGCTGCCACAATCGGTGCTGGAAAAACGTGAAAGGCTGGAACAATTGCGCGCCATGGAAGCTGGTATGAAGATCGCCGCCGCCTATGTGGACAGTGTGCCGCTGGGTGTCGATACCCCGGCCGATCTTGAACGCGCCCGTGCGGCGCTGGCGTAATCACCATGACAAAAAATGCATCACCCGCCAGCGTGGCGAACATCATCTCGTTTCAGGGCGAACCCGGCGCCAATTCGCAAATGGCCTGCCATGAAGCGTTTCCCGGCATGGAAACCCTGGCCTGCCCAACCTTTGAAGAAGCCTTTGCCGCTGTCGAAGAAGGCCGCGCCCGGCTGGCCATGATTCCGGTGGAAAATTCCGTGTCCGGACGGGTTGCGGATATTCATCACCTGCTGCCGGAATCCGGCCTGTATATCAATGGCGAGCATTTCTTCCGGGTGCATCATCAGTTGCTGGGGGTCAAAGGGGCGACGCTGGCGGGTCTCAAGACGGTGCGCAGCCAATTACCGGCGCTTGGCCAGTGCCGCAAACTGATCAATGAATTGAAGCTGACGCAAATTCCCGCCGCCGATACGGCGGGATCGGCCCGTCAGGTTGCCGAGGCGGGTGATCCAACAGCGGCGGCGCTGGCCCCCACGCTGGCGGCGGAAATTTACGGCCTGGATATTTTGCGTGCGAATGTGGAGGATCTGGATCACAACACCACGCGGTTCCTGATCATGTCGAAGGAACCGCAGGAACCTGCACCCGATTCTGGTCCGCTAATCACCAGCTTTGTGTTTCAGGTGCGCAATGTGCCCGCCGCCTTGTTCAAGGCCATGGGCGGTTTCGCCACCAATGGGGTCAATATGACCAAGCTGGAAAGTTATCAGCTCGATGGCTCGTTCAATGCAACGCAATTTTACGCGGATGTGGATGGGCATCCGGCACAACGGCCGTTACGGCTGGCGTTTGAGGAGCTGGAGTTTTTCTCGTCGCACCTGAAAATTCTGGGTGTGTACCCCGCGCACAAATACCGGCAGGTGCAGAAGTAGAATCCCGTAATGTCTATATTACGCGCTGTCCTGAGCGGACTTGCGCGGTTTGGCCGGTTTTTGCGCCGCTTCCAGCGCCGCGATGCGGGCTTCGAGGCGGATATTTTCCGCCCGTGCTTCGGCGGCCATGGCGCGTACAGCGTCAAATTCTTCGCGCGGCACCAGGTTCATGCTCTCCAGCCAGCGTTCCAGGCGCTGGCGCAACAGGACATCGATTTCGCCTTTCATGCCTTGTGCTGCACCCGCAGCGTTCAGCATCATTTTGGCAAGATCATCAAGAAAGCGGTTTTCGGTTTGCATGCAGGGCCCCGTGACGGCATATGGTTGCGACAACACTTCTGGCGGGTACAGTAGCACACATTGAACGGGTGGTAAGGATGTTCGAATTCCCCTCTATTGATCCGGTTGCCTTTCAGATAGGGCCGCTGGTTATCCGCTGGTATGCGCTGGCCTATCTTGGCGGGATTTTACTGGGCTGGGCCTATGCGGACCGGCTGGTGCGCATGACGGCCTTGTGGCCGCAGGGCAAGGCTCCGGGTACCCCTGAACTCATCAGTGATTTCGTCACCTGGGTGACGCTGGGCATTATACTTGGCGGGCGGCTGGGCTATGTGCTGTTTTACAATCCCGGATATTATCTGTTTCACCCCGCCGAGATTTTGTTTGTCTGGCAGGGCGGCATGTCATTTCACGGCGGGCTGATCGGCGTGTCGCTGGCGATATTGATATTCACCCGCAGCAATGACATTCAGCTTGGCAGTTTCGCCGATCTGGTGGCCAGCGTTGCGCCCATCGGCCTGCTGTTTGGCCGCCTTGCCAATTTCATTAACGGTGAATTGTGGGGCAGGGTCACTACTGCGCCGATTGGCATGATATTTCCCAATGGGGGGGCTGAACCCCGTCACCCTAGCCAATTGTATGAAGCAGGGCTGGAAGGGCTCGCACTGCTGCTGCTGCTGTTTGTGGTGGGCCAATATACCAGGGCGCTGTCGCGGCCATGGCTGATCACCGGTATATTCGGCGTGTGGTACGGGGCGTCGCGCATCTTTGTGGAAATGTTCCGCGAACCCGACGCCCAGATCGGATTTCTGGTAGGGGGTGTCACCATGGGCATGGTGCTGTCGCTGCCGCTGGTTCTGGGCGGCGCGGGATTAATCGTCATGGCGCTGCGTAAACCCGCTGCATGAGCGAACTGTTGCACCATATTCAGGCCATCATCCGTGATCAGGGGGCGGTCTCGCTGGCTACCTATATGGGGCTGGCGCTCGGCCACCCAAAGCATGGCTATTATCAGAGCCAAACCCCGTTTGGAGCAGTTGGGGATTTTATTACCGCGCCCGAGATCAGCCAGATGTTTGGCGAACTGATTGGATTATGGTGTGTGCAACGCTGGCGCGATATGGACAGCCCGCCTGCGTTCATGCTGTGCGAGCTGGGGCCGGGGCGCGGCACGCTGATGGCCGATGCGCTGCGTGCGGCGCGGCTTGCGCCGGATTTTCTGAATGCCGCGCGGGTACATCTGGTGGAAACCAGCCGCGCCCTGCGCGAATGTCAGAAAACGGTGATCGGCAACGCTGTTACATGGCATGATACCGTAGCGGAACTGCCGCCATTGCCTGCGCTCATCATCGCCAATGAATTTTTTGATGCGCTGCCGATCCGGCAGTTTCAGCGTACGCCTGATGGCTGGCGCGAACGCATGGTGACAATTAATCTTGATACGGAACAATTATGTTTTTCTCTGTCTCCCGTGCCCATACGCGAAGATGCGATCATTCCCGCCGCCATGCGAACCGCGCCGGTGGACGCCATCGCGGAACTATGCCCGGCGGGGCAGGGCGTCATTGAAAGTCTGGCGGCGCATCTTTTGGAACATGGGGGTGCGGCCCTGATCATGGATTATGGCCCGGCCAAAAGCGCTGCCGGCGACAGTTTTCAGGCGGTGCGTGGCCATGGCTATTGCGATCCCCTGCAAAATCCCGGTCATGCGGATTTGACCGCCCATGTTGATTTTCAAAGCCTTGCGGAAGTGGCGCATGGTGCGGGGTGCCAAACGGATGGGCCAATATCGCAGGGGCAATTTCTGTTACAGCTGGGCCTTGCCGCGCGGGCGCAGCGTCTGGCGCAAAACGCCGCACCGGATGAACAGGATGCGATCAGGTCTGCATTTCACCGGTTGACGGATGCAGATCAAATGGGACAATTGTTCAAGGCCATGGCCCTGCGCCATCCCGCACTTGCGCCTTCGCCTGGATTTGAGGTGTAAAAAATGAACCGGGAAATCCCCTATATCACCGCAGATTGCTTTCCGGCGGATGACGTGGTTCGTCATGGATTTTTTACCCGGCAGGGCGGTGTGTCCACAGGCATTTACGCCTCGCTGAATTGCGGGCTGGGATCCGGAGATGCGCCGGATAATGTGCGCCAGAACCGCGGCAGGGTTGCGGCGGCGCTGGGCATCGATATGCTTGCCGGTGTGCATCAGGTGCATGGGCGCGCGGTGCATGTTATTCGCACACGCGAAGACGCCGCACTTCGTCCGCAGGCGGATGGTCTGGTGACCGGCCTTCCCGGAATTGGTCTTTCAGTTCTAAGCGCGGATTGCACACCCATATTGTTTGCGGACCGTCAGGAAAAAATAATTGGCGCCGCCCATGCGGGCTGGAAAGGCGCGCTGTTTGGTGCAGGCGAGGCGGTGATTGACGCTATGGTGGAAATGGGTGCGCAACGCAACGCCATCATTGCCGCCATCGGCCCCTGCATTTCGCAAGCCGCATACGAAGTGGGGGCGGACTTTGAACAGAATTATCTGGCCCAGGATCCATCAAGCGCTGCGTTTTTTGCGAAATCGGCCAGCCCCGGAAAACGCCAGTTTGCGCTGGCCCCTTATGTCGCGGTCAGGCTTGAACGCGCGGGCATTGCCATGGTGAAAAATCTTGATGTGTGCACCTATCAGGACGAGGCGCGGTTTTTCAGTTTTCGCCGCACCACCCATCGCGGCGAAAGCGATTATGGCCGTGGCGTATCCGTGATTGCGCTCAAGCCATGAGCTTTATCATCCGGCTACTGATTTTTTCCACATTACTTGCGCTGGCTGCATGCGATCCCGATCATCCGCCGCCACGGCCCTATGCGGTGATGCCCAGAGACGCCAGTCTGTTGAATGCCATCGTCCATCAGGCAGGGGTTGAGGTCACGCCGCCCGAAGGCGTCCCGGTGGAAATCGGTGGGCCGCTGGCAAAGGCGCTGGTGGACGCATTGCAGGAACAGGATATTCCCGCCATCACAGGCCAGAGGCTGACGGGCGCGCATGCGATCAAAGGTATGGCCCGGATGGAAACCGGCGCGATAATGATCGACTGGGTGTTGTACACCCCTGACGGGGCCGAACTGGGGGGCGTAAAAGTGCGTGACGCGCTGTCTGTGGATGCGAATGCCGGCAGAGCGCTACCAGCAACCGTGATCCAGGCACTGACATCGCAGGCCGTGGCCGCCCTGGCCCTGCATTTTCCCGCGACCAGCGGAGAGCAGGGCGAAAATTTGCGGGTGTTTGTGCCGGATATTCCCAACGTCCCCGGCGATGGCGGCAAATCACTTCCCATCGCCCTGCGCAATGCGCTGCGCGCCGCAGGCCTGAGCATTGCCGAAAGGCAGGATACCCAGGCCATCCGAATTGAGGGGCAGGTAATCCTGAGCGAGCTGGATGCAGCCAATCAGCTGGTCAAACTGACCTGGCGGGCGCTGGCCCCCGATGGGTCGGAGATTGGCCTTGTTGATCAAAGCAATCCGGTGCCCCACGGGCGGCTTGACGGCAATTGGGGGGAGGTCGCCTATGGTGCGGCTGCGGGCGCGGCGGAAGGCATTGTTCCCCTGTTGCAGGACTATCAGGCCCGCCCGGCTGCCGACGCAGCAAAACCGGCGCAAACACCGTAAGTCACCGCCAGCCGTTTACTTCTTATGTCAGTCTTGTTACAAGGCGCGCATCAATCAGATCACAAGGGTGCACCCATGAAGCTGCTGGCGGGCAATAGCAATTTACCCCTTGCGGAGGCCATCGGCGCGCATCTGCATCTGCCCCTGACCAGGGCGACCGTGCGGCGCTTTGCCGACATGGAAATCTATGTGGAAATTCAGGACAATGTCCGTGGCGAGGATGTTTTTGTTATCCAGTCCACGTCGTTTCCGGCCAATGATCATCTGATGGAACTGCTGATCTGCATTGATGCGCTGCGCCGCGCTTCTGCGCGGCGGATCACGGCGGTGATTCCCTATTTCGGTTATGCCAGGCAGGACCGCAAAACTGTGCCGCGCGCCCCTATTTCGGCCAAGCTGGTGGCTAACATGATTACCACCGCAGGCGCCAACCGGGTGCTGACGATGGATCTGCATGCGGGCCAAATTCAGGGCTTTTTCGATATTCCGACCGATAATCTGTTCGCCGCCCCGGTGCTGATCCGCGATATCAAGGATCACTTTAACGGGATCAAACCCGTGATCGTATCGCCGGATGTGGGCGGCGTGGTGCGCGCCCGCGCCCTGGCCCAGCGGCTGGATGGCGATCTGGCCATTGTGGATAAACGCCGCGAACGCGCGGGCGAATCCGAAGTCATGAACATTATCGGCGAGGTAGATGGCCGCGTCTGCATCATGGTCGATGATATTGTCGATAGCGCCGGAACCCTGTGCAATGCGGCCAAGTCATTGAAAGATCACGGGGCCCTCGGTGTTCACGCTTATGTCACCCACGGCGTATTGTCGGGCGGCGCCGTTGCCCGCGTCGAGGCGTCGGTGCTGGAAAGCCTGGTCACGACCGACACCATTGCCCCCACACAGGCGGTGCGCAAGGCCCGCAATATCCGCACCCTGCCGATTGCGCCGCTCATGGCCGAAGCAATTCAGCGCATTTCCGAAGAAAAGTCGGTTTCCAGCCTGTTTGATTAGGTTTTTTCCCAGTTGCCCCTTGATAAGCGCGCCCATCGGGGGTAAAACCCGCCCCTTGCAGTATTTCGTTACTTTACCGCACCCCCTGAAAACGGGCCGTGCGGCACAACCGGGTATATTATCATGGCTGAGATGCACACAATTACCGCGCTGAAGCGTGATGAAGCGGGCAAAGGCCCCGCCAGAGCAAACCGCCGTGACGGCCGGGTTCCTGGCATCATCTATGGTGGCGCCGACAAGCCCCAGATGATTTCCATCGATAATGCGGCGCTGCTGAAAGTCCTGAAGCGCGGCGGGTTCCTCAGTCACCAGTTCATGGTGGATATGGGGGACGGCGCGCCCGTTCGCGTCATTCCGCGCGACATACAGCTTGATCCGGTGCGCGACTTTCCGCTGCATGTCGATTTTATGCGGCTATTCAAAGGCTCGACGATCCATGTGCAGATCCCCGTGCATTTTACGGGCGAGGCAGTATCGCCCGGCATCAAGCGCGGCGGCGTCCTGAACGTTGTGCATCATGAAATTGATCTGCTCTGCCCGGTGGACGATATTCCTGATCATGTCGAATGCGATATCAGCGCTCTTGATATAGGCGACGGCCTCCTTATTTCCGCGATCAAGCTGCCACAGGGCGTGCGTCCGGCCATTCGCGGCCGCGATTTCACTGTCGTGACAGTTGCCGCACCCGCCGCCGAAAAAGCAGGCGCCGAACCCGCAGCAGCCGCTGCGCCCGCCGCAGCCGGCGGCAAAGCGGCGCCCGCCGCCGCCGCCAAGGCGCCAGCAGGTGGCAAAGCAGCGCCCGCAGCACCAGCCGCAAAAACAGGTGGCAAGAAATAGCACCGTTTCCTTTCATCAGATTGAATCCGCAAATTCAATCTGATGACTGCGCGCTCGGATCAATCGCTGATCGCGCTTTTATCTGACCGGATATTGTTTTGAGGGGCAGAGCCATGCTGCTCTTGGTGGGGCTCGGCAATCCGGGTCAGAAATATTCCAGAAACAGACACAATGCCGGCATGATGGCGGTGGACGCGATAGCTGATCATTACCGGCTGGCGGCGCCGCGCCATCGCTTTCAGGGGGTAACCCGTGATGGCCTGATTGCCGGTGAAAAAGTGGTCTGCCTGAAGCCCGCCACTTTCATGAATCTGTCGGGACAATCGGTCGGCGATGCGATGCGGTTTTTTAAACTGACGCCTGCGGATGTGGTGGTTTTCCATGACGAACTTGATCTGGCCCCCGGCAAGCTGCGCGTAAAAACCGGCGGCGGCAATGGCGGGCATAATGGCTTGCGCTCCATCGATGCCCATATCGGGCTGGAATATCGCCGCGCGCGCATCGGCATCGGCCATCCCGGAAATAAAGATCTGGTCACACCCTATGTGCTGAGCGATTTCACGAATCAGGAAAACAAGGAATGGCTGGACGCTTTACTGGATGCGATTGCGGGTTGCGCGGAATATCTGACGCGCGGTGAGGATGATGCGTTTCAAAGCCGGGTGGCGGCGCAGATAAAGCCAAACCCGCGCACGGAACGTCCGTCTAAAGACAATTTATAGAAAAGGAACAGGCCCGGATGGGATTCAAATGCGGTATTGTCGGGCTTCCCAATGTGGGCAAGTCAACCCTGTTCAATGCGTTGACGCAAACAGCCGCCGCCGAGGCTGCCAACTACCCGTTCTGCACGATCGAGCCGAATGTGGGTGATGTGCCGGTGCCGGACCCGCGTCTGGATGCGCTGGCGGCGATTGCAAAGTCCGCAAAAATTCTTCCAACACGCCTCTCCTTCGTTGATATTGCCGGACTGGTGCGCGGCGCATCAAAGGGTGAAGGTCTGGGCAATCAATTCCTGTCGCATATCCGCCAGGTGGATGCGATCATCCATGTGCTGCGCTGTTTCGAAGATCCCAATGTCACCCATGTGGACGGCAAGGTCGATCCCATCGCCGATGCCCAAACGGTGGAAACCGAACTGATGCTGTCGGATATGGAAAGCCTGGAGCGCCGTGTGGATTCGGCACGCAAAAAAGCCGCCGGCAAGGACAAAGAGGCGATGGCGCAACTGGCGGTGATGGAACCGGCTCTGGAGGCGTTGCGTGAAGGCCGCCCCGCCCGCACCGCAACCATCCCGGATGATTTGCGCGATCTGTTTTTGCAACTGGGCCTCATCACCGCAAAGCCGGTGCTCTATGTGTGCAATGTGGCGGAAGCCGACGCCGCTACCGGCAATGCCTGGTCCGATGCGGTTGCGGCAAAAGCCAAAGCCGAAAATGCGGCGGCGATTACAGTATCCGCCGCGATTGAGTCCGAGGTCGCAGCCCTGCCCAAAGAAGAACGCGCAGAATTTCTGGAAACCATCGGCCTCAAGGAAACCGGATTGGCGCGGGTGATTTTTGCAGGCTATGGCTTGCTGGATCTGGTGACATTCTTCACCGTCGGCCCAAAGGAAACCCGCGCCTGGACCGTGCCACGCGGGGCCAAAGCCCCCCAGGCCGCAGGCGTCATCCACACCGATTTTGAAAAAGGCTTCATCCGGTCCGAGACAATTGGTTATGATGATTATATTGCCTGCAACGGCGAAGCGGGCGCCAAGGATGCGGGAAAAATGCGCCTGGAAGGCAAGGAATATGTGGTCCGCGACGGCGACGTGCTGCATTTCCGTTTCGCGAATTGAACTGGATGACAAACAGAAGCGTTTTTAGCCAGCATGTTAGTGTTGTATGATCGTACAGTGCTTGCAGATAATTATGGCAGAGCTAAGCGATGACACGCAAAGCCGCTGACAGCATCCGGAAAGGACTTGAGGAGGTGCCTGAGTATGCGCGGAAGAACCACATGCCTGAAATAAAATATTACTGGGAAGATTTAGTGCCCGGCGAAGTGGTGCAATTCGGGGCCTATCACGTTACGAAAGAAGAAATCATCGCATTCGCCAGCGAATATGATCCGCAACTCATGCACACAGATGAAGAGGCGGCGAAGAAAACTTTTATCGGCGGCCTGTGTTCCAGTGGCTGGCATAGTTGCGCCATGGCGATGCGCATGATGTGTGATCATTATCTGCTGCAATCTGCGGGCATGGGATCGCCGGGGCTTGATGACAGCAAATGGCGCGCGCCGGTGCGGCCCGGTGATATTTTATCCATGACCCGCGAATGCCTGGAGCGCCGCGCGTCGAAGTCGCGGCCCGAAATGGGGCTGACCCGGTTTCGCCACACCATGGCCAATCAGCATGGCGAAGTGAAAATGATCCTTGAAGGCAGCATGATGTTTGCGCGCCGCAATCCCGGCGCGGAGGTTTAAGGCATGGCGCAGTGGCTGGAAGATATTGAACTGGGCAACCGTATCGATCTTGGTGCCTGGAAGATGGACGAAGCGGAAATGATCGCCTTCGCGCGCAAATATGATCCGCAGCCATTCCATATTGATCCTGCAGCGGCTGCCGGGTCGCATTTTGGCGGCATCGTCGCCAGCGGCTGGTTTACGATAGCGTGCTGGATGCGGGCGATGATGAAGCACCGTAATGAGCAAAATCTGAAATACGAAAAACCGGAAATTGAAACCTCAGGGCCAAAACCGCAAAACGGCCCATCTCCGGGCTTTATCAACTTGCAATGGCCAACCCCCGTGCGCCCCGGCGACGTGCTTACATTTTCGGCCACTACAGCGGAAAAAATACTGATGAAAACCCGCCCGCAATGGGGCATCATTCGCAGCACCAACGAAGGGTTCAACCAGAAGGGTGAACTGGTGCTGCGCTTTACCGGCCAGGGCATGGTGATGCGCAAGCCGCAATCATAACAGGGGAGAAACAGGCGATGGCGCATCTGGGAAAAATGATTACGCTGAGAAGCGGCGATGGGGCGGAGATCGGTTATTACCATGTCGCGGCGCAGGGTGAACGCAAGGGCGGCCTCGTATGCGTGATGGAAATTTTTGGCGTTACCGATCACATCAAGGATGTCTGCGACGCCTGGGCGAAAGACGGGCTGGAGGTGGTGTCGCCCGCGCTCTATGACCGGGTGGAAAAAAACTTTCAGGCGACTTATTCCCCGGACGATATTCAAAAGGGTCTCGCCCTGCGCGCCAGGACCAGCACCGAAAACAACATCCAGGATGTGCAGACCGGCATTGATTTTCTAAAAACCCGCAATGCAGGCCCGGTGTACGTGACCGGCTATTGTTATGGCGGCACGATCGCCTGGGTGGCCGCATGCCGCTGTAATGGCCTTGCGGCGGCGGCCGGCTATTATGGCGGTGGCATCGGCGATCATATCACCGAGAAGCCGAAGTGCCCCACGATCCTGCATTTCGGCGAACATGACAAAGGCATCCCCATGTCATTGGTGCGCAAAATCGAAGCCGCGCATCCCGATGTGCCGGTCTATGTCTATGACGCCGGCCATGGTTTTCAGTCCGACCGGCGCACCGACTATAACGAGGCCTGCGCCAAACTCGCCAAACAGCGCTGCCTGGAACTGTTTACGGCGAATAAGGGCTAAGCTTTAAGGACGGCCTCTTATGGCGCAGCAAGGTAATTTGGGAACCGTCAGCGGATTGTTTCGCTATCCGGTTAAATCCCTGCGCGGCGAGGCGCTGGAGGCTGCGGATGTGTTCACATCCGGCATTGCGGGCGACCGGCTATGGGCGTTCCGGGATGTGGAGCGTGGCGAGATCACCAGCGCCAAGCGCAGCCCGTTACTGTTGCAGATTGCCGCAACGCTGATGGAAGATGGTCTTGAACCCCGCGCGCGGATTACGCTTCCAACGGGTGAAGTCATGCTGACGGACGCACCGGACTGCGATGCAATGGTTTCAAACTACGTCGGCAGGCAACTGGCGATTTACAATTTACGCCCGGCCAGTGATACGGCGCATTATGCGCGCGCCAATGTCGCGCCGGAAAAATATGAGGCCTATGTCCGGGAGGTTCTCGGATTGCTGGCGGATGAGCCGTTTCCGGATTTCTCGAAACTGCCGCGCGAAGCCATGATGAATGTTACTTTGCCCGGTACTTATTATGATGTTTCCACGATCCATATCGTGCTCGCTTCCGAGCTTGGGAAATTACAAAACACCTTGCCGGATGCGGCGGTGGACGCCATGCGCTTTCGCCCCAACATTGTGCTGAACGATCTGGACAGCCCGTTGCCGTCAGAGGCGCTTGTTGGTGTACGGATGAAAGTCGGGACCGCCGTGGTGATTGCAGACAGTCACGCGCCGCGCTGTGCCATGACAACCCATGCGCAAGGCAATCTGCCCAAGGCGCCGCAGATCATGCGCGCGCTGGTGCGCGACTGGCAACACAATTTCGGACTGTACGCATCAGTGTTGCAGGGCGGACAGATCCACATGGGAGACCCGGTGCAGCGTCTGGATTAAGTCAATCAATCCAGTGGCTTAAAGCCCTGTCCGGCCACCGGGAAATTGCCGTTTTCGCCTTCCGGATTTACGAATGGCGCGAACAGCGTCACATCGCGCACCTGGCGATAGTGATTGAGCGCCCATACGACACTTGGAAACGCGATCTCGTTCCACGGGATTTCATCCCAGTCGAAAAAAGCAACTTCCAGGCTTTCCACGCCCGCGCTTACATTGGGCGAGCATAGCCGCGCCTTGTACATCAGTTGCACCTGGCTTATGCGTGGAATGCTGTACACCGCCAGCAGCGATAAAATTTCCAGATCGGCGTTTGCTTCCTCGCGCGCTTCGCGCATCGCGCCCTGTTCGGTAGTTTCGCCTTCTTCCATGAACCCCGCAGGCAATGTCCAGAAACCTTTGCGCGGTTCAATCGCGCGGCGGCACATGAGAATTTTTCCATCCCATTCCGTCACGGCGCCCACCACGATCTTCGGATTTACATAATTCACGAAACCGCAGCCATTGCACACCAGACGTTCTTTATCGTCGCCCGCAGGTGTTCTGTGTGAAAAATCAAAGCCAATAGTGGCGGGATGTTGCGTGGGAGATTTGCTCATATGCCCTGTGTCCAAAATGTTTGCGTCCCCAGCGTATTTCGGTTGCATAAAAAGCGCCAATAAAATTATGGTATACATCTGAATATAACGCTAGGCTGATGAGTGCATTTCGCGCATCACCTTTTGCGCTTCATGGTGCATACGGACAAAACTTGATCAGGGGGCTGAGCATCCACATGTCGAAACCGGCAAAAGTTAAAAAAGCAGCACCACGCACAGCAGCAAAAGCTGTCAAAAAACAGACGATCAAGCCGGTATTGACGGATTCGCCCGGACATCTGTTGCGCCGCGCCGAACAGCGGGCATCCAACATCTACACACAAGAGGTTGGGATCAGCGGCCTGACCCCGCGCCAATATGTGGTGCTTACTGCTGTGGCGGTCTATGAAGGCCAGACCCAGACCGATCTGGTAAGCGCCACTGGCATCGACCGCAGCACCCTTGCAGACATGATTGCCCGCATGATCGCCAGCGGCCTGCTGGATCGTGAACGCACAGAGGGCGATCAGCGCGCCAACTCCGTTACCCTGACGGCGGCGGGTAAACGCCAGTTGGCGGCAACGGTGGCAAAGGTGCGCAATGCAGAAAAACGTGTCATTGCGCCGGTTCCCGCCAGCAAGCGGGCGGTGCTGCTGGAATGCCTGCGCGCCATGGGGCGCATGGATGATGGGAAAGCTCCGGCAAAGGCTGCCGCCAAGCGCCGTAAATAAACCGCCTCTAAACTGTAATGTCGAGATGCGTCCCTGGGCGGGTGTTGCGTAGCTGCGCGTTGGGGTTTGGCGCCTCGCGGCTTGTGCTTGAAAATAGCGGGCGTGCGGTAGGATTTGACCGGGGGGTTACTTCACCGACGGTCGGGTTGCCTGCAGCCAGTGTGCGCGCAGGATCAGCTTTGGCGCCTGCGGCTGGGGCTGGTTTTTTGTCCCCGTCCTTGCCCCGCTCAAGTTCAAAAGCGGCGCGTCTTCCCTGACTGTTGGAACGTCCGGTCTGGCGGTCATCCAGGTTGATGGCGCGCGCGGTTTCCTCCTGCCCATACTGACGGCGCAGTTGGACTGCATAGGCTTGCGCACCTATCAGGCTGGATGGATGAACATTGACCATATAATTTGCTCTGCCGGTTATTTTTATGGTTGCGGCAAGACTATTCGGGCAAGGTTTAACAAAGGTTAATCAGGCGCGGTTATTTCACGCAATTTGGCCTGTTCGGCCTCGGTCAGGGGCTGTAAAACCGGGGCTTCCCGGCGGCGCTGGCCTGCCCACAGGGCAATGCCCCCCAACACCAGCAGCACTGGCGGCCCTGCCCACAGGACCAGCGTCGAAAGCTTGAAGGGCGGGCGCATCAACACCCAGTCGCCATAGCGGGCCACCAGATGCGCGCGCACCTGACTGTCCGTATCGCCCGCCGCCACCCGCTCGCGCACAATGCGGCGCAAATCCCCGGCCAATTCCGCATCTGAAATTTCAATCGACTGGTTCTGGCATACCAGGCAGCGCAACCCCTGCATGATGGTGCGCGCCCGCGCCTCAAGTGCGGGATCCTGCAATGTCACCGCATCGACGGCGATGGCATAGGCCGGACTGCCGCCAATCAGCAGGAATGCGATGGCCAGACGTACAATCTGCCGTTTCATTGTGCCGCCGCCTTGATGGCCGGAAGTATTTTTTCGGGGATATCTTCCGGGCGCAGGGGACCCACATGTTTCATCACGATGCGGCCTTTACCATCAATCAGAAATGTTTCCGGCACCCCATATACGCCCCATTCGATTGCCACTCTGCCAGTACGGTCCGCGCCCACTGACGCAAAGGGATCGCCAAGCTGTTTCAGAAACGCCAGCGCCTTTGCCGGATCATCCTTGTAGTTCAGGCCGATCATGCGGACATCTGTGGTCTTGGCGATTTCCATCAATTGCGGATGCTCAATGCGGCACGGCCCGCACCAGGACGCCCATACATTTAGCAGCGTAATCTGGCCTTTCGCCAGATCGGCGGCGATCAGCCCCGGCTCTTTCCCCGGCAGCGGCGGCAGATCAAATTGCGGCACCGGTTTGTCGATCAATGCCGATGGCACAATTTTCGGATCAAGTCCCAGTCCCACAAAGAGCACCGCCGCCAGCAGGCTAACGAGGATCAGCGGAATGAAACTGCGCCACCGCATGGTTATTCCGCCGCAAGCGGGGCGGGGGCGCCGCCGATGGGAGTTGCCGCGCGGCGCGGCGCGCCCACCCGGTGGCGGCGGTCGCTTAATGAAATCACGCCGCCAATGGCCATGATGATGGCGCCCGCCCAGATCCAGGATTGCAGCGGCCGGAAATACAGCCGCGCCGACCAGCCCTTGTCCCCCTGCGGATTGCCGATCACTGCGAACAGATCACCGCTCAGCATCGGATAGATTGCCGCCTCGGTTGTATCCATCGGCGGCGTGGGATAGCTGCGCGCTTCCGGTTCCAGGCTAACCACCGGCGCGCCGTTTTTGCTGACTTCAAACTGTCCGCGCAGCGCTGTATAATTTGGCCCCGGCCCCTGTTCGGCGCGGATGAAGCGGTACACATAACCACTGACGGTGGCTTCATCGCCGGGTTGCATCAGGATGATTTTTTCTTCCGTCCAGGCGGTGCTGGCGGTGATGCCCAGCACCACAATGCCGACGCCGCCATGGGCCAGCATCGCGCCCCAACTGGCGCGCGGCAATCCCACGGCGCGCGCAAAACTCGTGGCAAATGGCGCGCGGAATAATTTGATCCGTTCGGCCAGATCTGTCAGCGCGCCGCCAATCAGCCACACCCCCAGGCCAATGCCGAATACCGCCAGCACCGGCCCTTCCTCGCGCAGATACCAGACCACCAGCATGCTCAGAACACTTAATCCCAGGGCAAACTGTAACCGGCTCAGCACGCCCGCCAGGTCGCCGCGTTTCCAGCTCATCAGCGGCCCCAGCGCCATCATCATCATCAGCGGAACCATCAGCGGTGTGAAGGTCGCGTTATAATAGGGCGCACCCACCGTCACCTTGTCTGTGCCACCGCTCAGCGCATCCATCAGCAGCGGATACAATGTCCCCAGCAGTACGGTGGCGCAGGCCGTCGCCAGCAACCAGTTGTTCACCACCAATGCGGCTTCGCGGCTGATCGGCGCAAAAATGCCGCCACCCTTCAGGATGGGCGCGCGGATCGCGTATAATGTCAGCGAACCGCCGATCACCAGCACCAGAAAGCCCAGTATGAACACGCCACGCGCCGGATCGGTGGCGAAGGCATGTACGGAACTCAACACGCCGGACCGCACGATGAATGTGCCCAGCAGGCTGAGCGAGAATGTCAATATCGCCAGCAGCACAGTCCAGGATTTCAGCGCATCGCGTTTTTCCACGACAATGGCCGAATGCAACAATGCAGTGCCCGCCAGCCACGGCATGAAGGACGCATTCTCGACCGGATCCCAGAACCACCAGCCGCCCCAGCCCAGTTCATAATAGGCCCACCACGATCCCATGGCGATGCCGATGGTCAGAAAGCACCATGCCGCCAGCGTCCAGGGCCGCACCCAGCGCGCCCAGGCGGGGTCCACCCGGCCTTCAATCAGGGCGGCGACGGCAAACGAAAACGCCATCGAAAATCCGACATAGCCCAGATATAAAAATGGCGGATGAAACGCCAGACCCGGATCCTGCAACAATGGATTAAGCCCGGCGCCATCCAGTGGTGCGGGGATCAGCCGTGTAAACGGATTGGATGTCGCCAGCATGAACGACAAAAATCCGGTGGCGATCATCGCCTGCACGCTCAACACCCGCGCGCGCAATGTGGCTGGCAGATTATCGCCAACACCCGCGACCGCCGCACCAAATATTGCGAGGATCAGAACCCACAATAACAGGCTGCCTTCGTGATTGCCCCACAGGCCCGCAATTTTATACAGCATCGGCTTGGCGGAATGCGAATTGGCCGCCACCACCTGCACCGAAAAATCGGATGTCACAAATCCGTACATCAGCGCCGCGAACGCCAGCAGCAGAAAAATCAATTGTCCAAATGCTGCGGGGCGCGCCACCGCCATCAGCGCGGCATTGCCGCGCGCCGCACCGATCAGCGGCAGACTGGCCTGGGCTAGCGCCAGCACAAACGCCAGTATGAGCGCAAAATGGCCCAGTTCAATGATCATTCTTCTTCCTTGGGTGGATCATAATGCGTGGGTTCGCCCTCTACCCATTGGCCTGATTTCTTTAACGCATCGGCGACTTCGGGCGGCATGTAATTTTCATCATGTTTGGCCAGTACCGAGCTGGCGATAAATTTTCCATCCGAATCCAGTCTGCCTTCGGCGACCACGCCTTTGCCCTCGCGGAATAAATCCGGCAGCAGCCCGGTATAGCGCACCATGATGCGGGTTTGCAGATCGGTCACTGCGAAATCGATATTCGTGCCATCCGCATGCCGCACGACCGATCCTTCCTCGACCAGGCCGCCAATGCGGAAATTGCGATCGGGCGGCAGATGCTTCTGCGCAACTTCCGTGGGGCTGTAGAAATAAACCAGCGTGTCGCGCACCGCATACAGAACAAGACCCACCGCACTGCCCAGCAGCACCATGGCGCCGATCACGGAATAAAGCCGTCTTTGTTTACGGGTCATGATTTCCCTTCGGCCTCAAGTTTGGCAAGCAGTGCCGCCTGACGGCGCAACAGACTATCACTTGTGCGCCATATGGCCAGCAACAGCGCGCCGGCAATGCCCCATGCGGCCCAGATATAGGCCGCAAAATCATGTATCACCCAGGATATTTCCACCTCAGTTCTGCCCCGCCTGCACCCGCGCCAGCCGCAATCCGCGCACCCGGCGCGCCAGAATTTCCCCGCGCATGCGCAGCAGCAGCAGCCACACATAAAACACCGTGAAACCCAGCGCCATCAGCAGCAGCGGCATCAGCATGGATGAATGAATGGCCGGCGCATCGGCCCGCATCAGCGAGGCCGGCTGGTGCAATGTATTCCACCAATTAACTGAAAATTTGATGACCGGCAAATTCACCGCGCCGACCAGCGCCAGAATTGCCGTCGTCCTGGCGGCGCGCACCGGTTCTTCGATGGCGTTCCACAGCGCGATATAGCCCAGATATAAAAACAGCAGGATCAGCACCGATGTCATGCGCGCATCCCACGACCACCAGGTTCCCCATGTCGGCTTGCCCCAGATCGATCCGGTAATCAGCGCAATGGCGGTAAACACCATGCCGATGGGGGCGGTGGCCTTGGCCGCGACATAGGCCAGCGGATGATTCCAGATCAGCCCGCTGGCGCTGGACACCGCCATCACGCCATAACAGAACATCGCCATCCAGGCGGCGGGCACATGCACATACATGATCCGCATAATCTCGCCCTGATAATAATCCGGCGGCGCCACAAACAGCCCCAGATAGGCGCCAAGCCCCAACAGCAACAGACTGATCCCCGCCGCCCAGGGCGACGCCTTGGCGGCCAGATCATAAAATATCGCAGGATTGGCAAAACGCCACATGGGGGGATTTATCCGGTTAGTATGTCCTGGGGCGCGAAGGTGTCACGATCAAGGGCTATTTAGACCATAATAGCATAGGATGGAACTGGGTATGGCGATTTTACCCAAATCATGGAAAGGCGCAGGCCTGTCCGCGCGGCACGAAATGGAAACCGGCAAATCCGGCATGGGCGGTTTCAAGGGTGTTATCTGTGTCCGAGGCAATGGCGAGGGACGTAAGCCGGGCCTGCTGTACACCAAACGCGGCGGTAAAATCAGCCAGAATATCGCGCTGCGCCATCACCCATTGGCCCGCGTTTTGCGCGCCGGATTGCACCACAATCATGCGGGCGCGATCCGTGTAGGCGTTCCAGCGCGCGGTCCCCACCGGATAGCGATTGTCCCAGACATAATTCAGCGCCGCATCCGGCGTGTCCGCGCCGTAGATCGCACGGCCCAGTTTCAGCTTCATCCGTGTACCAATCGACATATCCGAAGACGCCAGCCTGAAGCTCAGATAAACCCGCGCGGCATAATCATCGCCTGCCTTTTTCGCCATGTCCGCGCTGATCAACGGCGCATCAATGCGCCAGCGCCAGCACAGCACCGGCGTCGCCGCAAGATCAACCGCAACCGGGCGCGCCAGCAGCGCCATGCTTTTGTCGGCCACGGCTTCAATGGCGGTGACCCCGTCCCATTCGCGCACACGGTATTGGGTGGCCGGAATTTTCTCATCAAACCGCACCAGCCGCCACGGGGCAGGGGGCGCGGAGATTGTGGCGTCCAGCGGCATAAGATTATCGCGCGGCCCGGCGCGCGCGGAAACAGATAGCAGGAGCAGCAAAATAATTTCTGCGCTCCAGCATGTCACCTTGGCCGCCAGATCAGAAAACTCAGAAAATAATGACGCTTGCTTCGCGAATTTTATTTCGGCGCGCGCGGGTGGCCTGCCGTGCCGGGATGCTTTCATGGATATGAAGCGCGCCATACTAATTTTCTCCGGAGATTTTTTCAATCCTCATACACATCACGGCGATGGCCAATGGAAACGATGGATACGAGGCGTGCGCCCGCGTCAGCACGATACAGTACGCGATAGTCACCTATCCGCAGACTGCGCAGATGATGCAGGCTGTGCCGGAGTGGTTTGCCAAAGCGTACCGGGTCAGCCGTCAGCTTGGTTTCTATCGCCTTTCGGATGCGCTGTTTCGCCGCAGGATCGAGCCGTGGCATATCCTCACGCGTGACGCTATCTGCATAGCGTATCCGCCACATGAATTACTTCCAGGCGTCTTCGTGACCGGCCCATTGCCTGACGGCGGCAAAGCGTTCATCCGCATGTCTGGAAAGCAGAATATCTTCGTGAAGCTCCAGCGCCTCGCGAATAAGTTCTGCGGCGGTGGCGGAAACGGAACGGCGCTGTTTTGCTGCAAAATTCGCCAGCAACCCGTTGGTTTCCTCGTCAAGCATCACCTGAATCCTGGGGTTGTCCGTGGCCATTTGCGCCGCCTCCTTTGGCATTTCTAAAAGTGTATCACTTTGTATACACTTTTGCAAGCGCCCCGTTGGCGCACGGGATCACCTTGACGCGGCTGCGCCACCCGAAGCCCGCTGGGCGTAGGGTGGTGGAGCTGAGCGGGATCGAACCGCTGACCTCTTGCATGCCATGCAAGCGCTCTCCCAACTGAGCTACAGCCCCATGCTTTTGCGCCGCAAACACGCTTGTGGCGCTATTCGTCCTGGCCAGTAATCTGGCTAATCGTCAGTGCCCGGCTTTGGCAGGATAACAATATCGTCATCATCGTCTGTTTCCAGCAGCGTGTTATCGTCGCCATCGACTTCGTCATCCAGATCATCTATCTCAATATCCGGAATGTCGGCAACCGCAGCGATATCATCATCCTCGTCCACATCCGCTTCATCAAGATCTTCCAGCGAGACAGTTTCGGGATCGTCCTCCAGATCATCTTCGATGTCATCCGGCGATACGGTTTTAATGTCCGCAATTGGCTTGTCGTCGGGCCGAACCCGGCGCGGTTTCAGCAGCACCTCGGGTTCGAACGCATGCTCGCACTTAATGCAAACGACAGGATCGGCCTTGCCTAAATCGTAAAAGCGCCCGCCACATGCCGGGCATTGCCGCTTGGTTCCCCATTCAGGTTTGGCCACGAATTCCTCTTTCAGTAATATCTGACGGCAGAACTGCCATAAGGCGGGCTTCATAGCCATGGGTTGGCCACGATGTCAAAGATAAATTCGCAGCCCCTGCAAACACTAGCTTATCGCGCGCCATAAAGTCTGTGCTAAACAGGCCCAATTCGACCATTCCCGCAGCAATAGACGAGTTTCAGCATTGAGCACTTCACATGATGCCCCAGCCCCCTTATGCAGCAGCCACAGGCAGCCCCTGGTGGGCCGTGTGCGGGTGCCGGGGGATAAATCCATATCTCACCGCGCCTTGATGTTTGGCCTGCTGGCGGCGGGCCAGACCCGCATTACGGGCCTGCTGGAGGGCGAAGACGTGATGCGCACAGCCGAGGCCATCCGCCGGCTGGGCGGCGATGCGATTCGTCTTGGGGCAGGGGAATGGCGGGTGCAAGGCGTTGGCATCGGCGGCCTGCGCGCGCCCGATGATATTCTGTATATGGGTAATTCGGGCACGTCGGCCCGCTTGCTGGTTGGGCTGGTTGGGGGGCATCCGGTAACGGCGACCTTTAGCGGGGATGCATCGCTGAACCGCCGCCCCATGGCCCGTATTGTGGAACCTTTGTCACGGATGGGGGTGCAGTTTGCGGGCCGTGAAGGCCATCGTCTGCCCATGACGGTTACCGGCGCTGATCCGGTGATGCCGGTTGAATATCAGTTGCCGGTGGCCTCGGCCCAGACAAAATCGGCGATATTGCTGGCCGGCCTGAACAGCCGGGGCGAGACCATCGTGATCGAGCCGGAACCCACCCGCGACCATACCGAAATCATGCTGCGTCATATGGGGGCGGAGATTTCTGTGGACGATCTTCCCGGTGGCGGACGGCGCATTTGCCTGCGCGGGCAGCCGGAACTGCGTCCGGCGGCGTTCCAGGTTCCCGGCGACCCGTCTTCGGCGGCGTTTCTGCTGGTTGCGGCGCTGATCACGCCGGGTTCGCAGGTAACCGTGACCGGTGTGGGGATGAACCCGCTACGCACCGGCCTGTTTGATTGTTTGCGTGAAATGGGCGCGGATTTGCGCATTGAAAACATGCGCGATCAGGGCGGCGAGATGACTGCGGACATAACGGCGCGCGCGGGACCGTTGCGCGCCCTTGTTCCGCCTCCGGAACGTGCGCCGTCGATGATCGATGAATATCCCATTCTGGCGATTGCCGCCGCCTGTGCGGAAGGCCGCAGTGAATTTCGCGGGCTGGCCGAACTGCGGGTCAAGGAAAGCGACCGGCTGGCGGCCATGGCGGCGGGCCTGACGGCCTGTGGCGTTTTTGTGCAGGAACTGCCCGACGGGTTGATTATTGAGGGGCGGGGCGGCCAGTTACGGCCCATTCCGGGGGGCGCCACCATCGCCACCCAGATGGACCATCGCATCGCCATGTCGTTTCTGGTGGCGGGGCTGGCGGCGCAACGGCCAATTACCGTGGATGATGGCGCCATGATTGACACCAGCTTTCCCGGCTTTCGCGCCCTGATGAACGGGCTTGGCGCGCATATCGAACTTGCCAATCGATGAGCCCGGCTGTCGTAATCGCCATTGATGGGCCGGGTGCGTCGGGGAAGGGCACGCTGGCCCGGCGTCTGGCGGCGCATCTTGGCTATGTCTATCTGGATACGGGGGCGATGTATCGCGCGGTCGCCCTGCAGGTGCTTCTGGCCGGGGCCGATCCTGCGGATGCGCAAGCGGCGCTTGCGGCGGCCCAGAAGCTGGATGCGGGCGCGCTGGACGATCCGCAACTGCGTACCGACAGGGTGGGGCAAGCCGCCTCCCAGGTGGCGGCCCATGGCGATGTGCGACAGGCACTGATGGTGTTTCAGCGCAGTTTTGCCACCAACCCGCCTGGAAACGCCCCTGGCGCGGTGCTGGACGGCCGGGACATCGGCACGGTGATCTGCCCGGACGCCCAGGTCAAACTGTTCGTGACCGCCAGCCCGGAGGCCCGCGCCCACAGACGGTATCTGGAGCTTGCCGCCCGGGGCGAGGCGGCGACAGAGGCAGAAGTGCTGGCCGATTTGCAGACCCGGGACCGGCGCGATCAGGAACGCGCGGTGGCCCCCCTGCGCCCCGCCGCAGACGCGCACTTGCTTGATACGACGAATTTGGCTATAGACGACGCCTTCGCGGTTGCGCTCGCGGCTATCTCTGGCAAAATTGCCTCCCAAGGCTGACTTTCCCCGGATTAATGGTATTAACGGCGCAGTCCGATATAATGTGAATCCCCAAGACCGCTGGAACCAACCGGCAGGCCAGAAAAATTGTCGTTTTAGGAGAACAACTTGGCTCATGCAAACCTGGCGTCGCGCGCGGCGCCCCTGAAAGAAGATTTTGCTGCAATGCTCGATGAGAGTTTCTCAGCGCAGCGCAGCGTAGAAGGCTCCGTCATTCTCGGCCGGATCCTTGCGATTGAAAATGATTTCGCAATGATCGATGTGGGCCTGAAAACCGAAGGCAGAATTCCGCTGAAGGAATTTGCAGCCCCCGGACAAGCGCCCTCCATCAAGGTTGGCGATTCGGTGGAAGTGTTTCTGGAGCGCATCGAAAATTCCATGGGCGAAGCAGTGCTCAGCCGGGAAAAGGCGCGCCGCGAAGAAGCCTGGACCGATCTGGAGCGCAGCTTTACAGAAGCTAAGCGTGTTGACGGTGTTATTTTTGGCCGCGTCAAGGGCGGCTTTACGGTCGATCTGAACGGCGCCGTGGCGTTCCTTCCCGGCAGCCAGGTTGATATTCGCCCGGTGCGTGATGTGACGCCGCTGTTTGGCCAGTCACAGCCGTTCCAGATTCTGAAAATGGACAAGCGTCGCGGCAATATCGTCGTATCGCGCCGCGCCGTTCTGGAAGAAGCCCGTGCGGAACAGCGTTCAGAATTGCTGGTCAATCTCAAGGAAGGCCAGATCCTCGACGGCGTCGTCAAGAACATCACCGATTACGGCGCCTTCGTTGATCTGGGCGGTGTCGATGGCCTGCTGCATGTCACCGACATTGCGTGGCAGCGCATCAATCACCCCAGCGAAGCCCTGACCATTGGTGAAACCATCAAGGTGCAGGTCGTCAAGGTTAATCCGGAAACGCAGCGCATCAGCCTCGGCATGAAGCAGTTGCAGGCCGATCCCTGGGACAGCATCGACGTCAAATATCCGTTGCAGGGCCGCTTCACGGGCCGGGTGACCAATATTACCGATTACGGCGCATTTGTTGAATTGCAGCCGGGCGTCGAAGGCCTGGTGCATGTATCCGAAATGAGCTGGACCAAGAAAAACGTACATCCGGGCAAGATCGTTTCCACTTCGCAGGAAGTCGAAGTGATGGTGCTGGACGTCGATCCGAAACGCCGGCGCATTTCGCTTGGCCTCAAGCAGTGCATGGACAATCCGTGGGAAGGCTTTGCCAAACGCTATCCCGTTGGTTCCGAAGTGGAAGGCGAGATCAAGAACATCACCGAATTCGGTCTGTTCATCGGTCTGGAAGATGGCATTGACGGCATGGTGCACATGTCCGATCTGTCATGGGACAAGGCGCCAGAAGCAGCGCTTGCCGATTTTCATAAAGGCGACATGGTCAAAGCCAAAGTGCTTGATGTCGACATGGAAAAAGAACGCATCAGCCTCGGCGTCAAGCAATTGGGCGCTGATCCGATGAAGACCGCAACCTCTGGCGATGGTCCGTTGCGCAAGGGTCAGGTGGTCACTGTCCGTGTTGAAGAAATTCAGGAACAGGGCATCGAGGTATCTGTTGGCGATACAGGCATGAAGGCGTTCATCCGGCGCGCGGATTTGAGCCGCGATCGTTCCGAACAAAGGCCGGAACGCTTCTCGGTTGGCGACAAGGTTGACGCCAAGATCACCACGCTGGACAAGGCCACGCGCAAGATTGGCCTGTCCATCAAGGCGCGCGAGATCGACGAGGAAAAAGACGCTGTGGCGCAATATGGATCAAGCGACAGCGGTGCATCGCTGGGCGACATCCTTGGCGCGGCGCTTCGTGCAAAAGACAAGGACGCAAGCTGACGCCTGTCTCATTCTCACACTGTCATTGCCCGGCTTGTCCGGGTAATGACAGCGGGGGGTGGCGTGTGTCAATCTGATCAGAAAACTGCGCTGGCCCGGTGACGGGATAGCTTAATTAGATACAAGGGTGACCCCGCAATGTCATTTGAGCCGGATGCGATCCTTGACCGGCGCCGCCTGCGGCGAAATCTTTCGCTGTGGCGCATTGCCGCCATTGTTGGAATAACGGGTGCGGTTGCAATCACCGCCGCCAGCATGAGCGGGCTGACATTCGGGCGCGATCATATCTCAAAGCTGGAAATATTGGGCGTCATCATTGAAGACGAGGAACGCGATCAGGCGATCCTTGATCTTGCTGATGACGCACATGCCAAGGCCCTGATCGTCACTATCGATAGTCCCGGCGGCACGACTTCGGGTTCCGAAGGGCTGTATCTGGCGCTGCGCGAAGTGGCCAGGAAAAAACCTGTCGTTGCGGTCATGGGAACGGTTGCGGCGTCAGGCGGCTATGTCACGGCCATTGGCGCGGACCATATCATTGCGCGCGGCAATACAATCACTGGCTCCATCGGCGTGCTGATGCAAAATACCGAAGTCAGTGAACTGCTGAAAAAAATTGGTGTCGGGATCGAGATGATCACCAGCGGTCCCCTGAAGGGCAAGCCGTCCCCGTTTGAGCCGATGGATGCGCAAGGCCGCGCCGCCATTAAAATACTGATCGATGATTCGTACCGGTGGTTCGTTGATCTGGTGGCCGAGCGGCGCAATCTGACCCCTGAGCGCGCCCGGGAATTGTCTGACGGGCGGGTGTATAGCGGCCGTCAGGCGCTGGAGGCAAGGCTGATAGACCAGATTGGCGGCATGCCGGAGGCGCGGGCCTGGCTGGAAAAAGAGAAAGATATTTCCGGCAAATTGCCGGTAGATCCGCTGGTATATGGCGATGACGCCTTTTTGCCGGGCAGGCTGATCAATAATATGATTTTTGGGTGGGCGGAGAAAAGCCTTAGCCTGAAAAGACTTACCCTTGACGGGCTGGTTTCACTCTGGCAACCTTAACAATCATTGGATCGTTTCTGGATGATTGAGAGGATGGATGTGCTGCCATGATCAAATCCGAGCTGATCACGAAACTTGCTCTTGCCAACCCGCACCTGTTTCAACGCGATATCGAAAAAATCGTTAACACAATCTTTGATGAAATTTCCGGCGCGCTCGCCCGGGGTGACCGGGTTGAATTACGCGGCTTTGGCGCCTTTTCCGTAAAAACACGTCCGGCCCGCACCGGGCGTAATCCCCGCACTGGCGGCGCCGTGCAGGTGGATGAAAAGCGCGTGCCGTTTTTCAAAACCGGGAAGGAAATGCGCGAGCGCCTGAATGGCGGCGCGAAATAGCACCTGATGTGTTCAGATAGAGCGGTATTGAAGTGAAGCGTCTGCGCAAGATTTTATTCGGTGTGGCGGCGTTATTCGCGTCACTGCTGGCGCTTGCCAACCGATCTTTCGTTACTGTCAGCTTTGATCCCATCCCCCCGCGGTCAGAGGCATGGAGCATAGAAGCGCCGCTGTTTCTGGTGATCCTCGCCGCGATGTTTTGCGGTATCCTGATCGGTGGTTTTGCCGTCTGGCTGGGGCAGCGTAAATCGGGTTCGGGGGCTACTGCAATTATAGTGGGGCCGTCCAAGGGGGAATTATGAGCGAAATGGATTGATAATCCGCACACTCTCTATCTGGCGCCCGTGCGAGAGGTTTTCCGTATAAAGATCAGTACATCCTGCTGCAATGGCGGATGCGACGATATTGCTATCCCAGTATGAGAATCCGTGTGTTGCCCTGATCGTCAATGCGTTTTGAAAGACGGATAGCGTGTTGTCCTGAATTTGAAATCGCAACCACGTCCGAATCAGGTCTGTTGCAGCTTTGTGTGGCAGTGGGGTAAGGCGCGAAGCGCGCGTTGCCTGCACATAGAATTCTTGTAAGACTTGCACAGACAGAACGCAGTCATCCCTTTCAAGTAAAGCGATGGCTTTTGCTGTTTTCGCCGTTTCATCCATGGCAGTGCCGATGGAGTAAATCAGGATATTGGTGTCAAGGAAAACGGACAACACTAAAGCTCGCGCTGATGCAGTTCGTCGCGCGATATGTTGTCCGTAGCCCGGAAGTCCCGGATGGCGGCGCGAAGCGCCTTCTCTTCACGCTTCAGCCGCTCATTTTGCGTTTCGCTGCTGGCAATATCGTTGAGGAACTGTTTTACCAGAGCGGAGACAGAAGTATCCTTTTCGGCGGCCTTTATGCGGGCGCGACGATAGGTTTCATCGTCCACAGATACTGTGATATTTTTCATGTTTTCACAGTATCACAGAAATAAAGCCCTGTCTATAGCTAGATCGTTTTTTGTTCAGATTGAATCACTATCCCACGTCGTCATCGCGAGCGGCGATAGCGGCGTCGCGATGACGACGGAGAGCCGGATGGATCAATCAGATCCAAAAATGTTCTAGTAACACTATGCCTGTGCGGGCGGCATTCTGCTATAACGCCCCTATGATCAAAGTGAAAATATGTGGTTTATCCAGCCCTGAAACCGTACAGGCCGCCATCGGCGCGGGGGCGGACTTTGTGGGCTTTGTGTTCTTTGCCCGCTCTCCGCGCGCGGTGACGGCGGCGCAGGCGGCAATCCTGGTGCGCGGCGTTCCGGCGGGCGTCGCCAGGGTGGGGCTGTTTGTGGACGCCGATGACGCGGCCATTGCCGATGTGCTGGGGCATGCCGGGCTGGATTATCTGCAACTGCATGGGGCGGAAACGCCCGAACGGGTGGGGCAAATTCGCGCCCGGTTTGGCGTGCCGGTGATCAAGGCGGCCGCCATCGCGGGTAGCGCAGATATTGACCGCGCCCGCACCTATGAGGCGGTTAGCGATATGTTGCTGTTCGACGCCAAACCACCGCAGACGAAGGATGCTTTACCTGGCGGCAATGGCTTGGTATTCGACTGGACACTGATCGCAGGGCAGACATGGACGCGGCCCTGGATGTTGTCCGGCGGCCTTGACGCCGGAAATCTGGGCGAGGCTGTTCGCATCAGCGGCGCTAAAATGATAGACGTGTCCTCGGGTGTGGAAAGCCAGCCTGGGATCAAGGATGTTGTGAAAATTCGCGGCTTTGTTGAAGCCGCCAAACGCTTGTAACTGGATTTTTTGTTTTGACTGTACCCAAACCCAATAGTTTTCGTTCCGGCCCCGATGCGCAGGGGCATTTCGGTATTTTCGGCGGACGCTATGCCGCCGAAACGCTGATGCCGCTGATCCTTGATCTGGAGGCCGCTTATGCCGCCGCCAAAGCCGATCCGGCGTTTCATGCGGAGCTGGACGATCTGCTGAGCCATTATGCCGGACGGCCCAGCCCGCTGTATTTTGCAGAGCGCCTGACCCAACATTTTGGCGGCGCGAAAATCTATTTCAAGCGCGATGAACTGAACCATACCGGATCGCACAAGATCAATAATTGCCTGGGGCAAATATTGCTGGCCCGGCGCATGAAGAAGGGCCGCATCATTGCCGAAACCGGCGCGGGCCAGCATGGCGTGGCCACCGCCACCGTTGCGGCGCGCTTTGGCCTGCCCTGTGTGATTTATATGGGGGCGGCGGATATTGAACGCCAGCAGCCCAATGTGTTCCGCATGAAGCTGCTGGGCGCGGAAGTTATTCCGGTAACCAGCGGCACCGCAACGCTGAAAGATGCGATGAACGAAGCGTTGCGCGACTGGGTGACCAATGTGATGGACACGTTTTATATTATCGGAACGGCGGCGGGGCCGCATCCCTATCCGATGCTGGTGCGGGATTTTCAATCAGTGATCGGGCGCGAGGCGCGCGAACAGATGCTGGATCGCGAAGGGCGTCTGCCGGATAGTCTGGTCGCCTGTATTGGCGGCGGATCAAACGCCATCGGCCTGTTCCATCCGTTTCTGGATGATCCCGGCGTTGCCATGTATGGCGTGGAAGCGGCGGGCAAGGGGCTGGAAACGGGCCTGCATGCCGCAAGCATCGCAGGCGGGCAACCCGGTGTGCTGCATGGCAACCGCACTTATTTGTTGCAAAATGAAGATGGCCAGATCACCGATGCGCATTCGATTTCCGCAGGGCTGGATTATCCCGGCATCGGCCCGGAACATGCGTGGCTGCACGAGGCGGGCCGGGTGAACTATGTGTCGGCCACGGATGATGAAGCGCTGGCGGCGTTTCAGCTATGCACAAAACTGGAAGGCATTATTCCGGCGCTGGAACCAGCCCATGCCCTGGCCTATGTGGCGAAACTGGCGCCGGGCCTGCCGCGTGATCATCTGATGTGCATGAATATGTGCGGGCGCGGCGACAAGGATATTTTTGCGGTCGCGCGCATGCTGGGAACACAACTGTCATGAGCGAAACACGTATCGACAAACGTTTCGCATCGCTGCGTAGCGCCGGGCGCGCCGGGTTGGTCACGTTTATTACGGCGGGTGATCCCGATCATGAGACCAGCTTTGAAATTCTGCGCGGCCTGCCAGCGGCGGGCGCCGATCTGATCGAACTGGGCATGCCGTTCAGCGATCCGATGGCGGATGGTCCCTCCATCCAGGCGGCGGGGTTGCAGGCGTTGCAGAATGGCGCAAGCCAGATACGTACGCTTGAACTGGTGCGCCGTTTTCGCAAACACGATACGGATACGCCGGTTATTCTGATGGGCTATTACAACCCGATCTATCGCTATGGCGTTGACCGTTTCATAACTGATGCATTGGCGGCGGGTGTGGATGGATTGATTGTCGTCGATCTTCCCCCCGAAGAAGATACGGAGCTGTGCCTGCCCGCGCTCCGGGCCGGACTGAATTTTATCCGGCTTGCAACGCCCACGACCGATGACCGGCGCCTGCCCGCCGTGCTTAACAATACCAGCGGTTTCGTCTATTATGTTTCCATCACCGGCATCACCGGCACGGCGAGCGCGGATGCGGCGCTGGTGGATGAAGCGGTCAGGCGCATCCGGCGTCACAGTTCACTGCCGGTGGCGGTGGGCTTTGGCATAAAGACGGCGGCGCATGTGGCCGATGTGGCGCGCTTTGCGGATGCGGTGGTTGTCGGCACGGCCATTGTCGATCGTGTGGCGGCGGCAAGAAAAGCCGGTAAGGCGCCGGGCGCGATTGCCGCCGACGTGCATGAATTTGTTGCCGGACTGGCGGGCGGCGTTCGAAAGACACGGGATCTGACATAAGATGGAAAGCAAGTCCATGAACTGGCTGACCCGGGTTGTGCGCCCAAAGATTCAGGCTGTGTTCCGCATGCGCGACACGGGTGAGAGCCTGTGGGATAAATGCCCCGCCTGCGATCAGATGATTTTCCAGCGTGATCTGATTGCGGCGCTGAATGTCTGTCCGAACTGCCATCATCATTTGAAGCTGACGCCCAAGGCGCGGCTCGATTCAATTTTTGACGGCGGGCGCTATGAATGGCTGCCGGAGGTGCATGTGGCGCCGGACCCGCTGAAATTTCGCGACCAGAAACGCTATCCCGAGCGCCTGAAAGAAGCCAAACGCGCGACCGGACGCGATGAAGCGATGCTGGCGGCCAGCGGAAATATCGATGATCTGTTATGCGTTGTGGCGGTGCAGGATTTCAGTTTCATGGGCGGTTCCATGGGCATGGCGGTGGGTGAAATGCTGATCGCCGCTGCGGAAAAAGCCCTGGCGCTGCACGCCCCGCTGATCGTGTTTGCGGCGTCGGGCGGCGCGCGCATGCAGGAAGGCATGCTGTCGCTGATGCAAATGCCGCGCACGACAATTGCGGTGCAGATGCTGCGTGAGGCGGGCCTGCCCTATATTGTGGTGCTGACCGATCCCACCACCGGCGGGGTTACGGCATCCTACGCCATGCTGGGGGACATACAGATTGCCGAACCCAATGCGCTGATCGGCTTTGCCGGACAGCGCGTCATCATGCAAACCATCCGTGAAACACTGCCCGAGGGGTTTCAGCGTGCCGAGACCGTGCGTGACAAAGGCATGATCGACATGGTCGTGCACCGCAAGGATTTGCGGCAAACCCTGTCGCGTATCCTGCATATGCTGATGCACAAGCCGCACTTGCCGCAAGGCGAGCGCCGCAAAAGCAATGAGGCGTTTAGTCCCATCGCGCTTGCCGCGCTACCCAGGATCTAAAGGCGCAAACCATGCCCTCCAAAATGCCGGCAAAGCGCCCGCCAGATGAGAGCGCAGCCATACTGGCGCGCATGCTGCATCTGCATCCCAGGGTCATCGACCTTTCGCTGGAGCGAATGGGGCGCCTGCTGCAACAGATGGACAATCCGCATCTGCATTTGCCGCCAGTCATTCATGTGGCGGGCACCAATGGTAAAGGCTCGACCGTCGCTTTCATGCGGGCGATTCTGGAAGCGGCGGGCCTGACGGTGCATGTATACACCTCGCCGCATTTGCAGCGCTTTCACGAACGCATCCGGCTGGCGGGGAAATTGATCAGCGAGGCGGAACTGTGCGAGCGCCTGCTGGAATGCGAGCGCGTCAATGCAGGCGATCCGATTACTTTTTTCGAGATCACCACGGTTGCGGCATTTCTCGCATTTTCCAGAACGCCGGCTGATATCCTGCTGCTGGAAGTGGGGCTGGGCGGGCGGCTGGACACCACCAATGTGATTGCGCGCGCCGCAGTAACCGTTATTACGCCGGTCGATCTCGATCATCAGCAATTTTTGGGCGAAACGCTGGCGGAAATCGCGGGTGAAAAAGCCGGTATTCTGAAGCCTGGAACCCCCGCCATTATTGGCCCGCAAAAACCGGCGGCGGCAGAAGTTATTGAAGCGCGTGCAGCAAAACTTGGCGCGCCGCTGCTGGTGCATGGGCAGGACTGGATGACCTATGCCGAACATGGCCGCCTGGTGTTTCAATATGCCGACGGGCTGCTCGATCTGCCATTGCCTGCACTTGTGGGCCAGCACCAGTTAAACAATGCAGGAACAGCTATTGCCGCCGTGCTGGCGCTGCCCGATTTCAAAATTGGCAGTGACGCCATTGCACGGGGGCTTCGCACCGTTGAATGGCCTGGCCGGATGCAGCGGCTGGGTGATGGGCCGTTACTGGCGGCATTGCCGGCTGGCGCGGAATTATGGCTGGACGGCGCGCATAATCCGGCGGCGGCAATTGTTGTGGCCAGTGCGCTTGCCGAACTGGAGGAACGCCATCCGTTGCCGCTGTATCTGGTCTGCGCCATGCTGACGAGCAAGGACGCGCAGGGGTTTTTTGCCGCGTTTAACGGGTTGGCGCGGGGGGTTTTCACGATTGCCGTTCCCGATGCGGAAAATTGCATGACGCCGGATGCACTGGCCGATGCCGCCAGCAAGGCTGGACTACAGGTGCGCACTGCTTCTGACCTGGCGCAGGCGCTGAACGAAATATCCAGCTACAGCGCCACGCCGCCACGCGTTGTTATTTGCGGTTCTCTCTATCTCGTGGGGCATGTGCTGGACATGAATGCGGGTTAGGCTGTCGCGGCCACACATCGTCACCGCATAAAAGTACATGATGCGTAAAAATAAATTGACCTTGGTAACGGTATCCGTTATAAAATTGCCCATGGTCGAAATTGCGTCTGGCCCCCGGGACCGGCCCTGGCCGGCCCGAGGACAAGCATGGATTACCCGGACAAGCCGGGTAATGACATATGGGGTTCTGTGATGCGTCAACCAGATCAAAAAACGGTCTAAACCTCGGCCCAACTGCGCAGCAGGTTGGAGTAGACTTTTGAGAGCTGATCAAATTCGGGGCTTTTGCCATCGCGTTTGAAAATGGCGCGGCGCACAGTATCCAGTTCGAACAGCATTTCGCGCTGCCCCGCGTCGCGCACATAACTTTGCGCCCAGCCCACTGCGGCGTCACGCACACCTTTCGTTACTTCGCATACGCGGTGCAGACTTGTGGAGGGGTAAATAACGGCCTGACCGGCCTGCAATTTGAAAACCTGCTCGCCGGAAGTGGATTCAATCACCAGTTCGCCGCCGTCATAATTTTCAGGCGGGCTGAGAAACAGCGTAAATGAAATATCGGATCGTATCTCATCTGCATCAGATACACCGCGCCCCATAATTGCATCATCCACATGACTGCCATACGACATGCCGGTCTCATAGCGGCTAAACAGGAGCGGCCGGAATCGTTTGGGCAGCGCCGCCGTAGCAACGATGCGGTGCGCGGCCATCTGGGATACAATTTTTTCCTGTAGCACCTGGACGCCAGGCTGGCTGGCCGCAATCTGGGAATTATATTTGACCTGCCGGGCATGCCATCCCGCAGTCTCCCTGCCATCCACAAACCGGCTGCAGGCAAACAGCGCCTGGGCTTCCTGTAACAGTTCGGCCGGAAGCATATCTGCGATACATAAAATCACTTATTTCTCCTGTCCGCTGGGTCGTTTTTGTTCATATTGACGCATCCCTAACACTCGGTTTGTCACCCCGGATTTGTTCCGGGTCCAGGGTTGCAAGGAAAGGCCTGCGTTTTTGGCCCTGGACCCCGCAACAAGTGCGGGGTGACACCGTGATTTTGGTGATTCAATCTGTTCTAAGAACGATCTATAGGCATGCCCGCTTATATTCGCATATCAATCTGTTTAAGAGTTATGGCAAGTAGTGATTGCAGAAAGCATAATTTGCTATTAATTATCAATATCATTTAGGCTTCACAATAGGGGAACTGTTTTCATGGCGGATAATAAAATCAGGCTCTGGATCGGAATTGGCAGCTATCTGGTGCTGAGCACCGGTGCAGGGGCGGCGCCTGTGGCGGATGCCGGCCAAACTGTCACCGCAGCAAGCGCGCATGGGGATCATTCTTCAGCCCTAAAAGCCAAAGGCGGCGAGGGGGGCGAAGGCGGTGAGGCCGGGTACACCAACGAAGATCCGGATCAGGTCTTTGCAGTAAATCTGCTGCTGACCAAGGGGCATCTGCATATCGCCCATGAAATGGCGGGGCTGGGTAACTGGGATTATGCCGGGGCCCATGCCCAGCATCCGGCGGCGGAAACCTACGACAATCTGAAACCTGAACTGGAAAAGCGCGGCGCGGCCCCGTTTGAGGCAGAGCTTGACGCGCTGGTTGAGCAAATCATTGAGAAAAAACCTGCCGCCCAAATCGGTCAGGCCTATGACGCCGTGATCACAAAAATTGACGCAGCACACGGCAAGATTGAAGCGGGCAAGCGCACATCGCCATCTTTCACCATGACCTCCGCCATGGCCTTGTTAAAGCAGGCCAGCGCGGAATATGCGATCGGGGTAAAGGATGGCAAAATTGTAAACCTGCAGGAATATCAGGACGCCAGTGGATTTATCTGGGTCGCGGATCAGATGATTGTGGCGCTGGATAAAACCCTGCCGGGCATGGCGGAGATCACTGCGGAACTGGCAAAACTGAAAGCAGTTTGGTCCCCATCCGCCCGGATGGACAGCATGGTGACGCCAGAGGCGGATATTCTGGGCGGTATTTCCCGCATCGAACTAAAGGCCGGAAAAATCAGATAAAAGCTGCTTGTGTCATGCTATAGCCCTGTAAAAGGCTATCCATGAATATGAAGACTGCTGCGCCACACTGTCTGTTACAGATCATTCCTTCGCTGGATGCAGGCGGGGCCGAGCGCGCCTGTCTGGATATTGCGGGCGCCGTGCATGCGCAGGGCGGGCGTGCGCTGGTCGCATCCAGGGGGGGCCGGATGGCGGCGGAACTGGCGGTCCTGGGGGGGGCGCTTGTATTGATGCCGGCCGCCAGTAAAAATCCGCTGGTGATGCTGGCCAATGTGTTTCGCCTTGCATCATTAATTCGTACACAGAAGGTTGATCTTGTGCATGCGCGATCCCGTGCGCCCGCATGGAGCGCATGGGCGGCGGCGAGAATTACCGGCGTGCCGTTCGTTACAACCTTTCATGGATTTTATGGCGCAGGAAACGCGTTCAAGCGTTTTTATAACAGCGTGATGCTGCGCGGCGCGCGGGTTATCGCCGGATCGCATTTTATGGCTGCGCATATTCGCGCAACATATCATCCGTTGACGGACCATATTGCCGTTATTGCGCGCGGCATCGATGTGCAGCGTTTTGATCCCGCCGCCATCGCCCCGGCGCGTATGGCGGCGCTGCGCCAGGAATGGAAAATTCCCGGCGGGGCGCAGGTCATTTTGCTGCCCGCACGGCTGACACGATGGAAGGGCCAGCTATTGTTTATTGAGGCCCTGGCCAGGCTTGACCGCCAGAATGTGATTGGCGTTCTGTGCGGCGACGCGCAGGGCCGCGATGGCTATGAACAGGAAATCCGGGCGCTAGCGCGCCGTTATGGAATCGAGGCGCAATTGCGCATTACCGGCAATGTTGCGGATATGCCTGCGGCCTATAGCGCCGCGCATATTGCGGTTTCGGCTTCCAGTGACGCCGAGGCGTTCGGCCGCGTACCGGTAGAAGCGATGGCCATGGGCTGCACGATTGTTGCAGCCGATCATGGCGGAGCGGCGGAAACGTTGCGATCCGGTGATAGCGGTCCGGCGTTTGGCATTTTATTTTCGCCGGGGGACGCGGCGGGGCTTGCGGCGGCATTGGCGCAGGCGCTGGCGGCCCCGCGCGGCGGCGGGCCGGAACAGGCGGCGGCGGCGCGCGCCCATGTGCTGGCGAACTATTCCACCGCCAGCATGTGCGCGCAGACACTGGCGCTGTACCGGGACGTGCTGGCGAAGCCATGAAGCGGATACTGGTCATCAAACTTGGCGCGCTGGGAGATTTTGTTCTGGCGATGGGGCCGTTCAGGGCGATCCGCGCACATCATCCGGGGGCGCATATTACCCTGCTGACCACGCCCGCCTTTGCGGCCATGGGCGAGGCCTGCGGATATTTTGATACAATCTGGAACCATGGCCGTCCGGCGAAAAGCGATCTTGCCGGTCTGTGGCGGTTGTATCGTTCTCTGCGCGGTGGACAGTTTGAGCGGGTATATGATCTGCAAACCTCTACCCGGTCGGGCCTCTACCGGAATTTCATGCGACAAGCGGAGTGGTCTGGCGTTGCAGCAGGGTGCAGCCACCCGCATGCCAACCCGAAGCGCAATTTCATGCATACGCTGGACCGGCAGGCTGAACAGTTGGCCATGGCCGGAATCGCGCGCACGCCCCCCGCCGATCTGTCCTGGGCGCAGGTGGACCTTGGCCGCTTTAACCTGCCGGCTACCGGGAAATATATCTTAATGGTTCCCGGCGGTTCGGCCCATCGCCCCGAAAAGCGCTGGCCCGCGCGGCGCTATGGCGAACTGGCGGCCTTGCTGTCTGAACGTGGATTGCAGACCATCATCCTGGGGGCAGGGGCCGAATGCGCCCTAGCCGATGAGATCGAGGCCTTATGCCCGTCCGCCGTCAGTTTTGTGGATCGCACCAGTTTCATGGAAATTATCGCCCTGGCCAGGGGGGCCAGATGGGCCATCGGCAATGATACCGGCCCCATGCACCTGATCGCGGCGGCCCGATGCCCATCGCTGGTGCTGTTTTCCGGGGCCAGCGACCCTGCTCTGTGCGCGCCAAGGGGGACAAATGTCACATTATTACGCCGCGATCCACTGGCCGGTCTTGCGATCAGCGAGGTGGCAACCCACCTTAATCTTCTATAAGATCATTTTTTCGGAAATATTCACTTGCGATTAAGCTGCTGGTGAATATTGTCTGGCCGCAACTTAGAAAACAATCGAGAGGTTTACACCATACGTCGACCAATGTCCGCGACGCCGTCCCGCGAGGGCCCGCGCGTAAATGAAGAAATAGATGTGCCGAATGTCCGGCTGATTGATGGCGAAGGCGAGCAGGTGGGGGTTGTCACCACCCGTGCGGCCATCCAGGCGGCAATGGATGCGGGCCTGGATCTGGTAGAGGTGTCGCCCAACGTCGATCCCCCGGTGTGCAAGCTTCTGGATTATGGCCGCTTCAAATATCAGGCCCAGAAAAAGGCCAATGAAGCGCGCAAAAAACAGAAAATCGTCGAAATAAAAGAAATCAAGATGCGGCCCACCATCGACATCCATGATTATGGCGTGAAGATGAAGGCGGTGCAGCGCTTTTTCGAAGAAGGCGACAAGGTAAAGGTCACCATCCGTTTCCGGGGCCGGGAATTATCCCACCAGGAACTGGGCATGAAACTGCTGGAGCGGGTGCAGGTTGACACCGCCACCGCCGCCAAGGTGGAGCAGTGGCCGAAAATGGAAGGCCGCCAGATGACTATGGTCATGGCGCCAAAATAGGGGGCCGTTACCGGTCCCGGCTTGACCGGGGCATCCATGCTACACCCAAGGGCCTGAGTTTGGGGGTCTGGATTACCCGGTCAAGCCGGGTAATGACAATGAGAGAATAAGACCTCCGTCAATCTGATCAGAAGATGGTATTGGACATTCCCCGGATACCAGAGCTATCGCATTTGGATTTTTGCTTCACCATTATGTCTCCCTCTCCCCTCGTGGGAGAGGGTGGGGTGAGGGGGCGATCCCGGAAAAGCTTTCCCTGATGCGCATAAATGCGTATCCCCCTCATCCTGACCTTTTCCCGCACGAAGCTACGCCAAAGCCTCGCTTGGCGAGAGGGGAGAAGGGAAAGCTGGAATAATGAAATAAACATCCAAATGCGATAGCCCTCCCCCGGACACGGTTTTACCGCATCCGGGGTTTGGCAATGTTTGTCAGGCGATAATATCGCCTGCGAAAGTAAACCCGCTGGCGACGCCCGCTAGCTTGATGAAGATGTCATCGGCGGCAACGCCAACACCGCTGCCTGTTCTTTCAAAATAGACATAGGTGTCGCCCCCGAAGACGGCGGATGAAACGCCAAGATCGGTGGTGTTGGCGGTCGCCATCGCCGTGGCGATTTGCGCCGCCGTTGGCGTCACCAGAGCGGTAACGGCCGCTTGCACGTCTGCCTGCTGGGCAGACGCCACCTCGGTCACGCTGGAGAATTGCAGTTTGTCGCCGCCGGTGGCGAAATCGGTAATCGTGTCTCCGGCGGTAATGCCGGATGCCGTGACGCCAGCCGCGCCATCGAAAATGAAGGTGTCATCGCCGCCGCCGCCTGCCAGTGTATCCGCGCCGCCGCCGCCGGTGATGCGGTCATTGATGGTGGTGCCGGTGATCGTGTCATCCCCGGCTGCGCCATTAATGTTGATGATGTCGGTGCCGCTGGTAAAGGCGTTGGTGAGAGAGTAGAACTTGTCAAATTTAAGTTGCGAGAAATCCCCCGTGCCGGTGGTCACGTTGATGTTCAGCGTCGCAACATTCGCGGTATTTGCGGTCGTTTCGATATTTGTGTTTATGAAAATCGCCTGATTGCTCAATTGCGCCCCGTCCAGGGTGGCGGTTACCGCTGTTGGCGCTTTTGCATTGATGAGCACCACCTCGATGGAATTTGCCGTCAGCGCCGCACCACCATTCAGGGTGGTGAAATCGGTCGTGTCGCTGGCGGTGATATTATCGTTGCCGGCACCGCCATTGATGGTTACGCCAGTTGCCGTGCTGCCTGTCCTGAAAAAGAAATTATCGCTGCCGTCGCCCCCGTTCATCACATCGCCCGCCGTGAAGCCGAAGAAATAGTCGGAACGGCTGGTGCCGGTGATGGTGTCGGCCCCGGCGCTGCCAGTGATGAAGACCCGTCCGTCAAAGGCTTCAACGGCGGTGTTAGTGGTGGCGAGCTTGGTGAAGCTCAGTTTCGAGAAGTCCTGCGCGCCGCCACTGGCGAAGATCGACAGCGCGGCAATTTTTGTAGTGTCCGCTACAGCCGGGTCATTATAGTTGTTGACCGAGATTACCTGATCATGCAACTGGCTGCCATTGAATATGGCAAAAGTGTCAAAATTGCTTTTGGTGTGCACAAAGATGCGCTCAATGGAGATGGAAGCGTCTGTCAGCGCCGTCGTGCCATTCGAGAGGTTTCTGAAATCGGTTGAGAAATAGGCCAGAAGGCCATCGTCGCCCGCCCCGCCATTGATGGTGTCGCCCAGCGCCTGGTCCACCGCCGGGTTACCCGATACGGATACCGTTGAGCTGAAACTGCCAAAATAGGTGAACGAATCGTCCCCATCGCCGCCGTTCATGGCGTCTGCGCCAAGGCTGCTGAAGAAGAAGTCTCTGATGCTGGTGCCGGTGATATTATCGGCCCCGGCGCTGCCATTGATGTTGATAATATCCGTGCCGCTGTCGAAGGGGTCATTGCCGCCGAACGCGGTGAAGGTGAGGCCAGAGAAATCCTGCGTTCCCGCCGCGTTGATGGTCAGATTCGCCACGCCTGCCGCCGTGGCGTTGACCGCGATGGCCTGACCAGCCAGTTGCGCGCCGGTGAAGGTGGCTGTCTGGCTGCTGGCGATCAATAGCTGTTCGACAGAGCCTGCGGTTAGAATTGTTGGCGTCGCCAGTCCGGTGAAACTGGTCGAGCTCTGCACTAAAATCGTATCCGTTCCATCGCCGCCATCGACGGTCTCGCCCGCCGCGACATCGCCGGCGTTGAACAGGAAAGTGTCATCGCCCGGGCCGCCGGAAAGCGTATCGGCGCCCGCCAGGCCGTTGATGGTATCGTTACCGCCAAGCCCGTTAATCACATCCGCGCCGGGGGTGCCGGTGAGCGTATTATCGTCCGCGTTTCCATCAATGGCGGCGGGAGGCGGCGGAGGCGGAGGCGGAGGCGGCGTTTCCACTACGGGCGGCGGCGTAACCACCGGCGGGGTGATGATTGCGTCAAACTCCGTCAGCGCGGAGGTGATGGAAGCGGGTGACGCAGTCACGCCATCAATGGCGTTTTTCGCCGCGTCCAGCGAAAAAGTGATATTCAGGCTATCCACCAGCGCGGTAAATTGTTCCGCGACGATGACC